>Ga0335078_10008686_pt1 | contig 15085 bp, 12 predicted proteins | sample Lox_Sample_32_FD_206711 | JGI IMG/M metagenome (GOLD analysis project Ga0335078, IMG submission 206711) | Soil microbial communities from Loxahatchee National Wildlife Refuge, Florida, United States - Lox_Sample_3.2 | ecosystem: Environmental > Terrestrial > Soil > Wetlands | place: USA...
ACCGACACCCACGAACTCGGCGAAGAAATCGTCGCATCATATCTGTATCAGACGTTTCTGTATGATTGGCTGGACCGCAACGGGTATGGGCGCTATCTCACTGACGGTGATTTGTGAAGCGGCGGCATGGGCCTCGGCAAAGATTCGTTGCGCTCCCTGGAACGGACGAGGTCGTCCGCCCCTCCCCAAGAAAATAATGACTGACCAATTCACTCTCGCCGACTCCGCCGCAAAACTGATCCTTTCCCGCACATCACTTCGTCCGAAGATTGGGCTTGTTCTCGGCTCTGGTCTTGGCGCCTTCGCAGACTCCCTTACCGACGGTGCGCAGATGCCTTACGCTGACATTCCGTCCTTTCCGCAGTCGACGGCTATCGGACACGCCGGGCGCCTCGTCATCGGCAACGCCGGGAGTATTCCGGTGGCTGCCATGCAAGGCCGCGTTCACCTCTACGAGGGATATTCCTCGCAGCAGGTGACTTTCCCGATTCGCGTGTTTGCGCGGATGGGAGTTCGCGCGGTTATCCTGACCAACGCCGCCGGAGGCATCAACGTCAGTTACTCGCAGGGAGCGCTCGTTCTGATCCGCGACCACATCAATCTGCAGGGATCGAATCCATTGGTCGGAGCGAACGACGATCGCTTCGGTGTCCGCTTCCCCGACATGACACAGGCCTACTCGCGTGCTTATCGCGCCATCGCGTGCGAAGAAGCCGCGCGGCTCGACATCATCCTGCAGGAAGGCGTGTATGCCGCGCTGCTCGGCCCGAGCTACGAGACTCCCGCTGAAATCGAGTACCTGCGCCGCATCGGTGCCGATCTGGTGGGCATGTCCACGGTCGCTGAGGTGATCGCCGCGCGCCACATGGGATTGAATGTGCTCGCGATCTCGTGCGTCACCAACATGGCTGCGGGAATTCTCGATCAGCCGCTCTCGCACGCAGAAGTGCTGGAGACAGGGGAGCGCGTGAAAACAACATTTGAAGCGTTACTGCGAGCCGTTCTCCCGCGCATCGCGCAGACCATCGGAGACTAGAAGCTGTCTAATAAATGGTCCTTGCCTAGAAAAAACAAGCGCACCTCAGGGGCTAAAGCCCCACAGCCTTTGTGAGTTCTAACTGCACGGCTGGAAGCCGTGCCCTTCCCACTCAGTTCTAAGACAAAAAGCCTGTAGAGATGTCCGCCTTCGGCCGTCCCGCGAAGGCGAAGCCAAGCGGAGCAATCAATCCTATCGAAAGTGCGGCAATGCCGAACCGCTAGTGTCCCGCACGTGGAATGAACAGCGCTGCCGGCGGCTTGATTCCGTATGTCGCTGCAAAACTGTTCTGATTCACGGCCAGCCCAAGGAGTCCCCGCGAGTCGATATAGAGGAGCGGTTGGTTCAGCGGAACATCGCTGAAGGTGTTCGCAAATTTCATCTTCAGATCCTTGCCGCCCACCTTCACCGATACCTCTTGGCCCATCTGATAGCCAAGCTTCAGAAAGTCGTCGCCAGTCACATTCGTCACGAGATTGCCGAATGGGCCGTCGGTCGCTACCACGTCAGCGTTGAGTCCGTGGTCATCGATCTTGGCGATCTTGAGGTTGAGCCGGACCAGATCTTTCACCGCCATTTCCGGTCCCACCGTGCTCCAGTCATCGCCACGAGCGAGGTGCGCGCCCACCGGAGAAAAAACGTCGCGCCCGTGAAAGGTCGAAGACAGTTTGCTTCCGATCATCCAATCGGTGTTCTTGACTACTCGAACCGCCTCGATTCCGTCATGCTGTTCGAGGAGCGTCAGCAATCCATTGTCAGGCAGAACAAAGTACTGGCCGCGCTTGGATCGGGCCACGATCGCTTTGCGCGTGCTGCCAACCCCGGGGTCAATGACCACGACAAACACGGTGCCCGCCGGATAGTAGGGAGCGGCGCCGTCAAGAAAGCGCGCGCCATCCAGAATCGAGAACGGCGTGACCTCGTGCGTCAGGTCGACGATGCGCACATCGGGAGCGACGCCGTACATCACGCCACGGCAGATCGCCACCGAGTCATCAATCACCCCGAAGTCGGTCATGAAAACAATCGTCGCAGGATATTTTTGGGCGTCGTCACTGGCCGCGCGCAAGCTCCCTTGCGTGACTACGAGCACAAGCAGAAAAACCAGTACAGGCGCCACCTTCTTCGTGTTCTTCATACGGCTGATCGCAGGTGAGTTCATGATCCTCTCCGTCTTTCGTCAATGTTTTGCGAAGTGGGCAACAATTCTAAAGCAAAGAGGACAAGAAACGGCAAGATCAGGCCAGCAGCGCCGGGCCCAATCAGACGCCGATCCGCGGATGCAGTCTATAATTCTGGTGCAATCCAATTCATGGAGGCTCTCATGCCGCAAGCCATCCCCGATAAATACAAGGACCTGTTTCAGAAGCGGGCGTTCGCCAGCCTCGGAACCCTCATGCCCGACGGTCGCCCGCAAGTCACGCCCGTATGGTGCGACTTCGACGGCGAGCACGTCATCTTCAACTCCGCGCGCGGGCGGCAGAAGGATCGGAACGTGCGGCGCGATCCGCGGGTGTCGCTCGCGATCATCGATCCGGAGAATCCATATCGTTATCTCGAGATTCGCGGCCGCGTCGTGGAGATTACCGAAGAAGGCGCCGGAGAGCACATTCACAAAATGGCGAAGAAATATCTCGGCGTCGACAAGTATCCGTATGGCCAGCCCGGTGAGGTCCGCGTGCTCTACAAGATCAAGCCCGAACACACAACGGTGATGGGTTAACGAGTTACGAGTCTCAAGTTTCAGAAGCTCCCCGAGGCCTCTGCCATCCGCACTTACAACCTTTGCTTCCTCGGCTTCGGTAACGTGAATCGAACGCTGGTGCAACTGCTGGAAAACCGCGCTGGCGAACTCGCGGATCGATACGGCATTGCCTTTCGAATTACGGGAATCGCGTCGCGGCGGCTGGGATGGATTGCCAACGCGGGCGGCATCGACCCGGCGCTGTCTCACTCGTTGAATGCCGATTCGCCTTCGGCGTCCCACCTGGCGCGGGCGCCCGCTGCTCCACAAGCTAACAATGTTCGCGAATGGCTCGCGGCCTGCCGCGCCGACGTACTTTTCGAAGCCACGTCGCTCGACGTCGAAACCGGCCAGCCTGCCGTCGATCACATCCGCGCGGCTCTGGAGCACGGAGCCCGTGCCATCACGGCAAACAAAGGGCCAATCGTCCACGCCTACCGCGAACTGCGCGATCTGGCGGGGAAACATGGCAAGCGATTCCTGTTCGAGTCGACCGTGATGGACGGCGTTCCAATCTTCTCCCTGTTCGATCAGCTGCCCGCGATTCATCTGCAGGGATTTCACGGAATCCTCAACTCAACCACAAACGTGATCCTCAGCGAGATGGAACAAGGGCTCACTTTCGACGAAGCCCTGAAGAAGGCACAAGCGCTGGGAATTGCCGAGACGGACGCGACCTATGACATCGATGGCTGGGACGCCGCCGTGAAAACGGCAGCTCTGATTACGGTGTTGATGGACCATCCGGTAAGACTCGAACAGATTGCGCGGGAAGGGATCCGCGATCTCACGCCGCAAGCCGTTCGCACCGCCAAGCGCGATGGATGGCCGCTCAAGTTGGTCTGCCGAGCGAGTCGTACTCCGACAGGAGTCGAAGCCAGCGTAAGGCCGGAGAAAGTTCTGAGTACTCAGCCGATGGCGCGCATCAACGGCACATCGTCCTATGTTTACTTCGAGACAGACATCTTCCCCGGGCTGGCGATCACAGAGGAGAATCCAGGTTTATACGCGACGGCGTACGGAATGTTGGCAGATTTCGTGAGAGCCATGAGTAAGTGAATGCGAAAGACTGAGACGTTCACCGCGGCTTGACCGGAAGGGCGACCGGTTCTGACGTCGCCAGATGGCCGGTTCCATCCTCAACCGGATTCGTTATTTCACAGACACCCGTGTAGTAGTAGATTGACGCCCTGACTCTGCCGTGAAGGTGCCCAATCTCCCGATGGCATTTTGCCCACCTGTGATTTGGCTCAGGAAAGTCCACGGCCATCGCCCAGCTCTCAACGTCAGCTCCGGGCTTCAGCGTTATCCAATCGAGCGCTGGATGTTCCGCGCAAGTGATGCCCACATAACCCCACTCGCCCCCCTCCTCCTGCTCAAGATTCAGTACCCACAATTCAGGCTTGCCGTCGGGCAGCTTGCCATTCAACCCAACAAGAACTGCCTCGGTCCCTATGTTTCTGATCTTCACAAACACTTTGAAGTCATTGCCATCCCGCTCAATTCGGTCGATCTCCACAGACAATGCGTGCCTTTGGGGATCATAAGGTTTAGTGGATCCCGGAATGCATTGGTGCTCCGCAATAAACTCATGATCACAGTACAGACCAAGAACGGAGAGGTGTTTCAGATCATCGTTCTCGTAATAGAAGTTGTAACTCACGACGTCACCAGTGGGGTTTTTCCACTGCTCTGCCCGTGTATAGGTGGTCGTTCCGGTGATGTTCTTGAAGTGCTCCCATTTGCCTGCAGACTTGAAGGTTCCGGGGTTTCGCATGAGTCCATGCGCAACGCGATCCACACGCGACCATCCTTGCCGCCTGAGCTCATCCGAGATCAGGTTCAAAATGTCCGTGCCGGGATACGTTGAACTGACAACGTAATCCAATTCGTGGCATCGCTCGTCAAACCTCTTCACTTCTGTTGCCGACCGAGGAAGAACCAGCGCGCCTAGGTCGATGGAACGAACTCCCTGTCCTAGACAGCATCCTGAGAACAGGAGTACCGCAAAAGCAGTCACTGCATGACGCAGAGGCAAGGCCTTCATCGCGTTGATCGTCATGATAGTGCTGACACCAATCTCCACTCCACAGTTCCAGCACGACACTACAATGAGAAGAACAGGATTGTCGTGGTAGAAATAGACCATGTCTCCCGTTGAAACCGCTGTGCCGCCTGCCCTCGACCTCACACACATCCGTTCCCAATTCCCCTCCCTCGCCCAAACCGTCAACGGCCACCCCGCCACCTTCCTCGATGGCCCCGGCGGAACGCAGGTGCCGCAGCGCGTGATCGACGCAATCTCGAACTACCTCCGCCACGACAATGCCAATACGGGCGGAGCCTATGCCACCAGCCGCCACACCGATGCAATGATCACTGAAGCTCGAGCCGCGATCGCCGACTTCCTGCATTGTGGCGCCGACGAAGTTGTCTTCGGCCCGAACATGACTAGCTTGACGTTCGCCATGTCTCGAGCCATCGGCCGCGAACTCGGTCCCGGAGACGAAATCCTGATCACGCGTCTCGACCACGACGCCAACGTTTCGCCGTGGCTCGCTATCGCCGAGGACCGAGGTGTGACCGTACGCTGGGCCGAGATTCACGATCACAACTGCACGCTCGACATCGCCGACCTCGCGTCGAAAATCAACGATCGCACAAAGCTGGTCGCGGTCGGCTACGCATCGAATGCAGTCGGCACCATCAATCCTGTCAAAGTTATCGTTAAGCTCGCCCACGCTGCCGGAGCGCTCGCCTACATCGATGCGGTGCACTACGGTCCGCATGGGCTGATCGACGTTGCCGACCTTGATTGCGATTTCCTCGCATGCTCGACCTACAAATTCTTCGGACCGCACATGGGCGTGCTGTACGGCAAGCGCGAGCATCTGAAGCGCCTGCGTCCGTACAAAGTCCGCCCGAACACGAACGCGATTCCAAATTGCTGGGAGTGGGGCACTCTGAATCATGAATGCATCGCCGGAATTACGGCGTGCGTGGAGTACATCGCGGATCTGGGACGAGCTAGTCGAGCTTCGCTCGACGGACAGCCGGGGCGGCTGTCCCCGCACGCACCAACTCGCCGTGCTGCGATCGAAGCCGCCTACGCCGCCATTCACGAGCACGAGCGTTCGCTGCTCGAACGAATGATGGCCGGACTGCAGAAGATCGGTGGCTTGAAGATCTACGGAATTACCGACCCCGCGCGCTTCAATGAACGCTGCGCTACGTTCGCGGTCAGAATTGAAGATCAAACCCCGCTGGAACTCGCCACAAAACTCGGCGAGCGCGGATTCTTCACCTGGGATGGCAACTACTACGCCCTGAACCTCACCGAGCATCTCGATGTCGAGAAGTCGGGCGGCTTCCTGCGGATCGGCTTGGTCCACTACAACACGGCGGAAGAAGTCGACAGGCTGCTTGCTTCACTGCGAGAGATCGTCACCAAATAGGGCGTGCAGTCGGCGAGCTACTTGGGAGTTGTCGGAGCAGCCGCAGGAGGTGCAGCGGCTTCGGATACAATCAACATTTCATATCCCTTGCCATTCACTTTGAACTTCATCTTGTCTTTGCTGATCGTGATCTCAACAGGCGCATTCACCGGCAGCAATTCCTTGTGCGCTTCTTTCTCCTGCCGGACGTGATACTCGGTCGTGTCGGTTCGAATTACATACTCCTGGCACATCAACTCTGCGGTCTTTTTCCCTTTCGCCTCCGACCCGCAAGCCACCGAACTCTCCGAGACGATCGTTCCCTGCATGACTCGATCTTTGGCCTTCGCCGTAGCGATCGTCAGCATTGCAACTGCCAACACCAGAACCAGATTCCGCATATTTCGCTCCTTACATGTTCCCGATAATCTTCTTTCCCAGCGCCGATCCCCGCACACGCGTGTCAGGAACATACATCATCGACATCGTAATCAGCGTGTCGCCTTTCTGCACGTAGAAAGCGTGGCCGAAGGCGCCAATCATGGCATGATCACCGACGCCCGGAATTTCCTGAAACCCCGGCACCGCCGATTCGGTCAGCTTCATCCCTGCCCAGCTATTGGCGTCAAAGCCCTTTTCGACCGTGAACGAGAAAACGCGGCCGTCCTTGGAGGGCTGCGTCATTCCGAGCGTCTTGATGGCCCCTTCCAGTTCGTTCGCATTCTTCATGAGAGCCGGAAGGTTATCCGGCTTCGGCCCGGGCCGCGCGTTCACTTCGTCGGCCTGACGCTTGGCCTGCGCCATCGCCATCTTCTGCAGTTGATTGAAGGCCTCCTGATTCGTGTAATAGGCGCAGCCCGGCTGGGAGTCCTCTTCGATCTCCGCGCTCTTCTCGATCTGGACGCCGAGCACCTGTTGCAGCTCCGCCGTGGAGAGCAGATGGCATGTGTTGCCATGGGCGACCACCTTGATCGAATTGCTGGAATCGCCAGTCACGGCGGCTGCGTAGTTCGTGACTTTGTGCTTCACCCAGTAGAAACCGTAGCCGGCAGCGGAAGCTCCTATGATGAAAATCACCAGGAGAATCCCACCGATCCAGAGCAAGATTTTGCCGATGCCTGAACTCTTCGGCGCAGCCGTGACCGGCGCGTTCACCGGCTGATATGCGGCTGCACTAACCGGCTGATTGACAGGGAGACTCGTGGGAACGTTCACCGATTGCCATCCGCCCTGCGACTGAACGGGCGGTTGTACCGGTGTCGGAGCCGGGGGTGCGGCTTGCGCTGCGGCACCGGGTTGAACGGCTCGCGCGCCGCACTTATTACAGAATACGCCCGTCATCGGTGCGCCACAGCTTACGCAGAATCCCACGATAAGACCCTCCCCACTCGGCAAACACAGGTTGCCTCGGATTGTTGCGCATCGGATCTGTCCCGAGCCGCCCAGGTCCTGCCCCAGAAATCGCCACAGATTGTACTCCGACTTAAGCTCGGTAAACACGTCAGCCCGGGACGGGATCCCGGGCTGCGAAAGTTTCATGCAAAATCCAAGTGAGACTGATGCTTACGGCCACCGCTTCGCGGTGTCATCCCATCCTGCGGCACGTACAGGTTGTGGTGCCGGCAAGGGTGACGGAGTCGGCACAGGAATGCGCGCCGTGGCCTGCGGTCCATTGACTGCGCTTGCCAAGGCCGGTTTCCCAATATCGGAGAGGCCTTCCTTTTCCTCAGAGAGCAACGGCGCCACCAGTCGCAACGCTTCGACTTCCTTTTCGAGGCGTGTCAACTCCATCTCTTTCTGCCGGAGTACTTCGTAGACGTTTTTCATAGACAAGGGTACCCGCACCATGGGGATAGTTTCGATCGTCTTTCGCACTTTAGCAGAGTTGCCAGTGTTGTCAAGGCTTTCGGAGGTACATGGGGATGAGGAGATGGCTCAAAGCCCGGAGACACTAAAAGCGGAGCGGGCCGTCCTACAAAGGCTGCTAGCGCAAAAAGAAGGCTGCGGCAGCAGCAACACTGGCGATCACTAGCAGAACTCCGAAGACGTACTTGTTTCTCGACAGCCAGGATTGCGAGGGCGCCATGCCGGCGCTCAAGACCAACTCGGGAGGAGACACCACTTCCGTCGGAGCGGCGGTCGCTTCTCCCGCCACAGTACTTGCGTGGGACTCGCGGCCTGGCTGGATTAACTCTTTCCTGGTTTCGCCGGCGGCCTTGGGCTCGGCCGTTGAGAGCGGAGCAACTGCCTCGATTTTGGCGCTCTGAGCAGACGGCGCTGGCGGCGCAGGAGGCTCAACTGCCTTCGCCATCGTAGGAGCAGCCGCCGCAAACGCGTGCGCCGCGGCTTTCGCGGGCTCAGCAGGGGATGACAACCGAGCCGAAGCGATCGCATTCGCTGAACTCGTACGCGAGGAAGTCCGCAACTGCCCACGCCACTTCTTCTCCTCGCATTCCACGCAAAGCTCGCGTCCGGCGGAAACCGGAAATCCGCACGCCATGCACTTACGCAATCCGCGCAGCACCGGAGGCACATGACTCTGGTCAGCGTCCGCGTGTTTTCCAACTTCCGCATCGGAATCGACAGCGGCCGACCAGAACAGTGTCTTCTTTTGCAGAGCCGGTGGTTCGACCTGAGTGGGTTCAATCGCTGGAGTCGGAGCATTCTGCACCGGTAGACTCTGGAGAGCCTGAGGGCTGGAAGCTGGCGCAACCGGAGCCGCCTCCACCGGGGCTGACGCTACAGGCTTTAGAACCTCTGGCTGAGCTGGCTTCTCGGTCACTTCTCTGGTCGCACCGCCGGGAACCGTGTCGCTGACGGCCGCCACTGCTGGAGTTGCCGTGACTTCCTCAATCACAAGGTCAGTCAGAAACTCACCCTCATGGACCTCACTGGCCGCAGGCTCCACTGGAGCAGCCAGCCGCTCCTTCAACTGCTCAGGCAAATGTTCTGCCGCGTGCGCCAGCTTTACCGCCGTTTCCACCATCTCACTGAGTCGCTGGATGGCAGAAACATCACGCTCGCCAAACGCGTTCGCCTTGCCCGAAAAAAGCTCGAAAACCCCCAGGACCTGGTCGTCGTTTACAACCGGCATGACGACTACCGACGCGATCCCAAGCTGCCGGCAGACTTCGCGGTTGACACGCGCATCCCGCTCTGCGTCATCGCATCGCAGCAGTTGACGGGTTCGCACGCTTTCGCCGGAAAGTCCGAACTCGGTGGATAGCAGCGCACCGAGCTCGGGCGCGTTCGAGCCCGTGCTGGCGCGGCAGAGCATATCGTTACGGCCATCGCGGCGGATTGCAATCGCAGCGCCGCTCGCCCCGGTGATGTACTGCGCGCGGTCGGCAAGCAACTGAAGAGCGGCATCGAGATCTCGTTGCGCCATTTCAGCAAGCGAGCGGCCGCCATCTTCGCCGGGAAACTTCACGGAAACGGCCGCCGCCTGCGCCGCTGCTAGAGCAGCCGCGAGCTTCTGCGAACTCGGAGTTGGAGTGTTCTGTTCCAGAAGTTCTACCCCAAGGGCGTAATCTGCCCGCTAAACCTTACCTTGATTATGAAGGATGCGTACTTGGAGTCTCGCTCGGAGAGCGCAAGGTGTCAAGATTTTCGATGCGCAAAAGTACTTGCCCAATAGTGCATTTCGATTGCGAGCTTCGGTTTGGGCTAGACGCCCATTTTCATCACATCACGGAGGAGATCGGGATTCAGGAGTACAATCGCGGGTCATGCGAATCGTAAAGCTGTTGGCAATTTTTTCTTCTCTTGCGTTTGCGGTGGGATGCGGCGGGGGATCGAACCCCGGTGGAGGAGGCGGCGGTGGCGGGACGCCGGCGACGATCACCATATCGAACTCCATCGGCGCACCGTTCAGCGTAGCGATGTCAACCTCGTTTCAACCGGCCGAGTGGGATAACCAGTTTTTCACGTTGAATCCCACGGCCACGACGACGCTGGCGAATCTGGCCCCGCATCACGTCCGGCTGCAAGGAATCTCGCAAGGCGTGCCGCAAGGGTCCGAGGGAACGAATTCGACTGCATGGAACTTCTCGATCCTGGATGACATCGCACAGCCCGTGCTGGGACTTGGGGACCACAGCCCGGAATTTCAGATCGCCAAAGCACCGGCGTTTATGTATCAGAATGACAACAGCAGTGACACCTTCTCCGATCTGACGTTCGCACAGTTCGCCGGGTATACGCAGAATCTGGTCGAGTATTACAACACGGGCGGGTTTAGCGCGAATAGCACGCTGTATGAGTCGCCGGCGTACGCACAAAACGGCTACAAAGTCACCTGGTGGGGCATCTACAACGAGCCGAACATCAATAATAATTTGAGCGCCTCCGATTACGTGAATATGTACAACAAGGTCGTGCCGGCGATGCAAGCGATCGACCCTTCGATCAAGTTCGCGGCGCTGGAATTGGCGGACTTTTCGGGGCAGGTTTCCGCGTGGATGCCGACGTTTGCCAGTGGCGTGACTGCGCATGTCGATGTCCTCGCGACCCACTTCTATTCGACCTGTAACCAGAAAGACTCAGACGCGACCGTGCTTGCGACGATTCCCGGATTCGCTTCCGACGTCCAGGCGATTTACGCGGACATGGGAGTTAACGCGGGGCTGGCAAACGTTCCCGTTTGGGTGACCGAGAACAACGTCAACGCGGATTTTTCCGACGCGAATGGTAACAGCACTTGCAATCCCGGGCAGAAATTTGTGACTGATGTTCGGGGCTCAAGTCCCTTCTTTGCCGCTTGGCGGCCTTATGTCTTTTCCCAACTGGGGCAGGCCGGGATCCAGGCCCTCTATCACTGGGACTTCGGTGCCGATCAACAATACGGTGAAGTCGACTACAACACGGGGGCGTTGCAGCTCGGCTATTGGGTTGACTATGAGTTGGAGCACATTCTTCCGGCGACTGCGGGATCGCGGGTCCTTCAGTACTCGACAACCGACGCCTCGAATTTGGAGGCGCTGGCGGTCGTCAACAGTGACGGAAGCGTTGTCGTGATGATCGCGAATCATGCTGTGGCCAACCCTGCGACAGACAACAACGGCAGCGGAGTTCCGTTCACCGTGACGGTGGACGCTTCGGCGCTAGGTGCATTTTCGAGTGGGAGCCTGGTTGTTATCGACAAGGACACGAGCGTGACCAGCGGGCCTACTCCGACTTCGTTTGTCCCCGCTGCGCTGATGACGTTTGATCTGAACGGGTATTCGGTGGGGTTTCTGACTTTGAAGCCTTGAGCTTGGACGGGATCACCTTAGAGGAACTGAGGAACTCCGAAGATTTCCCGCGTGGGATTTGAACTATGACGAATAGCGTTACCAGAATCTTGGCAGCAGGTACGCTGGCGGCGACTATGGCGGCGACCATTGGTTGCTCCAGCAAAGCGGCACCGCAGGCGAAAGGCGGCGGGATGCCGGCGATGCCTGTGAAGGTGCTGGAGGCGAAGGCAGTGCCGGTCAACGATGCTTCCGAGTATGTAGCGATGTTGAAATCGCGCGACTCGGCGGTGATTATGCCGCAGGTCGAGGGGCAGATCACGCAGATCTTCATACACTCCGGCGATAAGGTAATGGCGGGCAGCGCGTTGATGGAGATCGATCCGCTGAAGCAGCAGGCGACCGTGAAGGGCCAGGAAAGCGCAAGGGCCGCGCAGCAGGCCCAACTCAGTTGGGCGAAACAGCAGTACGAGCGCTCCCAGGGGCTAGCTGCCGCTGGAGTAGTCAGCAAGCAGGATCTGGATCAGGCAAAAGCCACCCTGGATGCCGCGCAGGCGCAAATGGACGCGCTCGATGCCCAGGTGCGCGAGCAGGAAGTGCAATTGCATTACTACAAGGTAGTGGCGCCTCGTGAGGGGATCGTGGGAGACATCCCGGTGCGCGTGGGCGATCGGGTGACCACAGCAACCCAACTCACCACCGTCGATCAGCCCGGGAGCCTCGAGGCTTATGTCTATGTACCAGTCGAGCGTTCCTCGCAGTTGAAGATGAATTTGCCCGTGCAGGTGCTGGACAGCAACGGCAAGCTGCTGGCCGACACGCGAGTGAGCTTCATTTCGCCGCAGGTCGACACCACGACTCAGACCGTCCTTGTAAAGGCACGGATTGCCAATGGGAACGACGCTCTGCGCCAGTCGCAGTTTATCCGCGCGCGGTTGGTGTGGGGGACGCATCAGAATCCGGAGGTCCCGATCCTGGCTGTGTCCCGTCTCGCAGGACAGTATTTTGCGTTCGTAGCAGAACCGCAGGCAGGGGGAGCGTTTGTGGCGAAGCAAAAACCTCTGACGATTGGCGAAACAGTGGGGAACGACTACGAAGTCAAAGACGGGATTAAACCCGGCGACAAAGTGATTATCTCGGGAACGCAGTTTCTGATGGATGGAGCGCCGGTCGTTCCGCAGAGCTGAAAATCGGCTTCCGGCTCTCGGGCTTCGGGCTTCCGGTATTTCACCTAACAAAAAATGAGCAGGGAAATTCATGTTCGCTAATTTCTTCATTCGACGTCCGGTCTTTGCAAGCGTTTGTGCAATGCTGATTGTTTTGGCCGGGGCGGCGGTGCTGCCGACTCTACCAATTGCGCAGTTTCCGAGTCTCGCGCCTCCGCAGGTGGGTGTCACCAGTGTGTACATCGGAGCTAGTGCGCAGACGGTGGAAAGCGCGGTCACGATTCCGCTCGAGCAGCAGATCAATGGCGCGGAGGGAATGAAGTACATCACCTCGACCAGCGGAAATGACGGAACGAGTCAAGTGCTGGTGACGTTTGATCTGACGCGAGACCCGGATCTCGCAACCGTCGATATCCAGAACCGCGTCAATACTGCACAGGGACGCCTCCCGGGCGCTGTCAAAGCAGTCGGCATCACGACGCAAAAAACTTCCCAGAACTTCGTGTTCGGCGCAGCGATCATTTCCGACAACAACAAATACAGCACGCTGTTCATGAGCAACTATCTGGACGTTTATGTGCGGGATGCGCTGAAGCGCATTCCCGGTGTGGCCGACGTGGTCACCTTCGGCGGGGGTAGGTATTCCATGCGCCTCTGGCTTGACCCGGTGAGGATGGCGGGCCGCGGGTTGACAGCTCCTGACGTCGTGAACGCGCTTTCGGAGCAGAACGTAGAAGTCGCCGCCGGGCAAGTAGGACAGCCACCGGCTGTCCCGGGACAACAGTATCAAGTAAGTGTAAGAGCTGTCGGACGACTGAGTGAGCCGGCGCAATTTGAAAACATCATCCTGAAAACGAACAACAACGGCACGCTGGTGCGGCTAAAGGATGTCGGACGCGCCGAGCTTGGTGCGGAAGACTATTCCACCGATCTGCAGTTCAACGGGCAGGAAGCCGTAGGCATGGCGGTGGCACAGTTGTCGACGGCAAATGCACTCGACGTGGATCGGCGCGCCATTGCCGAGTTGGACCGGCTCTCGAAGAGTTTCCCACCGGGGATGCATTACAAACTGGCGTTCGACACGACCGATGCCGTAGGCGAGTCCATCCGCGACGTGCTCTATACAGTGGGTTCTGCGATCGGGCTGGTCATCCTGGTGATCTTCATTTTTCTCGGCGACTGGAGGACCACGATGATTCACTTCATCGCCACTCCAGTTTCGCTCATCGGGACTTTCGCTTTCGTAAAGCTGCTCGGCTTCTCGATCAACACACTGACGCTTTTTGGTATTACGCTCGCGACCGGACTGGTCGTCGACGACGCGATCGTTGTCATCGAGAACATCGAGCGCCATATTGCCGGGGGCGAGCACGACTCTCGCAAGGCGGCGATTGCCGCCACGACCGAGATCACCAGTGCCGTTATTGCTACTTCGCTGGTACTTGTAGCCGTCTTCGTGCCGGTTGCATTCTTTCCGGGCACCACCGGCATCCTGTTTCGGCAGTTCGCGCTGACCATCGCATTTTCCATCGCCATTTCGGCGTTCAATGCTCTTACGCTCGCGCCCGCGCTGGCAGCCATCTTTCTCGCCGGCCCACACCGGGGAAAGTGGTGGTGGCTGCGGAAGTTCGATGAGGGTGTCCTACTCGTCACTCGCGGATATCAGCGCCTGCTGCATCACCTGCTGGAATACAAGCTGCTGATGGCGATGCTTTTCTTTGCAGGCCTTGGCCTTACGTATCTGATCTTCACTCGCGTACCCACCGGATTTGTACCGGATGAAGATCAGGGATATTTCATCATCGTGATTCAAGCGCCGTCCGGAGCATCGCTCGAGTATACGAAGGGGATCAACAAGCAGGTTTCGGATTTCCTCGCGAACGTCCCCGAAGCCCAAGGAACCTTTTCGGTCTCGGGATTCAGCTTCGCGGGAGCAGCGGCAAATCAGGGATTGGTTTTCGTGCCGCTGAAGCCTTACTCGCAACGCAAGGGCGAGCAGCATTCGGCAATTGCGGTTGTGAACAGAGTGCGTCCGATGCTGTTTGGAGTACAGGGCGCGATCGTGTTTGCCACGCTGCCGCCGGCGATTCAGGGACTGGGCCAGTTTGGCGGATTCCAGTTTGTGGTGCAGGATCAAGCGGCTCACAGATTAGAAGAACTGGCTGGTGCGACCCAGGGGCTCATGCGGCAAGCTGCGCAGCACAAGGAACTCGCTGGACTGTATACGCCGTTCACCGCGAACGATCCTCAGTTCCTAGTCACGATTGATCGCGAGCAGGCAAAGAGCCTGCACATCCCGCTCTCGCAGATTACCGACACGCTCGGGGTGTATATGGGATCGTCGTATGTGAACGATTTCGACTTCAATAACCGGTCGTATCGCGTCTCGGTGCAGGCTGACAAACAATTCCGGGCAAGCGCGAAGGACATGAAGCAGTTTTATGTGCGATCGGACACTGGAGCGATGGTACCGC
>Ga0335078_10008687_pt1 | contig 15085 bp, 7 predicted proteins | sample Lox_Sample_32_FD_206711 | JGI IMG/M metagenome (GOLD analysis project Ga0335078, IMG submission 206711) | Soil microbial communities from Loxahatchee National Wildlife Refuge, Florida, United States - Lox_Sample_3.2 | ecosystem: Environmental > Terrestrial > Soil > Wetlands | place: USA: Florida...
CCCTACGAAGCCCGTGCCGTGCTCGGCATCCTGGCCGCCGCCGAGCGGGCGGCCGAAGTGGCCGGCCACGATCCCTACAGCCCGGCCGGGCTGGCCGAGGAGGTGGACCCGGAGGTACTGGCCCAGTCGGCCGCCGTCGAACAACCTCATACCGAACGGTCCGCGGTTCCCGCCCCGGCTCAGCCTCAAGCCCAGCCCGCGGCCGCTCCCTTTCCGGCCGGGCCGCACAGCACGGCCGAACTGATCGAGTCCCAGCAGGGCCGCACCGCGGACGCTCCGCTCTGCCTCACCTGCGGCACCAAGATGCGCCCGGCCGGCAGCTGCTATGTCTGCGAAGGCTGCGGCTCCACCAGCGGCTGCAGCTAATTCTGGCCGCTGAAAGAGGAGGATTACCTGTTCAGGAAGGGTGCGGCCGGCTGGCCGCACCCTTCCTGAGCACTACCCAGACACGGGTTTGTTGCATCTGATGCAATCGAGTTGTTCGGTAGATGCGGCCATGCGGACTTAAACAGCGCCTCGCGTGGCGGCCCTCTGTCACGGTGCTTGCACTGAGTTCGGACCAGTTGTCCACAATGCTGAGATGGGGAGGCAGCCTAGTCCGTCGCCAAAGCTCAGCGAGTCGGTACCGCGGTAGAGCACGTAGCCGGCGTGCATCCGGGAACCGAGCTTCTGCTTAAGGTAACGAAGGCCGAGCAAGTCTTCTGATCTCACGGATTGTGCGGACTTGACCTCGATGCTGCTTACTTTAGATCTGCGGCCGTCCTGCTTTAGATCTGCCGAAGTACAGGGCTTAGATCCGCGGCACTCATGCTTTAGACATGCCGTATGTCGGCTTTCCTCCCGGCAGCCGCTCTCTCGACGCTCAGTCGGCGCAGGTAGGCGGGGAATACCGCACACTCGGACCGGTCCGCGTCCGTGCTGGTAGTGACCTCCGATCTGCCGGACCTGACCAAGCTGGTCACCGCGCGGCCCGGAGTTGCCGTCGTACACGTCAGCAAGCTGGGACAGCCTTCCGGCCGCTGACACGCAGGCGGCGTAAGCGCCATCTTTGGGGCTAAGTACCATTCCTGGGTGCGTGCCGATCTTTCAGCTCACAAAAGCGGGAAACTCCGCCGAGCCATGATCGGCCTCCTCGCGGCCGTCTTCGTCGTAGCGGCTGGCTGTACCTCCCCGGCCGCCATCCGCCCCAAGCCCGCGGTCGTCGACGACCGGCCGAACTTCGTCTTCGTGCTCACCGACGACCTGTCCTGGAACCTGGTCAGCCACATGCCGAACCTGGTGGCGCTCCAGCAAGCCGGAACGACGATGTCCCGCTACTACGTGGTGGACTCGCTGTGCTGCCCGTCCCGCTCGGCCATCTTCACCGGCCAGTACCCGCACGACGACGGGGTCTTCACCAACGCCGGCAACGACGGCGGGTACTTCGCCTTCAACCAGCACGGCGACCAGCAGAAGTCGTTCGCCCTGGCGCTGCACAAGGCCGGCTACCGCACCGCACTGATGGGCAAGTACCTGAACCAGTACCAGCCCGCCTACCCGGAGCCGCCTGGCTGGAATGAGTGGGACGCCGCCGGGAACGCCTACGGCGAGTTCGGCTACAACCTCAACCAGAACGGCCGGCCGCAGCACTACGGCAGCGCCCCGCGGGACTACCTGACCGACGTGCTGGCCGGCAAGGCCCGCTCGTTCATCGACTCATCGGCCGCCTCGGGCCGGCCGTTCATGCTCGAGGTGGCCACGTTCGCCCCGCACGCGCCGTACACCCCCGCGCCCCGTTACGCGCACGCCGCCCAGCAACTGGCCGCCCCGAAGACCCCGGCCTACAACCGGCTGCCCGCCAACCCGCCGCCGTGGCTGAAGGGCCACCCGCCGCTATCGGCCACCGATCAGGCCAACATCACCACCACGTTCCGCAAGCGGGTGGAGGACGATCTCTCCGTCGACGACATGATCGGCGGGCTAGAGAACGAACTCCGGGCCAAGGGCCTGGACCGGAACACGTACTTCGTGTTCAGCTCGGACAACGGCTTCCACCTGGGCGAGCACCGGCTTTCCTCGGGCAAGCAGACCGCCTTCGAGACCGACATCCGCGTGCCGCTGATCGTCAGCGGCCCGGGCGTCCCGGCTGGCTGGATTGTCAGCCAGCTGACGTCCAGCATCGACCTGGCCCCGACGTTCGAGACCCTCGCGGGCCTGCCCGTCTCGGCCGGGGTCGACGGTCACAGCCTGGCCGGGCTGTGGCACGGGCAGGATCCGGTCGGCTGGCGGCTCGCCATCCTCATCGAGCATCACGGCCCGGACTTCTCGTCGGCCGACCCCGACCGGCAGACCTTCAAGGCGGGGGATCCGCCCAGCTACGAGGCCGTCCGGACCTCCACCGCGCTCTACGTGCGGTACGCGGGCGGGTTTCAGGAGTACTACGACACCGCGACCGACCCGGACGAGCTGGACAACCTAGCGGGCAAGGGCGTGCCCGCGGTCCTCCGCCAGGCGCTCAGCGCCCTGGAGAACTGCCATGGCGGCGCCGCCTGCTGGGCCGCAGCCCAGCTCGGCTAGCGCGGCACGGTCAGCAGCGTCTTGCCGACCGTCTCCCTGGCCTCGATGGCCGCGTGCGCCCGGGCCGCGTCGGCCAGCTCGAACTCCTGGCCGATGACCGCCCGCAGTCGCCCCGCCGCCGCCTCGGCCAGCGCCATCCGGGCCAGCGCCGCCAGGTGCTCCGGGCTCCCGCCCGCGCCGGCCCGCACGGTGACCTGGCGGTCCTGGGCGAGGTCCGGGGTGACCGGGGCGAAGCTGCCGCTGGCCATGCCGAACGGGCAGAACCGGCCGCCCGCGCCCAGCAGCCCGAAGGCCGCCAGCCCGACGTCCCCGCCCACCCCGTCGAACACCACGTCCACCTCGCCGGCCAGGTCGCGGACCTGCCTCTCCCAGCCGGCGTGGCTGTAGTCGACGGTCACGTCCGCGCCGAGGTCCCGGGCCAGGGCGAGCTTGCGCGGCTGGCCTGCCAGCGCCACGACCCGGGCCCCGGCCCTCCGGGCGATCTGCACCAGCAGCGTGCCCACCCCGCCGCCCGCGGCCTCGACCAGGACGGTATCGCCCGCGCGCAGGTTCACCCGGCCCGCCAGGGCGAGCGCGGTGCGGCCGTCGGCCAGCAGCGCGACGGCGTCCCGCGTGGCAAGCTCGTCCGGGATCCTGATCAGGGCAGACGCGGCGGCGACCGCGCGCTCGGCGTATCCGCCCGTGCCGTTCAGGCTGGCCACCACCCGGGCACCGGACCACGGGCTGCCGTCGCCCACCGTCCCGCCGACGCCGTTGCCCAGGATGGCCGGCAGCGTCGGCAGCATCGACGGATGCGGCGGCCGGCCCGCCCGGACCTGCGTCTCGACGAACGTGACGTTGGCGAACTCGACCTCGATGACCACCTCGTCCGGCCCGGCTCGCACCTCGGCCACCTCGGCAGGCTCGAGCACCTCCGGCGGGCCGAACTCCCGTACCACCACCGCGCGCACGCCAGGCCTCCTCCGCAGAACGACTCTTTTCCCCGGAAATGAGCCTAAAGGTCCGCGTCGGGCAGCGCACCGGTCCGGCTGGAGCAGATCAGCCCTCAGTGGATGGTGATCATGGCCTCATAATTGGCGGAGTGAACGAGCCGGAGGTCAGGATCAGGCCGGTCGCCGAGGGCGACCGGCCGATGCTCGCCTGGCTCGTCGCCGAGCTGTGGGGCTCCGAGCTCGTCGCCGTGCACGGCAGCGTGCTGCGGCCCGCCGAGCTGCCCGGGTACATCGCCGAACGGTCCCGGCGGGTCGTCGGCCTGCTCACCTACCAGGTGCTCGGGGACGTGCTCGAGATCGTCACGCTCAACGCCATCGAGCGCCGGGTGGGCATCGGGACCATGCTCATCGAGGCCGCGGCGGGCGCGGCGCGGCACTTCCGCTGCCGCGAGGTCCGGCTCACCACCACCAACGACAACGTCGACGCGCTCCGGTTCTACCAGCGCCGCGGGTTCCGGCTGGCCGAACTGAGGCCGGGCGCGGTCGACCGCTCCCGGCAGGAGAAGCCGCAGATTCCGCGCGTCGGCGACTACGGCATCCCGCTGCACGACGAGATCGACCTCACCCTGCGCGTCTAGCCACTGGCAACGGCGCCCTTCACCTGCCGCCCCCGGGTCCACACCGCGGTGATCCTGTCCGGGTCGGCGAGCACGGCGATATCGGCCAGCGGATCGGCATCCAGGGTGATCACGTCGGCGTCGTAGCCCTCGGCGAGCCGCCCGCTGCGCGGCGCCTGCGCGCCGAGGGTGAGCGGCCCGGACGCGGTGGCCGCCTCGATCGCCTCGAGCGGTGACATGCCCAGCTTGACCAGGTAGCCCGGCTCCGAACCGTTCTGGCCCCACGCGTTGGGAAGATCGGGGCCGGTCAGCGCGATGTCCGTGCCCATGGCGATGGTGACGCCGTGCTCGTAGGCCCGGGTCACGGCCTGCGCATGCAGGTCGGCGATCGCGTCCAGCTTGGCCATCGCGTACGGAGGGACCGAGTCGCGGAACGACAGCATGTCCTCGATGATCGTCCTGGTCGGGACCAGGATCGCCGAGGCTTCCCGCATCGCGTCGCAGCACTCGTCGTCCAGGTAGGTACCGTGCTCGATGGTCCGCACCCCGGCCCGCAGCGCCGCCATGATGCCCGGCTTGCCGTGGCAGTGCGCCGCGACCACCCGGTCGGCCAGCCCCGCGACCTCCACGATCACCCGCAACTCGGGCACCGTGAACTGCTGGTGGATCGGGTCGTCGACCTCGGAGAGCACGCCACCGGACGCGCATACCTTGATCACCTTCGCGTTCCGCCTGAGCTGCTCGCGGACCGCCCGGGCGCATTCGTCAGGGCCGTCCGCGAGCCGCATCATGCCGCCCCGCGCGGAGTAGTCGCGTATCCAGTCGAGCGGGAAGGAGTGCAGATCGCCGTGCCCGCCGGTGGTGCTCAGGATGGCCCCCGCGCCGTAGATCGCCGGCCCGTCGATGACTCCCTCATCGACCGCGCGGGCCAGGTAAAGCCCGAGGCCGCCCACGTCGCGCACTGACGTGATCCCGGCGTCGAGCGCGACGCGCAGGTCCCTGGTGCACCGCGCGGCGCGCAGCGCCTCGGGCTCCAGCGGCAGCTGCCCCAGGTCGAAGGTCCTGGTCCCGAGGAGGTGCCCGTGGCACTCCCACATCCCCGGCATTACCGCCGTCACCCGCGTCACCGGGGCCCCGGGGGTCGGCGGGGCAAGCCTGGCCGGGCCGGCGTAGCCGATCAAGCGGTCGTCCAGGATGACCACCCCGTCGCTGACGGGATCGCCGTGCCCGGGAATTAGCAGGCCGGCCTCGATGCGCTGCATGCAGGTCCTCCCAAAGGGGGTCTGGGGAATTGGGCTCCCCCCAGGATCGGGGGTGTCGGGGGCGCCAGGTCAGGACGACCCTGCCGTATTTTTCACCGACAGTATCGACGTGTGTGCTGTCGCGAGTACGGGTCATGCGCTATACAGGACATACGACTGTCCGGCAACCGGGTGCGGGGATCTGGGCTCTAGGGAGGCAGGGACATAGGGGCGAGGAAGCGTGATGCTGCCAAACGATAGGGCCCAGCCCGCGGCACCGGACAAGCCGAGCTTGGGGGCCCGGCTGCTGCACGCGTACCGGCAGTACCCGCTGTGGCTCAAGGTCGTCATCGCCATCGCCGCCATTCCCCTGGCCGAACTGATCCTGCTGGCCGCTCTGGTCTACGGCATCGTCGCGGTGACCCAGGGACGGCGCACCGTCGGTGCCTCTATCGCGGTCGCGCTCTGGGGCCTGACGGTGTTCTCCTTCGCCTACAAGGACAACAGGACCTGGCTCTATTCGGTGATCCTGCTGCCCTTCGCGGTCGTCCTGGCCGCCCACGCCAAGCCGCTGGCCCGCAGCTTCGTCCCCTGCCGCACGGTCGCCTGGGTGCTGGCCTGGTCGGTGCCGGCCGGCGTCATCGCCCTGAAGGCGGCATCGGGCCAGCCGTTCGTCGGCACGATCGCTGCCTGGCTGCTGGCCGCGGCCGCCCTCGGCTGGCGGGTGGCCAAGAGCATCCAGGACACCCGCATGTACGGCCGGGGTAACTGGGAACGGCCCGCGGGAAACGCGCCCCCCCGTCCGGCGGGTCAGCCCGGCGGCCATCCGGGTGCCGCGACCCCCGGTGTCCGGGCGCAGGCCGCGGCGCTGCCCTACGCCGAGCACGCCGCCCGCGACCACCAGGGCGGCGCCCCCCGGCCGCGACCCCCGATCTCGGTCGAGGACGCGATGGCCGAGCTCGACGCGATGATCGGGCTGACCCCGGTCAAGGAGCAGGTCCGCTCGATCGCCGCCTCCATCGAGGCGGCGCGGCGGCGCACGGTGGCCGGCATCAGCACCGAGCGGCCGATGCGGCACTTCGTGTTCCTCGGCCCTCCCGGCACCGGCAAGACGACCGTGGCCCGGGTGCTGGCCAAGATCTTCTACGCGTTCGGCCTGCTGGCCACGCCCGAGGTGATCGAGGCGCACCGGGCCGACCTGGTCGGCGAGTACCTCGGCGCGACCGCGATCAAGACCAACGAGCTCGTCGACTCCGCGCTCAACGGCGTGCTGTTCATCGACGAGGCCTACAGCCTGGTCAACGAGGGGGACGGGCAGGCCGACCGGTTCGGCCAGGAGGCCGTGCAGGCGCTGCTCAAGCGGGCCGAGGACAACCGCGACAACCTGATCATCATCCTGGCCGGGTACGAGAAGCAGATGGAGTCCTTCCTGGCTTCCAACCCCGGCCTGGCGTCCCGGTTCGCGACCCGGCTGAAGTTCCCGAGCTACTCCCCGAACGAGATGATGGCACTGGCCCAGGCCGCGATCGAGCGCCGCGGCGAGCGGCTCGACGGGGACGCGCGGCCGGTGCTCTACCGCAAGTTCGAGGAGGTCGGCCGCCGCCGGATCGCCGACGACCTGGGCAACGGCCGGTTCGTCCGGAGCCTGATCGAGAAGGCCGGCCAGGCCCGCGACGTGCGGGTGATCACCAGCACGACGAACCCCGCCGAGCAGGACCTGCTCACCATCCGCGCGGGCGACCTGGAGCAGGGCTACGCCGAGCTCACCAGCAGGCTGCGCGGCTACGAGGACACGCCCACGGTGGAGGGCGCGCTGGCCGAGCTCGACTGGCTGGTCGGCCTGGACCCGGTCAAGCAGCAGGTCCGCGCGATCGCCGCGCAGCTGCGGGTGGCCAAGATGCGCAGCCGGCAGGGGCTGAGCAGCCAGCCCCCGGCCCGGCACTTCGTCTTCACCGGCCCGCCGGGCACCGGGAAGACCACGGTGTCCCGCATCCTCGGCCGCATCTTCGCCGCGCACGGGCTGCTGGTCCGGCCCGAGGTGATCGAGGCGCACCGGGCCGACCTGGTCGGCGAGCATCTCGGCTCGACCGCGATCAAGACCGGCAAGCTGATCGACTCGGCCATGGGCGGCGTGCTGTTCATCGACGAGGCCTACTCGCTGAACAACGCCGGTTACGACGGCGGCGACGCGTTCGGCTCCGAGGCCGTGCAGACGCTGCTCAAGCGGGCCGAGGACGACCGGGACCGGCTGGTCATCGTGCTGGCCGGCTACCCGGACGACATGGACAGGTTCCTGCGCAGCAACCCCGGCCTGGCGTCGCGGTTCAGCACCCGGGTCACCTTCCCCAGCTACAGCGCCGACGAGCTGGTGGAGATCGCCGACCGGCTGGCGAAGGGGGCTGACGACCGGTTCGACCCGGCCGCCCTCGAGGTGCTCCGCGCCATCTTCGCCCACGCCTGCGCCGAGGGCCGGATCGACGAGCTCGGCAACGGCCGGTTCGCCAGGTCCCTGTACGAGCGCGCCTGCGCCTGCCGTGACCTGCGGGTGGAGAACCTGGCCGACCCGTCGCGAGACGACCTGATCATCCTGACCGCCGCCGACGTGCAGGCCGCGTACCGGGAGCTCGATCACGGCACCCCGTCCCGTCCGATGGCCGTCCCCGACCAGAATTAAGCCGAACGGGCCGGGCTCGCCGCTACATGGACAACCAGGAGCTGTGCTGGCCACGGGGGGGTGAAACCCTGATCCCCCCTGGCACCCCCCACAACTGGGAATTCTGGATCGACCGGGGTGGCACGTTCACCGACATCGTGGCCCGCCGCCCGGACGGGCGCCTGGTGGCCCGCAAGCTGCTCTCGGACAACCCGGCTGCCTATTCCGACGCCGCGGTAGCCGGCATCAGGCAGCTGCTGGGCCTCGGGCCCGGCCAGGACATCCCGGCCGGCCAGATCGGCTCGGTCCGGCTCGGCACCACCGTCGCCACCAACGCCCTGCTGGAGCGGAAGGGCGAGCCCACCGTCCTGATCATCACCCGGGGCTTCGGCGACGCGCTGCGCATCGCCTACCAGAACCGGCCGCGGATCTTCGACCGCCGCATCCTGCTCCCCGAGGTCCTCTACGACCGCGTCATCGAGGCCGACGAGCGGGTGACCGCCGACGGCGAGGTGCTCACCCCGCTGGACGAGCCGGCCCTCGCCGCGGAGCTGGCCCGGGCCCATGCGGACGGGTACCGGGCCGCCGCCGTGGTCTGCATGCACGGCTACCGCTACCCGGAGCACGAGGCGCGGATCGGCGACCTCGCCCGCGCGGCCGGCTTCACCCAGGTGTCGGAGTCGTACCGGACCAGCCCGCTGATGAAGCTGGTCTCCCGGGGCGACACCACGGTGGTGGACGCTTACCTGTCGCCCATCCTGCAGCGCTACGTGACCGAGGTCGCAGCCGAGCTGACGGGCGTCAGGCTGCTGTTCATGCAGTCCAACGGCGGGCTGACCGACGCGGCGGGCTTCCGCGGCAAGGACTCCATCGTGTCCGGCCCGGCCGGCGGGATCGTCGGCATGGCCCGCACGGCCGCGGACGCGGGCTTCACCAAGACCATCGGTTTCGACATGGGCGGCACCTCCACCGACGTGTCGCACTTCGCCGGCGAGTTCGAGCGCGAGTACGAGACGCAGGTCGCCGGCGTGCGGCTGCGCGCCCCGATGCTGGCCATCCACACCGTGGCCGCGGGCGGCGGCTCCATCCTGCACTTCGACGGCAGCCGGTACCGGGCGGGCCCCGACTCGGCCGGCGCCGACCCCGGCCCGGCCTGCTACCGGCGCGGCGGCCCGCTCACCGTCACCGACGCCAACGTGCTGCTCGGCCGCATCCAGCCGGACCATTTCCCCAAGGTCTTCGGGCCCGGCGGCGACCAGCCCCTCGACGCGGATATTACGAAAGCGATATTTACGGAACTCAGTAATCAGATCACCCGGGACACCGGCGACACCCGCGGCCCGGAGCAGGTCGCGGCCGGCTTCACCGAGATCGCCGTGGCGAACATGGCCAACGCGATCAAGAAGATCTCGGTGCAGCGCGGCTACGACGTGACCGAGTACGTGCTGAACGTGTTCGGCGGCGCGGGCGGACAGCACGCCTGCGCGGTGGCCGACGCGCTCGGCATGACCCGCGTGCTCATCCACCCGCTGGCCGGCGTGCTGTCCGCGTACGGGATCGGGCTGGCGGACATCATCGCCATGCGCGAGCAGGCCGTCGAGGCGCCGCTGACCCCCGAAGGCCTCGAGACCCTGCATGGGACCCTGGACCCGCTCGAGCGGGACGCCCGCGCCGAGGTGACCGCCGAGGGCGTGCCGCCGGAGCGGATCACCGCCACGCACCGGGCGCACCTGCGCTACCAGGGCACCGACACCGCGGTCATCGTCGGTGTCGGCTCGCTGGCGGACATGACCGCCGCGTTCGAAGCCGAGTACTCCCGCCGGTTCTCCTTCCTCATGCCCGACAAGCCGGTCATCGTGGAGGCGGTGTCGGTCGAGGTCACGGGGATACAGCCTCGCTTCGATGACACGAATGACCGGGCCCGTTCCGCTGAAAAAAACCCCGACCGAGTCCGTATGTTCACCGGCGGTACCTGGGCAGACGTGGGCCTGTATGAGCGGTCCGGGCTGCCGGCCGGGCACGTTATCGACGGCCCGGCCATCATCACCGAGGAACTGGCCACCACCGTGGTCGAGCCGGGCTGGCAGGCCGCGGTGACCGGCCGCGGCGACCTGCTCATGTCGCGGGTTAAAGCGCGGCCCGGCCGGGCCGCCATCAGCACCGAAGCCGACCCGGTCATGCTGGAGATCTTCAACAACCTGTTCATGTCGGTAGCCGAACAGATGGGCGTGCGCCTGCAGTCCACCGCGCACTCGGTCAACATCAAGGAACGGCTCGACTTCTCCTGCGCGGTCTTCGACGCCGACGGCGGCCTGATAGCCAACGCCCCGCACATGCCCGTGCACCTCGGCTCCATGGGCGAGTCCATCAAGATGGTGATCAAGCGCAACGCCGGCCGGATCCGACGCGGCGACGTCTACGTCCTCAACGACCCCTACCACGGCGGCACCCACCTGCCCGACATCACCGTGGTCACCCCGGTCTTCAGCAGCACCGGCGACGATATCTGGTTCTACGTGGCCAGCCGCGGCCACCACGCCGAGATCGGCGGGGTGTCGCCGGGGTCCATGCCGGCCGCCAGCACCAAGGTCGAGGAGGAGGGGGTGCTGATCGACAACTGGCTGCTGGTACAGGACCGGCGGATGCGGGAAGCCGAGACCACCGAGCTGCTGACGACGGCCGAGTACCCGTCTCGGGATCCGGCCACCAACGTCGCCGACCTGCGCGCCCAGATCGCGGCCAACGAGAAGGGCATCACCGAGCTGCACAAGATGGTGCAGCACTTCGGCCTGGACGTGGTGCACGCCTACATGGGGCATGTGCAGGGGAACGCGGCCGAGTCGGTGCGGCGGGTGATCACCGCGCTGCACGACGGCGAGTTCGGCTACGAACTCGACAACGGCGCGGTGGTCCGGGTGGCGGTCCGGGTCAACCGGGAGGACCGGACCGCCGAGATCGACTTCACCGGCACCTCGCCGCAGCTGCCCGGCAACTTCAACGCGCCGTCCAGCGTGGCCATGGCGGCCGTGCTCTACGTGTTCCGCACCCTGGTCGACGACGACATCCCGCTCAACTCGGGCTGCCTGCAGCCGCTGCACGTGATCATCCCGCCGGGCACGATGCTCTCCCCGGAGTACCCGGCCGCGGTGGCGGCGGGCAACGTCGAGACCTCCCAGGTCGTCACCGGGGCGCTCTACGCCGCCCTCGGCGTGATGGCCGAGGGGTCGGGGACGATGAACAACGTGACGTTCGGCAACGACTCCTGCCAGTACTACGAGACGGTGGCCAGCGGGTCGGGCGCGGGCGACGGCTTCGACGGCACCGACGTGGTGCAGACCAAGATGACCAACTCCAGGCTCACCGACCCCGAGGTGCTGGAGTGGCGCTATCCGGTGCTGCTCGAGTCGTACCGGATCAGGCCGGGCAGCGGCGGCGCCGGCCGCTGGCGCGGCGGCCACGGCGGCGTCCGCAGGCTCCGCTTCGGCGAGCCGATGACCGTCACGACGCTGACCGGCCACCGCCGCGTCCCGGCCTTCGGCCTGGCCGGCGGCCTGCCAGGCGAACTCGGCCGGCACTGGATCGAGCACCCGGACGGCCGGGTGACGCCGATGGACGGCTGCGACTCAATCGACGTCAAGGCCGGGGACGTGTTCGTCATCGAGACCCCCGGCGGCGGCGGGTACGGCCGAACGGGCTAGGTTTCCCGCCCAGCCTAGGGCTCGTCCGCCTCCAGCTCGCGCAGCACCGCGATCAGCGCCGCTTCGTCGCCGCTGGTGTGGTCGAGCACGGCCATCAGCGCGTGCAGCACCAGGTGCCGGTCCTGGCCCGCGTCGAGCAGCCGCTGCGCGGCCTCCCACAGGTCGGGCGGGTCGCCGCGCCAGAGCCGGTCGGCCAGCACCATGTGCCGCTCGATGTGCCGGCCCACCCCTCCGGGGGCGGGGGTGGCGTGGTCGGCGGCGAGCAGCGCTCGCCGGTCGTTCGGGTCCGCCGGGTCCAGGATGGACAGGTCACTGCCGGAGTGCCAGCCCTCCAGGACCGGAAACGCGAACGCTCGCCTGGGCAGCGCCTCCAGGTCGCCGTCCGGCAGCAGCCGCCGGACCAGCGCGTAGTCCAGGCCGAACTCGGCCGGATCCCGGTACGCCTGGGCGAAGGCGCCCATCGAGTTGAACACCGCCTCGAGCGATTCGGTGATCGCCGCCTCGGACAGGCCGCGGCGCCGGCCCGCCCAGCGCACCCACGCCGCCAGCACGTGCGGCATCGCGTCCTGCTCGGCGAACGACAGCATGACCTTGCGCGGCAGCCAGCCGAGCAGGAACGTCTCCACCTTGGTGGGGCTCATCCGCAGCGGCCGCCCGAAGTCCTTGTCGCACCCGTAGTCGATGATCCGGTCGGCGCAGTGGCTGGCCGAACCGCGGTCGGACAGGTCCTCGGCCTCGTCGGAGGCGAGGAACTCAGCGGCAAGCATGGCCCGGCGGTCCCGGCTCCAGCCCATGCGCCTCGGACCGGTAGCGCCAGGCAATGAGCGCCCGCGGTACGGCGGCAGCGCCTTGATCCTGGCCCGGATGAACGCGTGGTAGGAGGCGAACGAATCGCTGACCGACGGGTCGGCCACCGAGTCGGTCACGGTCAGCGCCGTCTCGAGCATGTGCCGCGCCTGGCCCGCGTCCACCTGACGGAACGCGTGCCTGGCTTCGGACCCTTGACCCCCTTCGCGCCCCTTGACCCCGCGCTGGCTACTTATTTCCCGGCAGTGGTCAAGCAGCTTGCTGACCCGCGAGGTCACCCAGCCGTCTTTGATCATCCCGTCGGCGTTGTAGTCCACCACGCTGACCAGCGCGTGCGGTTCCTCCCCGGCGTAGCTGAACACGCAGATGACCTCGTCGGTGTCACCGAGCTCGTCCGGGTTGACGTAACACTCGGCCGGGGTCACCGCGCCCAGGTGGTGGGCCCAGCCAGGGCGTGGCACGCCGGCCTCGATCAGCTCCAGCGCCGCCCGTTCGGCCTTGGCCGCCTGCCGGGACGTGCCCAGGCAGGCGATGCCGGACAGCAGCGCCAGCGCCGCCGGGCTGCGCTGCTCGCCCGCGTAGTCCACCAGGCCCTCGCCCACCAGCTGCTCGACCGTGGCGGCGCGGCGGCCCCCGCCGCGCTGCCCCCACCAGGTGCCGAGCAGCTCGCTGACCATGAGTTCCGCGTCGAGCGGGCTGCGCACGGCCAGTAGCTCGCGCGCCGCGCGGAGCAGTTCGGCGAAGAGCGCGTTGGGCGGCGGAGCTGCGCCCCGCCGCCGGCCGCTCCCTGATCCGCCGGGGGGCTGACCTCCTGGCTGGCTTCGTCGGCTCTGCGGGCTCACCCTGACAGCCTCTCAGATCTGGACATGCGGACGCTATGCTACGTTGTCATGCCCGCTGTAATTCCGCCCCTTAGACCGCGTGCGCCACGCCGGCGCGGTTCCGGCGGGCGCGACGTGCACCTGTAACAGCGTTCGCTGTCCGCGAATCCTTACACCTGGCCGCACTAATTGCCGGACTGTGGCACGCTTAATTGGTTGGCTGTGTTGGCTGTCCGGGGGAAACGATGATCCCGGGGAAGGAGCCGCCCATGGCAGCCCCCGGCGTGGCAGGCAGGCGTTCGTCGTGAGCATGGATACCTCTGTGCCAGGACAGCAGGACGCCTCGGATGCCGCCCTGGTGGACATGCTGATGCTGGAGGCGCCGGTCGGTTTGGCCCTGTTCGGGTCCGACCTGCGCTTCCGCTGGGTGAATGCTGCCCTGACGCGGCTCAGTGAGCCCGCCGGGGCGGATCCTTCCGCACCGTCAGATCCCCACCCCGATCCGTCGGCCTGGACCGGCCTGCGGCCCTCCGCGGTCTGGCCCGAGCACGTCGCCGCCCGCGCCGAGACCGCGCTGCGCAAGGTTCTGGACGAGGGCATGCCGCTGGCCGAGCGCGGCTATCCGGTGATGTCCCCGCCCGCGGGCGGCCCCGCCTTGTCGGCCGCCTCGGCCTCCGCCCCGGCCGAGGACGTGTGCGGCTGTGCCTCCTGGTTCCCGGTGCACGACGCGGCCGGGAAGGTGTTCGCCGCCGGGCTGATCATGCTCAACGTGGCCGGGCTCAGCACCGAGGCCGCCGAGGCGGCCGCGGCCGAGATCAAGCGCAGCGAGGAGCGGTACCGCTCACTCGTCCAGGGCGGCGCCCAGGTGGTCTGGGTGGCGGCGCCGGACGGCGCGATGAAGGAAGACTCGCCAGAGTGGCGCTGGATCACCGGGCAGTCCGAGCAGGAGTACACCGGGTTCGGCTGGCTGGAGTCGATCCACCCGGAGGACCGGGAGCGGGTCGAGCGGGACTGGCGCGAGTGCGTCCGGACCGGCAAGATCTTCGACGACCGCTACCGGATCCGCACCAAGGGCGGCTCGTACCGGCACTACGACGTGCGCGCGGTCCCGATCGAGCGGGACGGCAAGATCGTCGAGTGGGTCGGCGCCAGCAGCGACGTGACCAGCCAGCGCGAGGCCGAGGAGATGCGCGGCCGGCTGACCGAGCAGCTGTCCGCCGCGGCGCTGCGCACGGCGCGGCTGCAGCAGGCCACCTCGATGCTGGCCGAGGCGCTGACGGTGGAGCAGGTGGTCGAGGTCATCACCGAGGTGGGCCGGACGGCGATCGGCGCGCTGCACTCCGCGGTGGCGCTGCTGGACGGCTCGCGGCTCAAGGTGGTCAACGGCGACCTTCGTAACGCGCCGGATTCCGCCGGCGGGGAGCTCACCCTGCAGGCGCCGAGCGTGATGACCAAGGCGATCGCGACCCGGCATCCGGTGCTGGTCGAGGACCCGGACGATCTGCGCAGGCAGTTCGATGGCGAGCTGGAGATCGACCCGGAGCGGGTGGCTGCCTCGGACGAGCGCTCCTGGGTCGGCCTGCCGCTGCTGGCGGCGGGCGCACCGCTGGGCGCGCTGCGGTTCTCGTTCGGCCGGCCGCGGCGGATCATCGAGGAGGAGCGGGTCTTCCTGGAGGCGCTGGCCGGCCAGTGCTCGCTGGCGGTCGAGCGGGCCGGCCTGTACGAGCGGGAGCACACCACGGCGGAGACGCTGCAGCGCA
>Ga0335078_10008688_pt1 | contig 15085 bp, 13 predicted proteins | sample Lox_Sample_32_FD_206711 | JGI IMG/M metagenome (GOLD analysis project Ga0335078, IMG submission 206711) | Soil microbial communities from Loxahatchee National Wildlife Refuge, Florida, United States - Lox_Sample_3.2 | ecosystem: Environmental > Terrestrial > Soil > Wetlands | place: USA...
TAGCTTCTTTAGGAACGATAGGGCTGCTATTCCTCGCAGGGATAGCAGGAATGGTCTTTCTGCTCCCGGCTTCGCCGGTGCACGCAGCGAGCCCAACGGTATCCCTATCCACAATATCAAGCGGCGTGCTAACCGCCGCGACATCGGGAACCGTCGGCTCGACCATTGTCGTATCAGGCAGTGGCTTCAACCCGGCGAGTACCATAACCATCACCACAACCGTCGGAACAACGTCGGTGTCATGGTTGAGCGCTGGTGGTGCAAGTAGCGCCACTCCCGCCGTCGACAGCCTTGTCGTCGGAGGAAAGCTCACAACCACAGCTACCGGCAACTTCGAGGTTGAGGTAGTTGTACCAGCACTACCCGGCGGCGCCCAGACTGTCTCCGTCTCTGACGGAGTCAACACTGGCACTGCCACGTTCACCATAACACCAGCAGTCTCTGTCACCTTCGCAGCAGCCAACTTCGGCTTCCCAGAGGAGGGAGTAACCCCGTCCATCATCGTGACGGGCTTTGGCTCTGGTGAATCCGTGACCGTCTCGACGCCAATGTTCACGACCACGTCCTTCACGTGCACAACGGGAAGCACGCTCGGAACCTTTGGTTCTAGCCCCAACTGCGGGCTAGCGACACAGGTCGCAGACCAAACCGGCGGAGCAAAGACAATCACTGCAACAGGCGCCACCTCAGGCTTGGTGGCGACGACAACCTACACGGTCAACCCGTGGGCAGCTTTCTACAACTCTAACGGCCACGTCACGACATTCAGCTTCATCGGAACAGCCCCCACATCAATCATCGTGGAGGCACACGGCCTACCAGCTGCAACGATCGGCGCCAACACCATAACCGTCGCTGGAATCGCGTCCAACCATGCCGCAGTAACGCCTGGAACTTCAGGCGCGTTCTACGGCCTGGTCGTCTCACCAGGCTCTAACGTGCCCTACGGGCTCGCAAGCGTGGTGATAGGCGGGACGACGTTCAGCTACGCAAACGGCAACATCGCCTCCGGCTCGATCTCGCCCGGAACGGTTGTCACTCCAAACACCAACGCCCCATGGGGCGGTGCCTTGATCTCATCGATCATCGGCAGCGGAACAACCACGGGCGTTGCATCAGTCAGTGCGACAAGCTTCATGCCAGGTTCAACCACAGTGTCACTGACGAATCCAGCACCCCAGACCAGCCAGATAGGCTTCTTCGGGTATGGCTTCGTTCCGAACCAACTTCTCACCATCCCGACTCCAACCGGATCGCAGTTCTCCACTGCCGTAGCAATCAAGGCCGGCAACGGTGGAACTGCAGGAGGGAGCGGTGTTGGGAAGCCCGACTCCAACGGCGCGTTCTTCGCGACCGCAGTATTGGGCGACACACCCTGGTCTTCAACAGCCACACCGACCGTAGCCACAACCTACACATCAACGATCACTGAGGCATCAGGCCCAGCAAACATCCTGAGTCCATCTTTCGGCGTCACGGCGTGGGTATCTGCGCCAACACTGACGGCAGTCGACTACACCAGCACCACCGAGCAAATCACGGCGCACGGCTTCAGCAACACTGAGACCGTAACGCTGTCAATCGGAGGATCCGCAGTGTTGTCCGGAGGCACATGTACGACGACAGCGTTCGGCACGTGCACTACGGCAAACGCGAAGGTCCCCGACATTGCAGGCGGCGCACAGAACGTTGCAGTTACGGGCGCGCTCTCGGGCGTGGTCGTGACCTCAGCGGGTGCGGTCACCTACAGCCCGATCGCTGACTTCACCTCAGGACAGACCCTCAGCATCAACTCCGGCGGAGCAGGCCAGACATCAGTCATCAGGACAGGAGCAGGATACGGTGTCCATGGCCTAGACGCCAACACAGTCTACGACGTCGTCTGGAACGCGATAAGCGGCTCCACGATAGTAGGCACCTTCACATCGACAGCGACCGGAGGGATCCCGATCCCAGGCACCCAGTTCACCGTACCCAGCGACTCGAGCGGAATCCACATTGTGGACATCCGAACGGCCGCAGGCGCAAGTGCTATCTTCGGCAGCACACTTGCGGGTCAAACGACTCCAAGTGAGACTCCGTTCAGTAGCACGTACACAACTGGCTTCGGCGACCTACTCTTCAGCAACATCGCGTTACTCCAGGCGGCTCCAAGCGTAGCCCTCATCGGGCAGCCTGAGATGCTAAGCGGTAGCGGCCTAGCGGCCGGGACTGCTTACGTTATCACCTTGAGTAGCAGCTCAAGCACCGTCACACCCAACAACGCACCAGCTCTCGGAACCTTCACGGCGACATCAGCAGGAAGCGTTCCATCCGGGACTTCAATCACGCTCAGCGACACACCGACGAACCTTGAGACAGGCACTGTAGAGTACCTGACGGTGCAGACCAACGCGCACTATGGGGTCTCACCGTACTCGGCGGACGCATACGCACAGTTCGTGTTGGCCGCAAGCGCCAGCCTGAACATGACGAGCGCCCCGACGGGTCACCCAGTGGTTGTCACGGCGCACGCGCTCAACAGCCACGGCGCGGTGTACAGCATCGTCTTCAACTACGTCCAGAGCCAATTCCAGAGCACATCCTACACAGGCACAACTGTCGGTGTAATCGCGCCTAACAGCGTCGGCGCAGGTAGCGCTACGTTCAACGTACCTGCAGGCGCAGCGACAGGCCCGACCACCGTCCAACTCGTCGTCACCACCCAAGGCACTAACGGCGCCCCAGTAGGCACCGCAGTCCTTGACACACCACTGACCCTCACCGTAGGCTCAGTTTCCTCAACGTCGTGCAACACAACGTCGTGCATGGCAGCCACCGGAACCCCAACTCAGGGAACTCAGGGCAGCTACAACGGCGTCACGAGCACGTTCACCAACAACTCCAACGCACCAGTCACAGGCTTCGTCTATGCTGTAGTGCACAACGCACTAGGACAGACTGTCGACATCTCGACAGCGACGGTGTCCGCACCAGCAGGCGGGTCAGTCAGCGCCTTCAACGCACTCTTCGGCCTACCACCAGGAACATACAGCGTCACGATATTCGTAACATCGAGCGCTGGAACCGCAATCTCAAGCACAAGCACAGTCTCGGTGACTATACCGTAGTCACCAGGTGATCGAAATGAAGACATTCAGAACCATCGCAACAGTCCTCCTCGCGGCCTTCCTGGTCCTCGGACCAGTGGCCGCGTTCGCAGCAGGAGAGACCGTCACGGTCTCGACCAACGCCTCCACCTACTCAGGCAACGCTACAATCCAAGTCACGGGAACTGTCACTCCAGCGCCGTCCGCAACCGGTACATCCGTCGTCGTAACGACGACGGGTCCAGCAGGGGCGGTCGACACTGGAACAGCTCCGGTCGCGCCAACCAGTGGATCGTATTCGTACGTCCTCGTGGCGGGTAGCTCACAGTGGTCCGCAGGGACTTACACCGTGAATGCCACCTATGGCGGCCCCGGCGGTACAGGCTCCGGGACGACAACCTTCATGTACGCCAGCGGCTCAACTGGCATCATCACCACCACGACCACGACGACGGTCACCACGACCAGCGTCAGCACATCGACAACCACCGTCACCACGGCAGTAGCCACGGTGACAATCGCAACCGTAGACTCAGCAATGGAGAGTTCCATCAGCTCAATCAGCAGTCAGTTGACAACCATGCAGGGCTTGCTCAACACCATCTCATCGGGAGTTTCTGGGATAACCAGCACTCTCAGCCCACTCGCCAACAACATCTCTTCACTCGGCGGCCTCAGTGGCCAGCTGACAACAGTGACGAACGATGTCAACAACAACCAGACATACGTTCTGGTAGTTGCGGCACTCGCAGCAATCACTCTAGTCCTCGAACTAGCAATATTAGTAAGAAAGCTGTCTTAAGCTAGAGACAGCTTTTTCCTCTTTATTTTTCCAGACCTAGCGTGAGCTCTGGCTCATCTTCGGTAGGCGTAAAGCAAGCCTTCAAGTCCTATCTCCGTCGACCTCTTCAGGACGCTCGCGGCCGGACCTGCGCCATAGATGAGGGAAAGCAAGAACCGGTATAGCGTCGCGTTTCCGCCGTTGTATCGGCGGAGGGCGCATCTCCACGGCTTTGTCATCCCATACCGGACGCTTTGAAAAGGGGTCGACAGGACTTGGACCGCAAAGCCGTCTTCCTCTAGGGTACTCACTAGCCGTCTCAAGCCTGTCTTGTGGGCTTCGTTGTAGACGTGGACCTCGGCGGTAATCTTGTCGATTCTCTTCAGAGCAGACCTGCAAGCGCCGAATACTTCGTATTCGGTTCCTTCGATGTCAATCTTCATCAAGTCGACATGACCAATCTCCTCAATCAAGTCGTCGAGGGTGGTCGTCTGCACCAGATGCGGCCCCTCTGCGTTCAGCCCGGAAGTGGTCCCGGACTCCGAGAACTTCGAGAAACCCGAAGCGGAGAAGAGCGCGAGTTGATGGGGCTCCACGTTTTGGGCGCCGTTCCGCCGAATGTTCGACTCTAGATATCCGTAGCTTCGCTCGCTAGGTTCGAGGGCGACGACTCTCGCCGCGTATCGCGAAGCCTTCAGGCTATAGAGTCCTACATAGGCGCCGACGTCAAGGACGGTCGCGCCTGCAGGAAGTCTAGAGAGTCTAAACCCATCAATAAATTCATAATCTTCATAGACCAGCACATCCTTGATCGAGACCCATAACTGATCCGAAGGTATGATTGCCTCCAACAAAGCTCCGCCGCTCGTGAAGTCGACGTGGGCGATATCTCCTTGAGAAGATCCGAGTCTGTCAAACAGTTGCCACGGGCTGAGGATTTTGCTAGCCATCTTCCTTGTGAACCTCCTCAAAAAGCCCGCATTTCACGGCTTATGACCGACGTGTTCGGCCTTCCCGTGCGTTTCAGCTTTTCTCCGAGGTCAACGACTTGTAATATCGCGGCAAAGAGGTTGGGAAAGCATTGAAGGCTGCCGTCGTCGGATTGGGCTACGCCAGACTCTGCACCGCGGCGTGCTCCGCCACGAGGTTCGATGTGATAGGGGTCGACGTCGACAGGCTTGGAGGACAGATACGTCGAGACGGCCGAGGATTGCGTCCGGGGCGCCGTCGCCGCGGTCGTCATGACCGCTTGGGCCGAATTCAAGAGGCTGAAACCCGACGACTTTGCAAGGCTGATGAGGAGTCCCGTCTTGTCGACGCCGGAAGGATCTGTGACGCAGAGAAGTGTGACCTCCCAACGCTCGACTATTCGGCCGTGGAGAGAGGCCGCCGCGAGTAGGCGCGTGATCTCATGAAGTGCATGGTGACGGGGGCGGCGGGATTCATCGGTTCCCACCTCTCGGAGGCCCTCGTCCGGCGAGGGGACTCCGTGGTCGGGATCGATTGCTTCACGGACTACTATCCGAAGAGGGTAAAGGTCGCCAACCTGCGTAGGCTCCGCGGGGAAAAGAACTTCCGGTTCGTGCAGGCGGACCTCTCGTCGGCGAATCTCTCCCCATCGCTTCGGGGCGTGGAGTGCGTCTTCCACCTCGCAGCCCAGCCCGGGGTCCGGGCGAGTTGGGGAAAGTCCTTCTCATACTACGTTAAAGACAACATCGTCTCGACCCAGCGGCTCCTGGAGGCGGTCAAGCGGCACGCCCTCGCGAAGTTCGTCTACGCCTCCTCCTCCTCGATATACGGAGACTCGGAGACGATGCCCACTCCGGAAGGCGCGCTTCCGAAACCAGTGTCGCCCTATGGCGTGACCAAGCTGTCTGGCGAGAACCTCTGCAACGTCTACTACAAGAACTACTCCGTTCCAGTCGTCTCGCTGAGGTACTTCACGGTCTACGGGCCCCGACAGAGGCCAGACATGGCCTTCAACATCTTCATTTCCAGGATATCCAAGGGAGAGCAGATAGAGCTCTACGGGGACGGCGAGCAGAGGCGAGACTTCACCTTCGTGGGCGACACGGTCGCCGCAAACCTCCTCGCCTCTGAAGCGAATCCAGGGGAGGCCTACAACGTCGGCTCGGGCCGGACCTACGGAGTGAACGAGGTGATATCCGCGATCGAGTCGATTGTCGGGAAGAAGGCCAAGGTCAGGCGTTCTGGCAAGGCCTTGGGAGACGTGAGGAACACCGCGGCCGACATCACGAAGATAACCAGGGACCTAGGGTACAGGCCCTCCACAACCTTGCTGGACGGCCTGCAGAGGCAGGTCGAGGCTCAAGTCGGTCCTCGCGCAGCTTGAATCTTCGAGCAAGGCTCCTCTACTTCGGCTGCTGAATCAGCAGCACGAGGAGGGCGCTCCCTCCTTGGGGGGCCTTTGTCGGACGCAAACGGAACTCTTTCACGCGCGGTTCACTGAAAGGCTTTAAGCCAAATGATTTCTCTTATGTTGTCGCGACCCAAGGTGCCTGAGAAACTGTTGAGAGTGGCCGGCATCCCCGCTCTCAATGAGGAGAAGACGATCGGCAGAGTCGTCCTCCTCGCGCAGAAGCACGTAGACCAGGTCTTCGTCATCGACGATGGCTCCGAGGACATGACGGGCCAAATCGCAGAGCGACTCGGCGCGAAGGTGATACGCCACCCGCAGAACATGGGGAAAGGGGAGGCTCTCCGTTCGCTCTTCTCTGCCTGCAGAGACATGGGGGCAGACATCTTGGTGACGCTCGACGGGGACAACCAGCACGAGGCAGACGAGATCCCTCTGTTGATGGACCCTTTGGAGAAGGGCTCGGCTGACATCGTGATTGGCGCCCGGTTCAACGGGAAGAACAAGGAGATACCGGGCTACAGAAAGGCGGGAAACAAGCTGCTGAACGCGGTGACGCTGGAAGGAGTGTCCGACACCCAGTCGGGTTTCAGGGCCTACAACAAGAAGGCGATAGAGAGCATACGCCCGGCGGAGATGGGGATGGGGGTGGACTCGGAGATCTTGATGGACGCGTCCCGGCAGGGACTCAGACTGATGGAGGTCCCCATAACGGTCAGGTACGGGATCGGCAAGACGTCGACCCACAACCCGATCTACCACACCATGGACGTGCTGATAAGCGCCCTAAAGATCACCTCGATCAGGCACCCGCTGATCTTCTACGGAATACCGGGGCTCGGAATATCCCTGGTCGGGCTGTATTTCATTCTGCACGCATTCATCCTGTTCTCGCAATCCCAGATCATCTCTAACGTGACGATGCTCTACGCGCTGATGGGCTTCTCAATCGGCATCTTCGGGATGTTCGCCTTCTTCACGGGGATCCTACTTTTCACGCTTTCCACCGTCTTGCGCAAGGGTGGAGATTGAGACTCGCTGACCTCCATTCATTGAGCGACGTCGGGTCCTGCGGCGATCGTGGCCGCCGCGTAGGAAGCGTCTGCCCCCTGGCGCCGAGTCTTGTCGAGGACGAATCGAGGCGCGCGCCGGCGAGCTGGCTCCAGGGCCCTCTCGGGCGGCGCACCTGTTTATCAAGCCGCAGCCGACGGAGCCGGTGACATGGACAGGCCGGCGACGCTTGACGGCTGGCTTCTCTTCATAACGAACCACTTCACCCACCCGGTCCGAGAGGCTCAGGGCGCCTCTCCTCGATATCACCTGGCAAGGGCGATTTCATCGAAGGGCCAGAGAGTCCTCGTGTACAGCCCCCTCGGCAGGCACGTCGGGAACCCGCTCCAAGACTTCTTCGCCAACATCAGGCCGAAGAGGATGGTGGATGGAAACACGACATACCTGTTCCCCCCGGTCATCGCCAGTCCATCGAGCGTCACCACCCCCGTGACCCTCGTCATGTCGACCTTGTTCGTCATCGCCTACCTCGCCCTCACCCGGATCAAGGTCGCCGCGCAGTACTCCACGACCATGCTCGTGGCCGCGGTGGGCGCGGTCGTGCGTTCGAGACTGAAGATCCCGCTTGTGGCTAACTATGGAGACCCTGACTTTGCCAGAGAGACAGGCGCGGCGAGGAGGGCGTTCGGGTTCTGCGAAGACTTGGTAATGGCCAAGGGCAACTCATACGCGGTAGTCTACGTAGACGAGGTCATCGGAAGGTACGTGAGGCAGCGGTACAAAGTGGGTAGGACATTGTTCCTCCCAAACGGCGGCCACGAGAAGGGCTCCGCGCCGCTTCGGCGGGACTCTCACGAGGCTTCCGCGCTCAGGGAGAGGCTGTCGCTGAGAGACAAGAGAGTGGTAATCTACGCGGGACAGATCAGCGCCACCTATCGTCTCGACATCCTAGTTGACTCTGCGAAGAGACTCAGGCAGGGTTTCCCTGACATCGTGTTTCTCGTCGTTGGCGAAGGCCCAGAGCTTCGCCCTCTTCGCTCCGCGGTGGAGCGAGAAGGCCTCGACGAGAACTTCAGGTTTGTGGGGACGGTGCCCTACAACGCGATGGGCCCATACCTGGCCTGCGCGGAGATAGGGCTCCAGCTGCTCAGCGACATGTGCATGGGGACGAAGGTCTTGATGTACATGTCTCAGGGGCTGCCGGTCATCTCGACGGGAGCTTGGTATCAACAGTATAGCGAGTTCCTCAAGAACGGAGAGAACGTCGTCCTGATCCCCCCTGTGAGCGAGCGGCTTTGCGAACAGATTGCTCGACTCCTCGAAAATCCGAAGCTCATGCGGCAGATTGGGGAGGCCGGTTGGAGGGCGGTGATGCCGTACACGTGGGAGGAGCACGCGGACGAAACCCTGGCGCTGCTTCGCGAGGCAATCCTCGGGCAGTCGACTGCGCAGGAGCCGAAGACGGGTTGACAAGCCTTGCGACGCGCTGTCGGAGTCTTGTGGGGCGATGGGCGCCAAGACGGCCTTGGGGATGAGTGTCTCGTCAGGCGGAGTAGACGAGTCTTTGGGCCTGGGCCGAAGTGAGTCTCCGACCCTTCTCAGCAAACCTGATGGCCCCCTCCACCTCTTTCCTCGCCTCCGCGTTGATTTTGGCGTCTTCGGGGTCGCTCAGAATCTTCTCTTCCACGAGTTGGGCCCTGAAGGCAATTATGGGGTCCCTCATCCTCGCGAGCCGACGCTCGTCTTCCAGCCTTGAGTCGACCAGCTCTTGCTTGTGCGGGCCTATCCTCTTCACCATGACCTCCATGAAGTACGGCCCTCCGCCGTTCCTGATTTGCCAGAGCGCCTCCTCAGTTCTCTGGCGCACTCCGATCACGTCGGTCCCGTCGACCACCGTGGTCCTCATCCCGTATCCCGCGACCCGGGGGGCGACAATCTCGTTGGAGAGGAACTCGAGAGCGGGCGTATTCGTGGAGTACCCGTTGTTCTCGCAGACGTAGAGTATTGGGAGCCCCCAAAGGCACGCCATCATCAAGCCTTCGTGGAACGCCCCGTTCGCGGACGCCGCCTCGCCGAAGAAGCAAACGACCGCGTTCTTGGTCTTGCCCATCTTCTCCTCGAGCGCTGCTCCTGTGGCGATTGTGATACAGGCGCCGACTATCATGTCGCTCATCAGGAAGCCTATCCTGGGTTCGGAGAGGTTCATCTCTCCGCCGAGCCCCTTGCAGACTCCGTTGCTCTTTCCATACAGCTCGGCCATCAGCCCGTTCATCGAACCGCCCTTGGAGATGTAGTGCCCGAACGGCCTGTGGTTGGTGACCACCTTGTCCTGCGTTCTGAGAGCCGAACACACGCCCGTCGACACGGCCTCCTCCCCTGTGTACGGGTGGATGGCCAGGGACGCCCCCCTTCTCGCGTTCTCAAGGACCGCGGTCTCGAACGCCCTTATCCGGACCATGTTGCGATACAGCCTGAGCATCAGGGTCTGGCTGGGCACGGTGCTGTGGGTCGCATTCTTTATCGACTTTTGATGGGCGGCTTGCGCGACAGAGAGAGGCGTCTTTGGGATTACGGGGGAGTGCTTCCAGGCCAACCTGCCTATGCCTCCATCCGGGGCATCTTCGGGATTGGCGAGGCACGAGCGTACGCCACAGCCTCGGCGATCTCCTTTTCGATCGACTTGGTCAGCTTGGTCTTCGTGACCTCGTCTATCCCGAGCCTCTTCTCCTCGTAGAGCAGCGGGTCCCTCTTGGCCAGCAGGTCCAGCTCGGCCTGTGACCTGATGTCCCTCTGTCCCTGCTTGTGCCAGGACAGGCGGGTCGTGTCCAGAATGAGGGCCACGGGCGAACCCCCTGCCCGGACCTCCCTGATGCACGTGCGGGCGGCCTCCCTGACCTCGTCGACCTTGTTTCCGTCCGCCTTGGACGCGTGAATCCCAAACGACTCGAAGCGCTTCTCGATGGGCGCAGGGAGGTAGAACTCTGGCCTGATGTTCCCCGCGAGGTGGTTGTCCTCCACCACCACGAGCAGGGGGACTTTCCGGACCGCGGCCAGGTTCATGCCCTCGTGGAACTGCGCGTTGCTCGTCGCTGCATCGCCGAGAAACACCGCCACGATGGCGTCCTCCTTCTTGTAGTACTTCACCGCCCACGCGAGGCCCGCCGCGACGGAGGCGCAAGTCCCCACGAGCTGGAAAGAGAACATGAAGCGGAGGTCGGGATTTCGGATGTGCATCTCCCCTGCGAGGCCCTTGTTGAGGCCGGTGGCCTTCCCGAGAATCTCGGCCATGAACGGGTTCATGGGGAAGCCCCTCGCGATCGCTGGCGAGATTGTCCTATGATGGGTGACGATGTAGTCGGTGGGCCGCAGCTCGGAGCACACCCCGACGGAAATGGCTTCCTGTCCCTTTGAGAAGTGGAGGTCGGACGCCTCGCCGGTCAGGCACAGTCGCTGGAGCTCGTCCTCGACGAGCCGGATGGTGAGCATCCTTCTGTATTGATCTAGTTGAGGCGTTCTTGCATCACCTTCTTGATCTTATCTTCGGTGGGGATCAGGTCCTTGTGGAGGAAGTGGCTGGCAGGTATCATCGTCATGGGCGCGCCTGATCTGTGCGGCTTTGCGCTCATCTTGACGTCCGAGGACTCGGAGATTTCGGCCAGGATCTCGGCTCCGATTCCAGAGTGCTTGATATCTGGCTCGATCACCAAGAGCCTTCCGGTCTTGCGGACCGACCTGCGGATAGCGCCCATGTCGAGGGGATAGAGCGACCTCAGGTCGATGAGCTCGCACCCGTCAAAGGGAACGCCGGCCTCTATCACTTTTCTGGCGCGTTGCAGGGTCAAGGCATAGGAGACCACGGTCAGCCTATCGCCCTTGTGGACGATGGATGCTTTGCCGAACGGGATGTCCTTTCCCGAGTCCTCGATGTCGTCGGGCCGCGTGTCCGCGTCGGCGATCATCCTGTCCTCGAAGAAGAGCGTGACCCCCGGGTGCCTTAGTGCCGTCCTCATCAGTCCCCTCGCGTCTTTCGGGTTCGAAGGGTAGATCACGTTAAGGCCAGGGATGTGCGTGAAGAGAGACTCCAAGCGCTGTCCTGTGGTCAGCCCGAAGGTGATGTTCTCAGACCGGATCACGATGGTCTTCTTCTCCTCGACGGTCTCGGTGACGAAGTTTACCTTTGGGGCAGTGTTGCAAATCCCGTCCATGGTCCTGAAGAGGAAGTCGCTCGTGATGACGTCTACGACGGGCTTCACGCCCACGAGGGACGCGCCGACGGCAAAGTCTGTGTTGCCGTCTTCGGAGATCGGGAGGGTAATGATGCGTTCCGGGAATTCCTTCTCGATCGCTGGGCAGTCGAAGTGCATCTTCATGGAGGCTCCCTCTCCGAAGAGGTAGATCGACGGGTCGGCCTTCATGCAGTCGTAGATGCCGAGTCCGATGGCGTCCCTGATCAGGTGGTTCCTGTTTATTGTGGGATTCCAGCTCTTCGACGCTGTCACTTCTTCGTGTCCTCCATCGAAGCGCGGATTTTTGCCCTGTAGGGCTCGTAGTTCGTCGTCACGCACTCTCCGACCTTCGTCCCTATCTTCCAGTCCATCAGCCAGCCGTCCTCCATCGCCAGCGCCATGTGGACTTCGCCCGGTTCGTTGTGCAGGGTCTCTCCCGGACCGTGCTCGAACTCGATTTCCTTACCGTCGACCAACTTCTTCCAATACTTCATTCGACCGCTGAGCACCATGCTGGTCTCGGGCCGGTCGTGCGAATGCCCTCCCCTCATCGCCCCCTTCTTGGTGTAGATGAGTATCATCTCGGTGTTGTCCGGAAGGACGACGCGATAACTAGCCCCGCGAGCGTCCTCGAAGACGGGCTCCAGCTTCAGTTCCAAGGCATCTCTCCTCCTTCAAGTAGCTTCTTCATCGCGAGTTGTACCTGCTCCACAGACGGCAGCAACGCCTGTTGGAGACTGATTGCCGCGGGAAATAGGCCTTTCTTCATGCCTATCCGGACCGGTGCCGCGGACAGGCGCCGAAAGCACTCCTGTGAGACCCGGGCAACGAGTTCCGCGCCAACCCCGAACTCGGCTTGTCCGCACTCCACCGTCAGAAGCCTCCCCGTGCGGGAGACCGAGTCCTTGACGGAGTCGATGTCGAGCGGGTTGAGGGTCCTGAGGTCGATCAGCTCCACGGACCCAGGAGCTCCCAGCCCCTCGATGGCCTCTCTCACGAGATGGACACCGTAGCCGTAGCTCACGGCGGTAAGTCTGTCTCCACTCACGACGGTTCTCGCCGACCCGATTACTAGGTCGTCGGTCGGCGAGGGTGGTTCTTCGAGGTCTTGAGGGAAGTCGATTATTCGGTCCTCGAAGAAGATGACCGGGTCTTCCCCTGTCAGCGCGGAGCGCATCATGAACCTTGCGTCCCTGGGAGTGGATGGGATGTACACCCTGATGCCTGGGGAGTGCAAGAACAGGGCCTCCCACCGACTCCCCGACTGGCAGTTCTCTGGCCTGTTGAAGTCAGCCTTGATCACCACCCTGGCCTTCAGCTTCCCGGCGGTCATGAAGTGAGCCTTGGCAACCTGATTGATTATCTCCTCCGCCGCCCTCAGAGAGAGGTCGTCGAACGTCAGGTCCACTATGGGCCTTCCTCCGTTGAGGGCGGCTCCAAGGGCCACGTTCACAATCCCAGCCTCAGCGACCGGGGCGGTCACCACCCTTTCTGGGAACCGGTCTAGGATTGCTGGATAGTCGAAGGAGCACTTCACCCGGGCTCCTTCTCCGAGGATGAAGATCGAGTCATCCTCATTCATGGACTCGCATACGGCGTCCCAGATCGCGTATCTCAGGCTCTGTCTCGTGGTCCCAAATGCCCCCTTTCGCCGTCTTCGTGCAGCTGACCTTCTGCTTTTATCTGCGCGCCACCGTCCATGCTAGTCCGCGCTCCCTTCGCCCGGCCCGACTTCGAACCCCCCTAGCCGCAGCATCGTCCTGTAGTATGAGATCGTCGACGGCGGACAAGATTCGCGAGTGAACCAACCGTACTCTGAACTCGTCTCGTCGAGGACGACCGATCTTGAGCGCGTCGCTATCTTGAAGACGATGCTGACGCAGTGGACTCGCTCGTCGAAGAACTGATTGACGCCTATGAGCTCGAATTTCGACTCGTCCGCCGTGATCCCGGCCTCCCTTTCGAGAATCCGAACCGCGGCACTTTCTAGCTTCTCGTTCTTGCGCACGTGCCCTCCCACGGTAGCCCACAGTCCGCGACCGCTGCTGTTCTTCGCGCTCCTGCGGACCAGGAGGAAGCTTCGACCGCGCGCCACGACTATGTCCAGCGTGACTTGAGGAAAGAGATTCTCGTGTTTCGTGAATGTGCCGTTTGGAACGAACCCTTGCACGGGGCCGAGAGGCTCAGTACCCACGAGCTTCAAGGTCAACCGGGTCACGACGGAATCGTGTTGTCCAACCCTCGCTCAAGGGTCGTCTTGGGCGCCCAGCCGAGGATCTTCCTCGCCCGGGTGTTGTCCGCCTGCATCTTCGTAGGGCCTGCCACCTTGCTGTCGTCAAAGTCTATCTTGGCGCCCATCCTGTCGGCGATGTACTTCGCCACGTACCCGAGCTCGGTTTGCTTGCCGCTCCCTATGTTCAGTTCTCCCACGTAGTCAGAGACTGCGCCCTTTATGAGAGCGTCAACCACGTCGTCGATGTAGATGAAGTCCTTCGTGACCTCTCTTCCCTTGAGCGTGATGTGTCCTGACTTGGCCTTTACGATCATGTCCGGGATGAAATAGCCCGGCGGCTGGCCGGGCCCGAAGGAGTTGAAGAGCCTGAAAATGAGGTAGGGCAGATGGTGGTTGTCGTAGAAGAGCTTGCACAGTCGTTCGCCTAGCACCTTGGTCGTGGTGTAGTTGTCCAAGAGCGCCAGAGGGTGCACCTCCCCGGTGGGCATGTACTTCGGGCTTATTCCGTAGACGTGCGCCGACGAGAGGAAGATGACTTTCTTCGCCTCCCCTTTGAGGGCGAACCGGAGGACGTTGTAGGTGCCCAGGACGTTCGTCAAGAACGCCTTCTCGGGTTCCTGCTCGCACACGATGGGCGCAGCTATCGCCGCCAAGTGGTACACAACGTCGAACTTCGTCTCAGAGTCGGTCGCCAATGGTTTCGTGATGTCGAGCGCGAGGGGGACGTAGCGAGGGCTCTCGATTTGCTTGCTCCGGAACGCTTCCGGCCTGTCCAAGGCGAGGACGGACGCTCCTCCCTCGAGCAGCCTGTCTACGAGGTGCGACCCCATGAAACCACATGCCCCGGTCACGAGCACCTTCTTGTTGCTCAGAGAGTCCATCATCGCGAGCTTCTCCGCGTGCGTTTGCCTGGACGAGACGCACTTTCCATATTTGGAGATGGTCGCCACACAATCGTTTTATCCCTTCCGATTGCAAAAGGGGCGGATTGAGGCTTTTCTCGCCAGGATTCCATCACGCAGGTGGGTTTCGTCCTAGTCTCGGGGCTGCTTTTTTAGGCTCGCGGTTGCGGAAGCCCTCAGGCATGAGCCAATGCCGAGGTCGCTGCGCGGTCACAGAGAACGGGACGAGACGATGAATCTAGACTTGTTGCTGGTCGTGGCAAGTCTCGACTTCGGCGGCTTGCTTGTCCTCTGCCTCAAGGCGATTCACGACGGACTGAACTCGCCAAGATACACGAAGAGGTCTGACGATTGGAAACCGGGAGACCCGGCGGTCTACAAGGCTTACATGGACAGCCTCGAGGAGAAAGGATGAGCCGGGAATCGGGGTCCTCGCGGTCTCAGTCGCCCATTTTCATTCATCCCG
>Ga0335078_10008689_pt1 | contig 15085 bp, 15 predicted proteins | sample Lox_Sample_32_FD_206711 | JGI IMG/M metagenome (GOLD analysis project Ga0335078, IMG submission 206711) | Soil microbial communities from Loxahatchee National Wildlife Refuge, Florida, United States - Lox_Sample_3.2 | ecosystem: Environmental > Terrestrial > Soil > Wetlands | place: USA...
GGCAAAGGGCCTGGGAGCAGCAGGACGCCTTTCGCGCCGTCGATAACGATTCCTCGCGCCAGAAATACTACCTGCTTGAGATGTTGCCGTATCCCTCCGGCACGCTGCACATGGGCCACATGCGCAATTACACGATTGGCGATGCGGTGGCCCGATACAAACGCATGCGCGGGTTCAACGTCCTACACCCGATCGGATGGGACGCCTTCGGCCTGCCGGCGGAAAATGCGGCGATCAAGCGCGGTATCCCTCCTCGTGAATGGACGAACTCGAACATCGCGCAGATGAAGGCCGTCTGCAAGAGGTTCGGCTTCAGCTATGACTGGCAGCGCGAAATCGCCACATGCGAACCGGAGTATTACCGCTGGAACCAGTGGTTCTTCCTGCGCATGCTCGAGCGCGGCCTGGCGTATCGCAAGAAAAGCAAAGTGAACTGGTGCCCGCAATGCCAGACCGTGCTCGCGAACGAGCAGGTGATCGACGGCTTCTGCTGGCAGCACGACACGACGCCCGTTGAGTCGAAAGAAATCGAGCAGTGGTTCTTGCGGATCACGAAATACGCGGACGCGCTGCTGGATGGAATTCGCGAGCTTGAGGGCGGCTGGCCTGAGCGCGTTTTGATCATGCAACAGAACTGGATCGGAAAGTCGCGTGGCGCACGGGTGCAGTTTGCCGTTGCGGATGCAGCCGTCCCGCCCCTTGAAGTTTTCACCACGCGCATCGACACGATTTACGGTTGCTCGGCCGTCCTCCTTTCGCCCGCGCATGCCAGCGTGCCGCAATTGCTGGACGGCGTGCGCGGCAGCCATGGTTTGGAAGATCAGCTTAAGGCCATGCAACAGCGCAGCGTCAAAATGGAAGAACTGGCTACGGCTGAGAAAATCGGATTTTTTACGGGACGGTTTGCGCTGAATCCGTTTTCGGGCGAACGGGTGCCGATCTGGGTTGCGAATTTCGTGCTCGCGGAATATGGGACAGGCGCCGTCATGGCTGTCCCTGCGCACGACCAGCGCGATTACGAATTTTGCGAGAAATACAATTTGCCCGTGAAAATCGTCGTGCAGCCCGCGCATGGAGCATCGCTTCGGGCGGATCGAATGACCGAGGCTTACACGGAATACGGCCGCTCGGTCGATTCCGGTCCTTACAGCGGCTTAACATCCGAGCAGGCGATTGCGAAAATGGCTGCCGATGCCGAGGCAAAAAAGTTCGGTAACGCCGAGACGACGTATCGACTAAAGGATTGGGGAATTTCCCGGCAGCGCTACTGGGGCACACCCATTCCTGTCGTTTACTGCCCAAAGGATGGGATCGTCGGGGTGCCGGACGATCAGCTGCCCGTACGGCTGCCCGAGAATGTCACGCTGACGGGCCAAGGGCGGTCGCCGCTGGCTACCGTCGAGTCATTCTTGAAGACGACCTGCCCGAAGTGCGGCGGACCCGCCGAGCGCGAGACGGACACGATGGACACGTTCATCGATTCGTCCTGGTATTTCTATCGTTACACCGACCCGCATAATTCCTGCGCGCCATTCGACAAAGCGAAGGTGGCGTACTGGTTTCAAATCGATCAGTACATCGGCGGAGTGGAGCACGCGATTCTCCACCTGATTTACTCGCGTTTTTTTTGCAGGGTAATGAACGAACTCGGCCTGGTGAATCATCGCGAGCCGGTGAAACGCCTCTTTTCGCAGGGCATGGTGCTGAAAGACGGCGCGAAAATGTCGAAGTCCAAAGGGAATGTCGTTGGCGCAATCGAAATGGCCGAGAAATACGGTTGCGACACGGGCCGGATGTACACGCTGTTTGCCGCGCCTCCGGAAAAGGACCTGGAGTGGAGCGAGCAGGGAATCGAAGGCTCCGCGCGATTCCTCAATCGCGTTTTCCGGCTGATCGACAAACACGCGCCGCGACTGAAGAGCGTTGCGCTTGATCTGCAGGGCCAGACGGACTTCGTCAAAGCCACGCAAAAGGAGAAGATTCTGGTCCGCCGCGTGAATCAGACGCTCAAGCGCGTCACCAACGATTTCGAAGTGCGCTGGCATTTCAATACGTCCGTCGCGCTGATCATGGAGTTCGTCAATGAGATCACCGCGCAAGAGCCTCTGGACCAGGGGATCGATGCAACGATTCTGAAGCGCGTACTCTCTGTGCTTGTCCTGATGCTCTCGCCGATGACCCCGCACATCGCGGATGAACTTTGGGAGATGCTGGGCAATTCTGGCGAAGCGTCGTCACAGCCGTGGCCTGCGTATCGCGAGGATCTGACGCAGGAAGAGCAGGTGGAGATCGTTATTCAAATTAATGGGCGTGTTCGGGGGAAAATTCTCGTGGAACCTAGCTTGAGCGAGGACGAAGTGCGTGGACGCGCGCTGACGGATCCGCGAATCGCGCCGCTGATCGCGGGCAAGGAAATCGCCAAGGTAATCGTTGTTCCCGGGAAGCTGGTCAATATCGTTCTGAAGTAGCCGGCTGGAGTGTGGAGGTTGAGAGACAAAATGACCGCAAGCAGCGGCACGGCGCCCGAAAAGCAATCGGGCGAGATGGCCAGCACGAAGCGCGGAATCGTCGTTCTCGACTTTGGCGGCCAGTACACGCAGCTGATCGCGCGCCGCGTCCGCGACCTACAGGTCTTCTCGGCGATTTTGCCTTGCACAGCGTCGCTCGATGAGATTCGCGCGCAAGAGCCGGTCGGAATCGTGCTCTCAGGCGGCCCGAGCTCGGTTTACGACAAAGATGCTCCGGTCTGCGATCCGAAAACCTTACACCTTGGCGTACCTGTCCTGGGGATTTGCTACGGAATGCAGTGGCTCACGCGCACGTTGGGCGGAAAAGTCGAGCGGGCGGAGCGGCGCGAATACGGCCCGGCTCAACTCGAAATCGGCCGCGAATCAAAATTGTTCGCCGGTTTGCCGGCCAGCCTTAAGGTTTGGGAAAGCCATGGCGACCATGTCGTGGGGCTTCCCGCCGGGTTTCACGTCACCGGGCAGACGGCCAACGCAGTGGCCGCAATCGAAAATTCTGCCGGCAAAGTTTACGGTGTTGAATTCCATCCCGAAGTAAATCACACCGAACGTGGCAGCGAGATTTTGCGGAATTTCGTCTTCGAGATCTGCGGCGCCCAACAGAATTGGAACCGCGCTGCGTTCATTACCGAAACAATCGAGCATATCCGCGAAAAAGCGGAAGGCGCGCGGGCCATCTGCGCTTTGAGCGGAGGCGTGGATTCTACGGTGGCGGCCGTGCTTGTCGATCGAGCCATCGGCGATCGTCTCACCAACATTTTCGTGAACACCGGTCTTTTGCGATTGAATGAATTCGAAGAGACGCTGGAGATGCTGCGCGAGCGCCTGCACCTCAACGTCATCGGCGTAGATGCATCGGACCGCTTTCTCACGAAACTGAGAGGCGTCGTTGATCCCGAGCAGAAGCGAAAAATTATCGGCAACGAGTTCATCGCCGTGTTCGCCCAGGAAGAACGCAAAATTGTCGCTTCCGCAAAGGGCTCGCCGGTGAAGTTTCTCGTCCAAGGCACGCTTTATCCTGACGTGATCGAATCGGTTTCAGTGAAGGGGCCATCGGCGGTGATCAAATCGCATCACAACGTCGGCGGATTGCCCGCTGACATGCCGTTCGCTCTGATCGAACCTCTCCGCGATCTGTTCAAGGATGAGGTGCGGCAGATCGGCCGCGAACTCGGGCTGCCGGACGAGATCCTGACCAAACAACCTTTTCCAGGGCCCGGACTAGCCGTGCGGCTCCTTGGAAAGGTTACCGCAGAGAGACTGAGTATCCTCCGCGGCGCTGATGCCATCGTCGTGGATGAGATTCGGCGCGCTGGGTTCTACGAAAAAACGTGGCAAGCATTCGCCGTCCTGCTTCCAGTGCAGAGCGTTGGGGTGATGGGAGACGGCAGGACCTATGGGAACGTCATCGCGGTGCGCGTAGTCGAGTCACTCGACGCGATGACTGCCGATTGGGCGCGGCTGCCGATGGAAGTGCTCGAGCGGATTTCCGTCCGCATCGTGAACGAAGTCCCCGGCATCAACCGGGTGGTCTACGACATCAGTTCGAAGCCACCGAGCACCATCGAGTGGGAATAGAAGTCTTCGCGGGCTTAGGCAAACCTGATCGCGCTTACAGGCTGAAGAGTCAGCGCCCAGGCACACTTTTAGCCAGCTCTGGTGGCTTTGGTAATTGCCAACATCTCAGCGGGAAAAGGGAGCTTGGGAAACCCGCCACACCTGGAGTTTCGGGAGCTTACAGGGAGTAGACTCTACCGACTCGCCATCTTCTGCGCTACGTACAGCAGCAGTCTTCGATCACCCTCTTCGATACGGCCGAGGAGACGCCGAAAACGGCCCAGGTAGCGCGCGTCTTTTCCCGTGCTTCCCCAGGCAATATCGTCCGCGCTCTTCCTTTTCGGAAGATTGGGCAGCACAGGCGGCTCTTCTCCATCGTAGAATAGCTGGTAGAGAGGCACTTCCATTGCCCGCGCCAGCTTTTCTAGGGTTTCGATGGCCGGAACCGTGTGGCCGTTTTCGACACGCGAAATGTAGCACCGGAGCAAGCCGGTGCGCTTTTCGATGTCGCCCTGGGAAAGTTTTTTCTGCTCACGAAGTAAACGGATGCGTTCGCCGATTATCATGGCGGGTATTGTATACATGGACCAGTTGCTATAGCAACAAAAAACATGCGGAAAACCGCGCCTTTTTCGGCGTAACCGAAGTCATATGAGGGACGTCCCAAAGAATATGGCAGCCAGCGCGCCGGCCCTTGCGCTCCCTTTTCGCCAAGGGGAGAAGAAGGCAGAAGACCGCGAATTGGTGCGCCTCTCGCAGAACGGCAGCGAGCCCGCCTTTGAGGAATTGGTGCGGCGGCATCAGCAGCGCGTGTTTGCCCTGGTCGCGGGAATATTGCACCGGCCGGACGATGTGGAGGATGTTGCCCAGCAGGTTTTCCTGAAGGCCTATCTAGGCATTAAGAGATTCGATCAGCGCGCGGCGTTCTCCACGTGGCTGTACAAAATCGCCGTGAACGAATGTTGGGACTATCTGCGGAAACGAAAAGTTCGGCCTCTTGTGTACGAGGCGGACCTTTCCGAGGAGCAGGTCTCGCGGCTTGACGGAATCGTTTCCTCCGAGCGCCCTCCGGTAGGAGCGAATGCACGAGCCGAAACTCGCGAGCTGCTCGACCGGGTGCTGGCGCTATTGCCGGAGCAGGACCGTCAGCTGCTGGTCTTGAAGGAAATTGAAGGTTTCTCGGTGCAGGAATTGGCAGAAATTCTCCATCTCAACGTCAACACGGTAAAAGTGCGACTCTTCCGTGCACGCGGGCGGATCATGGACATCTATCGGCGCAGGCTTGGCTCCAAGGCCAAGAGCCACGCCGTTCCGGCGGAAGCGGAAAAGGAGTAGGAAGAAATGACAACGGACGCAGAATCACGAAGCGGCTGTCAGGCTTATGAGGTCCTTCTCGAGGATTATCTGAATGCAGAACTGAGCGCGGAGGATGCGAAGCTTGCGGCTGACCATTTGGCGGATTGCGCGGCGTGCCGCGCAGCCGTAAAGCGCGCGAATGCGAGTACGCGTCTTCTGCGGGCTGCCGAGCCGTCACCAGATCCGGGGCCGGCATTCGCCCGCATGGTGATGGCGAGGATTCGTTCGGCGGAGAACGAAAAGGCCGCGTCCCGCGCGAATTTCTGGCAGCCATTTGTATCACTGGGGTGGAGATTTGCAGCGACAGCTACGTTTGCACTCGCGGCGTTGGTGACATACAACGCCGGTTGGTTGCACCGGTCGCAACCGAATGTTGCGCTGCAACGTCCTACAGTTGACATCTTCGCGCCGGAACCGGCAAGGGCGCCGGCCACCGGCGGCGAGGTTCTGATGATGGTGGCGGATACTGGCCATGAAAAATAGCAAGGGACGCCTCGAAGCAGCGGCCCTGTTTCTCGTTGTGTTTGTGCTTGGCGTGACGTTCGGCGCGCTGGGGAACCACATTTGGAATCAACGCGTATCCGGCGAGCCCGCAAAGGTGAATACGAACCCGACCCGCGACCAGGTGATGGAAGACCTTACCCAACGCCTGCAGCTTAGCGCGGATCAGCAGCAGAAGATTGGCGTCGCTATCGACGAGACTCACGCCAAATGGCAGGCGCTATACGCACCGCTGGACGCTCCTCGCGAGCAGATCCGGCAGGAAGGCCGAGCCAAAATTCGCGCGGTTTTGAATCCGGACCAGCAGGTCAAGCTCGATGCATTCCTGAAACAGCTCGATGAGCAGCGAAAGAAGGATCAAGCCGCAAAACAGGCGTCGCACTAATGCGTCCGGCATTCTTCATTTCGCTTTCCGGATAGAGCAACCCACACACCACGATGGACTCCACTACAACCGCCCAAAATCCCTCGAACGTCGCGGCGGCTGGCGCGTCGCAAAGAATTCCCACGATTCGCATCGAAAACATTTACAAGACATACGACTTGGGCGAAATTCAGGTCCCTGCTCTTCGTGGCGTCTCGTTGGAGATTTTTCCAGGCGAATTCGTTGCCGTGATGGGAGCGTCCGGTTCGGGCAAGTCGACGTTGATGAACATCATCGGCTGTCTCGATCGTCCGACGAAGGGCCGATACTTCCTCGACGGGAAAGATGTCTCTGGCTTAACGAAGGACGAGCTGGCTTCGATCCGAAGCCACAAGATCGGTTTCGTGTTTCAGCAGTTCAATCTTCTGCCGCGAACGTCGGCTCTCGAGAATGTGGAGCTGCCGACAATCTACGCCGGTGTTCCAATCGAGGAACGTGAGAAGCGTGCGAAAGAAGCCTTGGCGCGTGTGGGATTAGCGGAACGAGCGGAGCATTTTCCTTCTCAACTTTCAGGCGGCCAACAGCAACGGGTGGCGATCGCGCGCGCGCTGGTGAACAGTCCCGCGCTGTTGCTGGCCGATGAGCCGACCGGCAACCTCGACAGCCGCACCAGCGTTGAAATCATGGAGATTCTGCAGGGACTCAACGATCAGCACGGACTCACGGTGGTAATCGTCACGCACGAGCCGGACATCGCTCAGTACGCGAAACGCGCGCTGGAATTTCGCGATGGCAAACTCCGAAAAGATGTTTCGATTCAAAATCGCCAGATTGCTTCAGAGGTATTGCCCACGCTGCCGGCTCCTGGCGCCGATGACGACGAGCCTGAGGAAATCGCGCAAAATGCGCCACGCGGAGCCGCGAACGGCGGGTCCCCACACGAAACCGCGTGAGCCTGCGTGTTGCGGCCACATTGCATTTGAGGCAAAAACCGCATTTTCCTGAAAGCGGCACCCCCGAAACGCGTCTAATCGAGCTTGGAGTTCCCCGCGCGGTATACCCGTACCAGCGTCTATCCGCTGTGACGCACGACCGTTCGTCGGAAAGGTTCCCTGCAGTTCGGCCCCGGTTCTAAATCTCTGCCTCGAACTATGTTCGATAGGCCAAAAGGAGCTGTTTTGCCATTTCGTTTTGAATTTGATTCAACCAACCGGATCTTACGGAGCCGGTTTTGCAAGGAAGTGACCGAAGCCGAACTGACTGACTGCTATCGCCTGATCGCGATATTGAGCGAGGCGCTGCGCCCGGAAGCAGGCGTTGCGGATTTTTCGGAGGCGACGGCTACCTTCAGTTCCGAGACCGTGAGGAAGTTGGCGAAGCTGCCGCCAGCGATGCCGGAGCCGAACCACCCGCGATTTATCGTCGCTGCTTCCGACCACATCTTCGGTTTGGCTCGAATGTTTCAGATTGAAGGAGAGGCCACACGTCCGAATCTCTACGTCGTGAGATCGGAGCGGGACGTGTGGGAGACTCTGGGGGTGGACGGCCTCGAATTCGATTCGGCGCCGAAAAGCTCCGACTTTTCTCCGCCTGATGCCAAAGAAGACAAAATGACCTGCTGAGTCGCTCGCCCTGGAATTCCAGACCGCAGCACTAAAAGGGAATGTCTTCGTCCGAGATCTCGGGGCCGGCGGGTGCTTCTTCGGCGCCGCCGGCGTCGAAATCCGGCTCGGCCGCTGCTGGCCGGCTGTAGCCTGCACTTTCGCCTGCTCCGGCGCCGGCAGCCGCGCCTTCGGCGCGTGACGTAAGCATGCGCATCACATTGGCGACAATCTCCGTCGTCTGGCGCTTTTGCCCATCGCGCTTGTCTTCCCACTGGCGCGTTTGAATACGCCCTTCGATGTAAACGAGCATCCCCTTTTTCAAATACTGCTGGGCAATTTCCGCGAGTTTGCCCCAGAGGACCACGCGGTGCCACTCGGTTCGTTTCTGGCGCTCGCCGGACCGGGATTTGAACGACTCGTCTGTGGCCAGCGTGAAATTCGCAACCGCCTGGCCTCCAGACGTATAACGCGTCTCGGGATCGCGCCCGAGGCGCCCTACCAGGATCACTTTGTTGACGGACATGCGCAGGAGTATAGCCGAAACCAGAGGCAGGTCAAATTGCGATGACTACGTACGCGGCCGAGGCGCGCTCCAATCAGTACCAGACCGCGATCTGTTAGAATTCGCTTCAATCCCTCGTAGCTTTTGATGGAGGAGCGTATGAGCCAGACTCAGAATTTCGAAAATCACGCAAGGTTCTCCCCGCCGTTTCACTTTTTCGTGGTCCCAGTGCTTTTGCTGAATGTGGTGTGGTCGATTGTGCGCGTGGTTCGCCATTTTTCCTGGGGAACGACCGAAGGGCTCTTGGTCGCAATCGCCCTGCTTCTTCTCGCTTTGTGCGCGCGGATCATGGTTAACACAGTTCAGGACCGGGTGATTCGCCTCGAGATGCGGCTTCGCCTGCAGCAGCTCTTGCCGCCGGATTTGCGCGCACGCATCCAGGAATTTACGGTGAGCCAACTCGTATCGTTGCGCTTTGCGAGCGATGCCGAACTGCCGGAGCTTGCCCGCAAAGTGCTCGACGAGAAACTAAACGACCGCAAAGCGATTAAGAAGATGATTCGCGATTGGCAGCCCGATTTGCTCCGCGCGTAGCGGCCAACTTTCTCTGAGCGCGAACCCCGCGAAGCCCTAGTGAGCCGCCGAGTGCGTGGTTGTCGTGGCGCCAATTTCGCGTAGTTTGGCCTGGGCGCGCTTGGCGTCATCCGAATTGGGAAACCGGCGAACGACCTCGCGTAGATCGCGAATTCCGGTAGCCCGCGTTCCGAGCTCGAGCTCGGCGAACCCTTTTTTGAGCAGGGAAGCGCCCAGCTTGAAACTGCTCGGGTAATTCATCAGGACGACTTCGTAAGCGCCGATCGCACCCTTGTAGTCGCCCTGCGCGTAGGCCACTTCTCCGAGATAAAACTGCGCGTTCGAAGCGAGATCGTTGGATGGGAAATTCTTGATGTAATCGGAGAATTCCTGCCGCGCCAGATCGTATTTGCCGGTGTTGTAATCGCGCAGCGCATTTTGATAGAGCGTGTCGGCGGAGATAGGAGCGAATCCGCCGGGAGGGTTGGCTCCGGTCGGCGTCAACCCATCCGGCGTCGGAGAGGCACCTGGCGCACCGGGAGCGCTTGGCACAGGCTGCGCGCCACCCGAAACCTTACTGTCGATGCTCTGCAGCGTGTTCTGAATGTCGGTTAGCTGCTGCGATAGCTTTCCCACCCGCGCTTGAACGTCTTGCAAATTGTCGGAGAGCCCCTGGGTTTGCTGCGCCATCGTGTCGATGCGCGAGCCGGTGTTGGCCTGAACTTCCTGAACGCTCTTCTGTAGCGAGCCCATTTCGCCGCTGAGCTTGCTCACGGAATCGAGGGATTGCTGGAGCAGAGTGCGGATCGTCGCGTTGTTGCTGTCCATTGCGCTCCGCAGGTCTTGCTGCCCCTGGAGCAATTGCCCGACCTGCTGCTGCAGCTCGATCATTTCTTTCGAGACAGCGCCGGCCGGCTGCGGCGCCAGCAGCGTCCCTCCGATCGCGCCAATGGAAACTGCAACCAGTGCGAGAAAAATCCATCGTGTGCGCAAGGTCGTACCTCCTCCGGAGAATAGCGGACCGATATATGCGGTATGGCCAGGCGCCAACCCGCGCGCCCGAGCGAACCGCTCCATCATGCATGAAAATCGAAACCGAGTCAGCCCCTGGCAGCATTTCGCAGTGCTGCCACGGCTAGTAGAGCAACCCTACTGGGCCAGGACGAAATGCGCCCGGCGATTCTGTTGCCAGCACGTCTCGTCATGCTCGGTGCAGAATGGCCGCTCTTTGCCCCAGCTCGTCGTTTCCATCCGGTCGGCGGCGATTCCCAGCGAGATCAGGAAGTTCTTTGCCGCTTCCGCGCGACGCTGGCCGAGGCCGAGATTGTATTCGGTCGAGCCGCGCTCGTCGCAATGTCCCTCAATCGAGAGTTTCACCTGCGGATAAGAACGCAAGAACTCGGCATCCTTGGTCAAAGCGGCGCGAGCATCTTGCCGCAGGTCCGATTTGTCGAGATCGAAGTAGGCATCCTGCACATTCTGCGAAAAAAGGTCGCTCATGTTGGGCTGCGCGGGGGCTTCAGCCGGGGGAGGCGCTTCCGCCGCGGCCACATCCACGTGAGCGCTGGCCGTCGAGCTGCCGCCGGAACCCGTCGCCGTGATCGTATACGTCGTAGATGTTGTCGGGTTCACAGGAGTGGACCCTTGCGGCGCCACTTTGCCAACGCCGGGTTCAAGGTCGAGATCCGTCGCGTTGGTGGACGACCACGAGAGCGTGACCGTTCCCCCGGCGTTTACGGAGGTCGGCGAAGCGTTCAGCGTCACCGTAGGCGCCGGGGCGGGCGCCGGGGCCGGAGCGGGCGGAGTGGCTGCGACCTTCTTCTTGCAACCGCCTGCAAAAGCACCGAGGACAATCAGGGTAAACATGATTACGGACGTGCGAAGCGAGCTGCGGTGCATCACATGCCTCCTTCGGCATCTCCGCAAACACTTGCGTAGACGCCGGTGAATGAACTTAGACCGGTGGAACGAGAAGATTCAAATCCAAGAGCGTGGGCCTGTTCTTGAGAAGAAAATTCACTCGAAGTCATTTGGGAGACCAGTTCGGCGACTCGTTTTGTCCTTCGAAAGTCAATTGCCGCGGCTCAGTGCCATCCGCCAGCATTGACCAAATCTGCCGGGTGCCGGTGCGTGTCGATTCAAAGACGATATGCCTGCCGTCCGGCGCCCAACTGGGGCGCTCGTTGCGGGCTTCATCTTTCGTTAATTCGACCAACTGACGGCTAACAATGTCCATCACATAAATATCGTAGTTACCACTTGGGCGACGCCAGCTAAACGCAAGCAACTGGCCATTGGGAGACCACGACGGATCGACCACATAGCCCATATCAGGCAGGTCCAGCTTTTGGACGTTCGATCCATCGGAATCGGAGAGGTACAGCACGGGCGCGCCCCCGCGATCGCTTACGAATACCATTTGCCTGCCGGTTTTGGGATTCCATACAGGCGAAGTGCTGACCCCGGCCGCAAACGTAATGCGATGCAGGTGCGCGCCATCCGCATCGATCACGTAGATTTCGGGATCGCCGTTTTGGCTGGACATGAAGGCGATTTGCGAGCCGTCCGGCGACCATGCCGGCGAACTATTCGTCCCGCGAAAACGAGGAAACGCGATCAGCCGGTTCGATGCCGCCGAATAAATGCAAATTTGAGCGGAAGTGACGCTCCGATAGGGAACGTAGCAGGTGAAGGCGATTCGCGTCGCGTCGGGGGACCAACGCGGAGTGAGAGAAATTGACCGAAGATGCGTCACCGCATGCTGATTCGCCCCGTCGTAATCCATGATCCAGATTTCTTTGTTGCCGCCGCGGGCGCTCACGTAGGCAATTTGCGTCTGTGCGATGCCGGGCTGGCCGCCGCTCAGAAATGCGACGATGTCGTCAGCGAACTGGTGCGCGATACGCCGGGCGCCCTCGTCCGTCATCGGTGCACGATAAATTTTCTGGAGCACCGGAGGCGCGCTCGAGTTCTGAACGGCGGATAGATACCCCGAGAACGTAAGATTCGTCCCATCGGTGGTCATCGTCCCGTAGGCAACCATGTACGCGTTCGCCGGCGCGGCTGCCCAGGCTTGAGCATTCAACTCACTCGGTTGGCCGGGCGATTGCAGCGGATAAAAGCTCGGACTGATCAGCTCGAGAAGTCCGGAAAAATCCAAATCGTTCCAGAGAACATCATGAAAGGTCTTCGGCAGAGGCTGCGTGAACGTCGAGCGAGTCGCCTCGTCTGGAACAGCGAGCCGCGCTTTCGTGACGCCGAGACCGGTGCCCGTTTTGAACCAGTCCTGTGCCTGAGAGGGCTGTGCGGCGAAAAAGAATAGCGCTGTGGCAACACCAAACAGCGCCAAGAGAACAGAATGTCGTTTTGCCATGATCCGTTTGATAGCTATCTCCGATAATCGAAATAAAATTCCACGCTGACGCGCGACCCGGAATAGGCGGGCGGCAATGCCAGCAAGGGACTCGCGGACTGCACGGCGCGCACGGCCGAAGTATCCAGCGAGTTATTGTTGCTGCGCTGCAAGAGCTGGATGTTGGTAATTGTTCCGTCGCGTAAGATGTCGAACGTTACAGTAACTCGCGGCGCCCACGTCAGGCCCGGATCAACCGAGGATTGCAGCCAATTGCGGCTGATGCGCTGCTGCACCGCTGTGACGTACCAGGAGAAGCGCGACGCAAAGTCGCCGCCGCTCGCGCCTCCCACCGCTAAACCCGCCGCCGTCGCACCCGTATTGCCCATCGTAAACGACGTGACGGGAACCGTCGGCGTGCCGCCTCCCCCGTAGGGAACTGCGTTCGGAGGCGGAGGCGTGGGATTTTCGAGGGTCTTGGAAGGCCGCGTAATGTATTTCTTCGGCGGCTTTTCCTTCTCGAATTTCTTGATCGGCGTTGCGTCAAGTTCCGGTTGCGGTTTGGGCTGCGGCTCGCTCTTGAAAAGACCCTTCGATTCGTCGACGACGCGATTGGGCGAGACGACTTCCGGCTGGGGCAGGGGAATCGCCGGCACGCTCCCAACGAGCCCCACCGTCACCGAACCGCCCGGCCCTCCCCAGCTTTCACCGCTGTGCGAAAGGTAGGTGTCGACACCGATCGCAACGGCCAAGAGGATATGAAGAATCGCCGACGTAAAGACAAAGCGGCGCAGATTTTCATCGGGCCGGATTGTCGCGGCGTTTAACATGTCATGGGGACTGCGGACGCTCCGTCAGAGGTTGCGTGACCACGCTGATATTTTGGATGCCCGATTGCCTCAACTCGTCAACCACAGTAGCCCAGCTCCCGAACGGCACCGTCTCATCGCAGCGCACGTAAACTGCTTGAGTTTTGTTGTTGTGCGCCTGGGCGAGAATCTGCTGGCCGATTTGGTGGATATTCACCGGCTGATCGTTCAAATAAACGCGCTGCCCGCGATCGATCGTCACCACCATGCGCTGCTCGGTGAGTTCCTTCACGGTTTTCGTTTTGGGGACGTCGACGTCGATGCCCGACTGCAAAATCGGCGCCGTGATCATAAAAATGATCAGCAGCACGAGGACCACGTCGATAAACGGCACCATGTTGATCTCGGATAGCGAGGTGCCGACTTCGCGCTGAACTTGAGGCATTGGCTTTTAAGAGCTGTAAATCGTTTCGATTTTCGCCACAAACTCACTGGCGAAATCGCTCATCCGCGAAGCGATGCCGCGGATGCCGTGAAGGTAGTGGTTGTAAGCGATCAGCGCCGGAATCGCGGCAAATAAGCCCGCGGCGGTTGTGACGAGCGCCTCCGCAATACCGGGAGCCACGGCGCGAAGGCTGGCCGCGCCTGCGTCGCCCAGGCCTGCGAACGCATCCATCACGCCCCACACCGTGCCGAACAGCCCAATGAACGGCGATACGGACGCAATTGTTGCCAGCGAAGACATGCCTTTTTCGAGTCTCCGCACTTCCTCGCCTGCCGCCACCTGCATTTCGACGCCGACCGCGTTCGGATTCTTCAGCCTCGCTGCGCCGGCGGCCGCGCGCGGATTTGCGCCGTTCATCTGCGCTTCGAGTTCGCGATATCCCGCGGCGTAAACGGAGATCAGCGGGCTGCTGCCCACTCCTGCGCGCAGCGTATTGGGATCGGAAAGCCCGCGGCCTCCGCGAAACATCATCAGAAATTTCTCGGTTCTTCGGTCGATTCCGCCGAGCTGGGCGAATTTCTGCAAGATTAAGGCCCAGGAAAAAATGGAGAGGAAGAGTAGAAGGCCGAGGATTACGCGTGCGACGCCGCTCGTCTGCTCCAGAAGGGTGAGCGGGTTGGCAAAGAGCAGAAACGCCAGGCTGGAAATTTGTTTTCCCCCAGAAGGTTTTTGGCCAGGCAAATCTACCGTAGCACACGCGATTAGCAGAATTCAAACGCGCTTCGGAAAATTCTTGCTGCTGCAAACGACACAACGCCCCGCTCAAAAAATCGCGCGCACCCCAGAATTTGCTATCGGGGCATCGCCAATTGTGCTTTAATTGCCTCGTGAACCACTATTTCAGTTCGGCGGCAACGCATTACCGCATTTCGCCCTACAAGTTTTTCCGCTTGCTGGAATACACCGCCAGCTACTTCTAAGCACGCCTCCTCGCACAACCACTCGATTGCTACGGGTGTTTTCGCGCCCGGATTCTCATTCGAAAAGAAAAAGGAGAAACGATGACTGCGACTGAAAAGAGCGCGTGCACGAAGCCCATTTCCGAATTCATCAAACACCATTACCGCCATTTCAATGCCGCCGTCGTGGTCGACGCGGCCGAAGCGTATGTGAATCACCTCGCGACTGGCGGGAAGATGCTGCTTACTCTCGCGGGCGCCATGAGCACTGCGGAGCTCGGCCTCTCCGTTGCTGAAATGATCCGGCAGGGAAAGGTCCATGCCATCTGCTGCACCGGAGCGAACCTCGAAGAGGACGTCTACAATCTCGTCGCCCACGATCACTACAAGCGCGTGCCCCACTATCGCCAGCTGACGCCGCAGGATGAGGTCGACCTGCTGAATAATCACCTTAATCGCGTCACCGATACGTGCATCCCCGAAGAAGAAGCGATGCGCCGCATCGAACGCGTCGTCGTTGAGGAATGGTACACCGCCG
>Ga0335078_10008690_pt1 | contig 15085 bp, 11 predicted proteins | sample Lox_Sample_32_FD_206711 | JGI IMG/M metagenome (GOLD analysis project Ga0335078, IMG submission 206711) | Soil microbial communities from Loxahatchee National Wildlife Refuge, Florida, United States - Lox_Sample_3.2 | ecosystem: Environmental > Terrestrial > Soil > Wetlands | place: USA...
TATTCCAATCGTCAGTCCGTAGTAAATCGAAGCGCATCTCGAACAAACGGCGAGCTTGTATCCGAAAATGTGGAAGCTTCTTGCGTCCATTTGGTGGCACACCGGCCGGAAAAACCTGTACACCAGGTCCGCGTTGAAACCGTAGTGGAGTAAGATCGGCGGCAGGGTGAAGAGCAAATCGTATATCAAGGCAAGAGCGAGCAGGAGGAGATAGCTTTTTGTGGGTGATGGCCGTTCCATGTTGTTATTGAATGGAGCTCGCGTTACAGAGGGGGCCCCGATTGTGACGGGGGGATTTATTCCATCCGGTCTTGTCTGCGGCAAGCTGCCGGACTGACCTTAGCGATGCGCTATGTTTTATCTTCACGCTTTTGCTTACTTATCAAGTCGATATTTGTGTCCCGGCGTTTTCTCCTGAAACCAGTTTCGAGGCACCGCCTGCGTCGGTGATGAATGCTCTTCCAGCGCCTCCTCTTATGGCGAAAAGTGCCGCCTCAATCTTCGGGATCATCCCTCCGGCAATTATCTGTGAATCCTTCAGGTTCAGAAATTCTTCCTCGCCTAATTTCGGGATTACTCCACCATTTTTGAGAACGCCTGAAACGTTCGACAAAAATATAACCAATTCGGATTTAAGAGACGAAGCTACCGCCGCGGCGGCATAATCCGCGTTCACATTCAGAGAAGTACTTGAGTCATTGTCGACACTGATTGGCGAAAGCACGACGGTAAATTCTTCGGCGAGCTCGTCGAGAAGGTAAGTATTTACGGCGACGATTTCTCCGACAAAGCCGATATCTTCGCCTTCGCGGCTCACTTTCTTTGCGATCAGGATTCTTCCGTCGACGCCGCTTAAACCTAATGCAGCCACCCCGTTTTGTTGAAGCGCTTTCACAAGCCGCTTGTTGATCGAGCCGGAGAGCACCATCTCAACCGCATTCAGACTTTGCGAATCCGTGTATCTGAATCCTTTTACGAACCTGGTCTCGATGTTTAACTTCGTCAGAAGGTCCGTAATTTCCTTTCCCCCTCCGTGAACAAGAACCAATTTGTGATGGTCGCGGCGGATGAGGGAAGCCAGGTTTGACACCTTCTCCAGGAAGCTCGAGTCGTCAATTTCATTCCCGCCCACCTTTAGTACAATATTCAAAGCAGGCCTTCCGACTCGTCGAGTCCGAACATTACATTGAAATTCTGTACGGCCTGTCCCGCAGCTCCCTTACCGAGATTATCAATTGAAGACACTACGATCGCATAAGGAGAGTTCTCTACTTTCTTCACAGAGATAACACAAAGGTTAGTATTCATCGTGTGCTGGAACGTTGCGACAGCTTCACTTTCTCCCCTGAGACCGGTCAGGACCTTTACGAAGTTTTCATTTTCGTAGTTCTTGCTGAAAATGTGTGCCAGTTCGCTAGTGGGAAGCTCGTGGTGCAACTTGACGTAGATCGTGTTCAACATACCTCGCGTGACCGGAACAAGGTGCGGCGAAAAAATAATCTTCACATCGGCGTTCGCAACCTTCTTCAACTCCTGCTCGATCTCGCCGGTGTGCCGGTGGACGTAGCCGATGTTGTATGGCGAAACGTTTTCATTTACTTCCGCAAAAAGGTACCTGACGTCGGCTTTTCTTCCGGCGCCTGTGACGCCGGATTTTGCGTCTATGATGATCGGCTCGGAAAGATCGATCAACTTTGTTCGCAGTAGCGGATACACACCGAGAATTGCAGCGGTCGGGTAGCAGCCGGGGTTCGCCACGAACTGAGCCCTATAAATTGCTTCACGGTTGATTTCCGTGAGACCGTAAACGAAATCGTCTAAAAAGTCCGGGCTTGTGTGCTTCTTGCCGTACCATCTTTCGTATTCGTCGGCGTCGTCGAAGCGGTAATCGGCGCTGAGGTCGATGATCCTCACACGCTTATTCGAATCAACGATCTTTTCCACGACACTTTTTGCCGCGCCGTGAGGGAGAGAGAGAAAGACGGCATCGAGATCATTGATGTCGACGTCTTCGTTCCGCACAATTTGTCCGTCGTCTATGGTCGGAAATATGTCATCGATCTTCTTGCCGGCAGAGGTCTCTGCGGTCAAATAGCTTATATAGACGTTTCTGTGTTTCTTAAGAATCCTGTACAATTCGTAGCCGGCATAGCCCGACGCACCGAAGATTGCAACGCGAATCTTTTCACTTTCCTTCATAGACATCTCTTTATCCATTTTCCAAACCGAAGCCTTTGTGTAGCGTCTCCACGGCTTTCTTCATGTCTTTTTCATTCACCACGACGGACACCTTGATCTCACTCGTCGAAATCATCTGGATATTTATGCCGGCTTCGGCGAGGAGTTTGAACATTGTCGCTGCCACCCCTGAATGAGTCCGCATCCCCACCCCGACTATCGACACCTTGGCGACTTTGTCGTCGCCGGCGACATATGTTGCTCTTTTTTGCTTGATCAGATTCTGGAGAATATCGATCGCCGATTTGTAATCTGTGCGAGGCACGGTGAAGCTCATGTCTGTGAATCCCTCCGAGCTCGCGCTCTGGATTATCATATCGACATTGATTTCTGCTGCTGCAAGCGGCTCGAAAATGCTCGCTGCAATTCCTGGAGTATCGGAAACATGCAGCACCGTTATCTTCGCTTGATTTTTGTCGTGAGAAATTCCGGTCACGACCACGCTCTCCATGTCTTGTGTTTCGTTTACGACCATTGTACCCTCGCTGTCATTGAAACTGCTTCTTACATGAATTGGAATGTCGAATTTCAATCCGAAGAGAACCGACCTTGTCTGAAGAACTTTGGCTCCGGAGCTGGCAAGTTCGAACATCTCCTCGAAACTTATTTGCTTTAGTTTCCTCGCGGACGGTTCGATATTGGGATCGGCCGTGTAAACTCCATCGACGTCCGTATAAATTTCACAAACGAGTCCGTTCTTCGCGTGCGGTTTCATTGCAGCTGCAATCGCCACTGCGGTTGTGTCCGAGCCGCCACGGCCGAGAGTGGTTATGTTTCCCTGCTCATCTACGCCCTGGAATCCGGCGACTATCGCGATCGCCCCTTCTTTGATGACGCTCCGAAGTTTCTGCGCATCTATTCGTTTGATGTGAGCTTTTGTGTATGCGGAATCGGTAAGAAGTTGAACTTGATGATTTTGTAATGACATCGCTCTGCAACCCATCGAAATCAAAGTCATCGATAGAAGTGCAGTGGAGACTTGCTCCCCGGTTGAAATGAGAACATCCATCTCTCTGGGATCCGGATTGGCAACTGCGGATCTTGCGAGATCTATCAGACGGTTTGTCTCGCCCGCCATTGCACTGACGACCACTATTACATCATTGCCTTGCGATTTTGCTTTTGCGACCCGTTGCGCTACGCTGCGAATTCTGTCTATTGTTCCGACCGAAGTGCCGCCGAATTTTTGAACGATTAGCATATGATCAAAATTTCAAATTCTAGGTTTCTAGTGCTCAACCCTGGATTAATTTAAGGACTTCCGATAGAATTGGCTTTGCGTGAAGAGGTGGTGGAACGTCTCTTGATGCGGTATCGGGATCCTTCAGTCCGTTTCCCGTCAATGTGCAAACTACGAGATCTCTTTTGCTGAAATAATCTCTCGCGATGAGCTTTTTTAATCCCGCGACAGACGATGCCGAAGCCGGCTCGCAGAAAATTCCTTCCGTGGACGCGATTAATTTCTGTGCCGACAAAATTTCCGCATCAGTAACGATGTTGATTTGACCCTTTGATTCGTCGAGAGCTTGAACTGCTTGCTTCCAGCTCGCCGGGTTGCCGATGCGGATCGCGGTGGCGACCGTCTCGGGATGCTCCACGGCCTTTCCATAAACGATCGGTGCCGCTCCTTCAGCCTGGAAGCCCAACATCTTTGGCAGGTCTGTGCGATTTTTCTCCGACCACTCTCTATAGCCTTTCCAGTATGCCGTTATGTTGCCTGCATTTCCTACAGGCAACGAATGGTGTGTCGGGGCCCGACCGAGTATCTCTATGATTTCAAACGACGCCGTCTTCTGTCCCTCGATTCTGAACGGGTTGATTGAATTGACGATTACCACGTTTGTCTTTTCTCCGATCTCCCGGACTATCGTCAGTGCGTCGTCGAAGTTGCCATCAATTTCAATCACCTTTGCTCCGTAAATCAGAGCTTGCGCCAATTTGCCGATGGCTATCTTTCCCTTTGGCAAGATGACGAACGCCTTGAGTCCGGCCTTTGCCGCATAAGCAGCCGCCGATGCGGAGGTGTTCCCGGTCGAGGCACAAATAACGGCAGCGGCTTTGTCTTGTACAGCTTTTGTGATGGCGGCAGTCATCCCGCGGTCCTTAAAAGAGCCTGTCGGATTTGTCCCTTCGAATTTTAGGAAGATCTTGCACGGCGCTTTGAGACTCGCCTTGAGATTATCGGCTTCAATTAAAGGTGTACCACCTTCAAGCAAAGTTACAGGCTGGACATCTTCAGAGAAGGGAAGATATCTTAGATACTTTCTTATTACTCCTTGGTATGACATTTTCTAATCTTTTATCTTCGACTTTAAAGTTAGTTTATTTTTAGATTTTTTTTGCAATGAGCGCGTAGTTCCAAAAAGGAAGTCGGGAATCTCAGCCGCACGACAAAGGGCTTCTGCGCTACATTTGTAAATTTCGGACTCCGACATTAGATCTCCTCATTGATGCGGAATGCGGCGCTGCCACATTCGGAGTACCCGGCGTAAAACTCTGTTCTAAAATGTTAAGACGACCTTTCCAAAGTGCTGGCGGTTCTCGATAATCTCATGCGCCTTTCGCACGTCGGTGTAGTGCAATTTCCTGTCAATGACTGCCGTGAATTTTTTTTCGTCAAGCATTTTCAGCATTAATGCTAGCCTGCTCTTACTTCCCATCATGCTGCCCAGAATTGTCAGCTGCTTTGTGAAGACGTAGCGGAGATCGGTTGATGCATTGAAGCCGGTGGTTGCACCGCAGGTTACAATTCTTCCTCCACGTGCGGCTGAGAAGACGCTATCGCTCCACGTCGCCTTGCCCGTATGTTCAAAGACAATGTCGACGCCGCGTTTGCCGGTAAGGCGTCGGACGGCCTGAGAGATATTTTCTGAAAGATAGTTTATCACATCGCCGGCGCCAAGCGCACGCGCCTTTTCAAGCTTTTCGTCCGAACCGGCGACGGCAATGACCCTTGCATTAAACAACTTTGCAATTTGTATAGCTGCAGTTCCGACTCCGCTGGCAGCTCCGAGAATCAGTACTGTTTCCATCGGCCGTATCTTCGCCTTATCTACCAACATTTGATACGCAGTGATGAACACCAATGCCGATGCAGCAGCATCTTCAAAAGAAACTTTATCCGGAAGCCTGAAAATATTCCTACGGTTTACGGCCGTGAACTCCGCATCGGTTCCATTGCAGTGTTCGCCGAGTATCCTGTAATTTGCACAGAAATTATCTCTCCCGCTCATGCATTCTTCACAGATACCGCAAGATTGGGACGGCGAAATCAGGACGCGGTCGCCTACTTTCAGATCATTAACTGCAGCTCCGAGTTCTGAGATGGTTCCTGCGCCGTCGGAGCCGAGAATCATCGGAAGAGGAAGCTTCAAATTTCCAAATCCCCGGCGAACCCAGATATCCAGATGGTTAACGGAAGTCGCTCGTATCTTTACGATGACTTCGTTGGGCTCCGGGACAGGGGCAGGGATTTCGTCGATTACGACTTTCTCGACGCCTCCGTGCTCATGAATGCGAATTGCTTTCACTTTACCCGACTAGGACTGAGCCGCCATTGACATTTAGAATCTCGCCCGTGACGTGGCGTGAGAGGTCGGAAGCAAGAAACAAAATCGGGCCTGCAATATCTTCAGCGGTAGGAATTCTGCCGAGCGGTATCGAGCGTCGAATCTCTTCCTTTAGCTTTTCATCGCTCAAAGCTTCTGAGCTCATTTCGGTGTCGACCCATCCGGGAGCTACACTGTTAACCCGAATGTTAAACGGCCCGAGTTCGGTCGATAAACTTTTTGTAAGTGAAATGAGGGCGCCTTTCGTGGCTGCATAATGTGAATGAAAAGCTTCTCCTCGCTGGCCGGCAGTAGAAGATATGTTTATGATTTTTCCGCTCCCTTGCTTCTTCATAGCCGGGACCACATATCGGCAAAAGAGAAATGGCCCTTTCAAATTAACGTCCACGGTCTCATCCCAAATCTTTTCATCCATTTTGTCTATTTCACTGTAGGTCCATATGCCCGCGTTGTTCACAAGAACGTCTATCCTGCCCAAATCATTCAGCACATTTTCCACGATTTTCTTTACGACTTCGTCCTTACTGTTGTCGCCCTTGTATTGCTTTGCCTTTCGGCCACTCCTTCCTATCTCCTCGACGAGTTCGCTTGCCCTCTCGTCACGACCACGATAAGTTATCGCAATATCTGCTCCTGCTTCGGCGAATATCCTCGCGGTTGCCGCACCAATTCCTCTTGATCCTCCGGTTATTAACGCTACTTGATTGCTCAAATCTACTGGCAGAGCCACGTATATTTCCTTTCCCAAATGCTTCTTGATTGTAATCTAAAATAATTAACAAGAGTTACTGTTTCAATTGCGTTTGATACGCATTCTCCACCGGCGGAAATTTGAGAATTGTATTTTGCGAGTGCAACAGAAAACTGAGCTGCTTCTTCCGGCATCGTCCATTTCCATTGTAAAAGATTTCCGATTGGATTAAATTCACTAAATGGCATTGGAAAAATTTCCGGTCACCAGGATTCCACAGAGTCAGCTCGTCAGTTTAGTCAAGCAGTTCGACGTTAGAATGCAGCACGCAAGGAAAACGACGAGGCACGTCTACAAAAAAGCGCTCGACCGACTCCTTGATTTTACAAAATCAAACAGTGTCAGGTTCCTCCCCAAAGATTTCATTGAGTTTCGCCTCTGGCTATTTAACGACCAGAAATTGTCAAGAAATACGGTCAACGTTTATCTCACTGCATCCAGAAGGTTTTGCGAGTTTCTGATCGACCTTGGAATTCTGAAGAGAAACCCTGCCTGGAGTGTGCACGGTTCGGCTCAAGAATTCAAAACGCTGAAAGTAAAGTTGACGGAAGTCGCTGCCGCGATTTCAAGAATCGACCGGACTACCGTTTTGGGAAAAAGAGACTTTGCGTTCCTCTCTGCAATCCTGGAATCGGGAGCGAAGATTTCGGAGTTAATAAATGCAGATGTCGGAGACCTGAAGAGATATGGAAGACAGGCCAAACTCAATGTTAGGGGTGAGGGATCGCGCGGGGAATACGAGCAAGTGTCGATTTCCCAGCCGGCTAGCTCGGCACTATTTAGTTATTTGGAGTCGCGCTCTCCGGTAACGGCTGGTGAGCCGCTTTTTACCACCATTCGTGGGAGGAGAGCCTCAAGCGTCAGGCTTTCTTTTAGGGGCGCGCGGGCCGCGATGCGCAGGCACCTGGACTTCGGCGGGGAAAGAAAAGTCAGACTCGATTCACTGCGAACATATTGCGCAATTCGGCTGATGTCGCGAGGGAAAAGTTCCGGTGAAGTTCGTTCCATCATGCGCTTCAGGAGCAATATGCCGTTCAGAAAAATCATGTTTGAGGCCAAATCTGTCAACGGGAAGAAGATACATCGAGAAATAGGTTAAAGGAAAGAAGTCATAAGGAAAAAATGAAGTACAATTTTGCTTCAATTGAACAAAAGTGGCAAAGAATCTGGGAAGAGAAAAAAGTATACCACGTCGATTTGACAAATATCAAGAATAAACTCTATTGCCTTGTGATGTTTCTATATCCAAGCGCTGACAAGCTCCATATCGGTCACTGGTACAATTTCGCTCCGACGGACACATGGGCGCGTTTCAAGCGGCTGAACGGCTTCGACGTTTTTGAACCGATGGGGTACGATGCGTTCGGCTTGCCTGCAGAGAACTACGCAATCAAAACCGGCGTCCATCCGCAGGACAGCACTGAGAAGAATATTTCTGTCATCCGTGAACAGCTCAAAACGATGGGAGCGATGTACGATTTCGATTATGAGGTGGATACTTCGAAGCCGGAATATTACAGATGGACACAATGGATCTTCCTGCAGCTCTATAAAATGGGCTTGGCTTACCGAACAAACGCGCCGGTAAACTGGTGCCCGAAAGACCAAACGGTTCTGGCAAACGAGCAGGTGGTCGATGGAGTATGCGAAAGATGCGGTACCCCCGTCATCAGGAAGGCCATGACGCAATGGTTCTTCAAGATTACTGCTTATGCGGATAAACTGCTCGAGGGCCTCGATCGAATCGACTGGCCTGAGCGGACGAAGTTGATGCAGCGCCATTGGATCGGCAGAAGCGAAGGAGTGGAAATCAAGTTCAATATTCAGAGCTTAAAATCTGAGATCTCTGTTTTCACAACACGTCCAGACACGCTCTTTGGTGCGACCTATGTGGTTCTCGCGCCTGAGCATCCCTTGGTTCGTGACATAACGAAGCCGGATTTCAAGATAAGCGTCGACGAGTATGTGGATTTTGTCGCACATGAGACAGAAATAGACCGGACTTCGACCGTAAAGGAGAAGACAGGCGTACCGACCGGAGCATTCGCAATCAACCCGATAAACGACGAAAGAATTCCGATCTGGATCGCCGACTACGTTCTCTCGACTTACGGAACTGGAGCGGTCATGGCCGTGCCCGCACATGATGAAAGAGATTTTGAATTTGCGACGAAGTATAAGCTCCCGATTCGCGTCGTGGTACAGCCAAGGGATGGAAAGCTGACCGAACCGCTCGATGCGGCGTTTGTGGAAGAGGGACTTGGCGTCGAGAGCGGAGAGTTTTCCGGATTGGAAAGTGTCAAGGTCTGGGCTGGAATAGCCGATAAGCTGGAAAAAATCGGAGCCGGCAAAAGGAAGATAAATTACAGGCTCCGTGATTGGCTGCTGTCACGGCAGAGATACTGGGGAGCGCCGATACCGATTATCCACTGCGATTTATGCGGAGAAGCTCCTGTACCGGAAAAGGATTTACCGGTGCTTCTGCCTTACGATGTCGAGTTTCGTCCGAGTGGTGAGTCTCCACTGGCGAGAAGCGAAAAGTTTGTGAATACCAAATGCCCGAAGTGCGGAAAGCCTGCAAAACGCGACGTCGATACCATGGACACTTTTGTCGATTCATCATGGTACTTTCTCCGATACCTCTCGCCAAATCTCGATTCTGCTCCGTTCGACAGAGAGCTGACTTCGAAATGGCTGCCGGTTGACAAATATGTCGGCGGTGCGGAACATGCAGTGATGCATCTCCTTTATGCCCGCTTCGTAACAAAGGCGTTGAAAGACGCGGGGTGGTTGACCTTCGATGAACCCTTCCAGAGTCTTGTGCACCAGGGTACAATTACAAATCAAGGTGCGAAGATGTCCAAGTCACGCGGAAACGTAGTTAATCCGGACCAGTTTGTCACAAAGTATGGCGCCGATACTTTCCGCATGTTTCTCATGTTCATGGGACCATATAACGAGGGCGGCGATTGGAGCGACCGCGGAATTACTGGCGTCTTTCGATTCCTGAACAAAGTTTTTGACCTGTATGACAGCGACAGGGAATTGCTTGCGAGCAAAGACGGGGGTGCAGAACCAAGGAGTCAAGTCCTTTCCGATGACGGCGAGAAGCACCTTTATCGAAAGTTGAACCGACTGATAAAGAAAGTGACCGAAGATGTGGAGAATTTCAGGTTTAACACCGCAATAGCGGCCATGATGGAATTCATGAACGATTACACGCAGATTATTTCGATCGACGGTAAGGCGATCGGCAATTCTTTAAAAAGATCCGTGCTTGAAGATTTCAATATCCTCCTAGCACCATTTGCACCGCATTTAGCGGAAGAGCTGAATGAAATTGCCGGCAACAATGATTCGGTTTTCGTTTCCAAAAGATGGGTGGATTATGATTCTGCGGCTATTGTTGAAGAAAATGTGACTTTGGTGGTACAGGTGAACGGCAAGATTCGCGGAAAGCTCGAGATCCCGGTAGACTCTGACGATGAGAGAGCAAAATCGCTCGCTCTTGGCGAACAAAATGTGAAGCGATATTTGGAGGGGAAGCGGATAGTCAAGACGATTGTCGTAAAGAACAAGCTGGTCAACTTTGTAATCGGATGATGGAGAAGATTTCCGCCATAATTATCGCCGGACGGGAAGAGAATAATATCGCCGAATGTTTGGAAAGTGTGCGTTGGGTCGATGAAATAATCGTGGTGAATTCCGGAAGCAGCGACCGAACCGTTGAGATCGCAAAACAATTCACCGAAAGAGTTTTTGTCAGGAAATGGGAAGGCTACGCGTCGCAGAAGAATTTTGCTCTCAAGCAGGCCAATAACGAGTGGGTTCTGAGCGTGGATGCCGACGAGCGCATTTCTCCCGAGCTACGACAGGAAATTTTAAGTCTGAATTTTTCTGAGGCGGACGGATTCTATCTGCCCCGTCGGAATTACTTCCTGGGCAAACAGATTCGCAGCTGTGGATGGTCCCCTGATTATCAGCTTCGCCTTTTCAGGAAATCTAATGCGACTCTGAGCGATAGACAGGTGCACGAGAGTTTCGTCGTTAAGGGGACAAAGAAGAAATTAAGAAACGAGCTGATCCATTTTACTCACACTTCGCTCAATTCAACTTTTGAGAAAATAAATGAATACTCTGCTCTTGAAGCGGAGGAGAAATCTCGTGCGATAAGAATGAGCGCGATGAGAATTTTCTTCAAGCCGGTCTGGGAATTCTTTCATCACTTCATAGTACGTCGAGGGTTTACCGACGGGGTCCATGGCCTGATGGTTTCTATTATTCACGCGATGACGAAGGCTCAGGCATATATGAAAATTTGGGAAATTCAGAATGTCCGAAACAAAAGATAAGCCCCTGAAGATTTACCTAAGGCTTTTAGGTTTCGTCCGGCCGTACAAGAATTTTCTCAGCGCCTCAATTTTGTCCACCGTGTTTTATTCGGTTTTCTCCGGCGTGTCTGTTTATCTCATTATACCCCTCCTCAACACTCTATTCAGTCAGGGTTCGCCACAGATTGTTTCGGCGCCGGTATCGGCGACGAGTCTCGAGAGGATGCGAATAGCTGCGACAAATTTTGTCAATCAATTTGTCTTCGGCGGATCGAAATCGGAGGCCCTTTTTAAGATCTGCTTCGTGATCGTCGCGGCTTTTTTCCTGAGAGATGTCTTCGGCTACGCTAGGTCGTATTTCATGGCGTTCGTCGAACAGGGTTCTATGCGGGATATTCGGAACGACTTGTACAAAAAAATTCAGGAGCTATCGATCGGCTATTTTACGAGCGAGCGAACGGGCTCTCTGATTTCACGAATTACGAACGATGTATCCGTAATTAACGGTGGTATCACCGCGAGTTTCGACACGTTGATAAGAGAGCCGCTCCTCGTCATGGTTTATCTCATCATTGCCCTGGTGCTAAGCTGGAAGCTTACGATCCTTTCTTTTCTCGTTACGCCATTTATGCTGATCATAATAAGCCGCCTTGGGCTTCGACTCCACAAGGAAGGCGACCTTTCCCAGAAGCTCATCGCACAGTTGACATCGCTCTTGCAGGAGACAATAAGCGGCATTAAAGTGGTACGCTCTTTCGGTATGGAAAAATATGAAGTGGATAAGTTTGAAGGGCAAACGAAGAATTACTATAAGTCGATATTAAAGATGACTCACATCAGGAATTTGTCATCTCCCATAACGGAATTCCTTTCGATACTCACCGCCGGAGTCATAATCTATTATGGCGGCATGCAGGTGCTCCAGTACCACGACCTCTCGCCGACCGAGTTTATAACTTTTCTCTTTGCCATATTTCAAATAATGCCGTCGATTAAGGAGTTGACTACGGTAAGCACCCGGATTTATGAATCTTCCGCTGCGGGGAAAAGAATATTCGAGCTTTTAGATGAAAAAGGAAAGATTCCCGAGGCGGAGAACGCAGTCGATATCAAAGAATTCACACGAGAAATAAAATTTGAAGATGTCTGGTTCAAGTACCCGTCGGTTAGAATTGGTCGCTCTAAAAAAGCTGAAGGAGCAAATGTACTCAAGAACGTCAGCTTTACCGCATTCAAGGGTGAAGTGCTTGCCATAGTTGGTCCGTCGGGTGGGGGCAAGACGACCATCATCGATCTTATACCCCGGTTTTACGACCCGACTCAAGGGGCGGTAAATATTGATGGAGTCGATCTCCGAAATGCGACTATAAGCAGCTTGAGAAGTCTGATAGGGATCGTTTCCCAGGAGACAATCCTCTTCAATGATACGGTGCGGAATAACATCGCCTACGGATTGACCGATTGCCCGATCGAAAAAATCGTCCAAGCTGCACAAGCCGCAAACGCTCATGACTTCATCATCCAGCTTCCGCACGGCTACGACACATTTATAGGTGAGCGTGGAACGAAGCTCTCGGGCGGACAGCGGCAGCGTATTTCAATCGCCCGCGCGCTCCTGAAAAATCCGCCGATCATGATCTTTGATGAAGCTACCTCGTCACTCGATTCCGAATCCGAGATGCTGGTCCAGGAAGCGATAGAGAGATTGATGCAGAACAGAACTTCAATTGTGATTGCACACAGGTTGTCCACGATAAAGAATGCGGATAGAATAATCGTCGTAGATGGGGGAGAAATCGTCCAGCGGGGAAAACATCAGGACCTTGTTCGTCAAAAGGGCGGACTATATAAGAGGCTTTACGAAATGCAATTCAACGACTAATTTCTGCAGGAAAGATCTCGATCCGAATACTGAAATCCGGTGAGCCTTTGTTGATTAAGAAATTAACGAACTTCGTGCGGGCAGCATTCTCGGAACAAAACAAAACAAAGCTCGTCATCCTGCTTGCAATAATTGAAATTGCCCTTTTGGTCCTGAGCATTCCTTATTACAAGTTAAATGGCGATGAGGCATGGTCCGCGGAGGACTCATATTTCATGAGCCGGAAGGGATATTCTACGTCTAACCTTTTTTCGGGCTATATCATGGAGGATGTTCGCGTAGTGGCACAGCACAAGCTACTCGTTTATTTGGGCGCTGCACTGTTCGGGGTTTTCCATTATGATTTATGGATATTTCGGTTGATACCGGTTTGTTCTTTCATTCTTGTCATGATTTTTTTCGTCAGGTATCAACGGAAATACTTGTTGCCCATGGTTGAATCCTCGTCCGGTTCCGCAAGGGCGGAGGCGGATCAACATCGGACTGAGACACTGCAGATATTCCTGAGCGTTGCGATTGTGTTGGCGGCGCACGAGTTCTTTTACTTTGCAAAAATCGCGCGCCCGGAAATGTTAGTGGCTCTCCTTGGTTTTCTCAGCTTTTACTTCTTGCAGAAATATCTTGGACGTGGAGAGTTTCTCCTGATAGCTGCGGCGGGTTTCCTGGCAGGTCTCGCGATGCTGGCACATTTGAATGGAGTCATCTTTGCAGCCACCGGATTTGTGTGGTTGCTCCTGCGAAAGAAGTTCTCAGCATCGTGTGTGTTTTGCATTGCTGCCTTGGTTGCGTTTCTGCCATACATTTTAGATGTGTATTGGCATTACGAGATTTTCAAGATTCAAATAAACAGCGATCCTAACAAAACTCACTTTACTCTTCTTAAGCCATTCAAAAATTTGGCTCGTGAACACGAGCGTCTGTTTCGAAAGCCGGAGATCATTATTCCTTCGGTGTTGTTCTTATTTCACCTTGTCGTGGGCAGAAAGAAGCTCTTTACCGGGAAGATCAAAGAATTGACTATCTACACGCTATTGCTGATGGTTTTCCTTGGCCTCGTCGTGGAGGATAAAACGATAAAATACTCGACCTACTTGATCCCTTTCTGGGGGATTCTTATTGCGCGAAGTATAACGACGATGGAGACAAAAAATAAAGTAGTTTCATGGACGAATGCCGTTCTCCTGTCGCTGCTGTTTGTAACCGGTGTATATTGGCAGGCTGCCTCCGTCTTCGAGAAAGAGAATTATCCGCCGCTCAACCGGGAGATCGCCGGCGAAATTCCGCTTCACTCTACGTGTATCGCGCCGATGAATTTTATATTCAATGAGATCGCGGATTACAAGATTTTCTCCGACTATCTAGTAGGGTACGAAAGATTCGGTGAGAACATCGATGTAAAATCTCTCTCCGATTGTTGCCGGAAGAATCGCTGCGAATATGTTGTATTTAATAGATACGGCGAGAGTTGGGAGTACATTCACGATTATAGAGACACCGTCAAGCTTCTGAAGAACTTTGAAGTTGTCGATGCAAATAATGATTTTGTCGTTCTGAAATGCAAGAGCGATTCTTCAAATGGACCCACGAATGGGAATAAGCTTGCAAACAAAGCGACGGTTCAACATTATATTTCCTATATGCAACATCGTGCCATGGCCGATGGGAAGCTTACCGATTTGCGATGACAGAGCTTATCCGTGCGCTGAAAATAAGGGACATCGTTCTATTCAACATCGTTGCTATCGTGGGCACCCGGTGGATTTCACTTGCCGCCGCAACCGGACCGAGCTCGATTTCACTATGGATTCTCGCATTGATCTTGTTTTTTATCCCGCAGAGCGTCGCGGTGATCCACCTTAGCAGGAAATATCCTGTCGAAGGAGGGGTCTACGAATGGGCGAAGGTGGAATTCGGAGATTTCCATGGCTTCGTCGCCGGCTGGTGTTATTGGGCGAATAATCTGGTCTATTATCCATCGCTGCTTATTTCGGTCGCAGCCATAGCGCCCTATATCCTGCCCGGTGCTTCAGTATCGGGGCCGGATAAATTGTTCATTGCATCTGCGAGCTTGGTGATCCTGTGGATCGCAATCGGGTTCAACGTGGTCGGCGTGAAGATCGGGAAGTGGGTTCAGAACATCGGGGCGATCGGGACTTTTGTACCGATTCTCATAATCGCAGCTTTGGCGGCGGTGATAATTTATTTCGGGAAATCCCAAACGCAATTTTCATTCGGAAGTATCTTGCCGACGAGATTGGATTATGGCACACTTTCATTTTGGTCATCGATGTGTTTTGCGCTGGCAGGGCTTGAG
>Ga0335078_10008691_pt1 | contig 15084 bp, 13 predicted proteins | sample Lox_Sample_32_FD_206711 | JGI IMG/M metagenome (GOLD analysis project Ga0335078, IMG submission 206711) | Soil microbial communities from Loxahatchee National Wildlife Refuge, Florida, United States - Lox_Sample_3.2 | ecosystem: Environmental > Terrestrial > Soil > Wetlands | place: USA...
CAGGAATAAACCGGATGCCAGCGTCGTGAACAATGAGGGCACTTCGGCATAGGCAATAAGCCAGCCGTTCAAGAGACCAAAACCGACGGTGAGGATGGCGGCCGCCGCAAACGCCTCCGAAACCGAATGGCCATTTTGCACTAATTGCAAAATCAATGCCGGGGGAACGGCGAGCGTCGCGACCATCGAAAGATCGATGCCCCGTCCGATGATTACGATGGCCATTCCTAAGCTCAGGATGCCGAGGACAGCGACGTTCTGGAGCAGCGCGATCATGTTGTCGGGCGTAAAAAAGCCGGGAAGGAAAAGCGAAAAGCCAACAAACAGCACAATGAAAATGCCGAAGACGATGCCCTGTTGCGTGATCCGCTGCTTCCGCATCGGCGCCCTTGCAAACCGTCCGATTGTCCGACAAACATACTATGTGATATCAACCACGACCGCGTCAATACGGCATGCGCATCCGTGGCTGGATAAAGGGGAAAGTGCAAACGCATTTCAGCGCGACGCGCGGCGTCGTGGTAGGTCGCGACCCGCCGACTGGCGCCGCTTATTTCAAATGAAAAACTTACTTGCGAAACTGGAACAACGATATGGGCCTGCAATTCCAAAAGCTGAACATCCCGTCCGCTTATCAAGTGGTCTCGCGTGAACTGAGGCGCATGATCTTAAATGGCGCGCTGAAGACCGGGGATCAATTGCCGACCGAGTCGCTGCTGGCGAGACAATTCGGCGTAAATAGATCGACGGTGCGCGAAGGGATCCGGCAACTTGAAAACGAAGGGCTTGTTCGGCGCGAGAGCCGCAAACGGCTTTGCGTCACCGTTCCGGACCAACGCGATCTCGCGCCGCGTGTGATCCGCTCGATGGTGATGCACCAGGTCACCTTTGGCGAGCTGTGGGAAGCCGCGCTGGTCCTTGAACCAGCCTCCGCCTCCTTGTGTGCGGAAAATCGTAATGACGAGCAAATTGCGGAGCTGGAAGCGAATTTGCAGCGTACGCGCGAGGTCCTCCACAATGCGAAACGATGCACGGAATTAGACACGGAGTACCACTGTCTTGTGGCGGCAGGCACTCATAACAGAGCACTGTTGTTGTCGCGAGAGCCGGTGGGAGTGTTGTTAAATTCAGCGTTCGATAGACTTTGTCCGCGGCTTCCACAGGCAAGCAGCCGCATGCTTAAGGCGCACGAGCAAATTGCAAAGGCGATCAGTAAGGGCAATTCAGCCCAGGCGGCGCTCTGGATGCGCAAGCACATCATCGATTTTCGACGCGGCTGGGAAATGGCGTCGCTGAGCCTAAGTCTACCGGTCGATTTACCGAGGGCTGTTGCTGACGCATGAGCCGCGGGGCTGCGAGGCAAATCAATAGGGTGGCGCGCAGCCCCGCGAGTTCGTCATGCCCGGCGCGATTAAAAGCCGATCACTGCGCGGTCGTTCGCGCTCGCTGATCTCGGGCGGCGACGACTGACGGTCTATGCGGTCAACGACTTCTCGATACGGATCGGCAATTGCCGAATGCGTCTTTCAGTGGCGTGATACACGGCATTGGCGATCGCCGCCGCCGTGCCGACATTGGCCAGTTCGCCAAGCCCTTTAATTCCGGCCGGAATCACATCGTGATCCACTTCGGAAACGAGAATTATCTCGACATCCTCGACGTCGGCATTCACCGGTACGGCATAGTCGGCGAGATTGTCATTGACGTAACGCGCATAGCGCCGGTCGATTTCGGTGGCTTCAAGCAGCGCCGAGCTGATGCCCCAGATCATGCCGCCCATCAGCTGACTATGCACCGTCCGCGTGTTCATGAGGCGCCCCGCCGCAAACGCACCGACAATGCGTGGCACGCGGATTTCGCGGGTCAAGGCTTGCACCCGGACTTCAACAAATTCGGCACCTCGGGCGTACATGACCTTTTTGCCATGCGGCCCTCCAGTCATCGGCGTTTTGCCGGCATAGAGTTGCTGAACGGCATCTGGCCCGAGTCCCTTCGCCACGAACTCGGCATATTCCTCGATCGAACCGGCGCCCATGCGCTTGAAGATGTTGATGAGCTTCTCACTGGCTCCGTCACTGGCAACGACTTTGCCCTCCCCTCGAACGGACTCGTGCGCGGCAAGGGCACGAACTGTGATATGACTTGCCGTAGGTTTACTTCCGCATTGCAACTGTCGATAAAGGCCCGGCAGCGGGGCGCGGAAAAGCCAAATACCTGGAGACGAAATTGAGAGCGCACGGCAATTCTGCGGCAAGCCGCGACATAGCAACCCTGTTGCATCCCTACACTAATCTGAAGACGCACCAGTCAAAGGGGCCATTGATTATTACCCGTGGTCGTGGCGTGAATGTTTATGACGAGCAGGGAAAAGAATACATCGAGGGTTTGGCGGGACTTTGGTGCGTTTCACTCGGCTTCAGCGAGCCGCGACTCATCGAAGCGGCGCGGCGGCAATTGGAAACCTTGCCCTACTATCACATCTTTGCTTCGAAATCGCACGAGCCCGCCATTGATCTGGCCGAGCGTATCCTGGACTTACTGCCCGATTCCTTATCGAAAGTATTCTTCAATAATTCCGGCTCAGAGGCGAATGACACGGCGATCAAATTGGTTTGGTACTACAACAACGCCATTGGCCGGCCGCACAAGAAGAAGATCATCTCACGCATAAAGGCCTATCATGGCATCACGCTCGTCAGCGCGAGCCTGACGGGATTGCCACACAACCATCGCGATTTTGATCTGCCCTTTGCCAGATTTCTGCATGCCGGCTGTCCGCACCACTATCGGTTTGCGCAGCAAGGCGAAAGCGAAGAAGCGTTCGCTTCACGGTTGGCTCAAGAGCTCGACGCACTGATCGAAAACGAGGGCGCGGAGACAGTCGCTGCGTTTATCGCCGAACCGGTGATGGGCGCGGGCGGTGTTCTTGTCCCGCCACAGACCTATTTTGCCAAAATTCAACCGGTCTTAAAAAAGCACGACGTATTGTTGATCGCCGACGAGGTTATCTGCGGGTTCGGTCGGCTGGGGACGGTGTTCGGCTTTGAGGCGTTCGAGATGAGGCCAGACATCGTCACCATGGCCAAGCAGTTGACCTCCGGCTACCAGCCGTTATCGGCGACTGTCATTTCCGACCCGATCTATGAAGCCCTGGTGCGCCAGAGCGAGAAAATCGGTTTCTTCGCCCACGGGTTTACCTATTCCGGGCACCCTGTCGCTACCGCCGTTGGCGTTGAGACGCTGAAGATCTACGAAGAGCGCCGGATCTTGGAACGCGTGCAATCAATTATTCCGCATTTTCAAGGCCGGCTGCGGCAACTTGGAAGTCATCCGCTTGTCGGCGAAGCGCGCGGCATGGGACTGATCGGCGCCGTGGAATTGGTTCAAGACAAAGCATCAAAGAAATCCTTCGACGCCGCGGCGGCGGTCGGTCCGTTGGCGGCTGACCTGGCCCTGCATAATGGTCTGATCGTTCGCGCGACCGGAGACGCGATCGCCCTTTGCCCGCCGTTAATCATCGAGACGGAGCAAATCGACCAGCTTTTCGACCGCCTGGCGTTGACGCTCGACCAAACCTATGCGGAGCTAGAACAGCGTGGTGCCGTTTGAGCCGTCGGGCGCCAAGCGGGGAGAGCAGGGAATGAAGCTCAAAGGGAAGGTGGCGATTGTCACCGGCGGGTCACAGGGAATTGGCGAGGCGATTGCCGTTCGCTACGCGGCCGAGGGGGTACGCGTTGCAATCGTCTATCATCATAACGATTCCGCTGCCGAGACCGTAGCGAAACGGATTGTCGCGGCCGGAGGAGAGGCTTTCCTGGTCAAGGCGGATTGTTCAAAAGTGACGGAGATTGAGCGCATGGTTGGCGAAGTCATCCGGCACTTCGGAACGGTCGATATACTCGTCAATAACGCCGGGGTCTTTCGTACCGTGCCGGTTGCGGAAACGACCGAAGCCATTTGGGACGAGCAGCTCGATCTCAATCTTCGCGGCGCATTTTTCTGCGTCAAAACGGTACTGCCGGAGTTTCGCAAGAAAGGGGGCGGCAAGGTTATCAACATCACGTCGATTGCCGGGGTTGGAGCGTTTCCCAACTGTCCGGCGTATTGTGCCTCCAAAGGCGGGCTTGAGATTCTGACCAAGGCATTGGCGGCGGAGTTAGGCAAGCAGAACATCAACGTGAATTCGCTGGCACCGGGCAATGTCGCAACGCCGCTCAACGCGCATTTGCGCCGACCGGGCAATGAGGCTTACATCAATCTGATGAAAACGATGACGCCGACGGGCCGCGATTTCCTTTCAGTGGAAGAAATGACCGGCGCGGCGGTATTTTTGGCGTCTGACGACGCATCTGCGATTCACGGTGCGACATTAATGGTAGACGCGGGCTGGTCGGCGATCTAGCTCAGCGGCGCTATTGAAATCGACTTTCCCCGGGTGGTAAACGCAGGGGAGGGTGATTGACCCGCCATCATCAAAGCGTTTTGCCTATCGCGGTGTCCTTGAGTTCAATCTCGATGAATACCATTTCACCGGCGCCATTATTGATGACGTCGTGCTCTACGCCGGCGTTGCGAAAATACGACTGTCCCTGACGCAATTGCGCATAAGAGATTTTTCCCCGCGAATCGACGAGCTTGAGTTCGCCGTCTCGCGTGGGCACAACCACATAATCGTGTTCGTGCCGGTGAAATCCCGTCGCCTCGCCCGACGCAAACCGCCATTCGGTGACGCGCAGGTGATTATTATCGATTTGAACGGTTGCGGTAGCGGTCCTATCGCTCATTGTCACTCCTATTGGGGAATATCGGTGTACGCGATCGGATTAGGAACGGATCGCGCGCACGCGATCCAGAAATATCGCCGCAATGATGACGCAGCCGAGAAGGATTTGCTGGACGTAGCCGCCGACCTCCAGCAAGTCCATGGCATTTGACAACATCGTCACGAAGATTGATCCGAGAATCGCCGGAACGATGCCGCCCACTCCGCCCTGGAGGCTCACTCCGCCGATCACGGCGGCAGCGATGCTTTCGAGCATCAGGCTGCCGCCAAGGTTGGGTTCGCCGGACCCGGTGCGCGCGGTCAGCATGAGTGAGCCAAAGGCAGCCAACAGGCTGCAAGTAACGTAGGCAAGAAACAGATAACGCTTGCTCGGCAAACCTGCGAGGTTTGCCGCGCGCGCATTGTTGCCGATCAGATAAAGCGCCCGGCCGAATACGGTGCGATCGAGCATCAAATAAAGCAGGAAGGCGACGACAATGGCCAGAGTAACCGGTATCGGAATTCCGGGGATGAATCTGCCGTCGTAAAGCGGCCGGGTGAATGCATCGGGTACGTTGAATACCGGCCGCCCGCCGGAGATGGTTGTCGCCAGCCCGTAGCAAATGTTCAAACTACCAAGCGTAACAACAAACGGGTTTATGCCGAGCCACGAGACAAACAGCCCGTTAAAAGTGCCCACCAAAAGGCCAATGCCCAGACCGACCGCAAGGCCTGCCACAAGGATGAGCCATGCCGGAGCGCCAGAAGCTGCAAGACCTGTGGTCACCAGTGCAGATGCGACGCTGATCACACAAACGGCCATCCCGAGCGAGAGATCGAAGCCGCCGGTCAGAATAACCACCATTTGAGCCGCCGCAAACATCAACAAGTAGCTCGATTGCAGCGAAATGTTGATTATGTTGCGCAGTGACAGGACGCGCGGCTCGGCCAGCGCAACTGCGAGTTCCATAACGACGATCAGCGACGGCAGGAGCAGCTTGAAGCCCCAGCGCGCGGCGTTGCGCTGGATGCTCGTTTCCGAGCTCGTGGCAACGCTCAGCCCGGTGATGCTGGCCTCAAACAAGTGCCGCCCTCCTTTTCGACAATTCGTCGAGAGCGACGGCGAGGACCACGATGATACCCAGGAAGATCGCCTGAATTCGCGGGTCAATACGTAACAGATCCATCGCGTCGGTCAGCGTGAGCAACAGAATAGCTCCTAACGCGACCATTTCGACGCGTCCCACGCCGCCTTTGATGCTGACGCCGGCGATGACCGCCGCCGCGATGCTTTCGAGGGTCAATTGGGCGTTGATCACCGCCTGGCCCGATCCGATCTGTGCCGTCAGCGCCAGCCCGGATACCGAAGCGAGCATGGAGCAGATCACGTAAGAGAGGATGAGGTAAGTTTTCGCCGGGACCCCGGAGACGATCGCGGCCTGGATATTTCCGCCGATGGCGAGGATGTAGCGCCCCATCCGCGTGTAGTTCTGCATCACCCAAATAGCAGCGACGACAGCGGCGGCCAGATAGAACGCGGTAGGCAAATTCAGCCAGAGACCACGGCCGAAGCCCTCGACATAGCTCTTCGGCATTCCGTAAACGGGGATACCGCTGGTGAGCAACAGTGCGAATCCGGTGGCGATTGACATGGTGCCCAACGTCACCATGAAAGGTGAAATGCGCAGGAATGCGACGCAGGCTCCGTTGACGAGGCCGACCAGCGCGCCGCAGCCGAGGCCCGCCAGCGTACCGAGAAGAATGATGAGACCGGGCTCGCCAGCGAGCGTGTCCTTAAGGCCAGCCATGACCAGCGCACTCGATACACTGGTCAGAGCAACCACGGCTCCCTGCGACAGGTCGAAGCCGCCGACAATCAGGACCAGCATCTGCCCGGCGGCAATGATCACCAGATAAGATGAGCTGCGCAAAACATTGAAGAGATTCTGCACGGCCGCGAAATTCGGGATGAAGATGGCGAAGGCAACCAGCAGTACCGTCAGAAGGATGGGCAGAAATCCGGCAGCGTTATAAGATCGGAATATCCGCTCGAAGACCGATGTCGGTGCTGCTGTGCCGCTGCTGGTCGAGTTGCCGCTCATTGCCGCTCCAATCAGCCGCGCGCGTGCACCATGTCATGCGCCTGCCGCTCGCGGAAGAAATAGGACAGCACCGCCGGCTCGTTGATATCAGCACCTGTCAGCTCCGCCACCATCCGCGATCGGTGCATGACGTAAAGCCGATGGGACAGGTTAAGGACTTCCGGCAAATCCGACGAAACGAGCACGATGGCGACGCCCGTTGCCAGCAAGGATTTCATCAACTCATAGATCTCGATCTTGGCCGCGACGTCCACTCCAACCGTCGGTTCGTCGAACAAATAGACCGAGATCGCGCGCGTCAGCCCGCGCGCCAAAAGGACTTTTTGCCGATTGCCGCCCGAAAACGAGGCGACTGTACGCTCGATGTGCGGCGGACGAAGGCCCAATTTTTCGACGATCGATTGAACGATGCGCCGTTCGCTCCGGCGTTGTAGCAGGCGATAGCGTGAAAAGTTCGGCAGGTCGAGTGCCGCCATCGAGGTATTCTCTCGCACCGGACGGGCCAGTGCCAAACCCTCGGCAACGCGGTCGGAAGGAAAGTAGCACACGCCCTCCTTCATCATGCCGGCAGGCGAAGGGGATGCAATTTCTTTCCCGCGCACGCGAATTGATCCCGACTCGATCGCCTCAAGCCCTACCGCCGCGCGAATGATCTCGGATTTGCCGCAGCCGACCAGCCCGGCAATTCCGGTTATTTCTCCGGCACGAGCGTAGAAACTGACGTCGTTCACCGACCGATCGGCGAGCGTGACGTGCTCGACTTCCAGCAACTTTTCCGCCGGTTTGTGATCGATCCTCGGGAACAAGACGCCGATTTTGCGCCCGGTCATCAGTTCGACCAGCTCGGTTTCCGACACATCTCCCGCTTGAACCGTCTTGATCTTGTGGCCGTCCCGCAAGATCGTGATCCGATCCGCGATTTGTTTGAGTTCCCGCATGCGATGCGACACGTAGATTATGCCGACGCCTGAGGTTTTGAGCTTGGCGATAAGATCGAAAAGTTTTGCCGCCTCGGCGTCGGTGAGCGAGGCCGTAGGTTCGTCAAGAATTAGGATGCGGACCTCGGTCAGAAACGCTTTTGCAATCTCCGCCATTTGCTGGTGTGCGCGGGATAATTGGGCAACTTTATAATCGGGCCGCAAGTCAAAGTTAAGTTCGCGAATGATGTCACGGGCGCGGGCGCGCATTGCGTGTCGATTGAGAAAACCGCCCGCGGTCAACTCGCGTCCAAGAAACAAGTTTTCTTCCACGGTCATCTCCGGCACCAGGCTGAATTCCTGGAAAACGGGACTGATGCCGATAACTCGCGCGCTGTGCGGCGTGAGGTGCGTTATCTCCTTTCCGCAATACTTAAATGTACCGGCGTCGGGCGGGTAAGTGCCGGCGATGATATTAATGAGCGTCGATTTTCCCGCGCCATTTTCGCCGAACAGCACGTGAACTTCGCCGCTGTACAGGTTGAAGTCGACGCCGTCCAAGGCGACGACTCCGGGAAATCGCTTTGAAATGTTGGTGAGTTCAAGAAGGAGGCCGCTACTGTCGCGGGGGGGGGGGAGGGGCCCCCCCTTTTATTGTTTTTTTTTTTGTTGTTCTCCTCCCGCCGGCGCCCGGCCGGCGGCGGGCCCCCCCCCCCCCCCCGCGACTCCAAAGTTTCGGCGGCTTCGACTGCAGTCATCCGCGCAACTGAAGACGGCTTGTCAGCCGATCATTGTGCTTTCACAGAATAAACGGCCTTAAAATCCGCCGGGGCCAAAACCAAACCCATGTTGATTTTGTCGAGATTGCTTTTCGCAATCATATCAGGGATCGCTTTGGCGCTCTTGACGTACTCTTTCTTTTCAAGGATGCGGACTGCGGTGTCGATGGCGATACGGCCCTGCAGCACCGGATACTGGGTCGCGAAGCCCAGGATCTCGCCTTTTTGCAGAGCCTCCAGCATGGCCTGGTTCTCGTAAGAGGACATGATAAGCACATCCTTCTTGCCGGCCTGCGCCACCGCGCCGATCGCCGCCTCGGCTGCCGGAGCGCAGCCCCAGATCACGCTCATGTCCGGATAGGCTTGCAACGCGTTTTGGATCAAGCCCAGTTGGACGGCCACGCCCGAGTCACCGAATTTGTCATCGAGCATCGCGATGTTGCTTTTGCCTTTCACGGCCTTCTTAAACCCGTCAAGGAACGCCTCGGCCCATCCGGATCCGGACGGACCCGGGAAGGTGCCGACCTTCGCGGTCTTGCCCTTGAGATAGTCGACCAGATAGTTGCCGGTCTGCTCGCCCATTGTGTCGAAATCGACCGTCATTTTCGATGTTACGGTTGACTTCGCGACTGGATTGACTGTGCTGATGATTGGCTTGCCACTGGCGACGCCTTTGGCAAATTCTTTGTCGAGACCGGCCTCCGAAATCGGACCGATTACAATTGCATCGAAATTACCGGAAAGGCAGTCGTCGAACTGCGACAATTGCTTCGGCAGATTCTCATATCCGCCCGCTTGATAGAGCGTCATATTCACGCCCATGCGCTTGGCTTCCTCGACGACGCCATAGTCGACGGCCACCCAGAACGTGTCCTTCATATGCGGAAATAGCACGCAGATATTCCAAGGCTTTGCCGCTTTTTCCAGCGGCGTGTATTCAGCGACCTTCGCCGAGCCGGAATCGAGGTTATAGTATTTGGCTGGCCACCACTTCGCGTCGGCCATGGCCGCATGGCCGCCGAGCAGTGCGGAAGCGGCAACGGCCGCTCCTGTAAAAACCGTCGCATACTTCATTTGAAGCTCCCCTGAGTTCAACCGCTTCGGTGACCCGGCGGTTGTACAGATACCGGCGATTACCGAGGGAAGTTTCGCAAGATTTCAGGATGGGCGCAATCTGATAGTGTTGAAGCACGCTACCGGCGCAAGCGGCCGCGCCCTGCGCGAGGCCGGCCGCGAGTCATCACATATGAGCCGCTGGCGTCGAGTTTTGCCGACCACTTCGGTTCGACGACAATCGTCGTTGTGATTTCCTCGATGATAGCGGGCCCGTTGATCACCGCACCAGCGCCGAGTTTCGAACCGTCGTAGACTGGTGTTGCGACCGCCTTGCCGTCAGCATTGAAAATCGCCCTGCGCCGCCCGAGGAGCGCTTTTGCGACGGGCGCGCCCTTCTTCACGCGCGGCGGTTGCGGTTTGTCAACGTGTCCGTAGAGCGTGCTTTCTATGTTGACGACTTCCACTGCGTTATGCGGTTCGCTGTAAGTGTACAGTTCCTGGTGACGCCGGTGAAATGCGTCCTTCACCTTTTCCAGCGCTCGGGCGTCGTTCTTGAAGTTTCCGATTTCCACTGTGCATTCGTGGACCTGACCGACATAGCGCATATCGAGGCTCCGCTCGATCCGGATTTTGGACTCCGCAAAACCGTCGGCGGCCAGATGCTTTACTCCATCAGCTTCAATGCGGTTGAACAATTTGGCGATCGTTGCGTAGGCGTCGCCTTCAAGTCGCAGCGGGCTCGTGGCCATGTAATTGTATTTGACGTCAGAGATGATTTGACCGAATGCGCACAGACCGGATGCGAGCTTGGGCAGAATGACGGTGTCAATGCCCATTTCATCGGCAAGCGCGGTAATGTGAGCGGCGGTCGCGCCGCCTGCGCCGACCAGCACGAAATCACGGGGATCGTAGCCGCGCTCCACGGAGACGCGGCGGATGCCGTTGACCATGTTGTTGTTGACGATCGTGAACATGCCATAGGCCGCCCGCTCGACTGAAATGCCGAGGGGTTCGGAGATGGTCTTGATGGCGGCACGCGCCTTTTCCATTTCGAGGGGTAAGCGGCCGCCAAGCAGTCCTTTCGGGCTAAGATAGCCCAAGACTAGGTTGGCGTCGGTCACAGTCGGCTGGCCGCCGCCTTGTCCGTAGCAGGCGGGTCCGGGCCGCGCGCCCGCGCTTTGCGGTCCGACCTGCAGCAAACCCATAGTGTCGATCGAGCCAATCGAGCCGCCACCGGCGCCCAAAGTCTCGACCTGAATCATCGGAATGCCGATTCGGTATCTCAGCATGTCGATGTTCTTGTTGATATTGGTTACGCCGTCCCGCGTCAGCGTGATATCAAACGACGTGCCCCCCATGTCGATGGTTATGACGTTCTTCTTCTTGAACGGCGCCGCGACGAACAACCCAGCTTGGGGCGCCGAGGCGGGACCCGAATTAATGGCGTAGACCGATCTTTGCGAGAGCGCTTGGCCGAGGCCTAGTCCGCCATTGGACTGAAAATACCGCACTGGATACTTCGCGCCCAGCCGCTTGAAATACTGGTCGACGGCGACAACGTAGCGGCTCAGTATCGGTGCCAGGTATGCGTTGACGACGGCAGTCGACGTTCTGGTGTATTCGCGAACTTGCGGATAAAGCTCGCTGCCAACGGTGAGCGCGACTTCGGGCATCATCTCGCGAACAATCTCAGCTGCGCGATGCTCGTGCTTGGAATTTAAAACGGACCAAACAAAAGAAATGGCCACCGCCTCGACGCCTTCTTTGAGGAAAAAACGGCTGGCCGCACGGACATCATCCTCATGCAACGGCGTCTTGATCGATCCATTTGAAATCACGCGCTCGCGGACGCCTTTGCGCAAATAACGCGGCACCAGCATCAGAGCGGCCGGATACTCGGGATCGTAGCGATATCCGTCCTCTTTGTGACCGAGCCTGATCTCTATCGAGTCTTCGTGCCCCGCGGTGCAAATGAGGCCGGTCTTTCCACCCTTGTGCTGGATTAGGGCATTGAGACCGACCGTCGTGCCATTGATGCACAGGTCGGAATTCGAAACGATTTCAGCGGGGGTCTCGCCGAGGTCTTCGGCGATGAACTTCATCCCTTCCTCGATCGCGCCTGTGGGATCCGCAGGTGTGGAAAGGACCTTGTATAGTCGAACGTCGCCCGACTTGGCGGCGAGAACAAAATCCGTAAATGTGCCGCCGGCGTCGATACCAAGACGATATTTGGTGCGCATTTTTCAGTCTAGGCCCGCGCCATGCGCGCCGGGCGCTGTTGCCGCACTTCGCGACCTCGTTGTTTCGGCAATATCGACGTCGAGCGTTTGCGGGTCGGCGAAAATGACGCCGTAGTCCTCGTGCGCACCGCGTATCGATACCAGACCGTTCCTCACATCCGCGACGATCTTGTCGATCGGGCGTTCAAAAGGATTGCCGTAACCGCCCCCGCCGGGATTGAGATTAGTTACCGTTTCGCCCGGTTTGACGTTCTCGATCACATTCTTGCGGATAATTTCAACGTTTCCTCCGCGCCTGAACTCAATGCGGCCGACCTTGGCTTCGACCATCTTGGAAACTGCGCCGGCCGCGCCCACTGCTGGAATGCGCCGGCCTTCGCCGAACGTAATGAAGGTCATCTCGCGGTCGAGCGGCTCAACCTCCCAAGCGGTGCCGGATCCGCCGCGAAACTTGCCCGCGCCGCCGGAATCCTCGATCAGGGAATAACGATGAATGATGATCGGGTAGGAATATTCCAACAGCTCGACGTCGCCGGAGGTCAGCGCGCCAAAACAGCACTCCGGGCCGCAGGCGTGCCATCCATCCTGTTGCGGGGTTGCACCGGCGCCGGAGATTATGGTCGCTAGGACCATTGTCACGTATTCCTCATTCGTGCGGGTATCCCAACCTGCGATGTTGAAGCCGTTGGCGTGCCCCCACGACGCCGATACCTTCGACGGAACCGCTTTTTCGAAAGCTAATCTGACCGCATCGGTCAGGGTTTCCATCGGAGTGGTGGTGCAGTTCATGTGCGGCGCGGGCTCGACCGCGTTGCATAGCGTCCCCTTGGGGCCGAAATCGACGGTTACGCAACGATAGAGTCCTTCATTGTAAGGCGGCGGTAGTTGCGCGAACATCATCAGCCCGAGATAAACACCCGAGTGCGAGTTGCCTTCATAGGAATTGATGAAATAAGGGATTTGCCGAGGGCTTTTTATGGCGATGTGGCAACTGTCGTTTTTGATAGTGACTGCCGCGGTGATCTCGAAGTCCCCATAGCCATGGCCCGCGTCTTCAAGGATGGCGGTGCCTTCATAAATGCCATCCGGCACGGTCTTGATGAGACTGCGCATGTGGCGATCGGCCATATCCAGCAATTCGCTGATGCAGGCATTGGTCTGCGACATTCCATATTTTTCGATCATGCGCAGGAGATTACGCTCGCCGACTTGGCAGGCGCCGATAAGCGCGTTGAAATCGCCCTCTTGGTCGCGACGCGCGCGCATATTCGTGAAAATAAGATTGATCACGTCGGTGCGCGGCTTTCCTCGATCCCAGATCTTGACCGGCGGAATACGCAAACACTCGGCGTAGATTTCCTTGGCGTTCGGGTTATAGCCGGCCGGCACCGGCCCGCCGATGTCGGTCAGGTGACCCTTACAGACCGTCCAGTACCGCAGCTTCCCTTCGTAGAAGACCGGCTTGTACATGCAGACATCGATTGCGTGGCTGCCGCCGAAGGCCGGATCGTTGTGCAGGATCAAATCGCCTTCATGGATGTCTTCGCCGAAGTAGCGCGCCACCGACTTCATCGCTGGAATAAGTGAGCCGAGATGAATAGGGATATCTTGCCCTTGCAGGATCATCTCCGGCACATGATTGAACAAAGCCGTTGAATAATCGTGCGCGAGATTGAACACGCTCGATCGGGCCGTTTTCTCCAGTGACAGCGTCATCTCGCGCTGAGTTGTCTCGAGAATTCCGCGGATCACCGACAGCGTGATTGGATCAACCAGCGGTTTGGATTTTCTTGCGTTGGCCTTATTGCCGGACATCATATTCCCCGTTTCTCAGCAATCCGCAGCCGGCGCCGGCGGTCGTCTGCGCGGCTTAAGCCGACTTCATTTCAAGCTACAGCGTCTAGCCTTGGATGCAAAGCGCGTCCGGATTTCCACCACCGCGCGAATTGTTCTTCTACTTTGCGGCCTTCCATCGGGTCGATGCTAATGATTAGTATGTTGAGATGCCGAGAAAACCGGGTTGGCGTCAGAGTTAGGAGTGGGCGATGGCCGCAGGCAGACCGAACGCGAAGCTCGCAATCAACTGTGACATGGGGGAGAGCTTCGGTCTTTATAAGTTGGGGGACGATGAGGGTTTAATGCCCCACATCACGATCGCCAATGTGGCTTGCGGCTTTCATGCTTCCGATCCGTCGGTGATGGCAAAAACGGTCAGATTGGCCAAGAAGCATGGGGTAAAGGTAGGCGCACATCCCTCTTTACCGGACCTGCAAGGCTTCGGACGGCGCGAGATGAAAATGCGGCCCGAGGAGCTAACGGACTGCATCGTATATCAAGTGGGGGCGCTGAAAGGCTTTCTCGAACGCGAGGGCATGGGGCTATTCCACATCAAGCCGCATGGCTCACTCTATGGCATGGCAGCGAAATCGCGTGAAGTTTGCAAGGCAATCGCAGATGCGGTCAAGGTATTCCAGGTGCCGATAATGGGCATGATCGGCACGATGCACGAGCAAGTCTACCCGGCCGAAGGTCTGCAATTCCTATCCGAGTATTACGCCGATTTGGACTACGATGATGAGGGTATGGTCATCATTACCCGCGAACATCACGCCTTCGATCCCGAGCGCGCCGCCGATCGGGCGGTGCAAGCCGTAGAAGAAGGCGTGACGGTTTCGGTAAACGGGAAGGAAGTGAAAGTTCGCGCCGACTGCATCTGCGTCCACTCCGATACGCCCAATGCGGTGGTGCTCGCGCAGGCCGTCAAGACTGCTTTGGCGGATTATCTTGCCTAGTCTGACGCTTCAGGGGGTTGATGATGGCGCAGCATGAAGTGTTAAGCCCGTTGCCGGGAATCTTCTACCGGCGACCGGCACCCGATAAGCCTCCATATAAAGAGAACGGCGATCAGGTAGCCGAGGGCGATATTGTTGGCTTGGTCGAGGTAATGAAACAATTCACCGAGATTCACGCTGATGCGGGAGGCAAAATCGTGCGCTTTGTCGTCGAAAACGAAGCGCCGATAGAGCCCGGGCAAGCAGTGCTTCTTATCGAGACCGCCTGAGCTTCGCCGTGTTCGACAAGCTTCTGGTGGCTAATCGCGGCGAAATTGCCGTTCGCATCATTCGTGCGGCCAAAGAACTTGGCCTGCGCACGGTCGCCGTATACAGCGATGCCGATAAGGACAGTCTCGCTGTGCGCATGGCCGACGAAGCGATCGGCATCGGTCCG
>Ga0335078_10008692_pt1 | contig 15083 bp, 12 predicted proteins | sample Lox_Sample_32_FD_206711 | JGI IMG/M metagenome (GOLD analysis project Ga0335078, IMG submission 206711) | Soil microbial communities from Loxahatchee National Wildlife Refuge, Florida, United States - Lox_Sample_3.2 | ecosystem: Environmental > Terrestrial > Soil > Wetlands | place: USA...
GACGGCCCGGGCGGGAGGCATGACTTCGGCGGCAAGGTCGCAATCGTGACCGGGGCCGCGCAGGGCATCGGCGAGGCTTACGCGCGGGCGCTGGCCGCGGCCGGCGCCGCGGTCGTGGTGGCCGATGTCAACGCCGAGTCCGGCGCGGCGGTCGCCGCGAGCATCGAGGCCGCCGGCGGGCTGGCCGAGTTCGCGCGCACGGATGTCTCCGACCCGGCGTCGGCGCGCGCCATGGCGGGCCTCGCGGTCGAGCGCTTCGGCGGCATCGACTACCTGGTCAACAACGCCGCCATCTACGGCACCATGAAGCTCGACCTGATGCTGACCGTGGACTGGGATTACTACAAGTCGTTTATGGGCGTGAACATGGACGGCGCGCTGGCCTGCACCCGCGCCTGCTACGAGCACATGGCGAGCCGCGGCGGCGGCGCCGTGGTCAATCAGTCGTCCACCGCGGCCTGGCTGTACTCGAGCTTTTACGGACTGGCCAAGGCCGGGGTCAATGCGCTCACCCAGCAGCTCGCCCACGAGCTTGGTGGAATGAACATCAGGGTGAACGCACTCGCACCGGGACCCACCGACACGGCCGCCACCAGGTCCGTGGTCGGTGACCTGACCCGTGACCTGGTGAAGTCACTGGCGCTGAAGCGGATGGGGCAGCCCGCCGACATGGTCGGGGCGTGCCTGTTCCTGCTGTCGGACGAGGCGGGCTGGATCACCGGGCAGGTGCTGAACGTCGACGGCGGGCAGGTCTTCCGGCCATGAGCGGCGGCCAGCAGGCGGTCGGGTTCATCGGGCTCGGTCAGATAGGCGGCCCGATGGCCGCCAGGCTGACCGACTGGCCGGGCGGGCTGATCGTTTACGACATCCGTGCCGAGGCGATGGAGCCGTTGGTGCGGGCGGGAGCGCGCGGTGCGGCCAGCCCGGCCGAGGTGGCGCAGGCGGCCGACCTCGTCTCGGTGATGGTCCGCGACGACGACCAGGTCCGCGAGGTGGCCAGGGCCGTGGCGGGCGCGGTGGCCGCCCGCGGCACCGGGCAGGCCGCGGGCCTCCCGGTGATCATCGCGATTCACTCCACCATCGCGGCGCCGACGGCCCCGGCGCTCGCCGCCGAGCTGGCGGGGTCCGGGACCGAGGTGGTGGACGCGCCGGTCAGCGGCGGGTTCATGGGCGCGCAGGAGGGACGGCTCGCGGTCATGGTCGGCGGCTCGGGTGCGGCCTTCGAGCGGTGCAGGGAGCCGTTCGGGCGGTGGGCGGATCTGGTGCTGCACATGGGACCGGCCGGCGCGGGGACGCACGCCAAGCTGGCGCGCAACCTGCTGCACTTCGCGGCCTTCGCCGCCGCCGCCGAGGCACAGCGGCTGGCCGAGGCGGCCGGGCTCGACCTGCGCAAGCTGGCCAAGGTGGTCAGGCACTCGGACGCGGTGACCGGGGGACCCGGAGCCATCATGCTGCGCCGGACGACCGCGCCGGTCCCCGGCGATGATCCGCTCAGGGAGATTCTCGAGCACGTCAGGGCGCTCGGGGAGAAAGACCTCGGGCTGGCGCTCGCGCTCGGAGCCGAGCTCGGCGTCGACCTGCCCCTGGCACGGTTCGCGTTCGAGCATCTCGCGGCCTGCCTCGGCGTGCCGCACGCCGAACGGGAACAGGAGACGCCCAGCGAGGCCGGGCAGGCCAGGAGGGCCGGGCAGGCCGGGAGCGCCGGGCAGGCCGGGAGCGCCGGGCAGGCCGGGGAAGCCAGGAGGATCCGGTGACATGACCGACGACGACCGGCGCAGGCGCGGGCTGGAGACTATGGGGCAGGTGTACGGCTGGGAGGTGCAGGACGGCCCAGGGGACTTCTTCGGCCTCACGGTCGAGCATCTGTTCGCCGAGATCTGGACCAGGCCCGGGCTGACCCAGCGGGACCGGCGGCTGCTGCTGATTGGCCTGCTCGTCGGCCAGGGCCTGCACGATGTCGCCGAGATCCAGGTCGATGCTGCGCTGCGCCAGGGTGAGCTCGATGTCGAGCAGCTCAGGGAGATCGTGATCTTCCTGACGCACTACGCGGGCTGGCCGAGCGGCGCCAAGCTCAGCATGCTGACCGAGAAGGTGATCGCGACGGCGACGAAGGCCGCGGCGAGACAGGCCGCACAGGCCGGTACCGCGCAGGCCGGTACCGCGCAGGCTGGTACCGCGCAGGCCACCGAGCCCGAGCCGGACCGCTGAGCGAGGCGAGCCGGACCATTAACCGACAGGAGTGCCCGTGCGCTACGGGGTGGTGCTGTTCACCAGTGACCGCGGCATCCGCCCGGCGCAGGCCGCGCGGGCGGCCGAGGATGCCGGTTTCGGCTGCTTCTACGTGCCCGAGCACACGCACATCCCGGTCCGGCGGGAGGCCGCGCACCCGCGGACCGGCACGGCCGAGCTGCCGGACGACCGGTACCTGCGCACGCTCGACCCGTGGGTGTCGCTTGCCATGGCCGCCGCCGTCACCTCGACGATCAGGCTCGGCACGGCGGTCGCGCTGCCCGCCGAGAGCGACCCGATCACCCTGGCCAAGGCGATCGCCTCGCTCGACCACCTGTCCGGCGGACGAGTGGTGCTTGGGGTGGGCTTCGGCTGGAACACCGACGAACTCGCCGACCACGGGGTTCCGGCCGACCGGCGGCGCACCGTCCTGCGCGAGCACCTGGAGGCCATGCAGGCGCTCTGGACGCACGAGGAGGCGAGCTACCACGGCGAGTTCGTTAGCTTCGGCGGGTCGTGGGCATGGCCGAAGCCGGTGCAGCAGCCGCGGATGCCGATCCTGCTCGGCGCGGGCGGGAGTGCGAAGACCTTCGCCTGGATCGCGAGGTCGGCCGACGGCTGGCTGACCACACCGGGCGAGACGGACCTGGACGAGAAGGCCGCACAGCTCAGCCGGGCCTGGAAGGACGCCGACCGGGCCGGGGATCCGCAGATCGCGGTGCTGGCCGGCCGGCCGGACCAGGCGCAGCTCGAGCACTGGCGCGAGATCGGCGTCACCGAGGCCGTGTTCGGCATGCCGGACCGGTCGCCGGACGAGGTCATCGCCTATCTCGGCAGGCTGGCCGGTCGGCTGGGGCTGCGATGAGCCAGCCGCCAGCCCCGGCCCGGCCGCCGACCCCGGCCCGGCCGCCGGCACCCGCCCGGCCGCCAGCACCCGCCCAGCCGCCAGCCCCGGCCCTGCCCCCTCTCCGGCTGCTGATCGGGGGAGAACTGCGCGGCGCCCGCGACGGCGACACCTTCCCGATCGTCAACCCGGCCACCGAAGACGTCATCGGGCACGCTCCTGACGCGACCGACGCCGACGTGGACGCCGCGATCGCCGCCGCCCGCCGCGCGTTCGACGAGACCGCCTGGCCGAACGATGCTGGCCTGCGCGCCCGCTGCCTGCGCCAGCTCAGGGCGGCGCTCGACGAGGACTTCGAGGTGCTCAGCGAGATCACGATCGCCGAGGCGGGCGCCCCGCGGGTATGGACCGACGGCCCGCAGCTGCGGATCCCGATCGACGGGCTCGATTACGTGATCGGGCTGGCCGAGTCCTATCCCTGGACGACCGACCTCGGCACGGCGACGCCGATGGGGATCGCGACCCGCCGCCAGGTGCGCCGCGAGCCGGCTGGCGTGGTGGCCGCGATCACCCCATGGAACTTCCCGAACCAGATCAACCTCGCCAAGCTCGGCCCCGCGCTGGCGGCCGGCTGCACGGTGGTGCTCAAGCCCGCGCCGGACACCCCGTGGACCGGCGCCGAACTCGGCCGCCTCGTCGCGGCGAAGACCGACATCCCGCCCGGCGTGGTCAACGTGGTCACGTCGAGTCGGGTAGGCGCGGGCCGGGCACTGACCGCCGACCCGCGGGTGGACCTGGTCTCGTTCACCGGGTCGACGGCGACCGGTCGGGAGGTCATGGCCGCGGCGGCGGCCACGCTCAAGCGGGTGTTCCTCGAGCTCGGCGGGAAGTCGGCGGCGGTCGTGCTCGACGACTACGACGCGGCCGCCGCCGCGGCGATCACCGCGTTCGGCGTGTGCGTGCACGCCGGGCAGGGCTGCGCGCTCACCACCAGGCTGATCGTGCCAAGGCACCGCTACGAGGAGGCGGTCGCGGCAGCGGCGCGGACGATGACCGGGATCGGGGTCGGCGACCCGCGCGACCGGCGTACCGTCTGCGGACCGGTGATCTCGGCCGCGCAGCGCGACCGAGTCGAGTCCTACCTGCGGTCCGCCGCCGACGACGGCGGCACGTTCGCCTGCGGCGGCGGCCGGGTCCCCGGCAGGGACCGGGGCTTCTGGATCGCGCCCACGGTGATCGCCGGGCTGGCCAGCGCCGCGCGCGCCGCGCGCGAGGAGATCTTCGGCCCTGTTCTCGTGGTGCTGGCGCACGATGGCGACGAGGACGCGGTGCGCCTGGCCAACGACTCGCCTTACGGTCTCTCCGGCGCGGTCTTCGGCACCGATCTTGATCGGGCTCGCGGAGTCGCCGCACGCCTCCGTACCGGCACGGTCGGCATCAACGGCGGCATCTGGTACGCCCCTGACGTGCCGTTCGGCGGCCGCAAGCAGTCAGGGATGGGCCGCGAGATGGGCGTGCCAGGCTTCGAGGAGTACCTGGAGATCAAGTCGATCGCCGAGCCCGAGTGACCAGCGCCGACTGAGATCAGCGCCGAGTAAGCAGGAGCCGAGTAAGCAGGACACGAAAGTGAGCGGAGCCCGGATGAGCGACGATCAGCCGCTGACCATGGATGTCAACCTCGCCGACCTGTGCGCGGCCGTGGCCGCCACGGCGCCCGACCGCTGCGCGCTGGTCTGCAATGGGCAGCGGCTGACCTACCGCGAACTGACCGCGCGCAGCGAACACGTAGCGCAGCACCTGATCGCCGCCGGAATCGAACCGGGCGAGACGGTCGGCCTGTACCTGCCCAACTCGGTCGCCTACGTGGAGTCCCTGCTCGGCTGCATGGTCGCCAGGGCGATCCCGGTGAACATCAACTACCGCTACACCGGGCCCGAGCTCGCGCACCTGTTCGGCGGCGCCAGGCTCGCCGCGCTCGTGGTGGATGCCGAGTACGCCGGTCTCGCCGCCCAGGTCGCCCCCGCCTGCCCGGCGCTGCGGCACGTGCTGGTCGCCGGCGGTGACCCGGCCGGCGTGAGCTTTCCCGGTCAGGTCACCGTCCTGGACTACGCCTCCGCGACCAGCGCCGCGCCGGCCACCCGGCCCGAGAACGGCCGCAGCGGCGACGACCGGCTGATCATCTACACCGGCGGGACTACCGGCCTGCCCAAGGGCGTGCTCTGGCGGCACGAGGACTTCTACTTCTCCGCCCTGGCCGGCGGCAACCACTATGGCGCGCCGTGCGGCACCGTCGGCGAGCTCGTCGCCGCCGCGGAGCGCACCCCGGAGATGGGCTACCTGCTCGCCGTGCCGCTGATGCACGGCTCGGGAACCTACACGATCTTCACCGCATTCCTGATGGCGGCCAAGGTGGTGATCACCCGGCGGTTCGACCCGGCAAGGGTCGCCAGGCTGATGGCCGAGGAGAAGATCATGCTGGTCGCCGTGGTCGGTGACGCGATGGCGCGCCCGCTCGCCGACGAGCTCGCGGCCCGGCCGGGCGAGTACGACCTGTCCAGCTGGCTGGTGCTCGGCTCGGGCGGCGCGCTGCTGTCCCCGAGCGTGCGCGCGCAGCTGCTGGCCGTCCGGCCCGAGCTGTTCATCACGGACAGGTTCGGCAGCTCGGAGACCGGCACCGACGGGCAGATCGAGCGCGGCGAGGCCGGCCAGGCGCGGCTGATCCCCCAGCTCGACGTGTGCGTGGTGGACGAGCACCTGCGGCCGGTGCCGCCCGGGCAGACCGGCTGGATCGCCAAGTCCGGGCATGTCCCGCTCGGATACTTCGGCGACCAGGAGGCGACTGCCCGGACATTCCCCAGCATGAACGGAAAGCGCTGGGCGATACTCGGCGACCTGGCCAGGGTGGAGCAGGACGGCTCCATCATCGTGCTCGGCCGCGGGTCGACGTGCATCAACACAGGCGGGGAGAAGGTGTTCCCCGAGGAAGTGGAGCAGGCGCTGAAGTCGCACCCTGCGGTGCTCGACGCCCTCGTGGCCGGCGTTCCCGACGAGCGGTACGGCAAGCGGGTCGCGGCCGTGGTGGAACTGCGGCCGGACGCTCCCCCGGTGGACGCGCAGGCGCTGCGCGCGCACTGCCGCGCGGCCGTGGCCGGATACAAGGTGCCCACGCGGATCCACTTCGTGCCGCAGATCGTGCGGTCGCCGTCGGGCAAGGCCGACTACCGCTGGGCCCGGCGCGTGCTTGGCGGGTCCGCCGCTGCCGCGGCGGACCCGCTAGCCGATCCCCCCGGAGGTCGCTAGAGCGCGAACCAGGCCCCGTCCAGCGAGGTGAAGCACGTAGCGTGCTCGAAGTCGTCACCCTGCTGCACGAAGACCTCGCCGTCGTGCTCGATCTCCAGCCGCCCGTTGTTCGCGTCGCAGAGGTCCACCGGCACGTAGACGGTCTTCACCGGCCGGAGGCCGACCGGCAGGACGAAGGCGTTCGGCACGGTGCCGTCTGCCATCGCCCTCGAAGGGGACGACACCTGAGACGACCCGTACCGCAGAAGGTGCGGAGCCGAAGGCGCACGGCGCGCGATTCTGCTGCACCCTGCCGGTTGCGGCCGCGATTGCCGAGGAGGAGCACCTTGCCGCGAGTGCTCATCATTGACGACGACCCCGACCTGGTCAACGTCTGCACCGTCGGCCTTGAGGCGCTCGGGCATCAGGTCTGGGGCGCGGGCACCGGCGCGGCCGGGCTCTCCGAGGCTGCCATCCGCTCCCCCGACGTGATCGTGCTCGACCTCGGCCTGCCCGACCTGGACGGCCTGGAAGTATGCCGGCGGATCAGGACGTGGAGCGAAGTGCCGATCGTGGTGCTCTCGGCCGACGGCACCGAGGACCGCAAGGTCGGCGCGCTTGACGAGGGCGCCGACGACTACATGACCAAGCCGTTCGGAATGCGTGAGCTCGACGCCAGGGTACGGGTGGCGCTGCGGCACACCAGAGCCGGCGACGCCGCGGACGCCGGGCACGCCGAACTGACCGTCGGGCCCCTCAGCCTGGACGCCGCGCACTACCAGGCGACCTACCGGGGCCGCCCACTCGACCTGACGCCCAAGGAGTTCGAGTTCCTTGCCTACCTGGCGAGGAACTCGGGGAAGGTGTGGACCCGCCGGATGATCCTGGAGAACGTGCACGATGAGAGCGGGCGCTTCCTGCAGTGCGAACCGGCGGTGGGCTACCGCCTGGCCCCGCCCGGCGACTGACCACGTGCGGCTCAGCGCTGGCGCGCACCAGCCGCCGGGGCGGGCGCGGCGCGTGCTACCACCTCAAGCCGCCCCGTAGGCGGGGTAGCGGCGCCGGAAGCCAGCGGCAGCCGAACGACGAACTCGCAGCCGCCGCCCGCGTTCCGTACTGCGACCTGCCCTTGGTGTGCCTCGATGATGCCCCGCGCGATGCTGAGCCCGAGCCCGGCACCCTCGCCGGTGACCGGCGTGCGCGCAGTCTTGCCGCGGAACCCCACGTCGAAGACCCGGGGCAGGTGCTCGGCAGGGATCCCGCCGCAGGAGTCAGAGACCCTGACGGCGGCCATTCCGGCCTCCATGTCGGCGAGCACATCCACGGTGCCGTCCGCGGGAGTGTACCGGATCGCATTAACGACCAGGTTGAGCAGCGCGCGCCCGACCTCCGCAGTATCCACCCATACCGGCAGGCCGGGAACGGCCGAGCCGCGCAGCCGTACGCTCTTCGCCCGTGCCAGCGGCTCGGCGCTGGTGAGCGCATCGCTGATGAGGTCGCCGAGGCCGACGACCTGGCGGGACAGCCGCAGCGCGCCGGCGTGGATGCGGGACAGCTCGAACAGGTCATCGATCATTAGAGCCAGCCGGTCGGCCTCGGCGCGGATCTGCGCGTGATACCTGCTGACCGTCGGCCAGTCGTTGACGACGCCGTCCTCAAGCGCTTCTGCCATGGCCCGCAGGCCGGCTAGGGGCGTCCGCAGATCGTGGCTGACCCACGCGACGAGCTCCCGGCGGCTTAGCTCCAGTGCCCGCTCGCGATCCCTGGCTGAGGCCAGCAGGCCATGTGCTGTCTGCAGTCCCGCGGACAGGCCGGCCAGCTCAGCCGGGAGAGTGGCCGCGGGCGGGCGGTACCCGCCGCCCTGGCCCACCTGCTGGACGGCTCCCAGGAGCAGGCGGCTCGCCGCCGATACCCGCCGTCCCAGAAGCAGGGCGACGGCGAAGCCTGCGATCCCCGCGATGGCGACGACTGTGAGAACGACGGCGAGGTCCTTGCGGGAGATGAACATCTCCATCGAGATAACCACGACCCCGGCGAGCGTCGCGGCGACGGTCACCGCCGCGACCACCGTCAGGCTGGTGGCGACCGAGCGGGCGGCGAGCAGCCGGAGCACGGCCGTTCCGGCGATCGCGGCCGCGGCGGCGGTCCCCGCAACGGTGTAGCTGACGGTCCACAGATCGCCTGCGGTAATCATGGCGCCTCCGGCTCGTACCGGTAGCCCACGCTCCAGACGGTGACGATGCGCCGCGGCTGCGCCGGATCGGCTTCCAGTTTCTCCCGGAGCCTGCGCACGTGCACAGTCACCGTGGAGGTATCGCCGAAGGACCAGTTCCATACCTGTTCGAGCAGCTGCTCGCGGGTGAACGCCTGCCGGGGATGGCGCATCAGGAAGACCAGCAGGTCATATTCGCGCGAGGTGAGCGAGACCTGCTGGCCGCTGAGGCTGGCCTCGTGCGCGCCCAGGTCCACCGCGAGGCCGCCGTCAGCGAGCACGCCCTGAGACGGCGCGCCCTGCAGCCCACTGCGGGCGCGGCGCAAAACCGACCTGACCCGGAGCGCCAGCTCCCGCGGGCTGAAGGGCTTGGTCATGTAGTCGTCGGCACCAGTCTCGAAGCCCACGATCTTGTCGGTCTCCTCGCCCAGCGCGGTCAGCATGACGACCGGTATGGGCCACCGCGACCGCAGCTGCCTGCACACCTCCAGCCCGCCGACGCTGGGCAGCATCAGGTCAAGCACCACCAGGTCCGGCGGCTCCTCCTCGATCCTGCACAGCGCCGCGAGCCCGTCATGCACGCACTCCACATGGTGGCCGTCGCGGACTAGGTACCGTCCGACCACGTCGGCCAGTGTCCGATCGTCATCCACGACCATGATCCGGCCTGGCGGATCCGGGTTGCTCAGCATCCGGGTTCCCGGAACTCAGGCGCCAGCGGCCATGGGTGTTTGAGGGTCACAGTGGACACGGTAGCCGCAGAGGCGCAGCTCGGCGGGCGACGGACGATCCGTCACGGGTTCGTAAGATTCCCGGCAGAACATCCCGGGCCACGGCGCGGCCTCCCCGAAACGTTCAGCCGGAGAGGCCTGCCGCGGGCCAGCGGGTACTTCCGGCTAGCCGCCAGTGACGGCCATGCCGACCGGGGAGGAGCCGGCGGGCAGAGGCGCCGGGGAGCTGGGCAGTTCGGTGAGGGTTCCGCCGTTCACGGCGAACACCGACACGAAGTGCATGCCCGAGCCGGTCACCAGGAGCGTCCTGCCGTCCGGGGACAGGCGGGCGTCGGTGTCACCGCCGCCGTCGGCGATGGGCGTACTGCCGATCAGGGTCAGCGAGCCGTCCGGGTTGATGGAGTAGCCGGAGACACTGGCCGAGCCGGTATTGACGGTGAACAGGTACCGGCCGTCATGGCTGATTTCTACCCAGCACGGCGCGGTCTGCCCGTCGGGGTAGGGTGACGATCCGATCGGGGAAAGCTGGCCGAGGAAGCCATCGCGGAACGCGGATACGGTGCCGAGACCGGAGCCGTTGTGCGCATTGCTCACGAACAGCTGCCACGGGCTGACGGGGCTGAACTCCGCGCCGATCTGGCCAAGGCCCTGCCCGGCGAAGGGAGAGCCCGGGGCGGTGAGCAAACGGCCGCTGGGCAGTACCACGAAGCTGTCGATCTGCGAGGTGGCAGCACGGGTGCCGACCAGGCGGGTGCCGGTCGCGTTGAAGAACACATCGCCCAGGCCCGAGCCCGCTGGGACCGCGACCGTCGAACCCGGGATCGGGGTCAGCCTCCCGTCGCGGCCTAGCCAGAACCCGGTGTAGTTGCTGCCGCCGGCGCCGGTGTTCGCGATGTAGACCAGGCCATGGAAGACCGCGATGCTGACCGGCTCTACGCCCTCGGAGGAGACCGGCTGGCCTACCGGAACTGGCACGCCGTCACCAGTGACGCGCAGAACCGATATCTGGTTGGACCCCGCGTCGACGACGAGCAGGTACCTGCCGTCCTCAGTCGCCTGGATCGCGCCCTGGGAGCCCAGGCCCGCGCCCAGGCCCGCGCCGCCGACGGCGAACGGGGAGCCGGGGATGGGGGTGAGGGAACCGTCCGCGTGCCGGTCGAAGCCAGCGACGGTGTTGGCGGTCGCGGTGTTGTCGTTGACGTAGGCGTAGCCGACGACCGGCGAGGCGGTGCTGGCGCTAGCCGAGGTCGCCGCGCTGAACACGCTGATCGCTGCCGCCAGCAGGCTGCCGCCCGCTGCCAGGCAAAGGCGCTTTCGCATGTCGTTCTCCTAGGTTCAGGGGGTGGATCTGCCGTGATCCCGGGACCCCTGGTCCAGTGGACTCCCAATGCGCCGGCGCGGATACGACTCTGCCGCTCGCGTCACAGAACCGTAAGGCGAGATTACGGATCTCTTGCGACCGCCGATGGGGACGGAAACAACGGTCTCGTCTAGTGCCAAGGACCCGTCCAGGCCGGGCCGCGCCGCGTGCTCCGGCGCGGTTCGCGCGTCGCCTCGGCGGCTGTTACGATCGCTGGAATTCCTTGCGCCGCTAGCTCAATTGGCAGAGCAGCGGACTCTTAATCCGCGGGTTCGGGGTTCAAGTCCCTGGCGGCGCACCCGTGCCAGCCCGCCCGCTGCCTTCCTACGCAGGCGGCGGCACCTGGATGGCGCGCTTGAGTATCTTGCCGGTGTCACCGTGCGGTAGCTGGTCGACGATCCAGACCTGACGCGGGTACTTGTACGCCGCAAGCTGGCCGCGAACGTGCTCGCGCAGCTCGCCAGGAGTGGCGGTAGCGCCGGGCTTGAGCGTCACCAGCGCTGCGATCTCCTCGCCGAGCGTGTCATCGGGGACGCCGACCACCGCGGCCTCGGCAACGGCCGGGTGCTCGTACAGCACCTCCTCCACTTCGCGCGGATAGACGTTGAGACCGCCACGGATAATCATGTCCTTCTTGCGGTCAACGATGGAGAAGTAGCCCTCCTCGTCGACGCGGCCAAGGTCTCCGGTGCTGAACCACCCGTCGGCGAGCACCGCCGCGGTCTCCTCTGGCCGCCGCCAGTAGCCCTTCATGACGTTGTGGCCGCGCACCGCGATCTCCCCGATCTCTCCGGCGGCAAGCGGGACACCCGCATCGTCCTGGACCCGCATGTCCACGCCCGCGATCGGCTGGCCGATGGTGCCTGGCTTGCGGGGCCGATCGGGGTGGTTGAAGGACGCCACCGGCGAGGTCTCGGACAGGCCGTAGCCCTCCAGGATCATGCAGCCGAACTCCTTCTCGAATGCCCGCATCAGCTCCACCGGCATCGCCGCCCCGCCGGAGACGCACAGGCGCAGGCTGGCCACGTCTCCCGCCGTGCCGGCCGCACTGTGCAGGACCGCCGCGTACATCGTGGGCACGCCGGGCAGGACCGTAACCTGATCCCGCTTGATGACCTCAAGGGCCCGCGCGGGATCGAACCTGGTGATGAGCGTCAGGCACGCGCCCGACGCGACCGCGCAGCCCATCCCGACGACCTGGCCGAACGAGTGGAACAGCGGCAGTGCCCCGAGCAGGACGTCGTCCTGGCTCATGCCCAGCAGCGTCGTCCTGGTCACCTCGACGTTGCGGCGCAGGTTGTCGTGGGTCAGTTCGGCGCCCTTCGGCTGCCCGGTCGTTCCCGATGTGTACAAGATGACCGCCGTGTCCGACGGCTGGCGGTCGGCAAGCGCCGTCAGCGGATCACGCTCGGCGAGAGTGGCGGCCAGCGCGCCTGGCTCGATGACGACCAGTGCGGTCCCCGACCGTTCCGCGCCCTGCCCGGCCTGTTCGGCCACGCCGTGCCAGGCGAGGATGACCGATGCGCCGGAATCGCTGAGGTAGTACTCCACCTCGCGGGGCTTGAACAGCGGGTTGATCGGCACGACGATGGCGCCCGTCCGCAGGACGCCGTAGTACAGCTCGGCGAACTCCGGCACGTTCGGCAGCATCAGGCCGACCCGGTCGCCGGCGGTGACGCCGCGTTCGAGCAGCCAGGCGGCGACGCGGGCGCTGGCGTCGTCCAGGTCGCGGTAGGTCAGAACCCGCTCGTCGAGACGGACGGCGGCCCGATCGGGGTATTGGCTGGCGGCTTGGGTAAGTGTGCTGGCGAGGTTCGACATGGCGGCTCCCGGCGCGTCGGAGAGTCCATCCAGGGCCGAACGGCCTGGTGGCCAGATCTCCTGGCGCGTCCCGTTGGGCCAACTGGTCTTCTGTCCTTCCACCCTGTCGTCACCGCGGCAGGCCGGTCTACGGGCATTGGTCGGTCCATAGGCCCCGGCCTTGCGGGACCTAGTACTCTTCCGCTCCGGCTCGGCAGGGCGCACGGTCGGGTAAAGAGAAGGTGAATGCGGCCATGACTATTACCGCTGGCCCCGGCGCTGCTCCTGCCCCTGTTGCCTCTGCCCCGGTCGCCGCCGCCCCGGTCGGCCTGGACGCCGACTCGCTCAAGATCATGCTGGAGGCGATCACGGACTACATCCGTGATGCCATCCCAGATGCCAGGCTCCTGCAACTCGACCATGACGACGAGTGCCCGATCGACGTGGTCAGGGGGATGTGCAGCGACGAGCTCGGGATCCAGCTGCTGTTCATCCCCGAGGAGTACGGCGGGATGGGCGGCGACACGATCGACGTCTACCGGGTCTGCGAGCAGATGGCCCGCTGCGACGTGGGGGTCGCGACCAGCGTCCTGGCCACGTTCCTCGGCAGCGACCCGATCTTCGTCGGCGCCACGCCCGAGCAGAAGAGCCAGTGGCTGACCGAGATCGCCGAGCGCGGGGTCCTGTACGCCTACGGGGCGACCGAGCCGGAGGCGGGCAGCGATCTGGCCGCGCTTAAGACGACGGCGACTCCCGTACTGACCGGCGACGTGGTCACCGGATACCGGCTGAGCGGGCGCAAGCAGTGGATCAGCAACGGCGGAGTCGCCGACAAGTACACGATCCTGGCCAGCGCGCCGGGCGGGCCGTCCTGGTTCGTGCTCGACCGGGGCACGGAGGGATTCACGCAGAACAAGCCCGAGGACAAGCACGGCATCCGGCTCTCCAACACCGCCGCCCTGTTCCTGGACGGGGCGATCGTCCCCGCTGCCAATCTGGTCGGCGGTGTCGAGGGGCAGGGCCTGATCCAGGCGCAGAAGGTCTTCGGCTACACCCGGCTGATGGTGGCGGCCTTCGGCCTCGGCGGCGGCTGGTCGGCGCTCGACCGAGCGATCGCGTACTCCACGACGCGGATCCAGGGCGGCGCCCCGCTCGCGCAGAAGCAGGGCTACACGCACAAGCTGATCGTGCCGCACGCGGTGCGGCTGGAGGCGGCTCGCGCCTTCATCGAGTCCGTCGGGGCCAGGATTGACGCGGGCGAGGGCACCGACGGCGCTCTGAACACCGAGGGCGCGATCGCGAAGTACCTGGCTACCGAGGCCGGGAACATGGCTGCCGACGCCGCGATCCAGGCGCACGGCGGATACGGGTACACCCGCGAGTACATGGTCGAGAAGATCAAGCGCGACGTGCGCATCACCACGATCTACGAAGGCACGTCGGAGATCATGGAGATGACGATCGCCAGGGACCGGTGGCAGCAGCACCTGAAGTCGGGCGGTCGCTACTACGCCGTCGCAGCCGAGAGACTGCGCGAACTGGACGCGCGCCGTCCCGAGGTCGGGGCCGGCGTCGCCGCCCTGGCCTGCGGGACGCTTGGCTCGGTGCTCGAGGCCTGCCGCATCGGCCGCCTCACCCGCAACCAGCACGTGCTGCTGCGCCTCGGCGAGCTGATCGCCTACGCCGAGGGAGCGGGCTGTCTGGCCGGCCGTGCCGCGACCGCGCTCGACGGAGGCCTGCCGGAGAAGGCGGACCACCGATTCACCGGCCAGGCGCTCGCCGCCATGAGCCGGGTCTTCGCCCGCGACGCCGCGCAGAAGGTGGCCTGCGACGGCCTGCGCCTGGTGATCGGGGCCGACGGCGCGGCGGCGGGAAGCGGCACGCCACCGCTCGCCGGCCTTGAGCTTGACGCCATCCTGGCGGCGCAGGCTGGGCTGCTGACCGACATGGATCTCGTGGCGGACGCACTCTACGGGCGAGGCAGCCCACCGCACCCGACCGCGCACGCGACAGGCGGAATGTGATGATCTCGAGCCCGATGCCGCACGGCCAGTCGTCTTCCCGGTCCCCGCAGCGCATCGCGATCGTCGGCCTGGGCGCGATCATGCCGCAGGCGCCGAGCGCGGAGACGTTCTGGCAGAACATCACGCAGGGGCGGTACTGCGTCACCGACGTGCCGAAGGACCGGTGGGATCCGGACCTGTACTACGACCCCGATCCGAGTGCGACCGGCAAGACGTACTCGCGGATCGGCGGCTGGGTGCGCGAGTTCGGATGGGACCCGATCGGCTGGCGGCTGCCGCTGCCGCCCAAGGTCAGCGACCAGATGGACGACGGCCAGAAGTGGGCGGTCGCGGCCGCGCGCGCCGCGCTGAGCGACGCGGGCTGGCCGGGCTGGAACGTCGACCCCGAGCGGGTGGCCGTCATTATCGGCAACGCGATCGGCGGCGAGAAGCACTACGCGACGAACCTGCAGATCCAGCTGCCCGAGTACAGCCGGGAGCTCGCCAGATCCGCGTCGTTCGCCGCCCTGCCTGAGGCGACCCGCGCGGCGATACTCGCCGAGACCGAGCGGTCGTTCCTGAGCCAGTTTCCTGAGATCACCGAGGACACCATGCCCGGCGAGCT
>Ga0335078_10008693_pt1 | contig 15083 bp, 15 predicted proteins | sample Lox_Sample_32_FD_206711 | JGI IMG/M metagenome (GOLD analysis project Ga0335078, IMG submission 206711) | Soil microbial communities from Loxahatchee National Wildlife Refuge, Florida, United States - Lox_Sample_3.2 | ecosystem: Environmental > Terrestrial > Soil > Wetlands | place: USA...
AGCAGGGGGATTCCAATCGCGGCTCCCCAGATTTGGACCCTCCACAGCCAGACTCCGCAGACTATCCCGACGATGCCCATCACGATCAAGACGCCGCCGAAACCAAGCAGCCCGAGCGAAGCCAGCGTAAGGGAGCTGTAAAATGGTATGCTCGCAACCGCTCCAGATGCGAACCCCTCCATGACGATTACGATCCCCAGCCCGACGCCGAAGATGCCGTATAGGACGAAGAACACCGACGCCAGCTGGGCTCTCATCGGCCTCTCGACGGCCTGATTCTCTGACCGTCGTTCGGCCTTCCTCCTGGGGCTGAACACCATGTCGGCGTCTGTCTTGCAGTAGAGTCTTCCACCGATCCTCACTGCGCAGGTGTCGCAGACCCCCTGGCCGCATTCCGAACAGACTCCGATGGCATCCACATCGCGATGGACGTAGCACTTCATCGATTTCTCAAACCTTCACGTCGACAATTATAGCCGTTATAGATTATCAATCTACGATCGGCACGAATGGGTGGTCCCTCGACAATCACAGTCAATCGGTACACGGCGACATCGCATGTGTAGGTATGATCTTGAATCCACGCTCGGCTTAGGACACTTAAATAGGAGTTCTATAAGCATTATTTAGAGAGAACCGCCTTAGACCATTCTGAATAGATAGACTGAATCTTGGCGATTACTTCAGGCGTTGCCGATTCTTTGATTCTCTGGTAATTCCTCCAGCTGAAGAAAGGCAAGTCGATGCAGGAGACCTTCGGATTCTCTTGGCGAATTGAGTTGATCCACTCGACAAGTATTCGATAGGGTTCTTCGAATTCGGTCCTCATGCTAAGGCCGTGCAACAGAAAGAGCTCGACTCGGCCGATGACCCCAAATGAGAACATCCCCTGGATGTGAGAGCGATACCATTCCAGGGGGATGCTTTCTCTACGTGTAATCTTCGCCCTGTTGCTTAGACCTGATTCGATTGGCTTGGAGATGTCTGTGAAGGCTAACATCGAACTATGATATCTTTCTGAAAGGCGCTTCAGCTCCTGCATGGGCATTTTCTGCGTTTGTGCGACAAGCCAGAACGCTGTTCCCCACACTCCTCTGTCCCCAATGTTCTTGATTTCATCCCACCTGAGGTCGTATCTTCCAACAGCGTCATCATAATCATCCTCGTTTCCGTTCGGCTCTCTTCCTATGCAGAGAATAAGAGGGAAAGTAGCTTTGTCCGCATTCCCGTAAACCTGAATGAGAGGGTGGAATGTCATGGCTCCAACCTTCGAGTCAACAAAATAGTCCTATATGGATTGGACTTGACTGAAAATAGGGTCAAACCTGAGAAACAAATGCGCTGGAAGCGCGAGCACTCCTGCCCCTCGAACGGAGACCGCTCCGAATATTGCGGGACCCCAACGAATTCGAAGTCAGAAGTCACGGACACTAAAAGATCTCCTCTAGTTAGGGTTTAATGCACGAATTCAGCCAATCACCTCTACGCGTCTGGTGGTTGGAATGTCTCAATCTTGGGGACGTCTTCTCTGGTCATTCCGCAGTTCGAGCACTTGAAAGACTCCCGAAGGTTGAGCGTGGTGACTCCATCCGGGGTCTTGGTCTTGCCCGTCAAGGTTCTCCGGGTCTTCATCCAGGTGAAGTGACTCCCGCACGAGGGGCATGTCGTCTCCTTTCCCACGCTCCAGGTGATGAGGAAGATTGCCCCAAGCACCAGTACTACGAAGGAGTACAATGCACCTGCCGCACTCCCCAGCAACCCCAAGGATGAACCCTCGTAATAGGTGATGCCTAACGGAGCCACAAAGGCAGCCAGAAGGACACAGCCGATGAGGGCAAATGGGGTCAGGCTGTGATCAAAGCGCTTGAAAAATAACCGCATGAAGATTCTGCCGAGGCGGATGTGGCCAGCGTCCTCGTCGGCGTATGGGGCTAGGTCGACACCCTTTCTCTCGCCTGATTGGACGGTGGTCCCTTTTGATCCCCTTGCGTCGACCTTCCTCTGGTTCTGTGAGCCGACGTCGCCCCCTGCTATCTGCGAATCTGATACTGGCGCATTGAAGGTGATGCTGTTGAAGTTGACGGCGTAGTCCTCTCTGTGATGACCCTCGACGGCTTCTATTCCAGCTGAGCCAATGTCATTCACAGATACGAATTTCTTGGTAGTACCAGTTACAGGGATTACTTGGCCGTCAACAAGGCCCTTGCTGATCAAATACTGAATGTTGAAGTTGGCCACTTCCTCAGAGATTCCAAGCAACTTGGCATACTGCATGGGGGAGGTTAACAGCTCCTGGCCTCCCCTCTTCCTTGTGTAGAGTTCCTGGAGTATTTTGGCCCTGACGTCAGCTTCCTCCATAAGCCCTTCACCCATAATTCATCACCACGGGGTCAACTCACCGTGCAGGTGATGGTGTTGGATGTCGCGAGTGTGCTTGTCCCATTTACCAGGTTCGCCTGAGCTTGGTACTGTCCTGCAGGTGCTCCAACATAGCTTACGTCGAAAGTATTACTGTAAGTACCATGGGGTGCCAATGCTGCGACTGCCATCGAGCTCGGAGTGACCACGATGTATTGGCTCGGCGGGCTTATTTTCAGCGTCGCGACCCACCCGTGTAGAATTCCCCCGTTGTTATTCGTGACGAGAAAAGTGATGGTCGAGCATGACGAGTTGTCAGACGAGATAGAAACTGTTGGCGCAATTGACTGCTGGTACAGGTAATAGGTTGCGGCGGCGAATATGAGAACTACGACCACGAGGAATACTGCCCACCCACTGATTCCCGCTCGGGGCCTCCTCTTTTTGCCTATCTTCATTCGAGTCGTCCCTGCCCTCGGCTCCTTTTAAGGTTTTAACCGGCTAGCTAAAACAATTATCACAGTAGTATATTTCTTTTTTCGAACCAAAACTACTTATTAACCTAGGCAACAAGCTGATGGTTATGAGGCCCTCCGATAGTGTATACCTTGGGAGCGATCGGTCGATTGCAATCGTCGGGGGTAAGCCCCCAGTCCCACTAGGGAACTTGTCTTCGCGAATAGTAAAGCTGCTCGCCGAGAAGAACATGGGCTTGACCGGATCCCAACTGGCCCGGGATTTGGGCGTCACTCCTGCCGGAATCATGAAGGCGACTGCCAATCTCATTGACCTAGGCATCATTAGGAAAGAGCCCTTACCTGTGGCCAAGAATGTGAAACTCTACCTCCTGGCTGTGACCATAATTGACGAAGAGAGAATTAAGCAGCTCCGATCCCGGCTTCCTGAGATTGTGCTTAAGCTGATTAGAGAACGGTTTGAAGGGAACGAAGACTTCGCCACGGTAATCGTAGGACAGCTCCTGGATTATGTGGGAAGTCTTCCAGATTCGAACAAAGTCCTCGAGCAGCTGTTGGGAGAGATGGTGAAACGGAAGAATGCGAAGATGGCCCAAGATTAGGTGGGACTCGAACGACCTCGCCCTCATTAGCTCCAGCCTAGACTATCTAGACAGCAACCCAAGGGCCCTTTCCAAATTCACAAGGGCGGCGCGACTACCTCTAATGATAATGGGCGCGCCAGGGGGATGGGCCCTCAGGCCGACTCTCGCGTTTTACGGAAGCCTTGGTTCATTGGTAGCTCTATCGTTGATTGGCGGTCGTCTTGGCTCGCTTTCGGTGCTGGCTCTTTTGGCTACTGCTACTGTTGTCACCTACTCTTTTGGTACAATCAGAGATGTTCGGGGGGCTCTAATCAGGCTGCAAATCCTAAGATTTCTTCGGGCAGGACGTGAAAACTGGACGAGGTATCTTTTCGGATACGCTCTAGGTTACTTGGATTCCATCTCAGGGTTCACGCCAAGAGCGGGGCGTATCAAGCGCTATCTCAACGAGATGAGGTCCCTGAACCGTGCAGACGAGTTCTTCAGCGACTATTCATATGCGGTGACAGCACTGAGTGTGCTATCGGGAGTGGCATTCCTATTCTTCGGGGGCGTCACTCTTGCCTTGTTCTTCCTGATCTCTTTGCTTTCTCTCTTGGTCATCATTCCCATATCTTTCTCAGTTTCTGCGTGGGCAGATGTAACTAGGAGCGAAATCCCGAAAGTGTGGCATGCGGAGGACTTGAAGGTGTTGACTGGGTCCGACGATGAGGACAAAGTATCAAAGGTATCGGACTCAGGACAATAGTTCAAAATCACGCCTGACCTGTCAGCCGCCAAGAAAGCCTCAAGTGGGCAGGGCTAGACAGTTCTTTCGAGGAGGGCATCCTCATCGCCCACGTATGGATACATTGACGACGGGAGGCCCGGAACGGACAGCCAACCTTCTTTGACACTGCCCCCGACGTACACTATCTGCCCAACTGAAGGCATTCCGACCCTGAGTTTCCCTTGCATTCTCTGCCTTACTCTCTCGATGTAGATGTTCGCCATCTTATCGGCTTCCAGTCGCGTGCAGAACGGCAGAACTACGGGCGAAGAAGACGGCAGACTGCCTTTCCTGATGTCACCGAGAGCAGCGAAACCAATTCCAGTGGTGAGGGTCTTTTCTCTCCCCATGAACCTGTCTGAGAAGCTTGATTCAGACCTGACTGAAAAAATATCCGTAACCAAGGCCTGCGGATGAGTTGCAATATACTGGGACGAGAACTCGAACATGCCAGACACCAAGAATCTTTCTTGGACGGACTGTCCCTTCTTCATGAAGAGGGCGCCAGTTTCGAAAGAATAGCTCAATTCTGCCAACCAGCATGCGACCCAGATCCCACCTGTTCCTATGGCGTTGACCGACGGATTGCCCGTCCTGGCGAAGCATACATCGCGGAAGCAGGTAGCGACATCCTTGAAAGTCTCAGCATCCAGGCGACTACCCATCGCGAGGGTACCGCTAGCCTTGGACCTCGCCTCTTCGAACCCTTTGACGTATTTCTCAAACCTACCAAGCGTCTCCGCGTGATTAGGAACAAACGATCCGGAAGCCTGGACCGCATCTACCAGGCATGTCATTGACCCAGCCAAACCCTTCTCCGCTTTGATACCGGGGTACCAAGACGCTGTCGAGGGTTGACGGATGACCTCGCCCTGCGCAGCGGACAGAAGCTTGTCAGCCTCCATCATCTTGTCCTTCGCCATCGTCAAGTCGCCTTCGAGAAGCAAGGCCGTCCCCTCGGTCAAGGAGGCTAGCCCTGCCATCCTAGAGGCAGCCCCACTTCTAGACTTGTCCGCCTGAAAGGTCTTGGCCGCGCTTTCAAAGTTCTTGGAAGCGGTTCGATAGCTGCGCTCGGAAGGTTCCGAGTAAATTCCCATTATGTTGGCTAGATAGCCAAGGCTTTCTGACGATGCGATGGCTTCGCCGATGTAGGCATTCTGGTCATCTGATTGTGCGAATGATGCAAGCCCTTGGAATCTGGCAGCCTGTGTGAGCATTTCTTTGGAATAAGCAGCCCCCACCATAGCATACGAAGAGAATGGGTGCGCGAACGGCGGGACGAAAAGGGGACTTGCGGCGATTTTCATCAGCTGGGCGTTGATCGAACCTAGCCTGCTTCCCACCTCCCCTCTGATACTTTGTTCAAATATCTGGGCCCTCGCTACAGAGTCAACGGTTGCGATGTTGACTGATGCCGCAGGGACGATCGACCTGACCCAGCCGTAAACATCGGTTTTGAGCTGTTCTATGTACTTCTCGATGTCGAGCCTGCGTTGGGCGACTCCGCAATATTCGCAGGTGATGACCTCCATGTCGATGGTTCCTGGAAGAGGGGCTCCGCAATGAGGACACCTTAGGGACTGAAAGGATTGGATTCCAATCACCTTATCGAATTGACCCTGCCTCTCAAAGCCTGAATCTCCCTTTCAATGGCCACAATCTTCGAATTCAATCTCTGCTCCAAGGCCCGAATCTGAGCGAGGGCCTGGTCGTAATACGCTCTGGCCACTTCGTCGGCGACGTTCCTAATCGATGACGCACAGCTTTCACATGCTACTACATGATCCTCTTCCATGTTGTGGGGGGTCGTAGAGCCGTACCTCTGCCGCGTGTACTGACTAATGGTGGCCGGAAGGGTGACGTAGTGCAGCCCTTGCCCCTGCATCTCTCGGCCGCAGAACCAGCACTGGCCGAACTTGCTAAAGTTCTCCATCTTGGAGTGCGTGCCCGAGCTCACGCCCATTGGGTCAGCCCCTGCTAGCTCGAAATTAGTGGCAGCCTCCGAAAGCAGGGCGACACTCTTCTTCGGGTCGGCGTCGACAACGCTATTTGCCTCTATCAGGCTAGCCAACCCCAGGAGATAGAACGCCCGCCGTTGAGGGTCAATCTCCTGTCTTTGGAGCCTCCATGCGGCAAGATCGCTACCTTGAATGTCCATGTACTTCTGGGCCAAATCCCTAAGGGCGGAGACCCTGGAGACGTCCTGGGAATTCCCGTCGATCATGCTAGTAGCCGTCAGATCGAACGACAAGACAGACGCCTGGTTTGCGAGATTTGCCGAACTGGCCGAGAATCCCACATTGAGCTGGGAGTCGGGAATCTGACTCATGGCTTTGCTGCACCCGTCCCAAGCCTGCGCAGTCCCGTTCGTCAAGGCATAGAACAGGGTCGCAAGGGCGTAGGCTTCGGCAGACTTCTGCGAGTCCCCAACGGAGGCGTAATGCCTCGAAGCCTCTGAAAAATGACGCACCGCTTCTGGCCATTTCTGAGGGCCCAGGTTAACTCCCTTCTCGTAGGCCTCTCTCCACTCAATCTCCGCTTTCTCCGACGGCTCCTTGAATAACTTCAATGGCCCTCTAGTTTGCCAGCTCCTCAGATTTACACGGTATGGATTAGTAATCCATGTTCAAGCGGACCGCCACTTGTTCACTGACTGGGATGGGCACGTTCAAATCCCACCCCCGCATTCTAGGCTTGACCCGCCAAGAGCGAAGGTAGCGGAGGGAGTGAGTGACGCTTATAAGGCCCGAGCCATTAAACGGACAATAGCGGCTTCAAAAAGCGCGGCAAACGGCCACCTGCGAAGGCGGAAACGCTATGATGAGCGGATGGTTTACCCAGTCGTGCGACAGACGGAAGCCGTTTGCCCGTTGAAGAGGCTTGGTGATGCTCCCCGCTGAAAGCAGGGACATGATCCGGGCTCGTCAGAGACGGGCAACACTCCCAAGAGGCGATTGAGACGATAGACAGACGCCAGAGGGCATACCAGGCGTTCGGTACGTTCCTCATCCATTTTGTAATGGACCTGAACAGCAAGTCGGAAGAGGGGTGGTCTCTCCTAGTAGAGGGGCTGCGAGACGAGAGGGCGCTCAAGAAGCTCGGGTATGAAGGGAACCTGGTCACTGTCTCCAGCCTTAGGCGAAACCCCACTTCTCTCGGGGTCACCAAGGGGGTCATGATTCTCACCGATCTCGACCGTGAAGGTGCCCTGCTGGCGTCCAAGTTTGTCAGGTCCCTGAGCCATGAGGGGGTCAGGACCTCATTGAGCGAAAGAAGGAGGCTGAAAGCCGCCTCGCAAGGGGTGTTCCTACATATCGAGAACCTCGGACGCTTCGCAAGGCCCGAAGCAAAGTGGTGGGAGCCGCCGCCTGTGGGGCCGGAGCCGAAGCAGGGGAGGATCTACAGAGAGGGGCTCAGGAGGTTTCGCCGCCCGTCTGCAGGCTGACCCCCGCATTTTCGCGACTCGGAAAACACGAAGTTTATATTCCCGACAAAATCGGTGGGATTCAATTAACGATTAACACCGTTAAGCACGAGTGAAACAGAAATGAACGGAGAGAATGGGATTGTCAGGTTCAGGTATAGTAAAATATCTAGTCAAACTGAGGTTTGAAGTAGACGGGGTCGTTGAAAGGGCCGACGTAATCGGGGCGATCTTCGGGCAGACCGAGGGTCTTTTCGGCCCTGAAATGAACCTGAACGAGCTGCAGAAGAGCTGGAAGGTCGGCAGGATCGAGATAAACCTCGAATCGAAGAATGACAAGACGAAGGGGGAGGTCATCATTCCGATGTCTACTGACATCGGGACCGCGGCACTGATCGCGGCCGCTGTAGAAAGTGTCGACAAGGTCGGCCCGTGCTCTGCCCACTTCACCGTGGGGAACATCGAGGACGTGCGGGCGGTCAAGAGGAAGCAGATAGTCGACAGGGCGAAACTCATAGTCAGGGACTGGAGCTCGAAGACGTCCAGCGAGGGGGAGAATCTCCTCAAGGACGTAACCGAGTCCACCAAGAGGGCCAAGGTGATCAACTATGGCCTTGAGAACCTCCCGGCGGGGCCGGGGGTCTACTCGTCAGAACTCGTCTACCTTGTGGAGGGGAGGGCTGACGTCGTGCTGTTCTTGAGGGCAGGGATTGAGAACGTTGTCGCCCTCGAGGGGACCAGTATTCCTGACTCGATAATCGAGCTTGGAAAGAAGAAGAGGCTCATCGCGGTTCTCGACGGCGACAGGGGCGGAGATTTGATAGAGAAAGAGCTCGCCCAGGTGATGCACGTCGAGAAGGTCATACACGCGCCTCAGGGGAAGGAGGTCGAGGATCTGACTCCCATCGACGTGATCAACATGCTCAAGGCCGAGAAGGTGGAGCCGGCCGCGCAGCCCCGCAGGCAGCGCCAGGCCGAGCCCGCGCAGCCGAAGGCGGAGGAGCCGGACGAACCGGTGGTGTTGAAGACACGCGAGCTGTACCCGAACCTGAACGGGACCCTGGAGGCCATCCTCCTCGATCAGGGCCTGCAGGAGATCGGAAGATTCCCAATCAGCGAGCTGGTGCAGAAGATGGAAGGGACCAGCGGGGCCCAGTATCTCATATTCGACGGCATCGTCACTCAGAGGCTGGTCGAGTCGGCGGCCAGGGTGGGGGTCAAGGGCATTATCGGGCACAGGACAGGAGAGCTGGGTCAAGTCCCAGATGACGTAAGGATAGGCACGTTCCGCGACCTCGGCCTCGAGTAGCCAGGGCCGTTGATCGTAAACGAGCTCAATCCGAAGCACGGACACTGTTCACTGACCATCGAGTCCGCCGAAGACCTCTGGACGCTCCGCCGTCTCATAGCGAAAGGGGACGTTCTGGTTACCAGGAGCTCGAGGGTCGTCAAGCACGAAGAGGAATACGCCAGGCCAGATAAGGGGGAGCGCGTGAAAGTGACTGTTTCGCTTTCAGTCGACGAAGTGCACCTGGACAGCAGCATCGAAAGAATGCGGGTCAGGGGGACGATAATCGAAGCCAGTGACGAGAGTGTGACCAAGGTCGGCGCACACTCCGTGACCCTGTCCTCCGGCCACTCGCTGACTTTGAGGAAGAGGGACTGGTCTCCCCTGGACACCAGGCTTCTGAGGCCATCGAACGGGACCCAGACCAGGTTCGTGCTCGTTGCTGCGGACAGGAGGGAGGCAGGAATAGGCACGTTGAGCGGCTCTCATCTTGCGGTGGTGACGTCCATCGAGTCCGGGCTAGGAGGCAAGCAGGGAGAGGAGCAGAGTCCGCGCCCTTACATCTCAAAGGTCGCCGATGTCGTAGCCCAGATCTTCCGAGAGGGGGACAGGATAGTGGTCGCTGGTCCCGGGAACTTCAAGAACGCGGTCTTGAACCAGATAAGAGAGCGCGTCAAGGGTGGCTCGGCCGCGGCGATAGAAGGGCTGGACCTGACGGGAGCGGACGGTGTCCGCGCCATGATCAAGACGCAGGCGTTCCAGGAGCAGGCGAAAGATTCGACCTTGATAGTCATGCAGAACGCCGTTGCGGAGTTCGTCATGAGGGTCTCCAGGGGCGACCAGAAGGAGGCCTACACCCTCCCCAGGGTCGGCACCGCGGCGGCCGCGGGGGCTGTCGGCACCTGCGTCGTCTCAGACGACGTCTTCTCCGTCGGGCTCGACGAGGACACGGTGGTCAGCGTCCTGAACACAGTGGAAGAGAGGGGTGGCACAGTCTATCTCGCCGACGCGTCGACTGAATTGGGCAAGCAGGTGTCCTCGTTCGGGGGTATAATCGCCCTTCTCCGTTACGCGATCAAGCTTTGAGCAACCACGGAAAGATGAACTCGGAAACTATCGCCAGGGCGACCCCTCCCTTGATCATGTCCTTGCCCAGGCGCTGGGCTATGTGCGTGTAGTAGAGCAGAATGCCGACGAGCAGGAGGGTGACGTAGGCAACTCTTGCGAGGTCGACTACGGTTCCATCCACCACGGAAAGTAGGTACGTCATGGTGGACGTGAACTGCTGCGCGAACTGCTGGATCAGGGTCTCCGGGGCCGGAGGGGGCTGAACGTCTAGCAACTACCTAACAGGCGTGATTCGTATTTAACCCACTAGGACGTATAGGTATGGCCCCACGATTATCCCGAGCAGGAAGAGCAGTACCCCAGCGGTAACCGCGGTCGTGATCTTCGACACCCCCGCCTCCGTCAGGCGCCCCTTCCCCAGGGCCGCGACCCCGACCCTGAAAGCCTGTCCCCCGTCAAGGGGGTAGATCGGCAGGGCGTTGAAGATGGCGAGGTTGAAGTTGAGGAAGAACATCCAGTAGAGCACATTGGCAAGGGGGAGCAGCGCCCCGCCCAGCGGCGACCCGTAGAAGACCACATTCGCGTTCGAGAAGGGGACTGCCTGCTGGCAGTTCCCCAGGTCTAGGGTGGGGATGCACCCTATGTACACCAGAGGGTCGTTGAACACGTTGGCGTAGGCCGAGACTGCCGATTTCAGGCTCGTCTCTGAGATTGAATTCACCCCGATGTAGGGCCAGATCGCGAGGGTCTGGTTCGTGGTGACGTCGATGGTTTTCTCGCAGCAGATCAGCGTGATGTTGTTGATCTGGAGGGTCTGCCCGTTCCTGTAGACCGTAAAGTTCACCGACTGCCCCGCCTTGAACGTCGTGTTGGGGCCAAGAATCGTGGTGAGGTCGGTGACCGGCTTTCCGTTGACTGCCGTGACGATGTCTCCTGGCAAGACACCCCTCTGATAGGCGGGAGTTCCCTGGCCCACCCCTGTGATCGCCGCGCCATTGACCACAGGGCTCATGCTCCCGACGACGCTAGTCAGAATGAGGAGGCAGAGGACCGCGAGGACGAGGTTGGTCCCGGCTCCTGCTGCGAACACCCTTGCTGAATAGGACTTGCGGGCCTGCTTCAGGACCCCTTCATCGATGTCCACGAAGGCCCCGATGGGGATCACGAACAGGAAGAGGATCAGTCCCGAGTTCTTCACGGGGAGCCCCAGGCTCCTGGCCACCACCCCATGTGCCCCCTCGTGCACCACCATCCCTACAACCAGGGCGATCCACCCGTAGAGGAGGGGGATGTACGGATTGAGGCCGGGGATGCCCAGGTTGGCGAGGGGCCCGAGGCTGACGATCCCCGAAGCTACCTGCGGGCCTCTGGACGAGAACAGCGCCCTGAAGACGTTGAAGAAGAGCCAGACCGCAATCGCCGCGGCGACTGGCATTAGGTAGAGCAGGACCCAGCCGACGGGCTTGGCGATGCCGTTCCTCCCAAGGCGGTCCATCGCCGAAAGGAACCTCTTGGTCCTGACCATGAGGATTACCCCGGCCTGCACCTCGAACCTCTTGACCGGCTCCTCCATTCGGCCTCGCCAGCCGTGTTCTCGCTTTAAGCATTTGATACTTTATAGCGAAAGGGAGCCCTGGCCCGGGTAATGCAGGCGTGCACAGGTTGCGGAGGCAGGGCGTTCTTTACTAGGAGGTACTCGGGAGAGGCCCTCTGCCCAGCCTGCTTCAGAGAGTCCATAGTCGAGAAGACTAGGAAGACGGTAGCAAGATACCACATGTTCGCACCCGGAGAGCGGATCGCGGTTGCGGTCTCGGGTGGGAAGGACAGCCTTTCCCTGCTGAAGGTCCTGACGGCCCTTTATCCACCGCAGAGGAACCAGATGGTGGCCATATCAGTGGATGAAGGGGTCGAGGGATACAGAGAGGAGGCTTTGGAGCACGCTCGCCTCCTCGCCAGCCAACTGGGGGTGGGGCACACTACGGTCTCCTACAAGGAGATGTTCGGCTTCTCCCTCGACGAGGCTCTCGATTGGAAGGAGGAGCGGGACGTCTCCTCCTGCAGCTTCTGCGGCGTCTTCAGGCGGAGGGCCATAGACGAGGCTGCGGTCAGGGCTAACGCGTCGGTGGTTGCCACCGCTCACAACCTTGACGACTATGTCCAGACCTTCCTCATGAACCTGATGCACGGCGACGTCGCCCGGCTCGGGTGGCTCGACCCATCCTATGTCGACGAATCCTTTCCTGTCAGGAGAGTGAAGCCGTTCATGGAGATCTACGAAGAGGAGGTGGCCCTCTTCGCCTACCAGGAGCGGATCCCCTTCCAGAGCGTGAGCTGCCCATACATGCACGAGGGGCTCAGAAGCGAGGTCCGCGACTACATGAACGCCATGGAGGCCAGCCACCCGGGGATGAAGAACGTCCTGCTCAGGTCAAGCCTCGATGTGATCTCCCACTATTCTCATTCATCTGGCAGGCAGACGGTTCCATGCAGCAGCTGCGGAAAGCCGTCCTCGAACGGGCTCTGCAACGTCTGTAGAATGAGGGCGAGCATAGAGGAACACGTTAAAAGCAGAGCCTAGGGCGCGCACGACTGGCGGTGGGTAGGGTCCGAGGGGTAGCCTTCCTCGCGAGGCTGAAACAGGCTTCATGCAGCGACCAGCAACCTCCGGGTAAAGCCATCTTCCTCGTCACCCGCGCAGAGCAGGGAAGACGAACTCACGCCGAGGTGGGCGGCCATGAAGGGCAGCCCTCTCGAAGGAGAGGGCCTGACTCTTAATTGCCGAACCGGGCGAGGTCCGGGAGGGAGCAGCCCTATGGCGACTTGGCCACGCTGCCTCGTCTACGTGGGGGATTCCCTGTCCAGCGAGATGGGGGCGGAGAGTGGTGGTGAACTCCGGGGGAGCTACCGCCGCTCACGTTTTTAATGGTCGCAAACCGGCTCAGCACTTGCGCAGGGGTAGCCTAGAGTCATCGACGGGGAGCCTGGTAAGGCGCAGCCATGTGGGCGCAAGCTTGCTAAGCCTGTGTCTCTCACGGGACTCGTGGGTTCGAATCCCACCCCCTGCGCCTCCTTGCACTTCAGAATCTCTTTCCAGCGTACCCTGCCCTCGGACCGAGCTCCTCCTCTATCCTCAAGAGCTCGTTGTACTTCGCGACCCTCTCCCCTCTGGCAGGAGCGCCTGTCTTGATGAAGTCTGACTCGAAGGCGGTCGCAAGGTGGGCGATGAACGGGTCCTCCGTCTCCCCGGAGCGGTGCGATATCGTAACTCCCCACTTCGAGCGCCGGGCTAGCTCGATCGCCTCTTCAGTCTCAGTGACGGTCCCAATCTGGTTCAGTTTGATGAGTATCGCGTTGGTGGCCCTCTTCCTGATCCCTTCCCTCATTCTCCTGACGTTCGTCACATAGATGTCGTCCCCGATGATGGTGGCGTTCCGTCCAAGCCTCTTCGTAATCGAGGCGAAGTATTCGAACGATTCTTCTTGAAAGGGGTCTTCGATCGTAAGGAGCCCGAACTCGTCCTCCAACGACGCATAGAAGTCTTCCAGGGCATCCGGTTTCATCGACGTTCCATCGAGCATGTACCTGCCATCCTTTTCGTGATAGAAGGTGGAGGCGGCGGCGTCGATGCCCAACCTCACTTCATCCTCCCCGTAGCCGGCCTGCTTCACTGCCTCCGCGATGGCCCCGAGGGCGTCCCGGGTCATCTTCAGAGGGGGCGCGAACCCCCCTTCGTCTCCTACGTTGATGGCGCTCTTCCCGTACTTGGAGGTGAGCAGGGATTTCAGAGCCTGGTAGACCTCGGCACCTACCCTTATGCCGTCTGAACACGTCCTGGCTCCCACCGGTTCGATGTGGAACTCCTGGACGGCCAGCTCGTTTCCCGCGTGCTCTCCCCCGTTGATCACGTTCATCATGGGGACCGGCAGAACATAGCGACGGGAGGCTCTAAGCTGCTCGAAGAGGCTCACCCCCCGCGAATTTGCGGCGGCCCTCGCCGAGGCCATTGAAACCGACAGGATCGCGTTTGCGCCCAACCGGTGCTTGTTGGGAGTACCGTCGAGACGGATCATGGCGTCATCAATCATCCGCTGGTGGCTGCAGTCCATGCCTTTGACCTTCGGTCCGATGATCCTGTTGACGTTCACCACTGCCTTCGACACCCCCTTCCCCCTGAACCTCTTCACGTCCCCGTCGCGGAGCTCGAGGGCTTCGTGGGTCCCGGTTGACGCTCCCGATGGCACGCTCGCCCGCCCCATCGACGACCCAGTCCTCACTTCCGCCTCCACTGTCGGGTTGCCACGCGAGTCGAGGATCTGTCTTGCCTTTACCGAGACGACCACCGTCTTGACTGCCAAGCCTACCTCGCGAAAAGACCTCGAGGGCCACGTTAAATCTGATTCGCCCTGAGAAGAGTTCCAACGCTTTATTACACGTTAACGTCGCGCGGGGGTCGGGCCGGTAGTCTAGCTCGGTTAGGATGTCGCCTTTACACGGCGAAACGCTCGAGCGCGCCAGGGTCGGCGGTTCGAATCCGCCTCGGCCCACCTCTTCACATCTCCTCGCCAAGTCTCGCTCGAAGAGTTATCTACGCAAGTCCCGAGTCCCGCAACAGTTGCCTAACTTCAGGTACGTCAGCTGGTCGGAGTACGGCAACCTCGCCGAAGCGCTGGCTGAGAAGGTCAGGGCCGGCGGGAAGAAGTACGACCTAGTGGTGGGTATAGCAAGAGGAGGGATTCCCGTCGCCATGGTCGTCTCAGATCACCTGAGTGTAAAGATCGACTTCGTCAATGTGAAGTCTTACAACGACATAGGCAAGCGGACCCCTCCAAGAATCCTGTCGACCATGACGGAGGGGGTTGCTGGAAAGGACGTGCTTCTCGTCGACGACCTCGTAGACCAGGGGGACACCATGACTCTCATGAAGCGATATCTCATGGATCAGAAGCCCAGTTCCTTGGAGACAGCCGTGATGTTCAGAAAGCCGTGGAGCACGGTCGAACCCGACTATTATCTGGAAAGCGTCTCGGAGTGGATAGTCTTCCCCTTCGAGCTCGGGGAGGCTGGCAGGCAGAGGGCCGCGATGGAAACGGGCCTAAAGACTGAGCGGTAGGAACGC
>Ga0335078_10008694_pt1 | contig 15082 bp, 13 predicted proteins | sample Lox_Sample_32_FD_206711 | JGI IMG/M metagenome (GOLD analysis project Ga0335078, IMG submission 206711) | Soil microbial communities from Loxahatchee National Wildlife Refuge, Florida, United States - Lox_Sample_3.2 | ecosystem: Environmental > Terrestrial > Soil > Wetlands | place: USA...
TCCGGCCATGAAACAGTCGATACTTTTTGTTTGCGCCCTGATCTCCGCCCTCGCCTTGAGCGGATGCGGCGTCAAGGGCGACAAAGGCGATAAAGGTGACAAAGGCGACGCCGGGCCGATGGGCCCCGCCGGTCCGCCGGGGCCGCAAGGCGTCGCCGGCCCTCCGGGCAAGGACGGACGCGACGGCGTCTCACCGCCCCTGCCATTTCGCGTGGTGCGGGGAGCCGTCGATGGCGGCATCTCCAAGCCCGCAATGTGCGGCAGCGACGAAGTCATGATCAGCGCGACCTGCATCGTGAAAGCCGGAGATGCGGCGCTTGCGCCGCGAACGCTCGGCGACACCGGCGCAAGCTGCGACGCCAAGCCCGGCGAGGCCAATCCGCCGCAAGCGGTCATTCTCTGCACCAAACAACAATAGGACTTACCGTTAATCGGCGCCGTCGCACCAATGCAAATAGTTCCAGAAAAGGAATCGAAGTCGATCCGATAAATCGTTGGCTGATCGGCGAGCCTCAATTCAAGTTATTTCAACGGGACGGCATATGGCCGCAACGAGAGAAAGGGAAAGCGAATGGACCGCCCGACGAACTCGGCGTCGTTCCAGGAACGGCTGAGCGCCTTCATGGAGGACGAACGCAAGAAGGCTTCATTGCTGCCGCCGGGTCCCGAACGGGAAATCGCGCTTCGAAAAATTCGCCAGGCAGAGACCGCCTCGCATCTCCACGACTGGGCCAATTCGCTCGCCTTGCAGCCGCCGAAATAGCGCGCGAGCGCGCTTCGCTTTCCGGTACGAACACAAAAGCGAACAGCTTCGTCGCGCGACGATCGTCGCGCATCGAAGCGTCATGGGTGAAGCAAAACTACAAACGACGGTTCCTGCGTGCAAAACTGAACGCTTTTTCAGCGACTTCCGCGCGAAACCATCTCCGAGTTCCCTGCTTAACATAGGTTGGAAAATGAAAAAGCAGATTTAGAAATGGAGGCGGACGATGAGACAAGCGAGAGCTTTTCGGCCGACCGCTTTGGTGGTCGAGGATGATCCGATCCAACGCGAGATGATCGCGCTGCTGCTGGAAGAAACCGACTACAGCGTCATCCAGTGCGAGGACGCCAAGACCGCGGAACTTGCCTTGAAGAACCGCCACCCCGCGCTGCTGGTGACCGACGTGACGCTGGTCGGCGAAATGACGGGGATCGAACTCGCAGAACGCGCACGCGAGACCGATCCGCAATTGCGCGTCATCGTGATGTCCGCACGGCCGCCGGCGCAGGCGCTGCCGGACGGCGTGATGTTCTTCGCAAAGCCGTTTTACCCGATCGAACTGATCCGCGAGGTCAGCGGCCGCAAACATTGAGCGGATTCGCTCGGCTCAGTTGCGTGTCTTCGCAAAGGCGTCCTTCACTGCCGTCGACAGCTTCGACAGCGTGCAGGACAGCGTTTCTTCGGCACATCGCCGCGCTTTCTCGCGCTGCTCGGCCACCCGCCGCGGCACCGGCAGCGGCACATTGGAAGGAACGAGCGAAAGCGGCGCACCGGCCGGCTGCCGCGCGCTTTCGATATCGGCGCGCAGCCTCTCGTTCTGCTGCTTGGCGAGCGCTTCCGAAATCGCTTCCCGCCGCTGTCCCTCGAGGTAGCTGATATATTCGCGATCGATCGCCTTGCGCTCTTCGGCGGTGGGGTTCGGTCCTGCGATGTCGAACTTCCGGTCCTGCATGAAATCGTAATAGCTGTAACCGCCCTCCGGTTTGCGCCGCCCCGCAAACCGCGCGCCGCAGCCGGCCAGTGCGCTGTTCAATTCCTCGGTCGGCAGGTTCAGCGCCTGCATCCGCTCGACACAATCCTCATAGTCGTGCGCCAAATCCGGCGAGGATCCGCCGAACAGAAGCCACACCACGGCGAGCGCAATGGCTGCGGCTGCGGCAACCGCCGCCAGCAAAATCCGCGCGCCATAATCCAAATGCATCCTTGGTCCCCCGCCGCACCGCCATCGATCTGAAGTCCCCGGCGCCGCCTGGCCTTGCGCGGCCAGCCGAAGGAGTTCAGATCGATAGCGGTATTAGAGCTCCGATTTCGAAGTTCGCAAGCCGTGGCGACGAATTCCAATGCGAATTCCGTGATCAAAGAAGCTCTGGCAACCTATTGATTCTAGTGTAGCTTCGAATTTGAAGTTCCTGTTACGAGCTTACCCTCTTGCTGCAACACTTATACGGACTTCAAATCCACTCCACTAGGCCCCCACCAAGTTTCCATCGCCCAAATTGCTGCTGCCGACCCCTCTCGCAAGTTGTCAAAACGCGGCGACGCCGCGACCAAATTGCGAACTTCGAAAAGCCAAACACCAATTCTGATTCGCATAATGGGGGTTTGATTACGGGTTTTTGCAGGCAGGATGGGGATGATGTTGCAGCACTACCACAACGGCTGGTAATTTGGTGCGAGCATTTTCCCGCCATCATTGCGCTGACATCGCAGGACACACTGCTTCGCGTCCTTCGAATACAGGTGCGTCATGCCGGTCACAAAGTGGATTACAACCTTCGCCTCGGTCGCAGTTGGAGCCTGCGGTCTGTTCGCATTTAGCTGGGTTGGCCTGGCGCTCCTTGGCTTTTGAGCCACACTGATGAATCAGGCGCGGCAAAGGCGTGGCTCCGTGGCCACAGATTCGGGCCAATGCTTGCAATGGCCCAGTGTTGCACCAAAGCGACAGCCCCGCCCGTTCGGCAAAATGCGGCTCCGGAGCGGGTCGAGATAGCCGAAGACAAAGCCGCAAAGACAGCCCCGAAAAGAAACTCAAACGAATTTCTTGAACGCGTCAGTGGCGCGTCGAGAGGCGCGTGGAGTGGGCCTGGACGAAGCGGCCATGTCCGGATTCGGTGGCTTCGTCGGCAGGAAACATGCACTCGAGCCGCAGCTCCTCGGCCGCGATCGTCTGCGGCGTTCCGACCGTCGTGATCATCGAGAAATAGTTCAGCCGCGCGCCATCCTTTGCGAAAGACAGCGGGATCATCGGCAAGGCCTCGTCCGGCGAGGGCGCATGCCATTCAGCCTTCACGCCGGGATATTGCGACAATTCGGCAAGCAGTGCCCTGGTCTTTTCGTCGATCACGCGGCCGAGCGCTTCGCGCTGCACGCGCGCGAGCAACCCGCGCGCCGTGTGCGGCCAGTTCACCATGAACGGGCGCATGCCCGCGGGGTCGAACATCAGCTGCAAGAGATTGCGCGGACTCGCTCGGCTGGAGAGATCGATGAAGCAATTGAACAGGCGTGGCGCCGCCTCATTGGTCATCAGTACGTTCCAGTGCCGGTCCATGACGATGGCGGGGAACGGCTCTTGCTGATGCAGCATGCGTTGCAGCGCCTTGGCGATACTGCCCATCAGCGGCGTTTCGAGCGCCTCACCGGAATATATTGGAGCATATCCGGCTGCCATGAGGAGGTCGTTGCGCTCGCGCAAGGGCACGTCAAGCGCCTGCGCCAGATCGAGCAGCATCTGGCGGCTCGGCATGCTGCGGCCGCTTTCGATGAAACTGATGTGCTTCTGCGAAACGCCGGCGTCGAACGACAAATCGAGCTGGGTCTTGCCACGGATATCCCGCCACTGGCGCAACAGCGCGCCTGCGGGATTGGCGGCCGATCTGCGTTCGCTAACGGTTGCGTTCATGACCGGCCGATCCCTGTTTTGAATAATCCGGGGTCCGAAGGCGACGTCCCGGATCAGGGTGCCACGCCCTGATCCGAGACACCATGATCCAATCCGCCATGACGAAGCACCACTGCAGGATCGCAATCATGGTGATCACATCTAGCCGAACGCCGTCGGCCCAACCGCCCCGACCCAACGGCGCACCTTGGTGTCATCCTTCTCATCCATGTAGAAGAAGTGGGTCATCGTCGGATGCACCGTGGCGTCCGGCTTGCCGTCGGGAGTCATGTCGACGACACCGCGGAACACCTTCAGGAAGCCGGCATCCCAATATTCGGTGACATGGTGCTGCGCGGTGAAGCCGGTATCGATGAAGGCATTCAGTTGGGCGCGGATCGTCTCGCGGCCCTTCCAGTCCGCCACACCGAGGTTGCAGACGGCATCTTCCGCGAAGCAGTCAAAACCCTTGCCGAAGGTCTTGTCGTCGATCTCCTTCCACATATCGAGGAGCCACTTCGGAGGTTCTTTCTTTGTGAATGTGACTTGCATGTCTCTCTCCTGATGTTGCCGGCGTCCGGTCGCATCGATCGGCAGCCGGACGAATGATCCGGAGGATAAGAGGCCTGCGACCAGGCTCAATTACATCGGAGGTAATAGGCCGGTCGCCGAATGCGGGCGAAGGGGTGGATCGGGTGCTAAAACGCCACGCCGAGCCGGATGCCGCGCCGCCAGGCCACCCGGCATTTCTTCCTCACCCCGCCATGGAGCAACTCGAACCGGTCCGGCACCGGCACCATCGGAAAGATCTCGATACACGCCCCGCCCGGCGAATAATCGACCAGCCGGCACGCCACCACCGGGAGCTTCGGGCCCACGATGATCTGCGCCTTCGCAGCCTCGCCGCTGGCGGGCCGAACGCGCTGATAAAGTCGTGGCGGCTTGCTTCTCGGCGTCATCATGCGCGCATGCTCTGACATACCCGGTTACAGCATAGTTAAATGACAACGGTCGCGCCCCGTTGCCGGCGCGGAAACCTTAGCGGTGGTAATTTTAATCAAAACGGAATGCGCAAAGGCAAAAAGGGTAGCGGTGGCGTTCGCCCCCGTTCAAGCGGGCATCGCTCCTCGCTCTCATTCAAGTTTTAACAAAGGTTCCAAGGCGCCCTTAAAGCCTGCGTGGTCAGACTGGAGCTCCGATTTCGAAGTTCGCATGATATCGCGGCAACCTCTGATGCGACGGAATTCCGTCGGGGAGCAGTCATGATCGACGAAAAGGTCAAGATCAAATGCACGAAGTGCTCGCAGGTGTTTCGTGAGCGCGCGCAGAGAGTCCGTTCGGGCTTTCAGACCAACTGCCCACACTGCAACCGCCTGATCACCTTCGATGCCACGGCGGAGGATCGCAACATCCGCAAGGCGCTATTGAGCGCCAAGGAGCTGCGCCACGCGATCGAGGACGCGCGCCGGGCGGCCGCGATCGCGCAGGAAGGCGCGCCGGTGCCGGTGATGGATCGCAGCCAGTACTAGTGGTCCGATTCTAACATTTGCTTCCCGGTATGGCTGGCACTTTTGCAAATGCTAGAATCAATGGACCACTAGCAAATATAGGTTTCTAGTGGAGTTTCGGATTTGACATTCGCATTGCGAATTCCGAGCGACAGGGTAGCGAATGTCAAATCCACTCCACCAGAACCGCGTTCCGGCATTCCGTAATCCCGCCATTACGGGCAGCGCCAACATCCATCGTTAGTGATGCATCGCAATAACGCTCGGCTCGTGCCGCCGCAGGACGCGCGCGTGGTAAACCCGCTGTAAATTTCGGCCGCAAAGGCTTGCGCGGATTCCAGCGGCATTAACTACTCCAATCGGAAAAGCGCCCGTGTAACCACGGTTTAAGCCGCCAACGGCGATAACACGCCTTCGTATTTTGGCGTGTTCCCTGGGTGGGGCAGGAAAATGATCGGGCGCGGCAAATGGCTGCTCTGGATGCGGGCTTTCCTGCATTCGGCCGCTCTTGCCGGCGTGGTTCTGATTGCCGCGAGCTGGTTCGTCGTCGCCTACATTTCTTCCCTCGAACGCGAGAAGGCCATCGACGAAGCAATAAAACAATCCGACAGCCTGGTGCGGCTGTTCGAGCACAACACCATCGAGGCGATCGCCCGTTTCGACCGTACGCTGCTGCTGCTGCGCAAGAGTTTCGAGGACGATCCTGCCCATTTCGATCTGCGTCAATGGGCCGAACAGAGCTCGCTGATCAGCGAGGACGCCATTTTGCTGACGCTGATCGGCGTCGACGGCTATACGAGAGCCACGACACTGAACGAAAGCGGTCCTAGGCTTTATCTTGGCGACCGTCCGCACGTCGAAAAAGCGTTGCACGCCACCACCGACGAACTGCAGATCAGCGACCCGGTCGTCGGGCGAACCACCAAGCGCATGTCCATCCTGCTGCTGCGCCGGCTTCGTAACCCGGACGGCTCGACCGCCGGGCTGATCACGCTCTCGATCAATCCGAACTTCATCGATCGTTTCTACAGCGCTGTCGATCTCGGCCGCAATGGCGGCATCTCGATGCGCAATATGAACGGCGTTGTGCTCGCGGCCAAGGGATTTTCGACCAGCCTCACCGGCATCAAGCCGGCCCGCCAGATGCTGTCCGGCGAAATGGCAAAGGCAGCGTCCGGCCACTATTGGGGCCACGGCAATATCGACGGCGTCGTTCGGCTCATCGCCTACCGCACCTCGGATCGTTTCCCGCTGATCTTCACAGTCGGTCTTTCCGAAGAGAGTATTCTGAACGAATACCGCCAACATCGGACGGCCTATATCCTGGTGGCATCGATCGTCACCCTCGTGGTCCTGATCGGCGTCGGCTTCGCGATCCGCTACCAGATCCGGCTCAGCCGCAGCCAGCAGGCGCTCAAACAGCTCAACGAGGAAATCTCGCGGCAGAACGTCCGCTTCGACGCGGCGCTGACCAACATGTCGAGCGGGCTTGCGATGTTCGACGCCGAGGGTCGCCTGACGGTGTGGAACGAGCGCTATGAGCAGATCTACCGGATGCCGCCCGAGCTCGTCCGCCAGGGCACGAGCATCTATGACATCGTGAAGTATTCCGCCGAGAACGGCAAACGCGGCATCAAGGACGTCCCCGCTTTCGTTGACTACTTCCGCCGCGAACTGAAGGAAACCGGCAAGAGCCTGGCGACCAACTACCTTCCCGACGGGCGGATCATCTCGATCGTCAAAACCGCGATTGCGGGCGGCGGCTGGGTCGGCATCCATGAGGACGTCACGGCGCAGCGCGCGCAGGCCAGGCTGATCGAAGAGAAAGCCGCTGAACTCGAACTGACCAATGCGCGCTTCACGGCGGCGCTTCGTCACATGTCGCATGGCCTTTGCCTGTTCGGTCCGGACCAGCGCGTGATCGTCGCCAACACCCGATATGCCGAGCTCTACCGCCTGAAAGAGCAACAGGTAAAACCCGGCACCGCGCTGCGGGACATCTTGCAGGCCCGCGAGGACAACGGCACCGGCTTCGCCACCGACGTCGACGCCTACGTCCGCGTCAACGTCAAGCAAGCCACCGAAATCCAGAGGCTCGCCGACGGCCGCTTCATCTCCATCAAGCGCCAGCCGATGGCCAATGGCGGCTGGCTGACCACCCATGAGGACGTCACCGCGGAAAAGCAGAACGAAAAGGTGATCGCGGAAAAAGCCGCCGAGCTCGAAGTGATCAATACCCGCTTCTCGACCGCGCTCTCCAACATGGCGCAGGGACTGTGCATGTTCGACGGCGAGAAGCGGCTGACGGTCTGGAACGACCGCTATGTCGAACTCCTGGGCATGCCCGAACATCTGCTGAAGGTCGGCACGCCGCTCGAGGTCATTCTGACCGGCCGCTGCGCCCACGACATGCAGAAGGATCAAGACGATCCCGCGGTAAAGACCCGCGTCGCCGAACTGATGGCGTTGCCTCCCGATGCATCGCGGACCGCCGAATTGCCGAACGGCCGCCTCGTCATGCTGACGCGCCAGCCGATGGCCGGCGGCGGCTGGGTGACGATGATCGAGGACATCACCGAACGGCGCCGCGCCGAGGCCGAGATCGTGCATCTGGCGCGGCACGACGTGCTGACAGGGCTCGCCAACCGCGCGGAATTCAATGCCCGCCTCGACGAGGCCAGCCGCCGGCTGAAGCGCAACGGCGGCTGCGTCAGCGTGATGATGATCGACCTCGACCGCTTCAAGGCCGTCAACGACACGCTGGGCCATCTCGCCGGCGATGAACTCCTATCCGAAGTGGCGCGGCGCCTGCAAGCCACCGTGCGCGACACCGACGTGCTGGCGCGGCTCGGCGGCGACGAATTCGCCATAATCCAGGAAGGCGGCGCCGATCAGCGCGAAGGCGCGGTGGCGCTCGCGCTTCGCATCATCGAGGCGGTTTCGACGCCTTTCGAGCTCAACGGGCAGGAAGTGGCGGTCGGCACCTCGATCGGCATTGCGTTGGCGCCGGAGGACGGCCTCGAGCCGGGCGAACTGCTCAAGCGCGCCGATCTTGCGCTCTACAGCGTCAAATCCTCGGGCCGCAACGACTACCGCCTGTTCCGCAACGAGATGCTGGAGATCGTCCACATTCAGCAATCGGCGGAGCGGGAACTGCGCGAGGCGATCGCGCAAGGCCAATTCGAGCTGCATTATCAGCCGGTGGTCGACATCAAGACGCGCGAACTGACCGGCGTCGAGACCCTGGTGCGCTGGCGGCATCCCGTCAAGGGCATGATCCCGCCGGATCACTTCATACCGCTCGCCGAATCCACCGGCCTGATCGGGCCGCTCGGCGACTGGATTCTCGCCCAGGCTTGCGCGGAGGCCGCCAACTGGCCGGCGCAGATCAAGGTCGCCGTCAACATCTCGGCGATCCAGTTCAAGAAGGGCAACCTGTTCGAGGTCATCCTCTCGACGCTGGTGAAGACCGGCTTGCAGCCGGAGCGCCTCGAACTCGAGATCACCGAGACCTCGCTCCTGGAAAACCAGGAAGCGCACCTGACGACCATCCGCCAATTGAAGAATCTCGGCCTGTCGATCGCGCTCGACGATTTCGGCACCGGCTTTTCGTCGATGAACTATCTGACGATCTTCCCGTTCGACAAGATCAAGATCGACAAGTCCTTTACCAAGGGCGTGCTCAGCCGCACCGACTGCCAGGCGGTGGTCGCCTCCTCGATCGCGCTCGCCAAGGGACTCGGAATCGTCACGACGGTCGAAGGCGTCGAGACCGAAGAGCAGTTCGCGTACATGCGCAAGGCCGGCGTCGAACTCGCACAAGGCTATTTGTTCGGCAAGCCGGTGCCGGTCTGCGAATTCGGCCGCGCCAGCGCGCCGATGCTCACCGCGCTCGTCGCGTAAGCACGCTTCTACGACAACAGCCAGGCAGCCGGTGGCCCCGTCGGGCATCCGGACTTCTCCCGACGGCAGACATCCAAGGCTGCTTCGCCTGGGGCCATGAGCGGAAGCCCGGCATCGTTGGGCCTCTCCACCTTGGAGCATGCCTCTGGTTACTTGGTTTCGAGATAAGGGTCCTCGCGGAGCGAGCCATAATCAAGTGGCTGCTGCCTTCTGCTCATCGTCGCCAGGACGTCGTGCTGCTCATTCGCAGTAACTGCGGCCGTTGAACGAAAAGCACTTTCCGCCGCCGCCAGCCGGGGCTGCACGATGCCGTGGCTCGGCATCGCGCTCGGCGGTGCGCGGTCTGGGCGCAGGCTCCGGACGTTTCTCGCAAGCGCCGCTCGAGTTCAGGAAGGACCCATTGCGGCAGCTGATCTGAACGCAACGGTCGCCGTCCTCCCTCTGGCCCTTGGCGCAGATCAGCGGGCAGACGCGGTCGGTCTTGGCGCGAACGGTATCCAGCGCGTCGAGGCTTGCGACCCTGACGTCGAACCTGGTGTTGGCGTTCTTGTTGAAGAGCTCGAGCGCCTTGCGCGAGCTGTCGTCCCAGGCGCCGTCGACAGTCCCGGCGTTGCAGCCGACGCGTTTCAGGTGGGCCTGTAGGAGCCGGTTGAGGTCGGCCTGATCGAGCGGCGGCGATGACGGACTTTTGGGCTCGGTTTGCTCCGGCGTCAGGCTGGCGATTTTGTCGGGCTCTCCCTCTGAGGTGGGCTTGGCCTGTTCGGCCTTTGCCAACTCGACCTCGCGCCGGGCTTCGTCGATTGCCTGGCGCTTGGCTTCCTCGAGCTGCTGTCGCGCGGCTTCCGCCTGTTGCTGCGCCAACTGGACCTGCTCGCGCGCCTCGACCAGTTCCTTCCTGGCCTGCTCGGCGGCCTGGCGCCGCGCTTCTTCGATGTCCTTTTTGGCCTGCTCGGACAGCTTCTGCCTGGCTTCTGCGGTCTGGCGCTGGCTTTGTTCTTCCAGTTGCTTGCGCAACTCGACGGCCTTGAACGCGGCCTGCTCTTCGGCGTCCCGCCGTGCACCGTCCGCCTTGGCGCGCGATTGCTCGGCGGCGGCGAGCTTGTTGTTCTGAGCCCGCGCCAGATTGGCATAGAGGCCGGCTGGATGGCTGGCGAGGAACGAGTCCCACGCCTCCCGGGTACTGACCTGGGCAGCGAGTTCATAATCGACCCGCGCTTGCGCTTCCGAATCGGCGGGTTTCGCGACGGCGGGAACGAGCGACATCGTCTGTCCGCCGAGCGAACCGTAGACGAACGGTTCCTGACGGTTGCCCGTGCTCTTGAGCACGTCGTCCCGCACGCGGCCGAAAGCCAATCTCAGATCAAGCCCGGGTTCGGCAATATACTTCACGAGCGCGGATGCGAACGGGCTGTTCTCATCGTCGCCGCCGTCGCTCGCGACCGCGCCTGCCTTGGCCGCGAAAGCCACCAGCGTGTCTGATACGGTGGGCTCGACCCTGGCCAGGCCGCGGCCGATCGCGCGGCTCGCAACGGTCCGCCTCATGGTATTGGCGAACGGGTTTTTGCGGCACGCATCGAGGATCACGAGCCGCAGCCGCCTGGCGCCTTCGAGCGCCTTGAGCACGCGATCGAGCGAGAGGGTCTCGTCTTCGATGTCGAAGTCGCTGACGAGTTTGGCGTCCGCCGGCACAAGATAATTAGTGCCGTCGACCTCGATGCCGTGTCCAGCATAATAGACCACCGCGATATCGGCATCGCGCGCGGTCTCGGAGAATTCGCGGATTACGCGGCGCAGATCGACGATGCCGACATCGCGCTGATTGTTGACGACATCAAATCCGGCTTGCTTGAAGAGGGCGGCGATCGCATCTGCGTCGCGGGCCGGATTGGTCAGCAGCGGGACCTGCTGATATTTCGACACGCCAATGACGAGCGCGACGCGCTTGTCGGCAAGCGCCGGCCCTGCGGAAAGGCAGAGCAAACATCCAATCAAGAATAGGGCGGATCGCATCCAGACCTCCCTGTCCAGTCCGCATATATTTGCCAATCGGGCCGCTTCCGACAAGCCGTGAGGTTTCGCCATTTGCGCAAAATATTTTTGCAGGTCCTTTGAACCCCGTCGGTGGCGTAACTCACACATGCGGTGGGTCCGTTGCATTGTTGGCGGTGGCCAACCCGTGCCGCGGAGCGGAGGAATCCAGGATGAAGCGCTGCTGGATCTCGATCGTCGTCGGAGCCAGCTCCCTGGCCGCGGCATCGGCGGCTCCCGAGCCGAAGCCGGACGCCGGCGCGGTTTGCCTTTATGAAAGCAAGGCCTACAGCGAAGGGGCGTTTGTCTGCGTCCAGAAATCGCTGATGCTGACGTGTGTGGCCGAAGGCGCCCACATGTCCTGGAAGCCGGTTCCCGATAGGGACATCAACGACCGTTGCACGGCGCCCACGGTGCAACATGTTGCGCCGGAGCCGCGGATTCACCCGTACTGGCACCGCCGCCAAGTCCGATTGAGTCACCCGTTCGTCGAAAATCCGGCGAAATGCTTCATCTTCAACGGTGTGCAATACTGTGAGTAGAACGCCAAAAAATCCGGGAGGGGAAGATGCCGTCAAGGCGTTTGATCGCTGGCAGCGTGGTCTTTCTGCTGGCAGGCGCAAACGTAGCGCAAGCCGGGCCGCCGGCGCAGCTGCTGGGCAAGTCGGTCGTGATCGACTGGAGCGATACCCGCTCGCAGCGTGACGGCAACAATCCGGAATATCACACGGTGAACGGCAGCCACACGCTCAGCATCTACATCAGCACGGCCGGGCGCACGTTCATCCGCCAGGTCAACAGGACGCGGGCTGGCTCGGGTCGCCTCGACCAGGCGCCGGGCCAGAACGGCTCGCACGCCGCCGTATTTGAAGGGCAAACGATGACGGTGTTCCGCCAGACCCGCGGCGGAGCTCAGCGCACGGTCGTGCACTTTGAAGGCGGCTTCACGGGCTGCAGTGCGACCACCGGCCTCGGCTTCCAATCCGGCCAGACCAGCGTCTCGGTCAGCCCGATTACGGGGCGGCGGGTCGAGATGCGGTCACTGGCCGTGACCAGCGTCAGCTGTTCGGTGCGAGGCGGAAACGTATTCGGCAGCGAGTGAACAGCCCTACGCTTCAGCGCCAGCCGTCTGGCGTCCGCTTGCCTTCAATGGTGGACGCGTCGGTCGGGCCGCGCCAGAGCGCCGATGCTCGTCGCGTCAGGCGCGTCACATATTTCAATCGAAATGAAAGAGGCCGCCGTTTGCGGCGGCCTCGGCACTAGAGAAAATCGGCTTCGTATCAAATAAAAAACGACGCTATTGCGCGATCCCTTCGACCGCGCGAGTGCCGCCACATCGCGAACCTGGCACGGCGTTGTGACACTGACGGAGACGACTTAAGGGCGCCCTTTCCGCGTTTTCGGCAACGCACCCGCGGTCGGCCGTTGAAATCGCTGCGCAAAATGCTGGTTCCGTGATGCTGCTGCCCCAAATTTCGGCACGAACCTTGCACTCCTCAAACTGCGAAGTATGCTTCGCATTCACCAGAGGGGAGCGAGCGCTTGTCTGCCACGCCGCCGGCCGCGGCAAATGTCCTGCCTGCCGAACTGAACGCATTATCGTGGCCAGACTGCTCAATAAATTTGCATGCCGGGTGCAATGATTGGACTAGGTTTGAAACCAACAGCGCAAGAGCGGAGAGCCACCATGATATCGACGATCAGACATCTTTCGACGGCTGCACTGGCGATAACGCTCCTGAGCGGGGCGGCACAGGCTGAAACCATCAAGATCGGCGTCAACGAGCCGCTGACCGGGGCTTTCGCCGCCTCCGGCACCTACGTCGTCAACGGTGCCAAGATCGCGGCCGACGAGATCAATGCCAAGGGCGGCATCCTGGGCAAGCAGATCGAGCTCGTGATCGAAGACAACAAGAGCAATCCGACCGAAGCCGCCGCCGTCGCCGAAAAGCTGATCACCCGCGACAAGGTTCCGGTGATGATGGGCGCCTGGGGCTCCAGCCTGACGCTGGCCGTGATGCCGAAACTGATGGAATACGAGACGCCGATGGTGGTGGAGACCTCCTCCTCGGGCAAGATCACCACCAGCGGCAATCCCTATATCTTCCGCATCTCGCCGCCGTCAGCGGTCGAGGCGACCGCGTTCAAGCAGATCGTCGACAAGCTCAACCTCAAGAAGGCCGATTTCCTGGTCATCAACAATGACTGGGGGCGCGGCACCGCCGACGACTTCGGCAAGATGTTCAAGGAAAAGGGCATCAATGTCGGCCTGGTCGAGACGATGGACCAGGGCGCACAGGACATGAGCGCGCAGCTTTCCAAGATCAAGGGCTCCGATTCCGAGACGCTGATCGTGACCACCGCCGTCGATCAGCTCACGCTGATCTTCAAGCAGGCGGCGGCACTCGGCTTGAAGAAGAAGATCATCACGACAGGCGGTTCGCAGAATCCGGACCAGATCATCGCGCAGGCGGGTGCGGCGGCCAACGGCACCATGCATCTGACGACCTTCCTGCCCTGGTTCCCCGACAAGACGCCAAATCCGAAGGCGACCGAATTCTTCATTTCCGAATGGAAGAAGCGCGGGTTCGATTTCGCCGGATGCACCGAGAGCTTCCGTGGCTATGACGGCATCCGCACCGCGGCGGCGGCGATCGAGAAGGCCGGCAAGCCCGACGCGGCGGCGATCAAAACCGCGCTGTGGGGAATCGACGTCAAGGGCCTCAACGGCGACATCGTCTTCAAGAAGTCCGGTCCCGAAGGCAAGGAGAGCGGCCAAAGCCAGCCGAACGTCTATCTCATCGAGATCAGCGACGGCAAAATCGGCATGAAGACGCTTTAGGATTGGATGTATACAGGGCGAGGCAGCTAGTGTCCTGATTTTCGAAGTTCGTATCGTCTCGCGGCGCCACGTTTACGAACTTCGGAATCAAAAGGACACTGGAAGATCTGGGTATCCAGTGTGACTTTGGTTCAGAAGCCCGCACAACGAACTCGCGGCAACACTGATGCGGACTCCTGAACCGTCATACTAATTAAAGCGCCTCGCCCTTCTCTTTCACGCTATCGGACCTCCGTTGAGCGAGTTTCTGCAACATCTGGTCAATATGCTGGTGCTCGGCGGCACCTACGCGCTGCTCGGGATCGGGCTCACATTGATCTTCGGCATCATGAACGTCGTGAACTTCACCCACGGCGTGCTGTATACGTTCGGCGCCTACATGATGTTCATCGTGGTGCATCAGCTCGGCATGAACTTCTTCCTCGCGCTGCCGGTTGCCGTGATTGCCGGCTGGGCGCTCGGCGCCGTGATCGAATTGACACTGCTGCGGCCGCTCAGAGGCTCCGACATCGACACCACGATGCTGGTGATGATTGGCGCCTGGATCGCCATGCAGTCCGGCGCGCTCTGGATCTGGGGCGGCGTCGCAAAGTCCGTCTCGACGCCGTTTCCGGAACAACCGCTGGTCATCGGACCGGTGTCGGTGTCGTGGCTGCGGCTGTTCGTGCTGGCGGCCGCCGCGCTCTTGATCGCCGCCACGTACCTGCTGATCAACCGCACCAAGCTTGGCTGCGCGATGCGGGCGACATTCCAGGATCACGATACGGCATCGCTGATGGGCGTCAATGTCGACCTGATCTACACCTCGACCTTTGCCATCGGATCGAGCCTGGCGGCGGCGGCCGGCGCCCTGCTCGGCCCGGTCTACGTGATCTTTCCGCAAATGGGCGATCTCGCCGCGGTCAAGGCCTTCGCGATCGTGATCCTCGGCGGATTGGGCAATATCACAGGCGCCGTCATCGGCGGCTTCATCCTGGCGCTCGCCGAGGAACTCGGCGCGGGCTATGTGTCCTCGGGCTACCGCGATGCCATGGGCTTTCTCATCATCATCGCGGTGTTGATTGCAAGACCGACGGGACTGTTCGCGCGTTCGGAGCGCGTCGGATGAAGCTGCTTGCAACGCTTGTTTCGATCGCCGCGCTCGCCTCGGTGCCGTTGTG
>Ga0335078_10008695_pt1 | contig 15081 bp, 10 predicted proteins | sample Lox_Sample_32_FD_206711 | JGI IMG/M metagenome (GOLD analysis project Ga0335078, IMG submission 206711) | Soil microbial communities from Loxahatchee National Wildlife Refuge, Florida, United States - Lox_Sample_3.2 | ecosystem: Environmental > Terrestrial > Soil > Wetlands | place: USA...
GTGGAGGAGAGCCTGAACCGCTGCATCGGCGCCATCCGCCTCCTCGTCGAGGACGCCGGATCCCTGGCGCGCGCCGCGGTGGCCGGGGACCTGCGCCTGCGCGCCGACGCCCGCCGCCACGGCGGCGACTTCCGCCGCATCGTGGAGGGCGTGAACGGAGCGCTCGACGCCGTCACCGGCCCCCTCTCCGCCGCGGCCTCCCTCCTCCAGGCCGTCTCCCGGGGCGAGCTCCCGGAGCGCGTCGAGGGGCGCTTCCCCGGCGACTTCGCCGAGATGAGGGCCAGCCTGGAGCGCTCGGTGGCCGCCCTCCGCGCGCTCGCCGACGACGTGCGCACCCTCACGGCGGCAGGCGTCGAGGGGAGGCTGTCGGCGCGGGCCGACGCCTCTCGCCACGCCGGCGAGTACCGGGCCGTGGTGCTCGGCGTGAACGCCACCCTGGACGCGGTCATCGCGCCGGTGCAGGAGTCGTCCCAGGTGCTCGAGCGGATCGCCGCCCGGGACCTCTCCGCCCGCGTGGAACGCGCCTTCCGCGGCGAGCACGCCCGCATCCGGGACGCCGTGAACGCCACCGCGTCCGCCCTGGAGGAGGCCATCGGCCAGGTGTCGCGGACGGCGGACCAGGTGTCCGCCGCGGCCTCCGAGATCGCGAGCTCCAGCATGACCGTGGCCGCGGGCGCGAGCCAGCAGGCCGTCTCCATCCAGGAGACGTCCCGGAGCCTCGAGGCCATGGCCGAGGCCGCCCGGCACAGCGCCGAGTCCGCGGACCAGGCGCGGGCGCTCGCGTCCGGCACGGACGCCGCCGCCAGTCGAGGCAACGACGCGGTCGAGGCCCTCAGGCTGGCGATGGGGCGCGCCCGCACCGCGGCCCAGGGGACCTCCCAGATCATCAAGGACATGAGCGAGATCGCCTTCCAGACGAACCTGCTCGCGCTCAACGCCGCCGTCGAGGCCGCCCGGGCGGGGGAGGCCGGGCGCGGCTTCGCCGTGGTGGCGGAGGAGGTCCGGGGGCTCGCCCTGCGCTCCAAGGAGGCGGCCGGCCGGACCGAGGCCCTCATCCGGGAATCGCTCTCCCAGGTGGAGGCCGGCGCCCGGACCGGGGACCAGGTGGCCGCCGTCCTGCGGGAGGTGACGGCTGCGGTCGAGCGCGTCGCCGCGGTCGTGGGCGAGATCCGCCAGGGTGCGGTGGCCCAGTCCCAGGGCATCGAGCAGGTGCGCAAGGCGGTGGCGGAGGTGGACGGGGTCACCCAGACGAACGCCGCCAGCTCCGAGGAGACGTCCTCCTCGGCCGAGGCGCTCGCCGCCCAGGCGGAGAGCCTCGCCTCCATGGTCCGGAGCTTCCGGATCCGCTCGGAGCCGCAGGGGCCAGCCCCGGCGGACCCTCCCGCGGCCCGCGGGACCGAGGCGCGCGCGTAGCGGGCGGTCCTCCCGGAGGCTCCTCGCGGCGGCGAGAGGCTAGCTGCCCCGCTTGCGCCGGACGGTCACCGACTCACCCCCGATCCCCCAGTTGTCGGTCTCGACCTCCTCGATGACCACGACGGTGGTGGCCGGGTTCTTGCCGAGCTTGTCGCGCAGCAAGTCCGTCACCCCCCGGATGAGCTCGGCCTTCTGCTGGGGAGTCGCGCCCTCGCGCGTGATCTTGATGTTCACGTACGGCATGTGTTCCTCCTCTAGGGTGTGGGGGTGGCCGGGGCTCGGCCGCGGAACGGGACCGGCGCCACGAGGAGCGCTCCGCCGAGCGCCACCGCTCCCGCGGCCAGGAGGACGGCGGGCGCCGGGTCGCCGAGCCGCTTGGAGAGGGCGCCGGCGACGAGGGGGCCGAGGACCTGGCCGACCCCGTAGACGGCCGTGAGCGTGCCCACGATGCGGCCCGGCGCCTCGGGCGCGAGGCGGCGCCCGGCCGCCATGGCCAGGGTGGTGATCCCCATGAAGGTCCCGCCGAAGAGCGCCGCGCCGGCGAGAGCCGCGGCGGGAGACCGCCACAGGCAGGGCAGCGACATGCCGACGGCCTGCAGGAGGTGGGCGGCGGCGAGCGCCCGGGCGGTCCCGAGGTGGCGGCCGAAGGAGGCCCAGAGGAGGGCGGAGGGCACCGCCGCGAGCCCGGTGAGCACCCAGGTCCAGGGCGCCAGGTCCTCGAGGCCAGGGGTGCGGCGGACCGCGGCCACGGCGAAGGTGCCGCTCACGATGTAGCCGAACCCTTCGAGGAAGTAGGCGGCGGAGAGCCGGGAGAGGCCAAGGGGGGACCCGCCCGGCGCGCGCGCGGCGGCGGGCGCGGCCAGCGCCCCGGGCGGCCCGGCGAGGCTCCGGAAGGCCGGAAGGGAGAGGCCCGAGGCGATGAGGGCGAGCGCGAGCCAGGGAGGGCGGTAGCCGGCCCCGGGCGGCGCCAGGGCCGCCACCGACCCGGAGAGCGCGATGCCCAGACCCACGCCCGAGTAGAGGAGGCCGGCGTGGGAAGCGGCGGCCTCGAGGGCCGCCGCGGAGGCGAGCACGAAGACGAGGCCGCTCGCCACCCCGGCCGCGACCCGAAGCACCGCCCAGGCCGCGAGGGAGGTGGTGGCCGCGCCCAGGGCCGTCGCCAGCGCGGTCACGGCCAGGCCGAGGCGCAGCGCCCCGCCGCGCTCCCGGCGCCCGGCGAGCTGGCGAGCGGCGAGCACGCCGGCGAGGTAGCCGAGGAGGTTCGCGGAGGCGAGGGCGCCGGCGACGTCGTCCCCGGCCCCGAGGGCGAGCTGCGTCTCGGGGAGGAGCGCCGTGTAGGCGAAGCGCCCGATGCCCATGGCCGCGGCGAGCGCCAGGGCCCCTCGAAGCGCCGGCAGGAAGTCCCGACCGTCCACCCCGCTACCCATGTCGCGGCCTCCGCTGGCCTTCAAGGGGTTGGTGGCCCGGAGCGAGTCCCCCGGCGGCCGGGCTCCCCGGTCGGGGCGGGCGCGGCGCCGGGCCCTCCCCGGTCCGCTCCGCCCGTGAAAGCCGGCGGACTCGGAGTCGAGTCGGCCGGCCCGACGAGTTCGCTCGCAGTGCGTCCTCCTCCGGGTGCCGGGTGTTTCGTGACCGGTCGCGGGCGACCCGGGTCCGCCGCACCAGGACGCCCGCCTCGCACCCGGCGGTCATTTCCGAGCCGGGACGGGCCCTTGCAGAACGTGGGGCAAACGCGCCCTCGGCGCGCCCGGTGCAAATGCACCCTGTGACATCGAGTGTCAGTTGCGCGACCACAGGGTCGCCGAGGTGGAGAGTCATGCGGAACGCACGCACACGGACCAAGATCCTCGCCGGATTCGCCGCCGCCCTGGTGGTGGCCCTCGCCGTGGGAGCGGCCTCGTTTGTGGCCTCTCGCCAGATCGGCCGGCAGCTGGACGTGGTCTCGGAGGCGCAGTTTCCCATCCACCGCGCCCTGGCCGACGTGGAGGGAGGGTTTCGCGAAGCCCACCAGTTCCTGAGCCACCTGGCCTTGGCCCGCGTCACCGTCTCGGTGATGCAGGCCGCGGACTGCCGGGGCTGCCACGCCGACACGACCATCCTGAGCGACAAGGCCGAGCAGGAGATCGCCCGGGTGGACAAGGGCATCGCCGGCGTGGAGTCCCTCCCCAAGACCGACGCCACCCGCGAGCTCTGGCCGCCGCTCCACGCGGGCCTCTCGAACTGGCTCGGGGAGGCGAAGCGGCTGCGCGCCCTCCTCGCCGAGCGGGACCGGACGAAGGGGGACGCGAAGGCCATCGACGCCCAGGTCTTCGAGCAGTGGCGCTCCCTCCACAACTCGGCGGACGCCATCGCCGCCTCCATCGACAAGCTGAACGAGGCGGTGCGCGCCGAGGCCGAGGCCTCGCACGAGGAGGGTCGGGCCGCCCAGGGGCGGCAGCTCTACATCCAGCTCGCGGTCATCGCCCTGGGCGCCGCCCTCATGACCCTGGTGGGGCTCGTCATCGCCCGCTCGGTGGAGAAGGCGCTCCTCGCCCTCTCCGGCGAGGCCTCCAAGCTCACGAACGCGGCGGCGAGCGGCGAGCTGGCCCTGCGCGGGGACGAGAGCGTGGTGCCGGACGAGTTCCGGCCCATCGTCCGGGGGATGAACGCCACCCTGGAGGCGATGGAGGAGCCCGTGCGCGTCTCCTGCGAGTACGTGCAGAAGCTCTCCCTGGGGAAGACCCCCCCGCGGATCTCCGCCGCCTACCAGGGCGAGTTCGAGCGCATGAAGCAGGCCTGGAACGAGCTCATCGACATCCTGGAGCGGCGCCAGAGCGACGTCCGCATGCTCACGGAGGCGGCCCTGGCCGGCCACCTCCAGGTGCGCGCCGACGCCTCCAAGTACTCCGGCGGCAACGCGGCCCTCATCGGCGGGGTGAACGGCCTGCTCGACCTCTTCTCGAAGCCCCTCGCCGCGGCCTCCGCGCACGTGGACCGGCTCTCCAAGGGCGACGTCCCCCCGGCCATCGAGGAGTCGTGGCCGGGCGAGCTCGACGGGCTGCGGCAGAACCTGAACCGCTGCTCGGCGGCGGTGGGGGCGCTCGTCGCCGACGCCCGCATGCTCTCGGACGCGGCCGTGGAGGGGCGGCTTTCCACCCGCGCCGACGCGGCGAAGCACCAGGGAGACTTCCGCAAGATCGTCGAGGGCGTGAACGGGACGCTCGACGCCGTCATCGCCCCGCTCCAGGCCGCCGCGAGCTGCGTGGAGCTCATCGCCCGGGGCGAGATCCCCCCGAAGATCGCCGACAGCTGGCGCGGGGACTTCCAGGCGCTGGCCCGGAACCTGAACACCTGCATCGACTCGGTGAACGCCCTCGTCGCCGACGCCCGCGCCCTCGTGAAGGCGGCCGTCGAGGGGAAGCTCTCCACGCGCGCCGACGCCTCGAAGCACCGGGGCGACTTCCGCAAGGTCATCGAGGGCGTGAACCAGACCCTCGACGCCGTCCTCAACCCGGTGAACGAGGCGGCGCTCGTGCTCGAGAAGCTGGCCCGCCGCGACCTGACGGCGCGCGCCAGCGGCCAGTACCAGGGCGACCACGCGAAGATCAAGGAGGCCTTGAACGAGACGGCCCAGGCCCTCCACCAGGCGCTCGGCCAGGTGGCGATCGCGGCGACCCAGGTCTCCGCCGCCGCCGGCCAGATCGCGGCCTCGAGCCAGTCCGTCGCCGACGGCGCCTCCCAGCAGGCCTCCGCCCTGGAGGAGACCGGGGCCCAGCTCGAGTCCATGGCGTCCATGACCCGGCACTCGTCCGAGAGCGCGCAGCAGGCGAACGCCCTCGCCACGAGCGCGCGCAACGCCGCCAGCGATGGGGCCTCGACGATGCAGCACATGTCGGGGGCCATGGGGCGAATCCGGGCCGCCGCGGAGGGAACGTCCCAGATCATCAAGGACATCAACGAGATCGCTTTCCAGACGAACCTCCTCGCCCTCAACGCCGCCGTGGAGGCGGCCCGCGCCGGGGAGGCGGGGCGCGGCTTCGCGGTGGTCGCCGAGGAGGTCCGCTCCCTCGCCCTGCGGGCCAAGGACGCGGCCATGAAGACCGAGGCCCTCATCCACGAGTCGGTGAAGGAGGCCGGAGACGGGGAGGCGACCGCGAAACAGATGAACGAGAAGTTCGCCGAGATCGCGGGCTCCATCAGCAAGGTCTCCGAGATCGTCGCCGAGATCGCGGCCGGCGCCCGGGAGCAGTCGACGGGCATCGAGCAGCTCAACTCGGCGGTGGCCCAGATGGACAAGGTCACCCAGGCGAACGCGGCCAACTCGGAGGAATCCTCCTCGGCCTCCTCGGAGCTCTCGAGCCAGGCGCAGGACCTCGCCGAGATGGTCCGCGGCTTCCGCTTCGAGCAGGGCCAGGCGGCGGCGAGCGCGCCCGCCAAGGGAGCGCGCAAGGCCGTCGCGGAGAAGCCCGCGAAGCAGAACGGCATCGAGCGACAGGGGATCGCGGCCGCCGCCGACGACCTGCGCTTCCAGGAGTTCTAGCGAAGCGGCCGAGACCGCGGCGATCGCTCGCTCGGGGGAGGGCGGCCTGGCCCCTCCCCCCTCATCCGTCGGCGAGGGGGTCCTCCCCGGTCTTCCAGGACGGCAGCACCCGGTCCGAGAGCTGGAAGTTCTCGCCGTCGTGCTCGGTGTAGACGACGTAGACGCTCTGGCGAGGGACGCCCCAGGCTCGCTCGAGCTCCTCCATGACGGCGAGCGCCAGGCGCCGCTTCTGGTCGGCCGTCCGGCCCTTGCGGATGTCGGCGTTCAGGAAGGCGATGCCGCGCTCCGGGAACTGGGCGCGCCCGAAGACGAGGTCCTCCCGGCCATAGCAGCGCAGGGTGACGCCGATGTGGTCGGTGCCGGTGTCCATGATCTCGGAGAAGAGCCGGACGATGGCGCCCGCGAATCGCCTCTTCTCCTCGGCGCTCGGGGTGAAGTTGGTCTCGAACTGCAGGTGCGGCATGCGGCCTCCGAGAGTTTGCGGGCTCCCCCGGGACGGCGATCTACTCCCGGCCCGCCCCCCTGTCACGGGGGAGCGGTCCCTCCCCGGGCCGTCCACCCGGGGTAAGCGCTCCGGCGCCGCGCCCGCCCGCTGACCCCCGGGGGGGATGGCGGGGTCTCTTCATGAGTCTCGACCCGAGAGGGTGACCCCCTCTCATGCGGGGAGGCTCTACCATCGCCTTGCACCGCGCAATGTTCCCGGGGAGGGGGCCGTGCGGTATGCACGCCCGCGTCTGGTGAGCGCCGAAAACCCCCGTGCTTCCCGGGGCTCGCAGAGCCCGCGGAGTGGCCCGGCGCGTGCTTTAGGGGCGGCCCGCGAACCGCAGGAGACACCATGGTCGACACCCTGTACATCCTCGCCGCCGTCGTCTTCTTCGCCGTGGCCATCGCCTACGTGCTGGGCTGCGACCGGCTCTAGCGCCATGTCGAGCGAGCGAGTGCCCCGCAGACCGGGTCCGTCCCCCCGGCCTCTCCCCTCTCCAGCGGAAGAAGGAGGCTCTCCATGAGCTTCGAATACCTGGTCGGAATCCTCCTCACCGCCCTCCTCAGCGCGTACCTCCTCTACGCCCTCCTCTTCCCGGAGCGCTTCTAGGTTCCCGCCATGACCCTGAACGGCTGGCTGCAGATCAGCGTCTTCACCCTCGCCGTGCTCGCGCTCGCGAAGCCGGTGGGCCTCTACCTCTACCGCGTCTACGAGGGGGAGCACCGGCCCCTGCCGAAGGTGCTCGGTCCGGTGGAGCGCTTCCTCTACCGGCTCTGCGGGGTCGATCCCGCGAAGGAGCAGGACTGGAAGGGCTACGCCATCTCCATGCTCCTCTTCAGCCTCTTCGGCCTGCTCGGGACCTACCTCATCCTCCGGCTCCAGGCGGTCCTGCCCCTCAACCCCAACAAGATGGCGGCCGTCGCCCCGGACCTGGCCTTCAACACGGCCGCGAGCTTCACCACCAACACGAACTGGCAGGCCTACTCGGGCGAGTCCACCATGAGCTACCTCGCCCAGATGGCGGGGCTCGCCTGGCACAACTTCACCTCCGCGGCCGTGGGCGTGGGCGTGGCGCTGGCTCTCGCCCGCGGCCTCACCCGCCGGCCCGGGCCCCAGGGCCCGAAGACCATCGGGAGCTTCTGGGTGGACCTGGTGCGCGGCACCCTCTACGTGTTCCTCCCCGTCTCCTTCCTCTTGGCGCTCTTCTTCGTCTCCCAGGGCGTGGTCCAGACGCTCGCCCCGAACGTGGAGCTCACCGGCGTGGAGGGGGCGAAGCAGGTGATCACGCTCGGGCCGGTGGCCTCCCAGGAGGTCATCAAGATGTTCGGCACGAACGGCGGCGGCTTCTTCAACGCGAACAGCTCGCACCCGTTCGAGAACCCCACCCCGCTCGTGAACTTCGTCCAGCTCCTGCTCATCTTCGCCGTCCCGGCCGGCCTCACCTACACCTTCGGAAAGATGGCCCGCGACACCCGGCAGGGGTGGGCGCTCTTCGCCGCCATGGCCTTCCTCTTCCTGGCCGGGGTGGCGGTCGCCTACGGGTCCGAGTCGATGCACAACCCGGCGCTGGCCGGCCTCTCCCTGAACCAGGCCGCCGGGAACACGGAGGGGAAGGAGGTGCGCTTCGGCATCGCCGACTCCGCCCTCTTCGCCACCGTGACCACCGACGCCTCCTGCGGGGCCGTGAACTCCATGCACGACAGCTTCACCCCCCTCGGCGGGCTCGTCCCCCTCGTCAACATGCAGCTCGGGGAGGTGATCTTCGGCGGGGTGGGGGCCGGCCTCTACGGGATGCTCGTCATGGCGGTGCTCACCGTCTTCATCGCCGGGCTCATGGTGGGCCGGACGCCCGAGTACCTGGGGAAGAAGATCGAGGGGAAGGAGATGAAGCTCGCCGTCCTCTACATCCTCGTCTTCCCCCTCGTGGTGCTGAGCCTGGCCGGCCTGTCCGCGGTGGTCCAGGGCGGCGTCTCCTCTCTCGCCAACGCCGGGCCGCACGGCCTCTCCGAGCTCCTCTACGCCTACACGAGCGGCGCGGCCAACAACGGCTCGGCCTTCGCCGGCCTGAACGCCAACACCAAGTTCTGGAACCTGACGCTCGCCTTCGACATGCTCGTGGGCCGCTTCCTCATGATCGTCCCGGCGCTCGGCATCGCCGGCGCCATGGTGAACAAGAAGTCGGTCGCGGCCGGCCCGGGCACCTTTCCCACCGACGGCCCGACCTTCGTCATGCTCCTCATCTCCGTGGTGATCATCGTCGGGGCGCTCACCTACTTCCCCGCGCTCTCGCTCGGGCCGGTGCTCGAGCACTTCGCCGCCCTGAACGGAAAGCTCTTCTAGCCATGGCCCCCAAGACCACGAAGTCCGCTCTCTTCGATCCGCAGATCCTTCGCCAGGCGGTGCTGGAGAGCCTGCGCAAGCTCGACCCCCGCATGGTGGCGAAGAACCCGGTCATGTTCGTGGTGGAGGTGGGCAGCCTCCTCACCACGCTCCTCTGGCTCCGGGACCGCCTCTTCCACCCCGCGGGGGCCGCCCCGGGCTGGTTCACGCTCACCGTGAGCCTGTGGCTCTGGTTCACGGTGGTGTTCGCCAACTTCGCGGAGGCGGTGGCGGAGGGGCGCGGCAAGGCGCAGGCGGACAGCCTGCGCAAGATGCGCCGGGACGTCATCGCCCGCAAGCTCGCCAACGGCCGCGAGGAGCAGGTGCCGGCCGCGTCCCTGCGCAAGGGCGACACCGTGGTGGTCGAGGCCGGCCAGATGGTGCCCGGGGACGGCGAGATCGTGGAGGGCGTCGCCTCGGTGAACGAGTCGGCCATCACCGGGGAGTCGGCCCCCGTCATCCGGGAGGCGGGCGGCGATCGGAGCGCCGTCACCGGGGGCACCACCGTCCTCTCCGACCGCATCGTGGTGCGGATCACCGTGAACCCCGGCGAGTCCTTCCTGGACCGGATGATCGGCCTGGTGGAGGGCGCCTCCCGGCAGAAGACCCCGAACGAGATCGCGCTCCACATCCTCCTCGTCGGGCTCACCCTCATCTTCCTCTTCGCCTGCGCCACCCTGGTGCCGCTCGCCGCCTACTCCGGCATCACCCTCTCGGTGACCGCCATCGTGGCCCTGCTCGTCTGCCTCATCCCCACCACCATCGGAGGCCTGCTCTCCGCCATCGGCATCGCCGGCATGGACCGGCTCCTCCGCAAGAACGTCCTCGCCATGAGCGGCCGGGCGGTGGAGGCGGCCGGGGACGTGGACGTGCTGCTCCTCGACAAGACCGGCACCATCACCCTGGGGAACCGCATGGCGAGCGACCTCATCCCGGCCGCGGGCGTGCGGGTGGAGGACCTGGCCGACGCGGCCCAGCTGGCGAGCCTCGCCGACGAGACGCCGGAGGGGCGCTCCATCGTGGTGCTCGCCAAGGAGCGCTTCAACCTGCGCGGCCGGGAGCTCCACGGCGACGCCCGGTTCGTGGCCTTCAGCGCCCAGACCCGCATGAGCGGCTGCGACATCGGCGACCGGGTGATCCGCAAGGGAGCGGTGGACGCGGTGGCGAAGCACGTCGCCGCGCTGGGCGGCGCGATGCCGCCCGAGCTCCTCGCCGCCGCCGGCCGCATCGGGGACAGCGGCGGCACCCCGCTCGCCGTCTCCGACGGCGCCCGCGTCCTCGGCATCGTGGAGCTGAAGGACGTGGTGAAGGGCGGCATCAAGGAGCGCTTCGAGCGCTTCCGCGCCATGGGCATCCGCACCGTCATGATCACCGGCGACAACCCCCGCACCGCCGCGGCCATCGCCCGCGAGGCCGGGGTGGACGACTTCCTCGCCGAGGCCACCCCCGAGACCAAGATGCGGCTCATCCAGGAGCAGCAGGCCCTGGGGAAGCTCGTGGCCATGACCGGGGACGGCACGAACGACGCCCCGGCCCTGGCCCAGGCCGACGTGGGCGTGGCCATGAACACCGGCACCCAGGCCGCCAAGGAGGCCGGGAACATGGTGGACCTCGACTCGAACCCCACCAAGCTCCTCGAGGTGGTGGAGGTCGGCAAGCAGCTGCTCATGACCCGCGGCACGCTCACCACCTTCTCCATCGCCAACGACGTGGCCAAGTACTTCGCCATCCTGCCGGCCCTCTTCGTGGCCGCCTACCCGGAGATGGCGCCCCTCGACGTCATGCACCTCGCCTCCCCGTACAGCGCCATCCTCTCGGCGGTCATCTTCAACGCCGTCATCATCGTGCTCCTCATCCCCCTGGCGCTGCGCGGGGTCCGCTACCGGCCCATCGGCGCGGCCGCGGTGCTCCGCCGCTCCCTGCTCCTCTACGGGCTGGGCGGGGTCATCGCCCCCTTCCTCGGCATCAAGCTCATCGACCTGGCCCTCGCGGCCGCCGGCATCGTCTAGCGGAGGCACTCATGCGCGAACACCTCGAACACCTGGGGCCCGCCCTGCGCGCCACCCTCGTCACCCTGGTGGTCACCGGCTTCCTCTACCCGCTCGCCGTCACCGGCGTGGCGCAGCTGCTCTTCCCCCGGCGCGCCTCCGGGAGCCTCGTCTCGGCGGAGGGTGGGCGGGTGGTGGGCTCGGAGATCCTGGCGCAGGGGTTCGCCGACCCGGCCTACTTCCAGCCGCGCCCCTCGGCCGCCGGGGACAAGGGCTACGACCCCATGGCCTCGGGAGGGTCGAACCTCGGCCCCACCTCGAAGAAGCTCCGCGACCAGGTCGCCCAGGCGATCGAGAAGCTCGCCAAGGAGAACCCGGACGGCGCCGGGCCGATCCCGGTGGAGCTCGTCACCGCCTCCGCGAGCGGCCTCGACCCCCACCTCTCGCCGGCCGCCGCCCTCTGGCAGGTGCCGCGGGTGGCCCGGGCGCGCGGGGTGAGCGAGGCGCGGGTGCGGGTGGCGGTGGAGGACGCCGTGGAGGGACGCGACCTGGGCCTCTTCGGAGAGCCCCGGGTGAACGTGCTAGTCTTGAACCTCGCCCTCGACCGTCAGTTCGGGCGCCCCATCGCCACCGGTCCGCGGTAAAAGAGCGGCCGTGGCGAGCGGCCGCCAGCGACCGGAGGACTTCCTCGAGCTCGTGGAGCGGAGCCGGCGCGGCCGGCTCAAGCTCTACATCGGCTTCGCAGCCGGCGTGGGCAAGACCTGGCGGATGCTGGAGGAGGCGCACGCCCTCGCCAAGCGCGGCATCGACGTGGTCGGGGCCCTCATCGAGACCCACGGCCGGGCCGAGACCGAGGCCCTGATCCGGGACCTCGAGATCGTGCCGCGGCGGCGCATCGAGTACCGGGGCGTGGTGGTGGAGGAGATGGACCTCGACGCCGTGCTGGAGCGCAACCCCACCGTGGCCGTGGTGGACGAGATCCCCCACACGAACGTCCCCGGGTCGAAGAACAAGAAGCGCTACCAGGACGTGCTCGACCTCCTCGGCGCCGGGATCAACGTCATCGGCGCGCTCAACATCCAGCACCTGGAGAGCCTGAACGACCTCGTCCAGCGCAACACCGGGGTCCAGGTGCGGGAGACGGTCCCCGACTCCTTCCTGGAGCAGGCGGACCAGGTCGTGAACCTGGACCTGGCCGTCGAGGACCTCGTCGACCGGCTGCGGGCGGGCAAGATCTACCCTGCCGACCGCATCCCCTGGGCCCTCGAGCACTTCTTCCGGGAAGGGAACCTCGCCACCCTGCGCGAGCTCTCCCTGCGGGAGGTGGCCCAGAGCCTGGAGCGGAGCCTCGCCCGCCAGCCCTCGAGCTCCCCCGGGGCGCCCGCCCCGGGCCGGGTGATGGTGTGCCTCTCCTCCAACCCCCCGCACGCCGCCACCCTGCTCCGGCGCGGCTCCCGCATGGCGGGGCGCCTCAACACCGACTGGTACGTGGTCTACGTGGAGACGCCCCGGGAGGCACCCGACCGGATCGACTCGGAGGCCCAGCGCCAGCTGCACGGCAACATGGAGAAGACCCGCGAGCTGGGAGGGGAGTTCGTGCGGCTGCGCGCCGCCGACCCGGCCGGCGCCCTGCTCGACTTCGCCCGCAGCCACCGGGTGAGCGACGTGATCGTGGGCCGGGCCACGGAGGGGTTCTGGCGCAGGCTCCTCCGCGCCACGGTGCTCGACCGCCTCGTCGACGGCAGCGCCGGGCTCGACCTGCACATCATCTCCTTCGAGGAAGAGGGCCACCCGTGACGCTCGGCCGCCGGCTGCTTCTGGCGCAGGCCCCGCTGGCGGCGGCCCTCCTCCTCGTGGGAGCGGCCTCCCTGCGCACCGTCGCCTTCCTGGGCGAGAGCTCCGAGAACATCCTCAAGGACAACTACCGCAGCGTGCTCGCGGCCCAGCGCATGAGCGTGGCCCTCGACCTCGTCGACCACGACGCGCTGGCGCGGGCCCTCGGCAAGAAGGCCCTCGGCCCCGACGCCGTCCCGCGGCAGCGCTTCGAGGCGGAGCTCCGGGTGCAGGAGAACAACATCACCGAGCCAGGCGAGGCGGAGGCGACCCGCGGGCTCCGCGCCGCCTGGGAGGCCTACCTGCGGGCCCTGGGCGAGGCCGGCCAGGCGAAGGATCCGCTCGGCGCCTACCTGGACTCGGTCCACCCGGCCTCGCTCTCCGTGCGCTCCGCCACGGAGGAGATCCTCTCCATCAACCAGGACGCCATGGTGCGCAAGAGCAACCTGGCGCACCGGAGCTCCGATCGCGTCCTCTACCTCATGGTGGCCGCCACCGCGGCGGCGCTCGTCCTCGGCCTCGTCGCCTCCGTGAGCCTCACCGCCCGCATGGTGCGGCCGCTCTCCGCCCTCACCCAGGCGGTCCGCCGCTTCGGGGAGGGGGACCTCGAGGCCCGGGCCCGGCCCCGCGGCGAGGACGAGATCGCCCACCTCGGCCGGGAGTTCGACACCATGGCGGACCGGCTCGAGGAGTACCGCAAGAGCTCGCTCGGCGACCTCCTCCAGGCCCAGCAGGCGTCGCAAGCGGCCATCGACAGCCTGCCGGACCCGGTCCTGGTCCTCGACACCGAGGGAGCCGTGCTGAACCTGAACCAGGCGGCCGAGACCCTCCTGCGGCTGGCGCCCGGCGAGGGGGTCGGCAAGCCGCTCCACTCGCTCGAGCCGGTGCTCCGGGAGCGGCTCGAGGCGGTCCAGGCCCACGTCCTCGGCGGCAAGGGAGCGGTGGTGCCCCGCGGCTTCGAGGAGGCGGTGCTGGTGGAGCTCGCGGACGGGCCGCGGCGCCTCTTGCCGCGGGCCACCGCCCTCTACTCGGCGGAGGGAGCGGTGACCGGGGTCACCATCGTCCTGCAGGACGTCACCCGGCTCATGCGCTTCGACGAGCTCAAGAACGACCTCGTGGCCACCGTGGCCCACGAGTTCCGCACCCCCCTCACCTCCCTGCGCATGGCCATCCACCTCCTCGCCGAGGAGGCGGCCGGCCCCCTCCAGGAGCGCCAGAGCGACCTCGTCCAGGCGGCGCGCCAGGACTGCGAGCGGCTGCAGTCCATCGTGGACGACATCCTGGACCTCTCCCGCATCCAGGCGGGCCGCATCGAGATCCACTCCAAGCCGGTGGACGCCCGCTGGCTGGTGGCCCAGGCGGCGGCGGGGGTGGAGCCCCTGGCGCGCGCCGCCGGCGCCGAGCTCCACGTGGAGACCCCGGACGACCCCGTCCCCATCCTCGCCGACATCGAGCGGGCCGACGTGGTGCTCACGAACCTGCTCGGGAACGCCGTGCGCCACACCCCGGCGGGCGGCCACATCGTGGCCCGGCTCAAGCGCACCGGGGCGGTGGCGCGCTTCGAGGTGGAGGACACGGGCGCGGGCATCCCCAAGCAGTACCAGGAGCGCATCTTCGAGCGCTTCTTCCAGGTGCCCGGGGCCAGGCGGGGCGGGGTGGGGCTCGGCCTCTACATCTCGCGAGAGATCGTGCGCGCGCACGGGGGCGAGATGGGAGTGGTGAGCGAGGAGGGGAAGGGCAGCACCTTCTGGTTCACGCTGCCCACGGCCAGCGAGGCCGCCGCCCCGGCGAGCTAGTCTAGCTAGCGGCCGTACTTCTTCCGCTTGCGCCACAGCGTCGAGGCGTCCAGGCCGAGGATGCGGGCCGCCTCCTCCTGCGTGGCGGTGCGGGCCAGCACGCGGAGGATGTGCTCGCGCTCGATGTCGTCCACCGTGTAGTCCCCGCCCAGGGTGGGGACGCCGGCGGCGTGGCCGACCATGCGCTCGGGGAAGTTCTCCGGCTCGAGCCGCTGCCCGGAGGAGAGGATGACGGCGCGCTCGATGGCGTTGCGGAGCTCGCGGACGTTGCCGGGCCAGGTCCAGGCGAGGAGCATCTTGGCCGCCCCCTCGGAGAGCTCCGGCGAGGCGCGGCGCGCCTGGCGCGCGAAGAAGGCGACGAAGGCCTTCGCCAGCGGGAGGATGTCCTCCGGGCGCTCCCGGAGCGGGGGCACCGTGACCTCGACCACGTTGAGGCGGTAGAGGAGGTCCTCGCGGAAGCGCCCCTCCTTCACGGCGGCCTCGAGGTCGCGGTTCGTGGCGGCGACGATGCGCACGTCCGCGCTCCGGGTGCGGTTCTCGCCCACCCGCTCGAACTTCTTCTCCTGGAGGAAGCGGAGCAGCTTCGCCTGCAGGCCCGGGGAGATCTCCCCCACCTCGTCCAGGAAGACGGTCCCGCCCTCCGCCGCCTCGACCCGCCCCTCCTGATCCCGG
>Ga0335078_10008696_pt1 | contig 15081 bp, 16 predicted proteins | sample Lox_Sample_32_FD_206711 | JGI IMG/M metagenome (GOLD analysis project Ga0335078, IMG submission 206711) | Soil microbial communities from Loxahatchee National Wildlife Refuge, Florida, United States - Lox_Sample_3.2 | ecosystem: Environmental > Terrestrial > Soil > Wetlands | place: USA...
GCAAGAACCCTTTCATGAAGAAGCGTACACCCTCAACGTGAATGACACCGGCGCGCTCTTGCTGCTGAGCGTCCCGGTGCGCGAAGGGCAAAGATTATTGCTCACCAATCAGCTAACGCAAAAAGATCAGGACTGCCGCGTCGTTTATTTGGGGACGCGGCGCAGCCGGACCGTGGAGACCGGCGTGGCGTTTCCCGCGGAGAACGCCGATTTCTGGCACTCGCATTCGGCGCCGGGGGACAAGCCGGCCGCGTGAAGTGCAGAGGTTAGAGGTTTGAGATTCGAAATTTGAAATTCGAGCGATATTCGCAGGGCCGAAAACTTTTCCCTCAAGCGAGCTTTCCCGTGTAGAGCGCCATGCCGACGGCGGCATTCATTTTGATGCGCGCGAGGGCGCGAATTTCCGCCCGGCTGCGAATGCCGCCGGCGGCGGTGATGGGGCGGCGCGTCGTGCGGCGCAGGGCCCGGAACCATTCGAGGTTCGTGCCGCGCATGGTGCCCTCCGCGTCCACGTAGGTGCACAAAAATTCAGAGGCGTACGCTTCGAGTTCGGGGATCACTTCTTCGGGACGCAGGCGCAACTTGTCCTGCCAGCCGCGCACCAGGATTTTTCCGCCTTCCGTGTCCAGCGCAATCATCACGCGGCGGCGGCCGATCTTGCGAGCCAATCGATTCAGGAAAGTGGCGTTCACGCGACCGTCCTTGAACGCGGCGCTGCCCACGATAATTTTTTCCGCGCCGCAGGAGGCCAGGCGCGCGGCTTGCGCGACGGTGCGAATTCCGCCGCCCACGCGGACGCGCATCTTTCTTTTCTTCGCCGCGGCGCACAGCTCGCGCACCAGCTTGGCATTCGTTCCCTTGCGCATGGCGGCGTCAAGATCGATGACGTGAATCAGCGGGTAGCGGCCGAAGCGGTCGAGCAGGCCGAACACGTCGTCCACCGCGAGTTTTCGCTCGCGGCCGTGGACGAGCTGGACGGCGCGTCCGTCTTGCAGGTCGATACAAGGAATCATCATGTCGAGCCTCTGCAAATTTTATCGCAGTTCACGGATCGAAACGCGGGCGTTGAAGCCGCCCCGAATGTTATAGACGCGCATGGGGTGCCCGTTTTCTGGCGGGCATGGGCTATCCAAGTCTATGTTCGCCTAAAGGCGATCGCGACAGACCTAGGTTAGCCGGTCTGGCGAACCGATACGCCGTGTTCGCCTAGAAATCGCTTGAGCGCGCCCAGGCCCTGAATGCTGTCATGAAAGATCGACGCGGCCAGCGCCGCGTCCGCGCGGCCTTCGCGGAACACTTCGAGAAATGTTTCCGGAGTGTCCGCTCCGCCCGAAGCAATTACCGGAACGGAAACGGCGCGCGAAATGGCGGCCGTGAGCGGGCAGTCGAATCCGGAGCGCGTGCCGTCCTTGTCCATCGAGGTAATGAGAATTTCTCCGGCGCCGCACTCGACTCCCTGGCGCGCCCAGGCAACGGCGTCGATGCCGGTGGGCACGCTGCCGCCGCGAACGAAGGCTTCCCAGCGATCGCCAACGCGCTTGGCATCAATCGCAAGGACAACCGCCTGCGAGCCAAATTCCGCGGCGAGGGCCGTGAGCAGCGGTGGATTGCGGATCGCCGCGGTGTTCACCGTAAGCTTGTCAGCGCCGGCGCGGAGAATGGCGCGGCCTTCGTCGACATTGGCGACACCGCCTCCAGCCGTCAGCGGGATGGCGAGTTCGGCGGCGACGCGGCGAATCGTTTCGAGAAACGTGGGACGGTGATCGCGCGAAGCGGCGATATCGAGAACCACAAGCTCGTCCGCGCCCTCGATGTTGTAGCGCGCCGCGAGCGCGGCCGGATCGCCCGCATCGCGCAAATTCACGAAATTCACGCCTTTGACGACGCGCTCGCCGTCCGTATCGAGGCATGGAATGATCCGGCGGGCGAGGCTCATTGCTTGCCGTCCACTAGCCTTAAAAAATTAGAAAGAATTTGCGCGCCGGCCGGCCCCGATTTTTCGGGATGGAATTGCGTCGCGAAAACATTTCCCTGCTCGACCACCGCGACGAACGGGGCGCAGTGATCGCAGTAGGCGACGCCCGCCTCGCCCGCATCGAGCGCGGCGTAGGAATGCGCGAAATAAAAATATGCATCCTGCGGGACGCCTTCCAGCAATTTGCTCGGCCGCGCGCGGCGCAATTGGTTCCATCCCATGTGCGGAAGGCGATCCGTCGGCGGCAGCGCGGAAACTTTTCCGGGAAACAGCGCGAGGCCCGCGTCGCCCGGCGCTTCGTCGCTCGTGGCAAACATGGCCTGGAGGCCGAGGCAAATTCCGAGCAGCGGCGTCCCTTGCAACACGGCCTCGCGCAAGGGCGCCACGAGAGAACGCTCGCCAAGCGAGCGCATGAGCGCCCCAAAATGGCCAACGCCGGGAAGGATCAACGCATCGCAGCCCGCTAGCGCCTCGGGCGTGGGTGCGCGGCGCGAATCGACGCCGAGGCGCGCGAGCGCCCGTTCGACCGACGGAAGATTTCCTGCTCCGTATTCCACAAGCGCGATGTTCATAAAAGACCTTTCGTGCTCGGCAGGACGCGCTTCAATTGCGGATCGCGCGTGGCCGCAAAACGCAGCGCCCGCGCGAAGGCCTTGAAGATGGCCTCCACTTGATGGTGAGACGACCGGCCGTACAGGAGGCGCAGGTGAACGTTCGCGCCCGCGGCTTGCGCGAAGCCGCCGAAAAAATCCTCGAGCAATTCGGTTTGCAAGCCGCCAACGTGTTTTGCCGAAAATTTCCATTTGCACACGAGGTGCGGGCGTCCGCTGAAGTCGATGGCCGCCGCCGCGAGCGTTTCGTCCATGGGCATCAGGAAATATCCGGCGCGCAAGATGCCGCGCTTCGAGCCGAGCGCCTTGCGCACCGCTTCGCCGAGAACGATGCCGGTGTCCTCGACGGTGTGGTGCTGATCGACTTCCAGATCGCCGGCCGCGGTGAGTTCCAAATCCATCGCGCCGTGCCGCGCGACAAGCGTGAGCATGTGATCTAGAAATGGAATGCCGGTGGAAATTTTCGCGCGCCCCCGGCCGTCCAGGTTTAGGCGCACGCCGATGTCCGTCTCGGTGGTGGTGCGGCGCAGATTCGCTTTCCTCATGCCCACAATTTCTCCAGATCGAGAACGCTGTGCAGGATTTTCAGGGCGCCCAATTCGCGCAGGCGCGCGGCGCGGGCCTGGTGTGCTTCGCTGCCGTGCGGCAGCACGCCGAGGAACGGAACGCCCGCGCGTTTGGCGGAGAGCGCATCGTCGATGTTATCTCCGAGGTAAAGCGCATCGCGGCGGGGCGTGCCGTTGAGCAGCAGGCGCAGGCCCTCCGGGTCGGGCTTCCCTTTTTTGACGTCGTCCATGGTAACGGACCGCAGGAAAATTTTATTTGCGTGCGTCCCCTCGAGCGTGTGGCGCAATTCCTGGCGTGTGCGGCCGGTGAAGAGCGCCAGTTCGGCGCGGCGCGACCAGCGCTCGAGCCGCTTGTGGGTGATCAGCCAGCGCTCGCGGGCAACATTTCCAGGGCGAGACTTCGCTCCCCAATAAAATTTCTGAAAGCGCGCTTTTACTTCTTCGTACGGAACCGCGGGCCCGAGCGAGGCAACCCAATCCGTCGTCAATCGCCAGTCATCGTTGTAACCGGAGCGATTTTTCCACTGGTGGATTTCGGCGTAGGCGACGCGCTTGCCGGTGAAAAAATGCACCGTGTCGACGATCGATTTGTGAAACGATCCATGTACGTCCACGAGGACGCCGTCGACATCGAAAATAATGAGTTTTGGAGAAAGCTTCACAGGATTTTCTCCATGGCGTGCAGGAGTTTCCGCGTGTCGGCCTGCGTGCCAACGCTGATGCGCAGAAAACCTTCGCGCGGAAAATCGCGCCGCGCGCGCACCAGAATTCCCTTTCGTTCGAGGGCCTTTACGAGCCGGGGCGCCGCGGCTCCGAAATCCGCGAGCAGGAAATTCGCGCTACTGGGATAAACGCGCGCGCCCAGGCGCACGAGGCCCTTCTCCAGCATGGCGCGGCTTTGCAAAACTTCCCGCGTGTAGTTGCGCAGAAAACGCGGATCGCTGATAGCCGCTTCCGCCGCCACGAGCGCGGCCGAATTCACGGGATACGGGGTGCACGCGCGGCGCATCGCGGCGACGAGCTCCGGTTTTCCAAACAAGCAGCCGACCCGCAGCGCGGCAAGGCCTGCCGCTTTGGAAAACGTGCGCGCCACGAGCAGATTGGAAAACTTGCGAATCCAGGGAAGAATCGTGAGCCCTGAAAAATCGAAATAGGCTTCGTCGACGAGGACCAGGGTGTGCGAAGCAGCGGTTAGAATTCGCCGGAGTTCTTCGCGCGGCAGCAAAGTGCCAGTAGGATTGTTGGGATTCGCGATGAACAGGACGCGGGGGCAGCGTTTGGGCGGCTGCCGCAGCGCGCGAAGGACAGCGTCCACGGGAAATTGCATTTCATCGTCGTAGCGCAGCGCGACGACGCGCGCGCCTGCAAGTTCCGCGAAGAAGCGGTACATATCGAAGGTCGGCTCGACCACCAGGGCGGAATCGCCTTTGTCGATGAACGTGTCCGCGATCAGGTGCAAGGCGTCGTCGATGCCGTTGGTCAGGTGCATTTCCGCGGGCAGGACGTCGAAGAAGCGAGCCAGGCGCTTCGTTGCCGCCTGATACTCGGGATAAATGGCCATCTCTTGCGCCGTCATGCGCGAGAGAGCGCGCAACACCGCGGGAGAACAGCCCACCGCATTTTCGTTGAAATCGAGCCGCAATTTTTTGGAGCGCCCCTCCCGCGGGGCGATATACGGGGCGAGGCGCAGGACCGCATCGCGAACCGGGATGTCCGGCAATCGTGTGCGTTTCATTCTCGCACCTCGACGGCGCGTGCGTGCGCCTCCAACCCTTCCGCCCGGGCCATTGCGGTGACGACCGGCGCGAGGCGCTTCAGTCCGGCGCGGGAAATTTCTTGTGTGCTCGAGCACTTCACGAAGTCCGCTACGCTCAAGCCGCCGCGCGCGCGCGCCCAGCCGGATGTGGGCAGGACGTGATTCGTGCCGCTGGCGTAATCGCCGATCGGCTGCGCGCTCCACGGCCCCAGGAAAACGCTTCCCGCTTCGGATAATTTTTCAACAAATGATTTGTTCACGTCAGGAAGGCTCAAATGTTCCGGGGCCACGCGATTTGCAAATCGAATTGCCGCGTCGAGCGAAGGCGCAAGCAGGATGGCACCGGCGATTTGTAGCGACTTCCACGCCGGATTCGTCTTCGGCAAATCGCGCAATTGTTTCTCCACTTCGGCGGCGACCGCTTTCGCGAGGCGCGGCGATGGAGTGACCAGCAACGCGACGGCATCCGGATCGTGCTCGGCCTGGGCCAGAATATCCGCGGCGATGTAGCGCGGCTCGCCGCCGGTGGCGAGGATCAGCACTTCCGTGGGGCCGGCGGGCATGTCAATCGCGCAATCGTTGGAAACGATGCGTTTCGCGGCCGTGACGTAGCGATTGCCCGGGCCGCAAATTTTATCGACGCGAGGAATGGATTGCGTGCCATAGGCAAACGCGCCGATGGCTTGCGCGCCGCCCATGCGGGCGATTTCCGCGACCCCAAGAATTTCCGCGGCGGCGAGCAACGCCGGGCTCGGTTTTGGGCAGGCCACGACGATGCGCTTCACGCCGGCCACTTGCGCAGGAATCGCCGTCATCAGCAAAGTCGAAAACAAGGAAAAGCGCCCACCCGGGATGTAGCAGCCGATGGTTCCGAGCGGCGCGACTCTCTGGCCGACGCGGACTCCGGGCTCGACGGCGATGCTCCAGGAACGAGGGCGCTGCTCTTCCGCAACGCGGCGGATGTTTCGCGCGGCGTGCTCGATCGCGCCGAGCAACTCGCGCGGCACGTTGCACGCGGCCGCGCGGATTTCCGCGCGGGCGATCCACAGCGACTTCCGCGTGAGTCGAAGCCCGTCCAGACGCAGCGCCCAGCGAAACAGTGCGGCGTCGCCGTTCTTGCGCACGTCGGCGAGAATGCGGGCGGCGATGCGTTCGGCGTCCGCGTCATGCGCGCCGCGCCGCGCGAGAAATTTCGCAACCACCGCATCGGTTAGTTTCAGTATGCGCATTCGAGTCCGCGCTTCCTTCAGAGCACAATCTTGTTCAGCGGATACTCCACGATCCCTTGCGCGCCAGCCGCTTTCAGCCGCGGAATGATCGAGCGAACCACGTCTTCGTCGATGATCGTATTCACCGCGATCCAGTCCGGATCGCTCAGCGTGGAAACCGTGGGATTTTTCAGAGCGGGGAGCACCGCCAGCACCGCCGCGAGATGCTCCTTGCGCGCGTTCAGCATGATCCCGACTTTCGTATAGGCGGCGATGGCGCCGGACAGCAGCAGAAAGATATGGGAAATCTTCTCGGCCTTCCATGGATCCGCCGCCGCGCCGCGATTGGCGATAAACACCGTGCGCGATTCGAGGATGGTATCGACGATGCGCAGGTGATTGGCGCGCAGCGACGATCCCGTTTCCGTGACTTCGACGATGGCGTCAGCCAGTTGCGGCACCTTCACTTCCGTCGCGCCCCAGGAAAATTCCACGCGCGCGTCGACATTGTTGCGGGCGAGATATTGCAGCGTGAGATTCACCACTTCCGTGGCGATCACTTTCCCTTGCAGATCTTTCACGGATTGGATGGGCCCATCCTCCGGCACGGCGAGAACCCAGCGCACGGGCGCGAGACTTTGCTTGGAGTACATCAGCTCGCCGATCTCCGTGACTTTCGAGCCGGTTTCAAACACCCAATCGCGGCCGGTAATGCCCGCATCGAGCGCCCCGGTCTCGACGTATCGGGCCATTTCCTGCGCGCGCACGAGCATGCAGTTGATCTCGGGATCGTCAATTCCTGGAAAATAGCTCCGCGAGTTGATAGAGATGCGCCACCCGGCTTTTCCGAAAAGCTGGATAGTCGCATCCTGGAGGCTGCCTTTGGGAATGCCGAGGCGAAGTAGGCTCATCCGCGGGCGTCCTTTCCATACACCGCATTCGGGTCGAACGTTCGTTCCGCGACCAACTTCGCTTCCCCGGCCGGAGAAAGCTCGCGAAAAAAACACGAGCGGTAGCCTTCGTGGCAAACGCCGGGACCGACCGGATCCACGCGGATCAGCAGCGCATCCACATCGCAATCCACGCGAATCTCGCGCACGCGCAGCACGTGGCCGCTTTGCTCGCCTTTCCGCCATAATTTGTTGCGTGAGCGGCTGAAGAAGGTGACTTCCCCGCTCGCTCGCGTCGCGGCGTACGCTTCGGCATTCATGAATCCCAGCATGAGGACTTCACCCGAGGCCGCGTCCTGAATCACCGCGGGAACCAAGCCGTCGAGTTTCTTGAAATCCAGATCCATCGCCTCCCCCATCCTGCTTGCAAACGTCGCTGCAAAATAAAAAACCCGCTGGCATTTACCGCGCCAGCGGGCCGATGAGTGCGAATTTCGATGCGCTACTCAAGCCTCCGCGGGCACGGTCGTGCGCCGTGATGGTGATGATGACCGTGATGTCGCGCGGAGAAGCTCATCCCGAAAAAGAATATACAAGAGCGGTCGATTCGCGTCAAGAAGAAGTGATCGCCGGGCACAACGCTTGCCTGCCAATTCGACTTGCGTTTGAGGCACGCGCGCTGACGTATCGGATCAGTCAGCCTTGAGAGATTCGATCCGCAGGATGCTGGCCTTTGTGAATTTCGAAATCGCGGGAAAGCTTGCCGGCATCCGCTGGATCGGGACGAAAGCGCAGGCCGCAGAGCGAGCAGGCGTACTCGCCGGTCCAGACGCGCTTGCCTTCCCGGTTTGTCATCACCGCCCGAAGGCAGAGCTTTTGCGCTGGCATAGCGAAAGCGTACAACGATTTGTGCCATGGCTCAGAGTTTTAAGAGATTTCCGGGACATGGTACGCTGCGAGGCTGTGGGACAGGCTTCAGCCTGTCCGCGTTTCCGAAATCAGCCCGCAAAGAAACGGACAGGCTGAAGCCTGTCCCACAGCGCCCACTTCCTTCAGGAGAAACTCGATGCACTCGAAACTGTGGACCGACATGTTCGTCCTCGCTCTTCCTGTGGCCGAAAAAATTCTGCGTCCGATTGTCGTCTATATTTTCCTGGTGATCGGATTGCGCCTGGCGGGAAAACGCGAGCTGGCGCAGCTCAACCCGTTCGACCTGGTCGTGCTGCTCACACTGTCGAACACAGTACAGAACGCCATCATCGGCGACGACAACAGCGTGACGGGCGGAATCCTCGGCGCGGCGACGCTGCTGCTCATCAACTTTCTCGTGGTGCGTTTTCTTTTTCGCCATGAGAAGCTGGATCAGCTTGTCGAGGGCGAGGCGACGGTTCTGATCGAGGACGGAAAAATCCTCGAGGATCATGTGGAGAAAGAAGTCCTCTCCCTCGCGGAACTCGAAGCCGCCGCTCACAAGCAGGGATTCGCCGATCTCCGCGAAGTGGAAAGCGCCACGCTCGATCCGAGCGGAACGATTTGTTTCATCGCCAAGAGACCGGCGCCGGAGGAAGCACGGCACAAGGAACTGCTCGAGCGGCTCGATCGTCTCACGCGCGAAGTGGCCACGCTGCGCCTGCGGGCCACGCCGCCCGTTTCGTAGGCGCGATTCCAACCGCGCCTAGCGCATGAGCATTCCGGTCACGGCGACACCCAACCCCGCGAGGCCTGAAGCGATTCCCAAAAACCAATAGATACGCTTTTTCGAGAGCAGGGCCAGCGAGGAAATCACGAGCGCAATTTCCAGAAACACTTCCCCCAGATCGAAGCGGTCCGCCTTGCCTTGCGCGCGCGTCGATTCAGCCTCGAAATCCCTGGCTTTCTCTTCGATATCGGCCTGCTCCTTGGTGTAGCGGTCCACTTGCGCTTTATATTTTTCCTGGACTTTTCCGGCTTCACCCTTGTCCTTGAAATCCACGAGCGGGAGGAGGTCCAATCCCATATCGTAATTGTGGAGGCGGATATTTTTCGCCTGATAATAGGCCCACTGATCGGTGGCGCGATTCTGCGTCAATAGCTCCTCGGTGTGCGAACGGTGGCCCAGCAAGGAAACGACGGCCACGCAAACCGCCAGGATGGCCATGGTGACGGAAATGGGCGCCAGAGAGGCATCCTCGCGCCCGTGTTCCGCATTTTCGCGAAGCTCGCTCAATTCGTCCGGCATGAATTCAATCTCCTTCCGCGCAAAACATATTCGGTAAGTTAGGAATACAAGACATTTCGTGGCGCCGGCGTCCCGCCGGCAAAGGGCAAACGAACGTGCCACACAAAAATCGCCGGCGAGACGCCGGCGTTACCGAATTCGATCCGACAGTGGAGGGGATGATACGTGGTTTTTCTATGGAGTTGCAACCAATTTATCCGGCGGATGCGGCAAGACTTTCGCGGCACGCCGCCAGCGTGCGATCGATGTCCGCGTCCGTGTGCGCGGAAGAAACGAAGAGGGCTTCGAATTGCGATGGCGTCAGAAAAACGCCGCGATCGAGCATTCCGCGGAAGAAATCGGCGAAGCGCCGCGTGTCGCATTTTTTTGCGGCGGCGTAACCCGTGACCGGCTCGCGCGAGAAAAATAGCGTGAGGAGCGAGCCCACGCGAACCGCCGTGGCGGGAGCGCCCGTTTCCACGAGCGCCGCGGCGATGCCGTCTCCCAACCGCTTGGCCCGCGCTTCGAGCGATTCGTAGAATCCGGGCGCGGCCAGCAAATCGAGCGACGCGATTCCCGCGCTCATGGCCAGCGGATTTCCGGAGAGCGTCCCGGCTTGATAGACCGGCCCGAGCGGCGCCACGCGGTCCATCAAATCGCGGCGGCCTGCGTATGCGGCGACCGGAAGTCCTCCGCCGATGATTTTGCCCAGCGTGGTCAAATCGGGAACAATTCCGAACAAAGTCTGCGCGCCTCCGTAGCACAGACGGAAGCCGGTGATCACTTCATCGAAAATCAACAGCGCGCCGTGCCGAGCCGTGAGATCGCGCAGGGCCTTGAGAAATCCGGGCCGCGGAGGCACCACGCCCATATTGGCCGCGATCGGCTCAACGATCACCGCCGCAATTTTGTTCCGATGCAAATCGAAGAGCTTTTCCACCGCGGCAGCGTCGTTGTACGGAGCGTTCAGCGTCAATTCGGCGAGCGCCTGCGGCACGCCGGGGCACGCGGCGATGCCGAGCGTCGCGAGGCCCGATCCCGCCTCGGAAAGAAAACTGTCCGAATGGCCGTGATAGCAACCCTCGAATTTGACGACGAGATCGCGGCCGGTTGCGGCGCGCGCCAGGCGCAGGGCGCTCATGGTCGCTTCGGTCCCGGAACTTACAAGGCGGACTTTTTCGCAAGAAGGCAGGGCGGCGCGGATGCGCGCGGCCAACTCCACTTCGAGTTCGGTGGGCATGCCGTAGCTCGTGCCGCGGCGCGCCTGTTCGGTGATGGCTTCAATCACTTTCGGGTGGGCGTGGCCGAGGATCAGCGCGCCCCATGAGCCGACGTAATCGATGTACTCGTTTCCATCGGCGTCCCACAAGCGCGAGCCGGATGCTCGATCGACGACGATCGGTTCGCCGCCCACCGCGCGAAACGCGCGCACGGGGCTGTTGACGCCGCCTACCAAGACATCGGTTGCGCGGCGGAAGATTTCCTCGGAATGGGGGCGCTGCATTTTAACCAGTTTAGGTGAGTTCATTGTCGTCCGCGGATGGAGCGATTCCCTTCAGGAATTCTTCAACCATCGCGCCGCATCCTTGGCATGGTAGGTAAGAATGATGCTCGCGCCTGCGCGATGAATGCCCGTCAAGATTTCCAGCGCGATTCGTTTTTCGTCGATCCAGCCGTTCGCCGCGGCCGCCTTGACCATCGCAAATTCGCCGCTCACATTGTAGGCGCCGACCGGCACGGTGAATGTTTCACGCACGCGTTGAATGATGTCCAGATACGCCAGCGCCGGCTTCACCATCACCATGTCCGCGCCCTCAGCCAGATCCAGCTCCACTTCGCGCAGCGCTTCTCGCGCGTTGGCGGGATCCATCTGATAGCCGCGGCGGTCGCCGAATTGCGGCGCCGAATCGGCCGCCTCGCGAAAAGGCCCGTAAAATCCGGAGCAATATTTCGCCGCGTACGACATGATGGCGACGTCCTGAAATCCGGCGCTATCCAGCGCCTTGCGAATTGCTCCCACTCGCCCGTCCATCATGTCCGAAGGCGCCACGATATCCGCTCCGGCGCGCGCATGCGAGACGGATTCCGCCGCCAGCAATTCCAGCGTGGGATCGTTCTTCACTTCCCCGTTTTCGACGATGCCGCAATGCCCGTGGTCGGTGTATTCGCACAGGCACACGTCCGTCATCACCAGCAAATTCAAATTCGCTCGGCGCACGGCTTCGATGGCGCGCTGTACCACGCCATCCGCGGCATACGCTTCGGTGCCGAGCGCGTCCTTGTTTTCCGGAATGCCGAACAAAATAATTCCCGGAATTCCGAGCTGCTCCACTTCGCGGCACTCTTCCAGAAGTTTATCGACCGATTGCTGGGCGACGCCGGGCATCGAAGCGATCGGATTTTGAACGTTGGTCCCCGGGCACACAAACATCGGATAAATGAACCCGTGCGCCGACAGCCGCGTTTCGCGCGCTAGGGAACGAATCGCCTCATTGCGCCGCAGGCGGCGCGGTCTCGTAACCGGAAAACTCATACGGCCCTCGCTTTGGAATCCGTGCTCGGTGAAAAATAATCGGCGATCGCCGCCGCCATCGATTCCGCCGTCGCAAGCGGCGCTTCGATGGCCACCGGAAAGCCCGCGTTGCGCAACGCCGCCGCCGTCACACGGCCGACCGCGGCGAACGCCGCTTTCGCCGCGAGGCGAGCGAGCAACTCCTCGCCCAGCTCGGCGCGCATATTTTCAACCGCGGACGGGCTGAAAAAAGAGATCGCATCCACCTCGGCCTCTCGAACCGCGCGCATCGCTTCGGGCTCGATCGCGCCCACGCCGCCCGTATCATACGCCACGACCTCCGCGACTTCCGCGCCGGCGCCCCTCAGCGCGGCCGGCAGGTCGGGCCGGGCGCGCTCGCTGCGCGGCAGCAGCACTTTCTTTCCCCCAACCGATGCGGACAATTCTTGCGCCAGCGCCGCTCCCACAAATTCCTGCGCCACGTGATCGACGGAAAATCCCACCGCGGCCACGGCGCTGGCCGTAGCCGGGCCGACGGCGGCGCAACGAGGCTTCCCGCCGCGGCTTGGCGCAACCCCCAGTTTATTGCAGCGGCCTCCAAAGAATCGTGCCGCATTGGCGCTGGTGAACAAAATCCAATCGAATTCGCCGAGAGAGCGGATGGCTCGATCCAGTTCGGCCGTATCCGCCGGCTCGGAAAAACTGACTGCTGGGAATAGCAGCACAATCGCGCCCATGTTTTCCAGGCGCGCTTTCAAATCGCGGGCTTGCTCGACGGAGCGCGTGACCACGATGCGCTTTCCCTCGAGCGCCCGGCCCGCGTTCATGCCCGCGTCCCGCGGCTTTCGCGTTCCAGCAAAGCCGCCGCGCCGCCCGCGCGCAGTTTTTTGGCGATTCGCTCGCCGATTGCTTTTGCCTCTTCCGGCAGTCCCGAATCTTTCTCCCACAGGCGCTGCGTCCCGTCCGGCGAGAGCACGGCCACATCAAGAAAAAGTTTTCCGTTTTCGACTCGGCCCCACGCGCCTATCGGCACTTGGCAGCCGCCGCCCAGGCCCGCAAGCGCGGCGCGCTCGGCGGTTACGGCAGCGCGCGTTTCCGAATCTTCCAATTCCGACAAAACGCGCAGTGTTTCAGCGTCGCCCGCGCGGGCCTCGATCCCGATCGCGCCCTGTCCCGCCGCGGGCAAGCTCACCTCGTGCGGCAACGCCTGGCTGATATTTCCGCTCAAGCCGAGGCGGTCAAGCCCCGCCTTAGCGAGGACGATCGCATCGTAATCGCCGCGTTTCAATTTTTCGATGCGCGTATCCACGTTGCCGCGAAGTTCGAGCATGCGTAAATCGCGCCGCGCGTAGAGAAGCTGTGACTGGCGCCGCAGGCTGCTCGTGCCGACGCGTGCGCCCTGCGCCAGCGTGGCGAGCGTCGCCCCGCTCGAGGAAAGCAGCGCGTCGCGCACGTCCTCCCGCTTGCCAATCGCGGCGATCGTCAGGCTGCCGGGCAATTCCGTTGGAACATCCTTCATGCTGTGGACGGCCAGATCGATGCGCTCGTCGAGCAAAGCGTCTTCCAGTTCCTTGATGAAAATTCCCTTGGTTCCGATTTGGCTGAAACTCGTTTGCTGAAATTTATCGCCGGAAGTTTTGATGATCACGATCTCCGGCTCGAGCTTCGGATCGTGGCCTGAAATCTTGCGCAGCGCCTCTGCCATGCTCCGCGCCTGCCACAGCGCGAGCGCGCTGCCCCTCGTGCCGATTCGCAGCGCCTTCAAGGCTTCTCCCGGTCGAGGCGGAACAAATCACGAATGGCTTCAAAGTTTTGGAGTTTTCGGCGCAGCTCGGGGATGCCGCGCATGCGTTCCGCGGGGGTGAGGACCACGCGGTCTAGCAATTCTTGCAGCATGGCGGAGACTTGCGCGCGGTCCTGCTCGGATAAATGAGGCATCGACGCGAGGCGCTCCTGCACGAAAGCTTCGCGCTCGGCGGCCAGCCTCTGCCGAAGATCCCCGAGAACCACGCCCGCGGCCACTCCGGCCTGCCAATGCAGAAATTTATCGATGTGCTCGTCAATGATCGCTTCGGCACGCGGAATTTCCGCCACGCGGGCTTTTTTGTTCTGCTCGACGATTTCGGTCAGGTCGTCGATGTTATATAGATAGGTGTTGTAAATATCCGCCACGTCGGATGCAACGTTGCGGGGAACTCCAAGATCGATGAGGAGCACGGCGCGATTGCCGCGCGCCGCCATGGCCCGTTCGATAATGCCGCGCGTCAGTATCGGCTCGCCCGCCGAAACAGAAGTCACGATCAGGTCCGGCCAATCCAGCGCGGCGGCCATGTTTTCCCAAGGAACCACTTCCCCGCCGAAACGCGCGGCGAGGTCCACGGCGTGCTCCGGCGTGCGATTCAGAACGCGCAGCTGCTTGACGCCGCGATCGCACAGGTGCCGCACCACCTGCTCGCTCGTCGCGCCCGCCCCCACGATCAGCGCGCGATGATTGTTCAGCTTGCCGAAAATGCGCTCGGCCAGTTTTACGCCCGAAAACGCCACAGAAACCGGCCGCGCGCCAAGCTCCGTTTCGCTGCGAACGCGTTTCCCCACTTCCAGGGCGGCCTGGAACATGCGGTTGAGCACAGGCCCCGTTTCGCCGCGATCGAGCGCGATCTGGTAAGCATCGCGCACTTGTCCCAAAATTTCCGCCTCGCCAAGCAGCATCGAGTCGAGCCCCGCCGCCACGCGAAACAGATGCCGCACGGCGTGGCTATCGCGATGCCGGTAGAGCGAGCCATCCAATTCGTTGAGGGAAAGCTGGTGGAAAGACGCGACGAACAATTCCACCGCGCCGGCGCTATCGGCTGCGTTTTCGCGCGGGACGCCGTACAGTTCGCTTCGGTTGCAGGTCGAGAGGACCAGCAATTCCTCGAGAATGCCGCGCGAACGCAGCTGGCCGGCGGCTTCGCGCGCCTGCTCGGGCGTGAAGGCCACGCGCTCGCGCAGATCGACCGAAGCCGTGCGGTGATTCAGTCCGATGAGAACGATTTCCATTTACTAAACGCTTGACGAATTCCCCCGATTCCCCGTTCGCATACGCCCTCAAAAATATCGATGAAAATGAGACAAATACCGGTTCACTATACTGTAACTGAAAACCACGAATAGAAAGTTAAAAATGCACAGCGCGGAGGCTCGAGCGCCGCGCCACGCCGCTGTCCGTGACAGCAGTGTGTAACCCACATAAACGACCAGAATCATGACCGTGACGATCACCTTCGGATCGCCATCCCAATACTGCCCTTGCAACCGGTGCGCCCAGATCAATCCCGCCGTCATCCCGGCGGCCAGCGAGGCGCAGCCGATCAGCACGCTGCTGCG
>Ga0335078_10008697_pt1 | contig 15079 bp, 8 predicted proteins | sample Lox_Sample_32_FD_206711 | JGI IMG/M metagenome (GOLD analysis project Ga0335078, IMG submission 206711) | Soil microbial communities from Loxahatchee National Wildlife Refuge, Florida, United States - Lox_Sample_3.2 | ecosystem: Environmental > Terrestrial > Soil > Wetlands | place: USA: Florida...
AACTCAGAGTTGCGGCCGGTCACATACCCGGTACTGCGCTCCCGGCAGAAGCAGGCAACGTGGGAATCGCCGGTCATCGCGACACGTTTTTCCGGTCTCTTCGCTTTATTCATACAGACGACATGATCGCTCTGCGCACTCTACGGGCAACCTATCATTACAAGGTCGTATCGACGCGAGTAGTCCGGCCGGAAGATATCCGAGTACTCGACCCAGGCGGAGACGATAGCCTGACGCTGGTCACCTGTTACCCTTTCTATTATGTGGGGCCGGCGCCTGAGAGATTCATCGTTCGGGCCGAGCGCGTCCCCGCGACCGGATGACTCAGCGGGAGGTGAATATGCTGAAACGATTCTCTGTGATTCCTATAGTAGCGGCGCTCTGTTTGCCGGCGCTGGCCATCGAGCAGCGCCACGGCATGCTGGTGGGTGCGGTCCTCAGGCTGGACACCGCATCCAGGACAGTGGCCGTCAAACTGGCGGACGGCACTGTACACACGTTTCACTTCACCGAGCGAACCGCCGTCCACGGCGTCAAAGACACAGCCGCGGGCGCAGCAGATGTGTTTCACGGATTGAGAGTTGGCACTCAGGTGGCCGTTCACTACACAGCCAGAGGGACCACAGCGACTGCCCTAGAGATCGATAATATAGGTAAGGACGGATTGAAGTCCACGGACGCCACCGTAGTTCGCATTGATCGCGGCGCGCGGATGTTGGCCGTCAAAACCGCAGACGGCGCCGAGGAGACTTATCATCTCACCGGCAGCGCTGCGCAGGATGCCGGAAAAGATATCGGCGCGGGTAGTGAGAAGTCCGCGCGGGTGACGATTTATTATACAGAGGAGGCCGGGCATAAAGTCGCCCACTTCTTCAAACGGGCCATTTAGAGACTAATATGTTTCGGCGGCGAGTAACAATATTCAAGCTATTCGGTTTCGCGGTGCGGGTCGACGCCAGTTGGCTGATTCTCGCGGTGTTGATCTCCTGGACTCTCGCCGTTGCCTACTTCCCTTCGCAGTACAAGGGATTGTCCACCGGGCAGTACTGGTGGATGGGGATCGCCAGCGCTGTGGGATTGTTCGCGTCCATCATAATTCACGAGTTCTCTCACTCGCTCGTAGCGCGGCGCCACGGCCTACCCATGAAAGGCATCACGCTCTTCATCTTCGGCGGTGTCGCCGAGATGGGCGATGAGCCGTCCAATGCCAAGACTGAGTTTCTGATGGCTATTGCAGGTCCGATCGCGAGCATTCTTCTTGCAGTGTTGTTGTACCTTGCTTACGAGGCCGGCAAGGGAACTCTGCCCAAAACGGTGACCGCCGTTGTGGGGTATCTTGCCTGGATGAACCTGGCCTTGGCGGCATTCAATCTCGTGCCGGCGTTTCCGCTGGATGGCGGGCGCATCCTGCGATCCGCTTTATGGCACTGGAAGGGCGACGTCCGGCGCGCCACGCGAACGGCCGCGGCGTTTGGCAGCGGCTTTGGCATCCTGCTGATCCTCTTTGCCGTCTGGCAATGGTTCGAGGGCGATTTTGTCGGCGCGATGTGGTATTTCCTGATCGGTCTTTTCCTGCGCGGCGCGGCTCACTCGTCTTATCAGCAACTCATGATGCGCATGGCGTTGGAAGGCGAACCCGTTCGCCGCTTCATGAACGAGCACCCGGTCACCGTGCCGTCGAATATCTCAATCGAAGACCTGGTGAATGACTTCGTCTACCGCTATCACTACAAGATGTTTCCGGTGCTGAAAGCTGGAGACCGCCTGGCGGGTTGTGTCACCACCAATCAAGTAAAGGAACTCCCGCGCGACGAGTGGAACCGCCACAGCGTACAGGAAGTGCTCCGGCCTTGTTCTTCCGATAACACCGTGACGCCGGACGTGGATGCCGTACAGGCGCTGTCGAAGATGAGTGCCTCGGGCCTGAGCCGGCTGATGGTCGCCGAAGGCGATCATTTGGTGGGAGTGATCTCCCTAAAGGATCTCCTCGGCCTGCTGTCCTCCAAGGTCGATCTGGAAGGAGAGAACTTCCGCCAGAACGGCGCGGCTCACGGCTCGCCACCGCCGCCGAACGCCTGACCTAGCTGGCCGCATCCGGGTGTTCCCCGTATTTCGTGCGATTCATCTCCAATGAAGTGATTTCAGATGTAATTATCTTGTATTTGCGGAAACGGCGTGCTATGCTTTCTCTGGCCCTCAAACAAGCGTTGCGGGTTGAAGCGCTGGTTTGATGCGTCTCGTCTCTTCTTGACCAGGCCGGCTTGCGCCGGATTGAAGCACGGACGGGCGCACAGCGCATGATTTTATCCTAACCGGTCGAGTCGCCTGAAGCCAGAGGCGACCGTCCGGGAGTTGGTTTCCCATCGGCGATTCATCGTTCTCTGTCAGCGGTACGTATCGTTTCGTACAAACGCCCGCGGCTTGTAACAAGGCCTACCGGAACGTAAAGGAGAAAAGAACGATATGCCAAGTGCGATACTCGAACCGGGCGTCATCGCGCCTGAACGAGCTGAGAAGAAAGAAATCGGTATCGAGGTGGTGGGGCCCGCACCGCTTCCGTCGTTAGAGAAGCTGCGCATTCCCGAGACGCGAGAGCATGTGGGGACCGGCTGGCTGCCCGATCCTCCCGACCTTCGCGATTACACCCTCGATCACCCCGAGATCGCGGGAATGCTGGCAAAGACCCGCGTTCTGAAACATGCAAGAGCGAAGGAAATGCCGCCCAAAGCAGTTACCAGCGTGGACCTGCGCCAGTGGTGCTCACCCGTTGAGAGCCAGGGCAGCCTGGGTTCCTGCACGGCTCAGGCGGCCATGGGAATCGTCGAGTATTATGAGAAGCGCGCCCACGGCACCTTCGTGAACGGCTCCCGCCTTTTTGTCTATAAGACCTCGCGCGACCTGATGGGCTGGATCGGCGATACCGGTGCCTATCCGCGCACAGCCATGGGAGCCCTGGCATTGTTCGGCGTGCCGCCGGAGCGTTTCTGGCCGTACGACGTGGCCAAGTTCGACGTGGAACCCACCGCCTTCGTCTACCAACTCGCTGAGAAGTATGAAGCGCTGCGTTACCTGCGGCATGATCCCGCGGGCCGCGCACCTGCGGACGTGCTCGTATTCGTCAAGAACTTCCTGGTTGCCCAGATGCCGTCCATGTTCGGCTTCTACGGTTTCCCCTCCTGGAACAATTCGAACGTGAAAGGAGCGTTCCCGTACCCGGCGCCGAATGAGAGCGCCATCTGGGGCCATGCTGTGGCCGCCGTGGGCTTCGACGACAACATCAAGATCAAGAACCTCGTGTCCGGCGCGGAAACCACCGGAGCGCTGCTGATTCGCAACTCGTGGGGACCCACCTGGGGCGACAACGGCTATGGATGGCTGCCGTACGCCTATGTCCTCTCCCGCTACGCCAGTGACTTCTGGACGCTGCTCCGGATGGACTGGATTGACACCGGGATCTTCGACATCCCCGTGTAACACCGATACCTTTGCCCGGCGCACCCGCCCTCTAACCCGGGGAGGGTGCGCCACTTGAAGTTGTCACCTTATTATTCCCAACCGCCGCCCAGCGCCTGATAGAGTTGCACCAGCGCCAGCCTTTCATTCAGCTCCGCCTGCGCCAGACTTAGTTGCGCCGCGTAGTAATTGGTCTGGCTGGTCAAGACTTGCAAGTAACTCGCCGCCCCGCCGTGATACAGAAGGTCAGACAAGCGCGCGGCATCTTTGGCAGCGGCGGTGAGCGCTTCCTGGTGCTGACGGAACTCGCGGTAGCCGTGGTACGCGGCCAGCGCGTCGGCAACCTGGCGGAATGCCTGCTGGATGGTCTGCTGATAGACCAGCACCGCCTGCTGCTCCTGCGCTTGCGCCAGTTTCAAATTGGACCGCAGCCTGCCACCGTTGAAGATGGGTTGCGTCAAAGGGAGCACAAAATCCCAGGTGCTGGCTGTGCCGCGGAAAAGGCCAGCCAGGCTCGAGCTGGCCACTCCGCCGCTGGCGGTGAGCGGAAGGCTGGGAAAGAACTGCGCGCGCGCCACGCCGATCTCCGCGTTGGCGGCGACCAGTTGCTGTTCGGCAGCGCGAATGTCCGGACGCCGCTCGAGCAGGCGCGAAGGGAGTCCGGCGGGCGGAGCCGGCGGCACTGGCTGCTTGACCAACGGCAGCCCGCGAGGAATCCCGTGCGGGTTCTCGCCCAACAAGGTACTCAGCAGGTCTTCCTGTTGCTGGATCTGCCGCTCGGTATCGGGAATCGCGGCCGCGGCGGTTTCTACCAACTGCTCCGCCTGGCGGACATCCAGCAGCGTGCCGGCGCCGCCATTGGCCAATGTCTGGGTGAGCTGCAGCGATTCCCGGCGGTCGGCCAGAGTCTGCTGCGAGACCGACAGTTGAAGATCCAGCTCGCGAAGCTCGAAATACGCGGAGGCCACGCTTGCCACCACCGTGGCGATCACTTGCCGGCGATTCCAATCAGTGGCCAGCAGGTTGGCTTGGGCTGCCTCAGTAGCGCGCCGGTACTGGCCCCAGAAATCCGGATTCCACGAGAACAGCGCTCCCAGTTGCATCAGATTGAACGTGAGGCCGAAGCCGGCGAAGCGCTCGCTGGTGAATCCGGCGCTGCCGCTGAGCGTAGGAAGCTGGTCCGCGTGCGTGATGCCCAGTTGAGCCTGCGCCTGGAGGACCCGGCTGGCCGCGATCCGCACGTCGTAGCTTTGCTGGACCGCCGTGCGAATCAACCCTTGTAGTACGGGATCCTGAAAGACCGCTGCCCATTTCTCGTCGCCTAACGGTGTTGCCGTGGAAGGCTGGCCCGCGGGCACATTGCGGTATGCGGGGGGGGGCGACACGGCCGGGCGGTGGTAATTGGGCCCCATGGTGCATCCGGAAAGGGCGAGTGCGGCGCATGCGGGCCATACTGCGTGGCGCGTCATGCCGGCTCCCTTTCCCCGCCCCGCAGCCGGCGGGACAGCCTTTCCACCACGTCAAACATCACCGGAATCAGGAAAATGCCGATCAGCGAGGCGGCCAGCATGCCGCCGATCACCGTGGTGCCGAGAATCCGCCGCGAAACAGCGCCCGAGCCAAACGCCACCCACAGCGGAACGCAGCCCAGGATGAAGGCGAAGGCCGTCATCAGAATCGGCCGCAAGCGGATGCGGGCGCCGGTCAGAGCCGCGTCCGCGATGCTGCCGCCACGCTCGTACGCGGACTTGGCGAAGGCCACGATCAGGATGGCATTTTTCGCCGAAAGTCCAATCAGCATCACCAGTCCGATCTGCGCGTAGACATCGTTTTCGAAATGCCGCGCCCACAGCGCCAGCACGGCTCCGAACACCGCCACCGGCGTCGTCAGCAGCACGCTGAACGGCAACGACCAGCTCTCGTATTGCGCCGCCAGGATGAGGAACACGAACAGCACCGACAGGCCGAAAATCGCCACCGCCGGCACGCCCTGCGCGGCCTTCTGTTCCTGATACGACATGCCCGTATAGTCGTATCCCATTTCGCGCGGCATGGTCTTGGCGAAGGTGTCTTCCAGCGCGGCCATGGCCTGCCCGGAGCTGTAGCCAGGCGCGGCTGAAGCATTGATCTGCGCCGCATGGTATTCGTTGTAGCGCATGGTGAACTCGGGCCCGGTGGTAGGGCTGATGGTGGTTACAGCGCTGAGAGGCACCATGCCGCCATGGTTATTCGCGACATAGAACTGGCCTTCCTGCGAGGCGCTGGTCCGATAGGGACCTTCGGCCTCCACATACACCTGCCACTGCCGCCCGAAGCGGTTGAAGTAATTCACCAGGTAACCGCCCAGAAAAGTACCGAGCGTCTCATACACGTCGCCGATGTCGACACCCTGGCGCTCCACTTTCGCGCGGTCCACGGTCACATACTGTTGCGGCACGGCCGGCAGATAGGAAGCGTTCACTCCCACCAGTTCCGGCCGCTTGCGCGCGGCAGCCACAAACTTGTCGACGTTCCCGGTGAGGAAAGAAAGAGCCGCGCCGGAGCGGTCTTCCAGCATGAAAGTCACGCCGCCCGATGTGCCGATGCCGGGAATCGCCGGCGGTGTGAACGAGAAGGCGATGCCATCCTGCACGCGCGAGAGCTCGCGGGTGATGTGGTCGCGGATGGCTTGGTATTGCTCGTTGGGCGCCGTTCTTTCATCCCAGGGCTTCTCCGTGACAAAGAAGAACGCGCTGTAAGTGTTCTGCACGCGAGTAAGTAAGCTGAAACCGACCACCGATGTGCAGCCCTGAACGCCCGGCGTGTGCAGGACAATATCTTCCACCTGCCGTGCGGCGGCCTCCGTGCGCTGGAGCGACGCGGCGTTGGGCAATTGCAGGTTCACGAAAATGTATCCCAGGTCCTCCTCGGTGAGGAATGCGCGCGGCAGCCGGCCGATCATCAGTACGGCAGCGGCTGAGATCGCGACCAATATCAGCAGGCTGAGCACAGCCTTTCGAATCAGAAAGGCGGAGAGACTCAGATAGGTATCTCTACCGCGGTTGAAAACCCGGTTGAACCAGGCGAAGAACCGGGCCAGCGGACCGCGCGATTCCCGCCGTGGCTTCAGCAGCAGCGCCGCCATCGCCGGGCTGAGCGACAAGGCATTGAACGCCGAGAAGATCACCGAGATGGCGATGGTGACCGCGAACTGTTGGTACAGCCGGCCGGTGATGCCGGGAATAAATATGGTGGGACCGAATACGGCGGTGAGGATCAGCGCCACGGCCACCACGGGGCTCGAGACTTCCTCCATCGCGCGAATGGCGGCATCGCGCGGCGTCATACCTTCCTCGATGTGCCGCTCGACCGCCTCGACAACCACGATGGCATCATCCACCACCAGCCCGATGGCCAACACCAACCCAAACAGCGAAAGCGTGTTGATGGAAAACCCGAGCAGCGGAAACACCATGAACGTTCCGATCAGAGAGACGGGCACCGCCAGGATGGGGATCAGCGAAGCGCGCCAGCCTTGCAGAAAAATGTAGACCACCAGCACCACCAAGCCGAGCGCTTCAAACAGCGTGTAGATGATCTCGCGCATGCCGGAGATCACCGAAGCGGTGGTATCCAGGCTGACGTTATAAGTCAGGTCCTGCGGGAATCGCCGGCTGAGTTCCGCCATTCGGGCGCGCACCGCCTGCGCGGTTTCGAGGGCGTTCGATCCCGGCAACTGGAAAACGGCGAGGACCGCGGATGGCCGGCCGTTATAGCGTCCCATCAGGTTGTAGGCCTGGGCCCCCAATTCGATGCGCGCCACGTCTTTCAAGCGCAGCGTGGAACCATCTGGATTGGATCGCAGAATGATGTTGCCGAATTCCTCGGGAGTCAGCAGGCGGCCTTGCGCGCGCACCGTGTAGGTGAACTGCTGTCCCGGCGGCACGGGCTCTTCGCCGATCTGCCCGGCGGGATTGACCTGGTTCTGCGTCTGGAGAGCCTGAACGATTTGGGGAACCGTGATGTGGAGGCTGGCCAGCCGGTCCGGCTTTACCCAGCAGCGCATGGCGTATTGGCCCGCACCAAACACGCGCACCTGCCCTACGCCCGACACGCGCACCAACTCATCCACCAGGTTGATATAGGCGTAGTTCGCCAGGAAGACGTTGTTGTAGCTGCCGTGGGGAGAATTGAGCGCAATCAGCAAGAGCGGCGAGGCGAGTGACTTGATCACCGTCAGCCCCGCTGTATTCACCTGGGGCGGCAATTGCGGCTGAGCCTGCGAAGTTCGCATCTGCGTCAGCACCTGGTCCACGTTGGGATCGGTCTTCACCTGAAAATCCACCGTGATCGACGTCTGCCCCGTGCTGGTGTTGATGGAATACATGTAGTTCATGTTGTCCACGCCGCTGATCTGCTCTTCGAGCGGCGTAGCCACGGATTGCTCCATGGTTTGCGCGTCCGCCCCCGGGTAGTTGGCCATCACCAGAACTTCGGGGGGCACAATGTTCGGGTATTGCGCTATGGGGAGACCGAGCATCGACACGACCCCCACGATAACCGTAACAATCGCGATCACGATGGCGACAATCGGGCGGCCGATGAAGAATTTCGACATGCGCTACGAATTCCCGCCCGAGGAAGTGTCGGGGACGGGATGCACGGTTTCCCCTGTCCGCACCTTCGAGGTGCCCTGCGAAACCACGCGCTCGCCGGCCTCCAGGCCGCTATTGATGATCCACATTTGCCCCACGCGTTCGCCCGGCTCCGCGTTGCGGATGGTGACGCGGTTGTCCGGGCCGACCACGGCCACGAGATAATGCCCCTGCAGTTCGGAGACGGCGCGCTGCGGCACCAGAAGCGCCCCCTTTTGCATCACCGTGACCGCGCGAATGCGCCCGAACTGGCCGGGCCGGAGGACGTTGCCTGGATTGGCAAATGCGCCCACGATGCGGATGGTCCCGGTTTGCGGGTCCACCTGCCGGTCGGCGAACAGGATGCGGCCGCGATGCGGATAGACGCTGCCGGTAGCCAAGGTCAATTCCAGCGGCATGGCCCGGTTCATGCGCAAGAGATCCGCCTGAGCGCCGATTTGGCCCGCTAAGCGAAGATACTCCTGCTCGCTGATCGAAAAGTACACCTTGATGGGATCCACCTGCGAAACGGTAGTCAGCAAAGTAGATGGGCCGACCAGATTGCCAATCTGAGTGGCGGCGATTCCGGCAACTCCATCCAGCAAGGAACGCACCTTCGTGAATCCCAGGTTCAAGCGGGCAGTCTCCACCGCGGCTTGGCCCGTCTGGATGGCGGCTTCATCCGTCTTGACCATCGCCTCGGCTGTCTTGCGCGCCTGGGTGTCGCTATCCAACTGGCTTTGGGGAATGGCGTGCGCCGCCGCGAGAGGCGTGTCGCGATTCACGTTGATCACGGCCAGCCCGAGCTGCGCCTGGGCTTGCGCAAGCTGGCCGCGCGCTTGCGCCAATTGTCCGGTGGCCTGGTCGAGCGCCGCCTGGAACGGCCGCGGGTCGATCTCAAACAGCACATCGTCCTTCCGGACCAACGAGCCTTCCCGGTAATCCTGCCGGATCAGATATCCGGAAACCTGGGGGCGGATATCCGCGTTGGTGTAGCCATCGAGCGTGGCCACCCAGTCGCCGTAGATCGGGACATCTTTCTCGATGACCGTAACCACGCCAACGTCCGGCGGCGGTGGCGGCCCATGGGAAGGCTGGGCTGATTTGCCGGCGCATCCCGCTAACAAGGCGGCAAGGCCGAGCAACGCTCCAACCGGCAGGCACTGTCTCATGAAGACTCGCGTTGTGAACTGCTGGAAAGACGTTGTTCGTTACCGCACGTGTTCGTCAGCATGGCGCTAATACAAATGCTACCAAGACCGCGGTCACTCAAGATCGTAGGATCCGTCATCTTCATCTTGCGGCGGCTTCGAGCTGGGCTGAATCCCGGACAGGTTCGCGGCTTTCAGCTCGCGATTGATGGCGCCGATGTCCGCAGTCTTGAGTTTGCTCCAGCGCGCCAGGACGCCCGCGGAGTCGCGCCCGATTTGGACAACGGCGGCGGATTGCGCGGCGGTCGGCGCGGCGTCGGAGTCGCCGATTGCACCGTAGAGCATAGAAGCGGTGCCATTCACGCTCATCAGGCCCGGCTCGGCCGGCGCCGGTCCAAACATTCCGCCCGCGCCCAGCGCCGCTTTGATCTTCTTTTCGAGCGCGGCCAGGTGATCTTTGAGTGTGCCGGTGGCATCGTGCGCCCGCTTGCCAATCTGCGCCTGCGCCGAGCGGGCTTCCCAAACGGCTTGGGTGGTGCTGGTCATGACGCGGGCAAGCTGCTGCTCGGCCTCGAACTGAAGCCGCAATCCCGCGGGCGGAGTTTTCACGCGCGGGTCGATTTTAAAGGTGAGCGGCGCGGTGTGTGTTTGACCGTTCGCAATCAGCTTCACGGTATAAGCGCCGGGCAGCGCCAGCGGACCTTGTGGCTCGCGCGGCGTATCATGCGGGACCGCCGAGATGGGATAGCCGTGCCGCAGCGATTGCGGCGGCGCATAGCGCATGTCCCACACCCAGCGGTGCAGACCGGCGCCGGCCGGCAGGATGCGCGGCATCCGCACCCAATATTCCGGAATGGCCAGCTTTCTGAGTGCCGCCGTGCTCGGTTCCGGTTCATCCGTGCTTGCATAGCGCCGCACGAGCTTGCCGCGGGCGTCCGTGATTTCGAGCGTGACCGGGCCGGTGGCGGGCTCCTTCAGGTAATAGTCGATGATGGCGCCATCCGGCGGGTTCTCGGCCAGCGGCTCATCCGGCGGCAGCGGCGTATCCGTGTTGGTGTCGCGCCGGACGCGGTAGGCCATCGCCGGATGGCAGAGCCACGCCGCGGACTGTTCGGCCTTCTCATCAAACTGGCGCAAGGGAGTAATGTCGTCGAGAATCCAGAAACCGCGGCCGTGCGTGCCCACGATCAGGTCGCTGCCATGGATCCACAAATCGCGCATAGAGGTGTGCGGCAGGTTCAATTGCAGCGGCTGCCAGAGGCCGCCATCGTCGAACGATACCCACACGCTGGTCTCGCTGCCCGCGAAGAGCAGGCCCTTGCGTACGGGGTCCGCGCGCACCGTGTCGATGGGCGCATCGGCCGGCAGGCCGTTGGTGATGAGCTGCCAGGTCTTGCCGCCGTCGTGTGTGCGGTAGATGTAAGGGGTCAGGTCGTCGATGCGGAACCGGCTGACGGAAGCATATGCGGAGTTGTCGTCAAAGGGCGAAGCCGCCAGTTGCGTGACCTTGCTCCAGGGCGTCAAGGCGGGCGGCGTGACATTCTTCCAGTTCTTGCCGCCATCCACGGTGACCCAGATGAGGCCCGCATCCGTGCCCGCCCACAGCGTGTCGACGTTGTGGAACGAGGGCGCCAGCGCATACACCACGCCGCGTTGCTTATCGGCGCGCGGGTCTTTATCGGCCATCTGGCCGAGGCTGGCCGGAATGCCGGGATGCGGGCGCGTCAGATCGGGGCTGATGGTCTGCCAGGAGTGCCCGCCATCCGTGGACTTGAATACCACGTTCGCCGCGTAGTAGAGCAGGCGCGGGTCGACCGGCGAGAATATGATGGGCTGCGTGCGGTCCGCGCGATATTTCCCGCCAACGAGCGGGCCGGGCGTGACAATCTCCACCTGCCCCGTGCTGCGATGGAACTTCGACACCTGGCCGCGGCCGGCGCCATAGATGATATCGGGGTCGCGCGGATCGGGCGCCACGTAGCCATATTCGATGACACCCACGGGATGCCATTCGCGGAAGGTGATGACGCCATCGTTGCCGCGGCTCGACTCGCACACCGAGCCGCTCTCCTGCTGCCCGGCGCAAACGCGGTAGGGGAAAGCGTTGTCGGCGATGGCATGATAAAGCTGCGCGGTGGATTGGCTATACCAGGAACTCCAGGTCCGCCCGCGATTCACGCTGACCAGCGCGCCCTGGTCGCCGACCAGCAGAATGATGTCCGGGTTCTCGGGATTGATCCAGATGTTCTGATAATCGTCGCCACCCGGTGCGCCGCGGACCGCGGACCAGGTCTGGCCGCCATCCATGGAACGCCAGGTCACGATGCTGGCGCTGTACACCACGTCGGCATTCTTCGGATCGACGCGCGGCACCGGCAGGTCGCCGCCGCCGATGCGCGTGGCAGGGCGCGGATCGTGTGTGATCTGGCGCCAGTGACCGCCGGCATCGTCCGAGCGATAGATGCCCACTGGGTGGCCCGTGGCGACGGCCGCATAGAGGCGCCGCGGGTCGCTGGGCGCCACCGCAACGTAAGCCTGCATCACCGCCGGCAGGCCCTCGGTCAGCTTGTGCCAGGTCTGGCCGCCGTCGGTGGATTTGAAGATGCCCCCCCCCGCGGTCTGGTAATCGTTGCCGAATTCCCAGGGACCCTGGCGCGACTCCCACATGGAGGCGTAGAGCACCTCGGGATTGGACGGGTCCATGGCGATATCGGAAGCGCCCGTGTTCTGGTCGATGTAAAACACCTTGCGCCAGTGCTCGCCGCCATCGGTTGAAGCGAAGACGCCGCGTTCCTCGTTCGGTCCGTAAGGATGCCCCAGCACCGCGGCGAATAGACGGTTCGCGTCGTGCGGATCGACCACCAGCGCGGGAATCTGCTCGCCCCCACGGAGGCCCAGGTGTGTCCAGGTGCGGCCGGCATCGGTGGATTTGTAGATGCCGTCGCCCACCGAAAGGTCGGGACGCTGCAGTCCCTCGCCGCTCGCCACGTAGACGATGTTCGGATCGGACGGCGCTACGGCGATCGCGCCAATGGACTGCGTCGGCTGGTTATCGAAGATCGGCGTCCAGGTGCGGCCGTAGTCGTCGGACTTCCAGACGCCGCCGTCGACCGCTCCCACGTAGAACACGTTCGGCTGGCTCGGCACGCCGCAAGCCGCGCGCGTGCGGCCGCCGCGGAAGGGACCGACGTTGCGCCAATGCAGCTCGTGAAAGACATCCGCGTTGACCGGCTGCGCGGCGGCGGTGGCCAGAGCGGTGCAGATGAGGAGGGCACTCCGTACCCATGTTGATCGCATGCTTTCTATTATCTACGGGATGCTCGCCGGGCAGGCGGCGAAAGAGCATCTTCTCGACAACCACTCCCTGACGGTCGTGGCTCAGAACCAGTGCTTCAGAGCCGCGCGCGACGGCACACTATGACATGCGAAAGAGGCGGCGCGTGCGGGTGGTCCACTCGTCGCTCGAAAAGATGTGCGGCCCCACCTGAATCAGGCGCGGCAGCATGTCGAAAACCGATCCGGGCGTCCAATTGGCGCCGGCGCGAGTGCGGATGCCGCGCTGATTCAACTCTTCAGCCACCAGCGAGAGCGGGGCATCCTGGACGATGAGGTCCATCATCAGGATCAGCGCCTGCTTTTCGGAGGGGTTCTCCTCCAGGTGGCTGCAGTCCTGGGAAATGCGCAAGCCGTAAGGAATTTCGCCGCTAAGCGCGGGAGTCCGGCCGGCGTCGGGAACTTCGCGCTCCCATTCGACGGCCGCGAGCTTCCAGCCTTCGCTGGTTTTCTGGTCGAAGTAGTCCTGGGTGAGGGGAGCGGCGGGAACTTCGCGTACCTTCTGCATCTTGGTCATGGGATACGGATGAGCAAACGGATTGCCGCTACTGGGCGGGGGTTGGCGGGGTGGGATTGTGCGGAGGTGGGATTTGGTGTTCGGGGGCGGGCAGGCCCGCCCCCGGATAGAGACTTGCGGATCAGAAGCTGACGCGCAAGCCTAGCTGGATGACCCTGGTGTAGTTTGCCGCAGCTCCTGCGCCTCCCAGTGTCAATGCGCCGTACTGGCCTTCGAGAGCGCCGAAGTCGCCGGGATCGTTGATGGCGTTATACGGGTCGCTCCATTGCATGTGGTTCAACACGTTGAACGCCTGGGCATAGATCTGGAAGCCGAAGCGCTCCGTGATGCGGGTGTCTTTGGTGAGACCCAGGTCCAGGTTCCAACGCGGCTGGCCGCGGAGGATACCGGCGCCTCCGCACCTTCCAGTGATGCCTACTAGAGCGGGTCCGAAATTGTTGAAAATGCTCTCAATCTGCGCCGAGGAGTACAGATTCTGACCATCCCCGATCCCGGAACCGATGCCATTTACACCGCCAGCGGGAAAGCTGCCCTGAGCTGAGTTGGTGTAACTCATGCTGCTGATCGGGACGGCCTCGCAGCCGTTGTTGTATGTGTAGCCTTCCCCGAATTCCTGAAAGGATCCGGTATATACCGCGAGCGGCAGACCGGAAGCCCAAGAGAAGATCGGTGAAACGGACCAGCCGCCCAGAACGCGCTGCGCCACCGGGTTGTTGTTCGCCCAGCGCTGGCCTTTTCCGAATGGGAGGTTATAGGTAGCCAGGAGATTAAAGGTGGCCTTGCGGTCGAAATACTGGGGACCGTAGTCCACGCCGGGGTTCCACGGGTCATTGAGATTGGCCAGGGTGTAAGCTTGGTTAAGGCCCACCACACCCAGGGCCTTCCCCAGGGTAAAGTTGGCGTTTAACGTCAGGCCGGTGGACATGCGCTTGGTGGCCGTAATGACCATGGCGTTATAGTTCGAAAACCCAGTGGAGGTATTTCCGTAAAAGGTGAGGGCCTGCGTGGAGGAAGGCAGCGCCGGTCCAAAGACGAAGCTGCTGTCCAAATCCTGCCAGAAGCTCGTTACATTTTCAGCGGTGATGTTGCCGGCCTCATTAGCCACTACGGCAGCGGTGCAACTGGCATAGCCGGTGCAGTAACTGCTGCCCTTGAGGGCCGCTTCGAAGAACGGTTGCGCGGCCGGGGTCCCGCCGTTGCGGAGCGTGATATTCATGTTGTCGTAGGCTTGGGCAAAGGTCTGGCCGTTCAATTTCATCATAAAGGGCACGTCATTGAGGTCCAAGCCATTGTAGAGGTTCCTTGCATACACGCCCACATACCCCACTTCCAGGATGACATTGCCTTTCAGTTCGCGCTGGATGCTGATATCGATCTGGTCGGTGGATGCCGGTTTGAAGCCGTCGTCCAGGTAGAAGGAGTACTCCAATCCGGGCGAATTGCAAGCGCCGCCCACACCCGAGTAGCAGGGAATCACGGGGGAAGGCAGGGTTGGAGTAATGGCGGGCAGCGGCGAAGCGTTTCCGTCCGTGCCGATGCGGAAAGCGTTGGCGGGGGTGACTGCTCCACTCGCGGTGCAGGCTCCGGAGCTATTCGGATTGATGCAGGAAACCGGCTGCAGGAAGCCGTCGCCCAGCACCGGCGTGGAGACCTGGTCGATGCCGAGAGTCTTGGCGTAAAAGCGGCCATAGCCCGCCCGAATCACCGTATTCTTATGGCCGAAGAGCTTGCCCAGCCAGGAATCGCCGAAATCCGGATTCCAGGCTATGGACACGCGCGGCGCAAATTCACCCCAGTACGGCTTATACGGATAACTCGATCCGCCGCCGGCGACGCCCACCGGCGAGAAACCGAGCAACGGGTTGTAGTTCTGTCCGTTCTCCGCGGCATTTAGACGGCTGGTCAGATAGGCTTGCGAAGTGACGATGTTGTTGCCGGCGTCCACCAGCACATCCTGGGCGCCATTTAGCTCGTAGGGCGGCATCTGTACGCCCCAGTTGAGCCCGTAGTTC
>Ga0335078_10008698_pt1 | contig 15077 bp, 8 predicted proteins | sample Lox_Sample_32_FD_206711 | JGI IMG/M metagenome (GOLD analysis project Ga0335078, IMG submission 206711) | Soil microbial communities from Loxahatchee National Wildlife Refuge, Florida, United States - Lox_Sample_3.2 | ecosystem: Environmental > Terrestrial > Soil > Wetlands | place: USA: Florida...
CGTTCGTGATCAACCAGGGTCTGCGCACGGCGGCGGCCGTGCGTCTGATGACGACGTTCACACAGCTCCCAGCAGGACAACTCGTGGGAGCGACAGTAGGTGATCAGGATGCCCCTGATGCGCAGAACGGAGCAGGGCCTAGCGGAGGACGCGGCCGCGGCGTTGCGGATCGCCCGGCGGGTCACGCCTCATCGGGCCGTCTCCACCGTCGATATCCTCGTCTTCTCCACGATCTTCTTCGGCGCGTCCTTCCTTGGCGCGTCGGTGGCCCGGTGCGGCCCGTCCGAGCGGGAGGTCCGCCGCAAGTAAAGCGGGGCGGCGAAAGGTTGTGAGGTGACGCAGCGGCGCCGCCAGGAGGATGATCAGGGCGAGCAGGTACACCTCGATGAACGACCTGAAGTCGGCGACGTAGCTGCTCCAGATGGTGGGGGTAAGGACGCAGACCTCGACCAGGCTGAACACGAATGCGAGGCGTTCGTGGGCCGGCGCGGTCGTGGCGCGCAGCGACAGCAGCGCCGCGACAGCGAGGATGACAAGGATGGTGAACTCAAGGAGCCAGGCGTCCAACTGGCGGGGGTGGTTCGTGACGACGTGGCCGAAGTTATACAGCACCGCATGGATGGCGGCAGCGAACGGCGTGCCAACGTTGCGGTTGCGATCGGCGAATAGGGGGAGGCTTCCCGTCGCGGCCAGCACCACCAGCTGCCACCCGGCGAAGATGGTCACCGGCACGACCCAGGTCAGGTCGTCGGTCCCGGGCCTGGCCCGGCGGCGGGCCATCTGAGCCAGCCTGGTGATCGCGATAGCGGCGGGGACTACCAGGACTGTCTCCCTGGTGAGGGCGCCGTAGGCGAACGCCGCCGCGGCCAGCACTGGGCGCCGTCGGCGGTAGGCGAGCATCCCGCCAAGCAGGCAGACCGCGGCGAGCGGTTCGGCAGTGTCGCGGCCGAGGCTGGTGAGAAGCCCGAAGTACGCGGGCATGAGCAGCCCCCACAGCGCATGGCGGCCGGACTGGCGGGCGAACAGACCGCCAAGCACTCCCAGGCCAGCGGTGGCCGCGATGTTGACCACGACGAGGGCGACGGGCACAAACTGGTGCTGGCCGAGCGAGATCAGCCAGGTGAGCGCCGGATAGCCAATCCGCGTGTACCGGTACGGCTGGTCCATGGTGATGCCGAACGCCGTGTGGTTGAGGTTGGCTGGGTCGAGGGCGAGGCGGTAGAAGAATTGGCCGTCGTAGCCATAGGTAGCCCTGAGGCGCACGCCCTTCGGCAGCTGGGCGGCATTCGCGTAATGGTTGCCGAGCATTATGAACGCACTGATGTCGCCGTGGGCCCAGGTCTGCAGGCGCGCTATGACGAAGCAGACCGCCCCTAGGAGGGCGACCAGGCCAGGCAGAGCGGCCCGGTTCGTCCTCGACCAGATCGCAGACCGAGGTACCAACGCGGACGCGTCCGCGTCTGCCGCAATCGCGCGCTTGTCCGTGGCCGACGTCAGGCGCACCGAGGAGCCTTTGCTGCGGGTCGCCTCGCGCTGGGCCGACCGGCTCGCCCTTCTGCCAGGACTTCTACCTCCTCGGAAGGCACAGCGAAAACGTCAGAATGCCGCTGGACAGTCAGTGCATACGACTGTCAGGACTGTCAGTGCATATGACTGTCAGTCACGACTGTCAGTGCATACGACTGTCAGTGACACGACTGTCAGTGCATACGACTGTCAGTGACACGACTGCCAGTACACGACTGCCAGTACACGACTGCCAGTACACGACTGCCAGTACACGACTGCCAGTACACGACTGCCAGTACACGACTATCCGTGCACGGGTCGCCCACTCCGCTGGCGGGACCATCATGAGGAATACGGGCCCGCCGGTTGCGCTGTGTCACACTATCGGGCGGACCTTAGCGATGTGTCATAGACACCTTTGAGAAACCTGCGTCTGCAACTTCACGAACGGGATGGTGAGTAGTTTGCTGGGCGTGATCTCGTCGGCCCGCAGGGCCGATGCCTGATCCAGTGCCGCCTCAGCCAAGGCCACCTGCGGGAGGAGCGGCCGGAGCCGTCCGTACCCCTGGCGCACCCATGGCGCAGCTACCTGCCCCATCCGGCCGGCTCGCGGCTTGGGCGGGAACCTGGCGGCCGCTCGGCGGACGCTGCAGCGGCCCGGCCGGCTTTGTCGTTGCCGCGGTCGTGCTCTTTTTCATCTACCTTCGGTTGTCGCGCACCTATCCGGAGAACTCGGACGAGGCGAACATCCTGCTGATGGCGTGGGACATGCTGCATGGCAACCTGCTGCTGCATGGCTGGTCTATGTCGCACTTGTCGTTCTACACCACCGAGCTTCCTCAGTACATGCTGGTGGAGCTTGTCCGCGGGCTGAATCCGGATACCGCGCACGTCGCGGCGGCGATGACCTACACGCTTGCGGTGCTGCTCGCGGCGCTGCTTGCGAAGGGGCAAGCGACCGGCAAGGACGCCGCTGTCCGGGTGCTGCTGGCGTCCGGGATCATGCTGGCACCGCAGCTAGGCGTGGGCATCTTCGTCCTGCTGTTGTCGGTGGGGCATATCGGGACGTCCGTGCCCCTCCTGCTGATCTGGCTGATACTGGATCGCGCCAGGCCCCGGTGGTATGTGCCGGTAGTTGTCGGCGCCGCGCTTGCGTGGGTCCTGGTCGCCGATTCCCTGGTGCTTGTCGTCGGGGTTGCGCCGCTGGTGCTGGTGTGCGGCGTGCGTGTGGCACGGGAGCTTTCCGGTAATCCGGGACCGGTCAGCGACCCGGCCAGCCGAATCCGGGGGGTGCTGGCGGCGCGGTGGTATGAGGTGTCCCTGGCCGGCGCGGCGCTGGTTTCCGTGGCTGTTTCGTCGATCGTGGCCAGGCTGATCCGTGACGAGGGCGGGTACCTCCTCCATTCAGTCCCGCTCGGCATTGTTGGGGCCGCCCAGCTGCCCGTCCGCGCCGGGATCACGGTCGAGGGGTTGCTGGCGCTGTTCGGCGCTGGCTTCAATGGCCTGTATCCGGGTGCCGGGCTGACTTTTGCGCTGCCGCATGGTGTGGGGCTGGTCCTTGCCGCGCTGCACTTGGCCGGGGTGGCGCTGGTGGCCTGGGCGCTGTGGCTGGTGGCGCGACGGTTTGTGGCCGGGGCGAGCCTGGTCGACCAGGTATTGGCGGTCGCGGTGGCGGCGAACGTGGCTGTGTATCTGCCGAGCGCCTTCGCTACCGGCGTGCTGAACGCGCGGGAGATGGCGGTGGTACTGCCGTTCGGCGCCGCGCTCGCCGGGCGCACGCTCGCGTCGCGAATCCGCGGCAGCAAGCTCGCATGGGTACTTGGCGCGGTGCTGATCGGCTACGGGATCGGCCTCGCGCGGGAAGTGGTGCAACCATCCGTTCCGCCGGCCAATGAGCGGCTTGCGGTTTGGCTGGCCGGCCATCACCTGACGTACGGTCTGGGCGGCTACTGGGAGGCGGGCATCGTCACGGTCGATACCGGGGACCGTGTCACGATCAGGGCGGTGTTGCCGAAGCCGGTGCGACGGGAAAGCTGGGAATCGAAGCAATCGTGGTATGACCCGCGTTCGGACTGGGCCGACTTTGTCGTCTTCGACAGCCAGCCGGGATTCTTTCACCTCTGGCTGCCGTACGGTTCCGTGCAGGCGAAATTCGGCCAGCCCGTCCGCACCTACCACGTTGGCCAGTACACGATCATGGTCTGGGACAAGAACCTGCTGGCTCAGCTTGGCTGATCAAAGTTACCGCAGGGCGTCCGTCCAGAGAATGAGCCTGGCAACCGCGAACAGGGTCCGGATTGTCACGAAAATTCCGATGTGTGCAGCTGAGGCGCCTGAACTGGCCGATGTGGCCTGGCAGTCACGCATAGGTATCTCCAGACCCCTTTGAGTAACGGTTCCCACGTCGGCGCCGATAGCCAGTTAGACGCGGTTGACGTGGGTACCCCCGAGCTCACGTCGGCCGCGTCTGCACGTCAGCGGTGCGCAGCGGGCCGCGGGGACCCACCGCGGGCCCGCCAGCTCACCGCGAAAGAAACGGTGCGCCACGGGCCCGGCGGGCCAGCCCGTTTAGCACGGCGCCGCCGCCGCGGCGGGACCAAGCCTGCCGCGACCGGCCGCGGGCGGGTAGCGTTCGGTCCATGACAGGTACGCAAGCTCCGCCGTTCGGTCAGATGCTGACCGCGATGGTCACGCCCATGGCTGCCGATGGCTCCCTCGACTACGACGGCGCCGCCAGGCTCGCCACCTACCTCGTTGACGACATGCGTAACGACGGTCTCGTGATCAGCGGTACCACGGGCGAATCGCCCACTACTACGGACGCGGAAAAGGAGCGCCTGCTCGCCGCGGTGCTCGGCGCCGTGGGCGATCGTGCCACGGTCGTGACGGGCGTCGGCACCAATGACACCGCGCATACGATCGAACTGGCAAGGCAGGCGGAGCGGACGGGCGCGCACGCCCTGCTCGCCGTGACCCCGTACTACAGCAAGCCACCGCAGGCAGGCCTCTTCCGGCATTTCACCGCCCTGGCGGACTCGACCGGGCTGCCGGTCATGCTCTACGACATTCCGGCCAGGACGGCGGCGCCGATCGCCACCGAGACGCTCGTCAAACTGGCCGAACACCCGCGCATCGTCGCTGTCAAGGACGCCAAGGACGATCCGGGCGCGACATCCTGGGTGCTCGCACGGACCGACCTCATGTACTACTGCGGCACGGACATGGTCAATTTGCCGTGGCTCGCTCTCGGCGCCTGCGGCTTCGTCAGCGTGGTGGGTCACCTGGTCGGCGACCGCCTGCATGACATGATCGACGCGTACTCCGCGGGAGACGTGAACAGCGCCCTCGCGATCCACCGCAGCCTGCTGCCCGTTTACACGGGGATGTTCCGCAACCAGGGAGTGATCATGACCAAGGCGGCACTTGGCTTGGCCGGCCTTCCCGGCGGCCCGGTGCGTGGGCCGCTGGCCGACGCGACGCCTGCCGAGATCGACAAGCTCCGTGACGACCTGCAGGCGGGCGGCGTAAAGATCCCGGGGATGGCCGCGTGAGCCACCCGCACCCCGACCTCGACCCGCCACCGCCCCTTTCCCCCAACGGCTTGCGCATTGTGCCGCTCGGCGGGCTCGGTGAGATCGGCCGGAACATGACGGTATTCGAGTACCGTGGCCGGCTGCTCATCGTGGACTGCGGTGTCCTCTTCCCAGAATCAGACCAGCCGGGCGTCGACCTGATCCTGCCTGACTTCGACCACATACGGGACCGCCTCGACTCGGTCGAGGCGGTCGTCCTCACACACGCGCACGAGGACCACATCGGGGCGGTGCCGTACCTGCTTCGGGAACGAGCCGACATCCCCCTCATCGGCTCGAGGCTCACCCTCGCGCTGGTGGCGAGCAAGCTCAGTGAGCATCGCATTGACCCAGTCACCATTCAGGTCGCGGAAGGTACGCGGCAGCCGTTCGGGAACTTTGACCTCGAATTCTTCGCGGTCAACCATTCCATCCCGGATGCGCTCGCCCTCGCTATCCGCACCCCCGCGGGGGTTGTCCTGCATACCGGCGACTTCAAGATGGACCAGTTGCCGCTCGACAGCCGGCTGACCGATCTGGCGGGATTCGCGCGCCTCGGCGGCGAGGGCATCGATCTGCTCATGTCTGACTCCACGAACGCCGAGGTGCCCGGCATCGTCACGAGCGAGCGGGCTATCGCCCCGGTGCTCGACGAGGTGTTCGCCACCGCCGAGAAGCGGATCATCGTGGCGTGCTTCGCCAGTCACGTGCACCGGGTCCAGCAGGTCCTCAACGCGGCGGCGAGCCACGGCCGCAAGGTCGCGTTCGTTGGCAGGTCGATGGTGCGCAACATGGGGGTAGCGCGTGATCTCGGCTACCTGAGGCTGCCAGGTGGCCTGATGGTGGACGTGCGCGAGGTCGACGACCTGCCACCTGAGCAGGTCGTGCTGGTCTCCACCGGGTCGCAGGGCGAGCCGATGTCTGCCCTCTCCAGGATGGCTAGCCGTGATCATCAGATCCGGGTGGTCGAGGGCGACACGGTGATCCTTGCCTCCTCGCTGATCCCGGGAAACGAGACCGCGGTGTACCGGGTGATCAACGGGCTCACCCGATGGGGCGCCCGGGTGGTGCACAAGGGCAACGCGCTCGTGCACGTGTCCGGGCACGCACCGGCAGGCGAACTGCTCTACGTGCTCAACCTCACCCGGCCGGCAAGCTTCATGCCCATCCACGGAGAGTGGCGGCACCTGCGAGCGCACGCGGAGCTTGCCGAACTCGCGGGCGTGCCGGGTCGTCGGATAGTGATCGCCGAGGACGGCGTCGTGGTGGACCTTGTGGCCGGGCAGGCGTCAGTGGCCGGCGCGGTGCCGTGCGGTTACGTATACGTCGACGGCCTGTCTGTCGGCGAAGTGACCGAGTCGTCGCTGAAGGACCGGCGGATTCTGGGTGACGAGGGGTTCGTGTCCGTCGTTATCGTGGTCGACTCGACGACGGGCAAGCTGCTCGGCGGGCCCGAGATTCACGCGCGCGGTTCTGGTATCGACGACGCGGCGCTGCAAGGTGTGCGGCCGCTGATCGAGGAGACGCTCGCACACGCCGCCGCCGACGGCATCAACGACTCGCATCAGCTTCGCCAGCTTGTCCGGCGCACGGTGGGACGCTGGGTGAACGAGACCTACCGGCGCCGCCCGATGATCATCCCGGTCGTGGTCGAGGTCTGACCAACCCGCGGATGATTGGGCCCGAGGCCGTTGTACCGGCCCGTGGTGCCCGCTCGTTCCGCGCGCGCGGTGCGCGGCGGCGGGAGTGGCGGGGGGTATGGACGCGCGGTCAGGGTGACAATCTTCGCGACACGCGCGCCATTGCCTTTGGCCCTAAAGGGTTAATCAGTACCGTTGCAATCATGGCGACCCGTACCCCGCGTACCGTTGCCCGCATGCCCGCGGCACCTTCGGGCCGTGCCCGGCGTGAGCCCGCGGCCGGCTCGGGTCAGGGGTCCCGCACGCGATCCGGGCGGCGGGACGGCCAGCAGACCGCCCGGCGGGATGGCCGGCGGGATGGCTGGGAGCCGGGACGTCGGCGACCGCCGAATGGCAGGGGCCGCCCGCGCGGGAAGGGCGGCCGCGGCAAGCGGAAGGGCGCAGCCCCGCAGCGACCGAAGGATCCGTTCCTGATCCTTTTCGGCTGGCTCGCCAATGTGCTTATCGGCGCCTGGATGGTCGCCGCGCACGGGGTCGGTTTCGCGGCCCGGGCGTTCGGCCGCAGCGCTCGTGATCTGGACCCGCTGCACCGCAGGGACGGCATCGGACTGGCCATTCTTGGCGCGGCGCTCGTCACTGCCGCGGCCATCTGGTGGCACCTGGGCAGCGCGTTCGGCCGCGGCCTGTGGGCGGTGGTGAGTGGTGCGTTCGGCTCAGCGGCGTGGTCGGTTCCGCTGCTGCTCGCCCTGCTTTCCTGGCGGTTCCTGCGCCACCCGGACCGTAACGCGGAGACGGGCCGGATAGTGATTGGCTGGTCGGCGCTGATCACGGGCGTCCTTGGTCTCGTGCACATCGCCAACGGCACACCGCCGCCCACCGCAGGCGCGGCCGTCATGCGCTCGGCGGGCGGTTTCATCGGCTTCTTCGTCTCCGCACCGCTGGTCGGGGCCGTCACCGCCTGGATCGCGGCGCCATTGCTCGCCCTGCTGTGCGGTTTCGGCCTGCTGGTCATCACGGCTACGCCGCTGCACCGGATACCTGAGCGTCTTGCCGATCTGCACGGTTTCGTCCGGGGCGAACAGCGAACCTCGGGCCAGGCGGATGACGCGAAGCAGGCGATCGAGGGGCCGACAGACGGGTCGCGACCGGGCAAGGTCCCTAGGCGGGGCCGTGGCCACCTCCTGCGCGGCACACGGGCGCGCAAGGCCGCGATCGAAGTCGGCGATCACGTGCAGCCCTACGACACACCGCTGCTGTCCGGCGGTGGCGTCGGCGAGGGCCGGCGGGTGTCCGGGGGGGACGGGCCGACCGGCGCAGCCGCCCTGCTGCGCCACGGGCCCCACGGGGATGACCTTGGCGGCGGCCAGCACGGGACCGGTCAGGGCGGTAGCGGCAGCCAGCACGGGACCGGTCAGCACGGGACCGGTCAGCACGGGGCCGATCAGCAGGGGGGCACCCCGCACGGGTCCGATCAGCACGACGATGGCGAACTGCTTGATGGGCTCGGTTTCGGGCCGCGGCCAGGGGACCGGCCACGTACAGGCGGCCAGCGTAACCCCGCCGGCCCGGCAGGTGATGCCGCACGAGGATCAGAGCAGCTCACGCTGACCGCTGCCGCGGATGGCAGCTACACGCTCCCGCCCGCCGCATTGCTGCGCCCGGGGAGCGCGCCGAAGATGCGTACCCGGGCAAACGATGCCGTGGTCGCCGCGCTCGCCGGGGTGCTCGACCAGTTCGAGGTCGATGCGCAGGTCACCAACTTCACTCGCGGCCCGACGGTGACCAGGTACGAGATCGAGATTGGCCCTGCCGTCAAGGTCGAGCGGGTCACCCAGCTGTCCAAGAACATCGCCTACGCGGTCAAGAGCGCCGACGTCAGGATCCTTTCGCCGATACCGGGCAAGTCCGCGATCGGTGTCGAGATCCCCAACACGGACCGCGAGATCGTCAGCCTCGGCGACGTGCTCAGGTCCCCGGTCGCGGTGAACGACCACCACCCGATGGTCGTGGGCCTGGGCAAGGATGTCGAGGGCCGTACCGTCGTGGCGAACCTGGCCAAGATGCCGCACATGCTGATCGCCGGCGCAACCGGCGCAGGGAAAAGTACCTGCATCAATGGGCTGATCACGTCGATCCTTTCCAGGGCCACGCCGGACGAGGTGCGGACAATCCTCGTCGACCCCAAGCGGGTCGAGCTTTCCGTGTACGAGGGCATTCCCCACCTGATCACCCCCATTATCACCAACCCGAAGCGGGCGGCTGAAGCGCTGCAATGGGTGGTTGGCGAGATGGAGCGGCGCTACGACGACCTCGCCGCGTCCGGTTTCCGCCATCTGGACGACTTCAACAAGGCGGTGCGGGCGGGCAAGCTCACCCCGGCGCCTGGTAGCGAGCGGGTCTACCAGCCGTACCCGTACCTGCTGGTGATCGTGGACGAGCTCGCCGACCTGATGATGGTCGCACCGCGCGACGTGGAAGATTCTGTCGTCCGGATCACTCAGCTCGCCCGGGCAGCAGGCATTCATCTGGTGCTCGCCACTCAGCGTCCGAGCGTTGACGTCGTCACCGGCCTGATCAAGGCCAACGTGCCATCCCGGCTGGCCTTCGCGACCTCCAGCCTCGCCGATAGCCGGGTCATCCTTGACCAGCCGGGTGCGGAGAAGCTGGTCGGGCAGGGTGACTCCCTCTTCCTGCCGATGGGGGCCAGCAAACCGCTGCGGCTGCAGAACGCGTTCGTGACGGAGAAGGAGATCCACGAGGTCGTCGCGCACTGCAAGAAGCAGGCGGAGCCGACCTACCGGGACGACGTCAGCGTCCCGGCCGGCCGCAAGCGCGAAATCGACGAAGACATCGGTGATGATCTCGAGCTCCTCGTGCAGGCGGCCGAACTGATCGTCAGCACCCAGTTCGGCTCGACCTCGATGCTTCAGCGCAAACTGAGGGTGGGTTTCGCCAAGGCTGGACGGCTGATGGACCTGCTCGAGAGCCGCGGGATCGTCGGTCCAAGTGAGGGTTCCAAGGCGCGGGACGTTCTGGTCAAGCCAGATGATCTTGCTGAGGTTCTCGGCGGCCTGCGCGGTGACTGACCTATACGCGGGAGATTGCCTGTGGGAGGTGCCGGGTATGAAGGTATTCGCTCCAGGGGGAGCGTTTTACCGACTGTCGATTTTGACCTTCTCGATGCACGGGGCGTCTCGCTGCGCCCCAGGGCGGTGTTTAGACTTGAGCGTGAGATCGGGGCGGCGGCGATCTAGCGGAGGAATGGCGTGAGCATCGGCGATACCCTGGCACGCGCCCGTCGGGACGCCGGTCTCAGCGTTACGCAGGTCAGCCAGCGGACACGGATCAGGGAAACGGTCATCCGCGGGATCGAGAACGACGATTTTTCCCCGTGCGGTGGGGATTTTTATGCGCGCGGGCACATTCGCAGCATGGCCAGGACCGTCGGGATCGATCCAGGGCCGCTGATCCATGAGTACGACGAGGCGCATGGCGGGCTCGGCCAGGTGTCCGCTGCCGAGGTATTCGAGCCCGCTACGCCTATCAAGATCAGGGAGCGCCGCCCGCCGAATTGGAGCGCGATAATGGCGCTTGCGGTGGTGGCCGTCATCATCTTCTGGGTGGCGCACTCGGTCATGAGCGCATCACACCATGTGGACGCGGCGCCGCGCGGTGAGCAAGTCCGCCGCCCAACCCCGACCGCATCTGCTACCCACCCGAGTGCCGCGGCCACTGCGCAGCGGCGTTCGGTGGTGATCCAGCTAGCCGCCACCGAGGACTGCTGGATCGGCTTGTACTCCGCGAACGGGGCCCAGGAATGGCAGACCGTCGTTTCGGCCGGGACGACCCATTCGTGGACATTCACCCGGCACGTCTCCATGGAGATTGGCAACCCGGGGGGCATCGCGCTCACTGTGAACGGCAGGAGCATCAGCACTCCCGGCAGGCAACCCGTCACGGTTGATTTGCGGCCCGGAGGCAAGGCAGTCGCCGCGAGCGGATTCTAGCGCCTGCTCCTCGTCGGCCGCGGCGGGGTTTGGCGCGGCTCGGCGGTTGCCCTGGGTCCCGTAGTCTGCGGTTGTGTCGTCGTCATCGCATGATTCTCCGGGCACCCGCCCCACGCCGGCGCGCGAAGCGGGACCATCCACCCAGCCGGGGCCCGATCGGACCGTCCGTGTCGTCACGCTCGGCTGCGGACGCAACGAGGTCGACTCCGAGGAACTCGCGGCGCGGCTTGAGTCCTCGGGCTGGACCTTGGTCGGCGCAGACGACGAGGACGACGCGAGCACCGGCGAAACTGATCACGACACCTGCCACGAAGCAAGCGTGGTGCTCGTCAACACGTGCGGCTTCATCGAGGCCGCTAAGCAGGACTCCATCGGTGAACTGCTTTCAGCCGCGGACTCCGGCCGTGCCGTGGTCGCGGCAGGCTGCCTCGCGGAAAGGTACGGCGCCGAGCTTGCCGAGGCGCTTCCCGAGGCCGAGGTGATCAGTTTCGACGACTACCCGGACATCGGCGCGCGGCTGGACGCCGTGCTTGCCGGGGAAACCAGGCGGGCGCACACGCCGCGCGACCGGCGCAGGCTGCTTCCGCTCGCGCCGGCGCAGCGGCCGGGGTCCGCTGGAAAGGCCGACGGCGTGCACGTGCCCGGCCACGGCGACGCAAGCCAACCCAAGTCACTATCGGGATCCATAACGGCTGCCGCTGGCGATCCCGGACCCGAAGGTGTAACGCCCTGGGGGGGCGAGCCGGCGTCGGCCACCTTCTTTGCGCCGCCGCGCGAGTCAGCTTCAACAGCTGTGCCAGCACGCGTAAGCGGTTATGGAGATGTCAAGTCTCCCCCGTCGGGCCCGCAGGTACTGCGCCGCAGGCTCTCAGGCGGCCTGGCAGCGCCCCTGAAGATCGCGTCCGGCTGCGACCGCAGATGCAGCTTCTGCGCGATCCCGTCCTTTCGTGGTGCGTTCGTCTCCCGCCAGCCGCAGGACATACTCGCGGAGGCAGGCTGGCTGGCTGCCGAGGGCGTGCGTGAGCTGGTGCTTGTGAGCGAGAACTCGACCTCCTACGGCAAGGACCTGGGGAATCTTCGTCTCCTGGAGGAATTGCTGCCCGCGCTCGCCGCCGTACCAGGGATCGCGCGGGTACGCGTCAGTTACCTGCAGCCGGCCGAAGTCCGCCCAGGACTGACCGAGGTGATGGCGCGCACTCCAGGTGTGGCCCCGTATTTCGACCTGTCTTTCCAGCATGCCAGCGGACCTTTGCTGCGGGCCATGCGGCGATTCGGTGATCGCGAGCGGTTCTGCGGCCTGCTCCGGCAGGTCCGCCGGCTCAGCCCCGAGGCGGGTGTGCGGTCAAATTTCATCGTCGGCTTTCCCGGTGAGACCCGGGCCGACATCGGTGAGCTGAGAAGTTTCCTCGAGGCGGCCGGCCTGGACGCCATCGGGATCTTCGGCTACTCGGACGAGGACGGCACGGCGGCGGCTTCCCTGCCAGGCAAAGTTGACGACGGCGAAATCGCCGCCCGGCTCAGGGAGATCAGCGACCTCGCCGAGGAACTCATGGCGCAGCGCGCCGAGGAGCGGATTGGCGAGGATGTGGACGTACTGATCGAGCGGTCGCTGCCCGGCGGCGGGTTCGAGGGACGTGCCGCACACCAGGCACCCGAGGTGGACGGTGCCACGACCGTTCACGGTGATCTCCGGATACGTCCTGGGGATCTTGTCCGGGCAACCGTCACCGCCGCGGCGGGCGTGGATCTGGAGGCCGACGCGGCCGAGATCGTGTCGGGCCGTGACGCGGAACGGCATTGAACCGCGCCGGGCCTGACTCGAACCCCGGCGGTACGGCAGCGGAAATGCCCGCCGTACGTGCCCCTAGCCCGAGTTTCCAATGATCATGCTCCTTGCCAGGGTGTTCCGCCTGGTGAGGATCGGTTTACGGCGCCGCTGGCGCCTATGACCTAACGGCAGGGGCGTAGCGGTCCAGCTGGAAGACCTGGATGAGTTTGTCGTGGGTGCCGGTGGTCTCGGTGAGCATCCGGCGGGCTTTGGGCCTGCCTCGTGCGGCGGGGTAGATCAAGATGGTCTCGCCGATGCCGGCGAGCTGGGTCAGCAGCTCGCGGACTGACATACGCAGCCCGGCGCGCTGGGCCTGCAGGCGCATTAGGTGCGCGATCTGCAGGGCCAGGACGCAGGTGAGGACGTGGATGCGGATGTTGTGCTCGGTCCAGTGGAACATCGGGGAGAACGACACCGCGTGCGGGTCTTTCATCTGCCGGAAGGAGAATTCGGCTTCGGCCTGGGACCGGTAGCCGGCGATGACGTCGGCGGCGGGCCAGTCGTCGTGGTCGGTGATCAGCACGTGCTTGCCGAAGATCTCCTGTTCCAGCGCGGCCCGCCCGGCGGCGTCGATGGACCAGGTGAGTCGCAGGCCGCGGGGGATATCGCCGGTCAGCTCCCAGGTGATGACGCGGCGGACCCAGGCGTCATGGGTGATCTTGGTGATCTCCGCTTCCACCTTGGACCGGGGCCGGCGGGTCTTGCCGCGGGCCAAGGTGGCGGCCAGCTCATCCAGCTGCCGGGTGGCCTTGGCCAGCGTGGTGCCGTCGAAGCCGCGGGCCTGATGGGCGTGGAGCTCGGGGGAATGGGTCAAGATCGCGCGGCGCTCAGTGCCGTAGACGGTGCGGCGGGTGTCATAGGCGGTCAGCTGGCCGAACCGGTCCTCGTCGACGACGGCCCGGGCGGAGGCGGGCACGGCGAGCAGGTCACGGCAGTCACTGGCGGGCACCGAGCCCACGTAGCGCAGGTTCGTGCCGGCCAGCAGCGCGAAGTTGGCCTCGGAGTTCTGCCCGGCGTCGAAGACGACCGTCATCTCGGTGCCGTCCTGCCCGGCTGCGGCGGCCAGGGCGGCGTGCCGGGCGGCCAGCGTCTTGATCATCTCCGGGAACTGGGTGACGTCGGGCCTGTTCCCGGGGTAGGCGTGGGACAGCAGCGGGACGCCGCCGTCGCGGGTGACCACCAGCCCGAGGCCGACCAGCCGCAGGTCCGCGCGTTTCTGCTTGGCCTTGCCCCGCTGCGCGATCGGCGCCCGGGCGTTGCCGGTATCGATGAACGTGGCGAAGTTCGTCATGTCCAGCGCCACCGAGCCGGTGTCCAGCCCGGACCGGGCGCACGCCGCCAGGGCCAGCTTCTCCTCGATCCGCGGCAGCGCCTTCAGCGGCACCGCGTGCATGGCGTCCCAGAACCGGCGGTGATCCAGCGCCGAGGCCGGGATCTTGGTGAACCGGTCCGCCGCCGTGGTGCGCCACCAGTCCGCGAAGCCGCGTTTGGAGCAGGGATCCACCACCCGGTTCAGCGCGGCCAGCGCCAGGTAGGTGCCCGGTGACAGCGGCAGCCCCGGCGGCCTGGCCCCGGCCTCCTCGTCGATGACCGCCGCCGCGCCCAGATCGGCCAGCAGCCCCCACGCCGCGGCGACCGCGCCGAAGTCCAGGTACCGGGTCCGCTCGGGCAGCATCTGTTCCTCGCGGGCGTCCAGCAGCGCCTCGATATCGGCCGCGGTGCCCACATACCGCTCGGAGACCATCTTCGGCTTGCCGTCCACCCAGCCCATCTCGCGCAGGTACCAGTACGGCTTCCCGCTGATCACCTTCTTGTACAGGCTGGCCATGAATTTAGGTCATAGGCTATACCGCAGAGGCAGTCAAGCACCGCAAGCGCGTGTCACAAGGGAAAACAGGTCAGCCGGGACCCTGGCCAGGAGTCAGAAGACCATGATCATTGGAAACTCGGGCTAGCGGCGCTGCGCCCGTTCCGCCGGCGGCTCAGGTTCCGCCGGTCCTGCCCGTTCCGCCGGCTGCTCATGCCGCTCAGGTCCCGCAGGGTGCTCAGGTCCCGCAGGCTGCTCAGGTCCCGCAGGCTGCTCAGGTCCCGTCGGCTGCTCAGGTCCCGCCGGCTGCTCAGGTCCCGCCGGCTGCTCAGGTCCCGCCGGCTGCTCAGGTCCCGTCGGCTGCTCAGGTCCCGCCGGCTGCTCAGGTCCCGCCGGCCGCTCCGGCCGCTCCGGCCGCTCAGGTCCCGCCGACCGCACGCCTGGCCAACGTGCCCAACGGGCTCACTGTGCTGCGGGTGATGCTAGTACCCGTCTTCGTCATCTTTTTGCTCGAAGGCGGCACGCTGAACCGGATCATCGCGTTCTTGCTGTTCGTGCTCGCGTCGGTAACCGACCTGCTCGACGGCCGGCTCGCCCGCAAGCACGGCCTCGTCACAGATTTCGGCAAGATCGCTGACCCGATCGCGGACAAGGCCCTCACCGGTTCGGCCCTGATCAGCCTGTCGTTTCTGGGAGAATTGCCATGGTGGGTCA
>Ga0335078_10008699_pt1 | contig 15077 bp, 18 predicted proteins | sample Lox_Sample_32_FD_206711 | JGI IMG/M metagenome (GOLD analysis project Ga0335078, IMG submission 206711) | Soil microbial communities from Loxahatchee National Wildlife Refuge, Florida, United States - Lox_Sample_3.2 | ecosystem: Environmental > Terrestrial > Soil > Wetlands | place: USA...
CAGCCCACGGCCTGACCGCTCTCGATGCCATCACCCTGGCACTCGCCGGCAAGCCCTGGCTCCCCGCGTCAGCCGCCTGAACTGCGATCTGAAACCGCAGCTCACCACCTGCCCCTGAATGGACACTATTCAAGGTGCTGGGCCCGGCTGAACCCGCGGGTTGTCGGTGATCGTTGTGGTCAAGATTGTGGTCAGCGCCTGACGTCGGCCATCCTTGTTTGATGCATGCGACGGTGCTGATTTGTGACCGGATCTTGACGGGTTCATTTGGCGGTGAGAGCAAGGACGCGAAGGCCGGGCGAAGTGGGATGCGGGGTGGGGTATGACGGGCAAGAATCGGGGGTCAGCCAATACGGGTCGTTTGGTCGCCGGGGCGGCGCTTGTGCTGGCGGGTGCGGGCGCGGGACTTGCGGCCACGTTAGCGACTGGGGCTTGGTGGGCTCGGGGTCTTGGCGGCGCGGTTGGCGGGCTCGCCGGGCTTGCCGCCGCCCTGTGGGTTGATCATGCTCATCAGCTTCGGGATGCCCGGGATGTGCGCGACGAGATACTGGATCCGGTGGTCAGTGAGGCCGGGCAAGATGACAGCGTTTTCGCCCTGCTGGTCGCTACTTGTGCGATAGCTCCGTTCCGGGGCCGGGCAGCTGAGCTTGCCCAGCTGGATAGGTGGTGCGACGATCCCCGCGCGCATCCAGTCCTGGTCATCACGGGCCCGGCCGGTGTGGGCAAGACGAGACTGGTCACCGAATTCGCTTCACGGCGTCCTGATCTGGTGCCGGGCTGGCTGCATCGCGAATCCGGTGCGCAAGCGGTAACCGCAGTGCGGGCCTGCCATGACCCGGCTGTGATCTTGGTGGATGATGCTGACGAGCGGCCTGACCTGAATTCGCTACTCGAAGACCTAGCCGCCGGTCCTGACGGTTCACCAATGCGGGTGGTCCTAATCTCGCGCGCTGCTGATCCCCGTGCGCAGATTCGCTCCCGGCTGGAAGATCGGTACCGCTGGATTCTGGGTGACCAGACGCCGGTGCTTTCGGTAGGCACGTTCGGGAACCAGGATGATCAAGTGCGTTGGTTCAGGGAGGCGGTCAGGGCCTACGCGGCCGCGCGCCGAACGCCCCCACCTGATCTGCCGGGCATCCTGAGCCGGGGAATTACTGCGGTAGCTGAGGAGCCGATCTTGGCGCTGCAGGCCCAAGCGCTGCTGGCGGTTTTGAACTGCGAAGCCGGTCGGCCCTGGCGCGCTGGAGCCGGGATGGCGCCCTTCGAGGAAATCGCCAGGGCTCTGTTTGCGCATGAACAAGCACGCTGGCATCAGGTCGTGGCACGGCCTGAGTGGGGCCTGACCGACCTGACACCGGCGATCCAGGAACGCGCTGTGGCGGCACTAGTCATCAGTGGTGCTGCGGACGAGAGTCAAGCGGTCGCCGCGCTGCGGCGGGTTGCAGATCTAGCCGACGCGCGCACGGAACGGCTGGCCAACATCGGCCGCTGGGCTGGGCACCTTTACCCCCATGAACCGCCGTGGCCGATCCGTATCCAGCCGGACATGCTGGCGGAATGGTTTGCAGTCACTCAGCTGACCACACATCCCGAACTGGCCGAGATGTATGGCGGCATGGATCCTGAGCATTCGGCCGTGCTGCTGATGCTGCTAGCTCACGCCAGTGACCACATACCCCAGGCGGCACGCCTGTTCGCCGACCTGATTGCCGGGGACATCATCGGGCTGGCCAGGCCTGCGATTGTGGCTGCCCGGACCGCGACCAAGGGTCAGCGGCTTCTTGATACAGCCATCGCCTCGCTGATCACACAGGCTAATTGGACACCCGATTCCCTCAACGCCCTGAATAGCGAGCTACCACATGGTTTGCTTCCCCGAACTCATGCAGCAATAACGGCCGCTCTTGTCGCAAGTGCGCGAGGATCCGGCGTATCTGAGCATCTTGCTTCAATGCTGCGACACCTCGGACTTCACCTGCGTGACCTGGGCTGCCCCCAGGAGGCGGTGGCCGCCACCGAGGAAGCACTCGCCCTGTACCGGGAACTGGCCGCCGCCAACCCCGCCCACCAGCCCGAACTCGCCGCGACACTGACCAGCCTCGGACTTCACCTGAGCAACCTGGGCCGCCCCCAGGAGGCGCTGGCCGCCACCGAGGAAGCACTCGGCCTGTGGCGGGAACTGGCCGCCGCCAACCCCGCCCACCAGCCCGGCCTCGCCGGGACACTGCAACACGTCGGAATTGACCTGCGTGACCTGGGCTGCCCCCAGGAGGCGGTGGCCGCCACCGAGGAAGCACTCGGCCTGTGGCGGGAACTGGCCGCCGCCCACCCCGCCCACCAGCCCGACCTTGCCGCGACACTGCAAACCCTCGGAGCTTACCTGCGCCTCCTGGGCCGCCCCCAGGAGGCGCTGGCCGCCACCGAGGAAGTACTCGCCCTGTACCGGGAACTGGCCGCCGCCAACCCCGCCCACCAGCCCGGCCTCGCCGCGACACTGCAAAACCTCGGAACTGGCCTGCGGGACCTGGGCCGCCCCCAGGAGGCACTGGCCGCCATCGAGGAAGCACTCGACCTGTGGCGGGAACTGGCCGCCGCCCACCCCGCCCACCAGCCCGACCTCGCCATGACACTGCAAACCCTCGGAATTCACCTGCGCGACCTGGGCCGCCACCAGGAGGCGCTGGCCGCCACCGAGGAAGCACTCGCCCTGTACCGTCGGAAGCTGGCCGCCGCCAACCCCGCCCACCAGCCCGACCTCGCCCGGACAGTGCACAGCCTCGGAGTTCACCTGCGTGACCTGGGCCGCCACCAGGAGGCGCTTGCCGCCACCGAGGAAGCACTCGGCCTGTACCGGAAGCTGGCCGCCGCCAACCCCGCCCACCAGCCCGAACTCGCCGCGACACTGCAAAACCTCGGAATTGACCTGCGCGACCTGGGCCGCCCCCAGGAGGCACTGGCCGCCACCGAGGAAGCACTCGACCTGTGCCGGGAACTGGCCGCCGCCAACCCCGCCCACCAGCCCGAACTCGCCAGGACACTGAAAAACCTCGGAATTCACCTGCGCGACCTGGGCCGCCCCCAGGAGGCACTCGCTGCCCGTAAGGAGGCGGTCGAGATTTACAGAGCGCTTGCTGGCGCAAATCCTGACTTGTATGACCAGACCTACCAGAGAGCTCTGGCAGGCCTTAAACGTGATCTCGCCAGAGAAGGGCAACATGGTGCTCTCGCCGGGCTCCATCTATCCGGCCAGCGTGTCACGGACGGCCGACCGCATGATGTTCCGCCCAGCCCGGAGACTCCACCCAGCCCAGCGACCGGCGTTCCGTGAACATCTGCCGAGTCGGTTGGCAGGATCGCATGTAAGGCCCGCGCTGATGATTGACGCAAGCCGCGGTCTGGCCGAGCCAGCAATCAGCCCTAGCCATCGCTTCGATAGGCGCCGGTTGAATCCTCGGCAAGACTCGTGGTCCAGGGTCCCGAAGGGATCGCGCAGCGACACGCCGAAGGCGTGCCCTTGACCACGATCTTGCGAGGCTTCAGGATCGGGCGCCGGAGGGATGGCTCGCTCTTGCAGCTCACGCGCCAGCGCTGACTCGTGGCTGGGCAGCAAGTTCGCAAGGTCGGCCGCGGGGGGGTGAGTGCGCGACGGCGCCGACGTGGCCCGCAGGGCCAAAGGAAGGCAGCCGGCGCCCGGGCACCGCACGTTCCCGTCAGCGATGGCGACTTGGCGGCGGACAGGTGCTGCGCCGTCCCTGGGTCTAGCGCTTGGGCGCGTGGCGTTTCCCAAGATCGGTGATCACGCCCGGACCGGCGCGCTTCGCGCGCCCTTGAAGACGTAGAGGAAGTTCTCACAGGCACCAGCAGGCCAACCTAGGGCTGCTCGTGGCCTCGATGCGTATGCCGCTCAATGCTTGGCCCCTTGACCTCGTTTGAGTGCGCCCGCGCTCCCGATTGTCCAGCTGTCCGCCGGTTCCTTCCTCCTCGTCGGTCAGCTCACCTGGCAGCTGTCACTCCACCGGTTCTGTACAAAGCGGTGCCCCCACAGAAGTGGCGCCCGGTCCTCGTCATCGAGGAGCACAATCAGCGTCCTATGTAGCCGCGCAACGTGGCGCCAGAACCGCTTGCCGTCCGCCAGGTCCACATCCGCCTGGCTCAGCGCGGACATTCAACCGCGCGTCAGTCCTGCACGCCGAGTTCGGCCCGCATAGCCTCGCGAAGATGCGCGCGTGCATTGCGTGTTTTTTCGTCTAGGTCGGGCCACGCGTTCTTGTCCGCGTCCTGAGCCGCATGCCGAAACTCGTAAAGGCTCTCGTTGTAAGCATGCGCGAGTCGCCTGACGTCTGCTCCGCAGCTGATGGTGAGGTTGACGTAAGCGTCCTGTAAGGCTGTGTTCGCCGCCCTCAGGTGCTCAACCGGGTCGACCTCCTCACCGGGACAGGTTCTCTGGTACAACTGGTCAACCGTCTGCCAGAACGAATTCGTGGCGACCAGGTACTTATGGCAGACCTCGCGGCGCTGATCTCTAATGACACGGATCTGTTGCTCACGGCCCGTCTCGATGCGGGCCTGTTCCTCCCACCTGTGATTGAGCCGAGCGGTCACAATTCCGATCATTCCAGTCAACGCGACGCCGCCCAGGACTCCGCCCAGGGCGAACCAAGCGCTCGCATTTGTCATGCGCACCTCATGAACTTCGATCCCCACCGGTAGCCGAACAGGTCCCGCTGAGGCGACCCATGTTGGGTGCCGAATCCAGCCAGCATAGAAGTACAGTGACGAGACCGCTCATCAGCGCTCCAAGGCGGCCATCCTGCGTCGTCCCACCCGGACGCGTCGACCGAGCGCCTCGTAGGGCAAGTGTCCTCCCGGAGAGGTACGGTCGGGTCGTGACGACCACCGGGAAAGCCAAGGAGCTTGCCCAAAGCAAGCTCGCCAGGTCACTGCCGCGGCGCTGGCGACACGTCATGGCTGTTGCTGCGCAAGCCAGGCACGTCTGCCATCGTCTGGGTGGCTCCAGCGATCTCTTGGTGGCTGCCGCGTGGCTTCACGACATCGGCTACGCTCCAGACCTGGTCGACACTGGGTTTCATCCCCTTGATGGGGCTCGATACCTGCGACGGGCCGGAGTCGACGAGCCGCTGGTGAGCTTGGTTGCCTACCACTCGTGCGCCCAAATCGAGGCGGACGTGCGTGGCCTCGGGACGGTTCTCAGTGCGGAGTTCTTGCCTGGAGACTCGTTGATAGCTGATGCCTTGTGCTACTGCGATATGACTACGAGTCCTGACGGAGAGCAGGTCCAGGTCGGGGACCGGCTTGTGGAGATCCGGGGACGGTACGGTCCGGATGACCCGGTGACTCGCTTTGTTGAGCTTGCCGCACCGGAGATTCTCGCCACTGCGGGTCGGGTTGAGGAGCTGCTGGCGAGTCACCCGATGTACGGCTCCGATCGTTTGTCATGTGATGCTGGATGCGTTGACGCATCGACAGGTGCATCTGCAACCCGGGCACGGTATCGAGCGATACCCACCGGACTTCGGAGGACTCCGTGCTCGGCGTCGGTCTACCGGCTAGAGACCGGGCGGTGAAGACAACTGAGAACTCTTGCCTCACCTCGTTGTTGCTGGTGTATCTGATCACGTGCCGAGGGTTCGTGTAGATTCCGACCAAGCCCGTGATCTTGCACTGGATCCCTGTCTCTTCCCTGGTCTCCCGGACCGCGGCTTCGGCGATCGACTCCCCGAAATCCATCGCGCCTCCGGGGACTGCCCAGTAGCCGTTGTCAGTGCGACGGATCATCAAGATCTCGTCGCGCTCATTGACGACGATGACGTTCACCGACGGCACGATGCTGTTGGCGGCCGGGGCATTCGGGTCATCGAGGTAGTCGATTCGTTTTGTTCATAGCTGCTGTGTCGCTTCCCGCTTGGGCCAGGTGGAGTGTGTTCTATCCCAGACTCGCTCGAAGCTGCTGGCGTATGTCTGGAACAAGGTCCCTGAACTCAGTCGCCGCAGGTGCAGGGTTGGCGCGAAGAGCGCTGGCACACCGTACGCGTGAGTGTTGACGAGCATCTCGTCGTCGAACCAAAAAATCGAGTTGTACAGCGTCGTGCCGTGCAGGCGGATGTTGATGCCGGGGTGTTTCGCGTATGGCTTGTAATAGGTGATCAGAACGTTGCGGATCTTGCTCGCGATCGCATCACCGATGTCTTCCTCTTCCCCCCGTAGCGCGACCTGCGGGCAGTCCGGGTCGCCGATCAGGATGCGGATGCACGCACCGTCGTCTGCCTTGGCACGGAGTAATGCCAGCTGGGGCGCGTACTGCTCGGGCAGGAAGAAGCCGGAATAGACCAGGATGCTCACGTTTTCGGTCGCGTTCTCGAACAGCTTCGTCCATAGCTCGGCAGGAATGTCCGCTCGGTACGGGTAGATGTGCACAATCTCTGACTCGGTGACCTCGGCTCTGCGTTGCACGGACAGCGCATCTGGCCACAGATAGGCCTCGCTCCTTCCCACCAGGGCAGCGATCTGATGCCGGTACTTCGGATACGGCGCCCGCGCTTGGGTGACCCATCGCTCGGCTGTCTTCGGGTTGATCTTGAGCCGGTCGGCAAGGTCGCTGGGGGTGAGTCTGGCAGCCATCAGCGCGTCCCGAAGCCGGTCGTTTGCCATTCCCCGCGCTCCTTGGGACGTCTTGGGACGATTCATGGCCAATCTAACTTGTGCAAGCTGTCCCTCCAAGGATTTATGGCGTCCCGCGTGTTGGGCCGACATTGGTCACCGTGGCCAATCAATGGCCATCTCGACAGTCAGCCCCAGGTCAGGGGCGCGATGGAAGGAGTGGTGATCATGCGTTTGATGCTCGACACGTCCCAGGTTGCTTTCACGGTGACCAAGACACCGGAGCCGCGACGGGACTTCGGTGGCACGCAGCAGAAGGTGGACAAGGACACCGGCCAGCCGCAGTGGGTTGTGGAGGCCCTCGCCCTGGACGCCGAGCGCGGGGAGGTGATCCGGGTCACGGTGGCTGGTGATCAGCCGAGGGTGAACCAGGGTCAGCCGGTCCGCTTCGACGCGCTGGAGGCGATCGCCTGGAACAACAACGGCCGCTCCGGCGTGGCCTACCGTGCCGCAACCGTCCAGCCCGCCGGGCAGCCGAAAGCCGCCTGACGTCTCGCTCGCCCGCTCAGGCATGCCTGCGCTGTCACTGGCTGATGGGCGTGCCTGGTCTATCTGTCCGCATCGCATCACGCACGGAAAGGATCACACGCTGCCATGACCACCAGCAGCACCGTCACGGCCGCCAGCAACGGCGGCGACACACCCACCGACAACAAGCCCGCTGCCCGCGAGCACGGCTTGGCACGGCTGCGTGAGGAGGAGTGCTACTACCTCACCGGCCTGATCGAGGAATGCCTCGACGAAGCGAGGCACCTGGTCAAGAAGGTCAACAACAAGGCCTACAACCGCATCAGCGACCACGACGGCAGCAAGGGCACCAAGCCCCTGGACCGCGGCGAGATGGCCGCCACGCTGCACGAGGCCTACGACTGCGCGTCCCATGCGCTGGCCTACCTGTTCAACGCCAGCACCCACCTTCGGGTCGACGACGTCGAGTCCGTGCTGGCCGACGACATCGAGCCCGCGTTCTGATCCGTCCGCCCCCAAGGCGGGAAAGGAGGGCTGAAGCGTGGAGTACGTCTCCGTTCTGGCGCTTCGGATCCCAGGTCACGCGAAGTTGACCGTGCAAGACATCGTCGATGTCAGCGGTGAGGCAGCCTCGCCTGGCAAGGCGGTCTTCGACCACATGCTCGGCCGCGCGGTAGACGCACATGGCCAGCAGTGGGCTCACGCAGATGTGGTGTCGTTCACCGCCGAGCCCTGCATCATCACCGTCTGACCCAAAGTGCCGGGCCAGGAGGACCCTCATCCTCCGGCCCGGCCAGCCACCCATGCCCTACCCGAACCATCACGAACAGAAAGGGGATCGTGGCATGTTCCACGCTATCAACGCCTGGCTGGCACGGCTCGCCCGCCGCGTTTACGACACCCGGCTGGCCCGCGACAACCAGATCGCCGCCGCCAACCAATGGCAAGTGCATCGCACCGCTGCCAGTACCCGCCGCTACCGGGACCCCCGGTTCGACCTGCTCACGGTCGGCCACACCGCCGACGGCACAGCGGTCGCTGTCGACATGACCAGCGGCGCCATTGTCGCCGTCCAGGACGCGGACACTGCCGGGAGGTGGGCGTGATGCCCGCCCGCAACGGCTCCCGCAACCACCGCAACAACCCCTACACCATCGACGGCTGGGCCGTGAAGGTGCACCACAGCGCCGCCGGGACCATCTGGCGGATGCGCACCGAACTCACCACGCTCACCGCCGCCTCCATCGGCTTCGCCGAGCTGGCCCGCGTCATCGCGGTCACCGTGGCCGCTGTCATCTTCGCCGCAACCGCGGCCGTCATTGCCGTCCTGCCGTGGACGCGGCGGTTCGTCACCCGGCGGGCCTGGTGCGTCATCTCCCGCCACCGCATGCAACGGGTCTGCTTCGAAACCCGCATGCACACCCGATCCGGGCGGCTCCCCCTGATCCTGCGCATCCACCCCACCGAAGTCGGGGAACGCGCCACCATCTGGTGCCGCGCCGGGATCTGCTTCGAAGACTTCGAAGCCCACACCGGCGAAATCGCCGCCGCCTGCTACGCCCGCGAGGCCCGCATCGAGCGCTCCAAGCGCTGGGCCCAGATCGTCCGGGTCAACATCGTGCGCCGTGACACCCTCGCCGCGCACCACGTCATCACCTCCGGCCTGGCCCCCAAGCTGCCAGCTCCCCGCGAGGAACACACCACCGCCTGACCGATCGTGCGGGACGTCCCTGGGCCTGCTCCATGCCCTGGGGCGTCCCCCGCCTGCCCCCCATTGGAAGAAGGTGAGACCGCCATGACCGCACCGGCGGGCATCCCGGTCGCCTCCCTGTCGATCTGGGACCCGATACACCTGGGCACCGACGAGACCGGCACGCCGGTCTACGCCAGCCTCGCCGAGCGGAACATGCTCGTCGGCGGGGAACCTGGCGGCGGCAAATCCGTCGCCCTCCAGCTCATCGTCGCCCACGGCGCCCTCTCCGCCGACTGCCAGCTCATCCTGATCGACGGCAAACGCGTCGAACTCGGCCTATGGGCCGAATGCGCCGACACATTCGTCGGCCCCTCCATCGACGACGCGATCGACGTCATGCACTGGCTCCAGGGCCTCATCGACGAACGCACCGACGTGCTGCTGCAAATGAAAAAACGCAAGGTCACCCCCGACCTCGGCTGGCCGTTCTACCTCGTCCCCATCGACGAGGTGGCCTACTTCTCCGCCACCGTCGGCACCCCCGCCCAGCAGAAAGAATTCAACGCCTCCAACCGCGACGTCGTCGCCCGCGGCCGCGCTCCCGGCATCATCCCCGTCGAAGCCACCCAACGCCCCAGCGCCGACATCATCCCCACCTCGCTACGGGACCTGTTCGGCTACCGGTGGGCGTTCCGCTGCTCCACCGAAGCATCCTCCGACACCATCCTCGGGCACGGCTGGGCCAACAACGGCTACTCAGCCACCGAGATCGACCCGCAAGCCCGCGGAGTGTCCTGGCTACGCGCCGAAGACGGCATCCCCCGCCGCATCAAAGCCGCCTACCTCACCGACGAACAAATCATCCACCTGGCGTCGTTCGCCGCAGCCGCCCGCACCCGAACTGGGACTCACGACGACAGCGCAAAGGTCATCAACCTGCGCCGCAAGGGTGATGCCGCATGACCGGCGACACTGAGAACGACGGGCGGTTCCCCGACGACAGCCCGGTATGGGTCTGGTACCCACCGGACGGACACGCCACAATCGCGGCGGGCCCGCCGCGTCATCAGTGGGCCTGGCTGCCCGGCTCGATCCTCAGCCAATGCGGTCCCGACGAATGGCACATCGTCATCGAGGTCCGCGAGTTCGCGACCCTGGCGGACGGAACAGTCCCGCCAGCTGGCACACCCGAGGCCGATCTGTACTACCCAGCCTGCTTCCGAGATGCCAGCGAAATACAGCCGCGCGCACCAGGTGATGCCCGATGAGGCGCCGCGTCCCGTACCAGGACGGCCTGCGCGGAAAGAACATCCTCGCCCACTTCTACGACCCCGACGGCGAAAGGTACGGACTCCCCACCTACCCCTACCACTGGGCACCCGACGGCCTGCTCACCATCCGGCAACTCCGGGTCAAAGGCCTGCGCCCCGGCGGCCAAGACATCGCCGCCCAGATCCTATGGCGCCGCGGCAAGCGCGTCGCCTACCTCTACCGCGAAGACCTCGCCAAACCCAAACGAGCCGCCACCATCAACCAGCTCGCCGCCATCGGCAAAGCCCTCCGGGCGCGCCGGATCTGCCCCACCTGCGGCGCCGAGAAAACCTACTGCATCCCCCGGTCCCGAGGTGAATGCAACGACTGCGCCAGCCAATGGGAGAACGCCTCATGAGCCACAACGCCCTGCTCACCGCACTCAAAGACGCCAGACGGCGCAAAGGCGAAGCCGACCACGACATCCGCGTCCTGCTCGCCTACGCCCGCGAACTCACCGCCCCCCGGCCGTACCGGCTGGCCGACCTGGCCGACGCCGCCGGAATCTCGGTGTCCGGCGTACGGGACCGCCTACACCAGCGACGACACCGGCGACGCCGCGCGGCTGCTCGCGCTCGATACCGACACGCCGGGACCCGACATGCAGCACATCGCCGCCGCTGTCAGCACCCTGACCCAGCACCGCTGGCGACGAATCGGCACGCGCGGCGCGACAGCAACCAAGCACGAATTCTGTCCGGAAGGAAACTGAAATGCCCGCCAACATCGAATCAATGTTCTCAGTTCGCCAGATGCCCTGGCACCAGGAAGGCATCATCCTGGCCGACTACCCCGGCGACTGGAACCAGGCCCGCAAGCTCGCCGGGCTGGACTGGGACCCGATCACCACCGAGGTCTACGCGCTCACCGACCTCGACGTGGACGGCAACCCGCACTACCAGCCGATCGGCGGCTGGAAGGCCGTCAGCCGCTCCGACAACGGCGCGGTGCTGTCGCTGAACCGCGACACCTACACCGTCATCGACCACGGCGAGATGGGCGAAATCGTCGAAGCCGTCCTCGCCCAGCCCAACGTCAAATGGGAAACCGCCGGGGTCCTCGACAGCGGCCGGGCCGTGTGGTGCCTGGCCCTGCTGGATGAGCCGATCACGCTGCCGGGCGACGCCAGCGCCACCCTGCCCTACCTGGCGATCACCAACCGGCACGACGGCACCGGCGCCTGCGCGCTGCGCGCCACCGCGGTGCGCATCGTGTGCGCGAACACCTTCCGCGCCGCCGAACTCGAAGGTGAGCGCACCGGCACCACGTTCTCGTTCATCCACAAGTCCAGCTGGCGCAACCGCATCGAAGAAGCCCGCCAAGCCGTCACCGGCGCCCGCAAGGAAATGCGCCGCTACGCCGAACTTGCACATGAGCTGCTCGCGATCCCGATCACGGCGCGCAAGCGGGAACTGTTCATCACCCAATTCATCCCGATGCCACCCGACGGGCTGGTCACCGACCGGGTCGCCCGCAACGTCGACGAGGCCCGCAACGCACTGCGGCTGCTGTTCGACTCGGCCACCAACCAGCAGATCGCCGGTACCGGCTACGGCCTGGTCCAGGCCGCCGGGGAATACCTCGACCACGTCCGCACCGCCCGCAGCTGGGAAACCCGGCTCAACCGGACCCTGATCCGCCCGGAGCTGCTCAAGCACCGGGCGCTGTCCCTCGTCCGCGAGATCACCGCCGCATGACGGTCCCGGTCGTTGCTCTCACCCCCAGACCCGATGATGACGGCCTGGGGGTGGGGGCATTGCCCGGAGCCCTCCTCGAGCTCGCCGCCCGCGACGACTTCCACCGCTGGGAACACCAGCTCGCCGACACCGGCCACTGCGCCCACCCCATCCGGCTACAAGGCCGCGTCGAGGCCGTCGACCGCGTCACTGGCCAAGCCGGGCTCATCTACGATACCGACACCGAACCTGGCCAGGTCTTGCGGATTGCCTGCGGCAACCGCCGTGAGAATGTTTGCCCGGCGTGCTCGCAGGTCTATAAGAACGACGCCCGCCAGATCATCCGATCCGGCCTGACCGGCGGCAAAGGCACGCCCGACACCGTCGCCGGGCATCCGTGCGTGTTCTCCACTTTCACCGCGCCCGGCTTTGGGCCGGTGCACACCACCCGCACCGGGCCACGCGGACGGCAGCTGCCGTGCCGCCCCCGCCGTGACGCCAACCAGCGCCGCTGCCCGCACGGCCGCGACATCGCCTGCGCACGCCGCCACCAGCCCGACGACCCGCGGCTTGGGCGGCCGATGTGCCCGGACTGCTACGACTACACCGGCCACATCCTGTTCAACGCGCTCGCACCGGAATTGTGGCGCCGGTTCACCATCTATCTCCCCCGCCAGCTGGCGCGGCTGACCGGCATCACGCAAAAGCAGCTGCGCAGCGAGGTGCGGGTCCGGTTCGTCAAAGTCGCCGAGTACCAGGCGCGCGGTGTCATCCACTATCACGCTGTCATCCGGCTCGACGCTCCCGGCGACGACTGGCAGCCACCACCCGGCCGCTGCAGCGCCGCGCTGCTGTCGCAGGCGATCCGCCAAGCCGCTGCCGCCGTCAGCTACGACACGGCGATGGTTGCCGGGACCGACCCGGACCTGCGGCGTATCCTGCGATTCGGGACCCAGATCGACACCCGGGCCATCCGCCCGGCCGCCGACCTCCCCGGTACCGGAACGGCGCTGTCCGCGCAGGCGGTCGCGAACTACATCGCCAAATACGCCACCAAGACCATCGACGCCCCCGGCCTCCCCACCCGCCCCGTGCACGGGCCCGCCGCGATCGCCGCCCTCCACTGCGGCCACCACCACAAACGGCTCATCTCCGTCTGCTGGGAACTAGGCAAACACCCCGCCCTCGGCCAGCTCGCGCTCAACCGGTGGACCCACATGCTCGGCTACCGCGGCCACTTCCTCACCAAATCCCGCCGCTACTCGGCCACCTTCACCCAGCTCCGCCAGGCCCGCAGGACCCACCGCCGCACCCAACGTCACCCCGACGGCGAGAAAGACCCCTGGGGCCGCAACCTCGACGAACACACCGTGCTGGTCCTCGCCGAGTGGCGCTACGCCGGAACCGGCCACACCACCGCCGCCGAACAGCAACTCGCGCTCGCCGCCACCGCCCGCGCCCGCGAGCACGACCGCATCGCCCGAGAAGAGGCCCACATGAACTGACAACGAAAGGGACCAGCGCCATGGACAAGCTGCTCTGTCGGCCGCGCGCACCGCGCACGTGCGCGGACGGACGGCGATCCAACGCGTCTTCCGGCAGGACCCTGCGATGCAACCGCATGTACCTCATGACAAGGAAGGAGGCTAGGACCGATGGACAATCGGCAAGGGGATGATCTGCTCGATGGGAGCTGGCTCACGACCGAACAGCTGGCAGGAATGCTGGGAGTAGATCCGTCCACTCTGCGGCGCTGGCGAACCGGGCATCGCGTGCAGGGACCACCGTTCGTCTGCCTGTCGTCACGGGTCACGCTGTACAACACACACGATGTGCGGCGCTGGCTGGCGAGCCGCCGCACCGACCCTGGGCAGGCTGCCTGATGAGTGGTTCTGATCAGCTGCCGGTCAGCGTATCCATCTCGGCGGACGTGGAATACCGGCAAGAGCGGCCGGAACCGTACCGTGCCCGCATCCGGTGGGTCGATCCAGTCACCAAACGCCGGAAGTCAAAGTCAGCGTCGGTCAGCACACCGCAGGCGGCACGGGAATGGATCGACGCCATGATGAGTGCCGCGGAAGCTGGCGTTAATCCTGAGACGGCGAGCATGAGCCTCGTGTCGTATGGCGAGGCCGTGATGCCACTGGCACTGCGGGGCCTGGAGACAAAGACTCTCGATCCGTACCTGTCCGGCTGGCGTAAGCGGGTCATTCCCGCGCTGGGGCACGTGCCGGTACGAATGGTTACGAATGGCGTCGTGGATCGCGTGGTACATGGCTGGATCGCTGATCAGTGCAGCCGCTCTACGGTGAAGAACAGCCTGGCGGTGCTCGTCCGGGTCATGGAACAGGCCGTTCGCGATGGAATCGTCGACCGTAATCCCGCACGGGTCGTTGGGTGGCAGCGCGAGTACCGGCGCGCGGAGGACGAACTCGATGATCCGCGGTCGCTGGCGCTCCCTGACTGGCACGCGCTGGCCCAGCTCGCCGCCGCGCTCGTCGAGCGGTCGGCCGATCATTTCGCCGGTTGGGGAGATGTGGTTATCTTCGCGGCCTGCACGGCGGCACGCATTGGCGAGGTCTCCGGTGTCCGGTGCGCAGACATCGACCGGGACGCCTGGACGTGGGGGGTGTGGCGGCAGACCACGCCAGGCCAGGGCGGTCTCATTGACAAAGGCACCAAGGGCAAACGGGCCCGGACAGTTCCCTTGATCGAGGAGGTTCGCCCGCTTGTAGCCCGCCGGCTGGATGCCGTCGGCCACGACCCGATGGGCCGTCTGTTCACCGGCCCGCGCGGCGGGCGGATCAGCACGGCCGTCCTGCGTGATGCGACGCATTGGGATGAGGTCGTCACCCAGCTTGGTTACGAGCATCTTCGCCGTCACGACCTTCGCCACACCGGGTTGACCTGGATGGCGGATGCTGGGGTGCCGTTGCATGTACTCCGGAAGATCGCCGGGCACGGATCATTGGCAACGACGCAGCGGTATCTGCACCCCGACGCGCAATCGATCACAGCCGCAGGAGCGGCGCTGAGCGCGCATATTTCAGCCAAACGGTCCCCAGGTGGTCCCCAGCTACGCGTCGTCTAATTCATAGCAGGCCGTCTGACCTGCTACTTCTCTGTCGGGACGGCGGGATTTGAACCCGCGACCCCTTGACCCCCAGTCAAGTGCCCTACCAAGCTGGGCCACGTCCCGGTGCACGGCCGCTGCACCACCGATGCGGCGCCCCCACCGCACTAAGTACCGC
>Ga0335078_10008701_pt1 | contig 15077 bp, 14 predicted proteins | sample Lox_Sample_32_FD_206711 | JGI IMG/M metagenome (GOLD analysis project Ga0335078, IMG submission 206711) | Soil microbial communities from Loxahatchee National Wildlife Refuge, Florida, United States - Lox_Sample_3.2 | ecosystem: Environmental > Terrestrial > Soil > Wetlands | place: USA...
CCGGGGCCGGCTTGACGTGTTCAGTGGGCTCATCGTCGCGCCCGCGGGGCTGCCCCGATAAGGGCAGCTTGGCCCGTTATGCAGGGGACCTCGGTCCCCGGCTCGCCCGCCACTGGTCCCCGGGCCGGGCCTTCGGGGGCGCCGTGCCCGATAGCCGGCATCCCGCCGTGGCGGGCCGCCGCAGGCCCGCGTTATCGTTGGATCATCTGAACCGCCTGCTGAGCTGCAGGAGCCGCTGGTGGAGTCTCCGGAACCGCATCCGCTGCTTCCGCATCTGCGGCTTGACGACCTGCTCGCCGAGCTGCAGGTACGGCTGCAGGCCGTGCTGTCCACCCGCGACCGGGTGCATGCCCTGCTCGAAGCGGTTGTCGCGGTCGGCAGCCAGCTCGACCTGGAGACCGTGCTCCGGCAGATCGTCGAGGCCGCGACCGGGCTGGTGAACGCCAGGTACGGGGCGCTGGGCGTGATCGGGCACACGGGCAGGCTCGCCGAGTTCGTCCCGGTCGGCCTGGACGAAGAAGAGATCGCCAGCATTCATCACTGGCCCGAGGGCCGCGGCCTGCTCGGGGCGCTGATCACCAACCCCGGGCCGGTACGGCTGCCGGACCTGGCGGCCGACCCCCGCTCCTCTGGCTTTCCGGAGGGGCACCCGCCGATGCGTTCGTTCCTCGGCGTGCCGGTGCGGATCCGTGACGAGGTCTACGGGAACCTGTACCTCACCGAGAAGCAGGGCGGCGGCCAGTTTGACGAGGAAGACGAGGCGGTCGTCACCGCGCTGGCCGCCGCCGCGGGCGTGGCGATCGAGAACGCCCGGCTGTACGAGGAGGCGCGCAGGCGCGAGCGCTGGCTGCGGGCCAGCGCCGAGGTCACGCGCAGGCTGCTGTCCGGCGCCGACCCCCACGACGTGCTCGATCTGGTGATCCAGCAGGTCCTGGAGATGTCCGGCGCCGACCTTGCCGTGCTGGCGCTGCCCGAGGGCGAGAACAACCAGCTGGTGATGCGGCACGCGGCCGGCGAGGACGCGGCGAAAGCGCGGGGCGTGGCGCTGCCCGAGACTTCCCTGTCGTCCGACGTGCTGGCGACGGGCGAGCCGGTGACCGTGGCGGAATTCAGCCGGGACGAGCGCGTCGCGCCGGTGGCCAGGGACCGGATGCTGCTCGGGCCGGCCGTGGTCTTCCCGCTCGGCGGGCCGGGCAACGTGCGCGGCGTGCTCACCGTCGGCCGCCGCCCCGGCGCGATGCCGCTGGCGCAGGCCGCGATGGAGATGGTCGGGTCGTTCGCCGCGCAGGCCGGCGTCGCGCTGGAACTCGCCGATGCCCGCCGCGACGCCGAGCAGGTGACGGTGCTGCAGGACCGCGAGCGCATCGCCCGCGACCTGCACGACCTGGTGATCCAGCGGCTGTATGCGACCGGCATGTCCTTGCAGGGCGCCCTGCCCCTGATCAGCCGGCCGGAAGCCGCGGACCGCGTCAGCCGTGCGGTGGATGCGATGGATGACACGATCGGCGACATCCGGTCGGCCATCTTCGCGCTGCAGACCAACCAGGACATCAAGCAGGCAACCATCCGGGAGCAGATCCTGCAGATCATGGATGAGATGACCGGGCCGCTCGGTTTCGCGCCGTCGCTGAGCCTCGCCGGCGATCTCGGTGACCACGTGCCCGAGGAAATCGCCGCGCACATGCTGGGCGCGCTTCGGGAGTCACTGTCCAACGCGGCCCGGCACGCGCAGGCCACCCAGATCGACGTCACCGTCGAGGCCGGCCGGGACCTGGTCCTCGTGGTCCGCGACAACGGCGCCGGCCTGCGGGACGGGGGCCGCCGCAGCGGGCTGGCCAACCTCGCCGAGCGCGCCGAGCGGTGGGGCGGCACGATGAAGGTGGGCGCGGCGGAAGGCGGCGGGACCGAGCTGCACTGGCAGGTGCCGCTGCGGTGAGCCGTCCGGATCAGCCGTCCGGCTCGAATCGCCTCGGATCGTGATGGTCCCGGCCTTCGAGAAGGCGCGCGGCGTAGGCCGCGGCCTGGGCGCGGCGCTGCAGGCCTAGCTTCGTGAACAAGGCGGAGACGTAGTTCTTCACGGTCTTCTCGGCCAGGAAAGTCTTCTCGCCGATCTGCCGGTTGGTCAGGCCCTGCCCGATCAGGTCGAGGATCTTGCGTTCCTGCCCGCTCAGCAGTGCCAGCGGGTCAGCGCGCGCGGCCTGCTCGCGCATCCGGCGCATCACCCGGCTGGCCGCCTCGGGGTCGAGCAGCGACTGGCCGGCCGCTACCGTGCGGACCGCCCCGACCAGGTCCGTGCCGCGGATCTGCTTGAGCACGTAGCCCGCCGCCCCGGCCATGATCGCGTCGAAGAGCGCCTCGTCGTCGCCGAAGGAGGTCAGCATCAGGCAGGCCACGCCCGGCGTCGACGAGCGGATCTCCCGGCATACGCTGACTCCGTCACCGTCGGGCAGCCGCACGTCCAGCAAGGCCACGTCCGGGCGCAGCGCCGGGATCCGGGCCAGCGCCGAGGCCGCGGTCCCGGCCTCGCCCACCACAATGATGTCCCCCTCGGCCTCCAGCAGCTCCCGCACCCCCATCCGGACCACCTCGTGGTCATCGAGCAGGAACACCGAAACACTCATCCCGGCCGGCCACCTCTGTTCCCGGCACTCACGCCACAATCACCCTAACCCGCTATCTCCGGCCGTTCGGCTCGCGGCGACGCGATGAAGGTCCCTGCCCGGCGCACCCGGTCCCAGCGGTTCCGCACCGCATGTTCTCCAGGGGCAGCTCCCGCGGTCGTGACCCTCAGCCGGGCGGGTTGCGGTCGAGGATGTCCTCCACCCGCCGCCGCGGCGAGCCTGCTCCCGGCGGGCCGTAGCCGAACCGGATGATGACCTGCGGGCACTCCGGCCAGGGCCACCAGCCGTCGTCACCCTGGCGCTTGACGTCGTGCAGCTCGACCGGCTGATAGAGCAGGGACGTGGCGAGGCCGCCGCTGGTGGCGGTGAGCAGCACCCGCTGCAGCGCCTGCCCGGCGCGCAGCCAGTCGCCCGGCGTGTCCAGCGCGGTGGAAAGCACCGCGAGCCGTGGCAGCATCTCATAGCTGCCCGCCGGGCGCTCGACCGTCGGCGACGCGTAGCCGAAGTCGCGGACCGGCGCCGGCCCGCGGTCCGGGCGATGCGGCAGCGCGCTGACCGGGATGCCGTCATCGCCCGTGGTCCCTACCCACTGGCCCAGCTCCACCCGGTGATCGAAGTTGGCTTCCAGCTCCTTCTCCGCCGCCGCCGCGACCTCAAGCACCAGGGCGGCATCGCGGACGTTCAGCATGCGGAGCACCGCGAACTCGTATCCGGCCTCGCGTTCCAGTTCGACCTGCGCCGAATCGGGGATCGGGCGCTCGGAGAATGGCGCGCGGCTGCTGTGCCGCTGGCCGATCATCTCGAACAGATCGCGCTCCCGGGACGTGGCCGGGCGTGCCCGCTCGAGCTGCACGGACGCCATCAGGGTCGGCTCGCCGCGCGGGTCGGGAAGCGGCCATACCAGCGCCTTCGCGCCCAGCATGCGGATCGCGAGCTTGAGGTTGAACAGGGCGGCACCGCAGCTCAGGTGCAGGGCGCGGCCCCGGGGATCGGCCACCCAGAGCATCCGGTCCGGGTCGCCGTGGACCTCGATGAGGTCGTCGGTCACCCGGAACCGCCAGGGCTGGGTATTGTGGATGGACGGCGCGGCGCTGGCCGCGGCGATGAGCGTGCGGACTACGTTGTCCTCGGCCAGCGGCCTGTACACCCGGCTCACGGTGGGTTCCTCCCGGCTCGAAGCTCGGCAACCACCTTGCACCATCATCTATTGCTGCTGGTGCGGGATGTACGGGCATAAGGCACCACCCGGGAGGCCTTTAGGCCCCGTCCCCCTCGCAGCCCGCAGCCCGCGGCCCGGCCCGGTGACCGGCCCGCGGGCTGCTCACTGCCCAGTCAGCCGGCTGTCACCGGTGACGGACAACGACCACCGGGCATGCCGCGTGATGCACGACCTTCGAGCTCACCGAGCCCATCCTCAGGCTGGAGAATCCGCCGACCCCGCGCGAGCCGACGACCACCATGTCAGCGCCCTCCGAGGCGTCGATCAGCGCACGGGCCGGCTGGCCGCTGATCACTCGCACGGTCACCGGGCCGGGCTGGGCGCCGAGCTCGCTGATGGTCTTGTTGACAGCTTCCTGGGCGGCCTGCCGCGTCTTCTCCTCCTCGGGCCGGTCCTCCGCCATGATTATGGGGGAGCCCGTCCACGCGTTCGTCGCGACCTCGTGCACGCTCAGGACCGTGAGGGGCACGTGCTCGATCGCCGCGTGCTTCACTGCCCATTCGAGTGCCTGCTGAGAGTGACCCGAACCATCGATGCCCACAATGATTCCAGGCATGACATTGCTCCTTTTGCCGGGAACTGCCTTCGGCGGCAGCTAGTGACTCTCTCAGCATGGTCGCCGGAGGCGATCAACGCCAGAGGCATTTGTCACATAGCCGTGCCCTGTGCCATCCAGGAAGGCGCTGCTTCTGGGAAGGTAGTCGGAAGGACGGACAGGCCGGGGCAGGCCGCGGCCGGCTTAGCAGGCGAGGTGGGTAGATGACGCACCGGGGGACGCATCTGGGTGATCGCACGCTGGCGGCTGCCGGACTCGCCCGGGTCGAGGGCGAGGGCGGCATGTACGTCCGGGTCAGCGACGGGCGGGTCGAGGAGGTCCGCCTCGATATCTACGAGCCGCCGCGCTTCTTCGAGGCATTTCTGGCCGGCCGCTCCTACACCGAGCCGCCCGACATCACGGCAAGGATCTGCGGGATCTGCCCCGTGGCCTACCAGACCAGCGCGTGCTGGGCGATCGAGGCAGCGTGCGGCGTCACCCTGCCGGAGCCGCTCGCCGGCCTGCGGCGGCTGCTGTACTGCGGCGAGTGGATCTCCAGCCACGCGCTGCACATCTACATGCTGCACGCGCCCGACTTCCTCGGCTACCCGGGCGCGGTGGAACTGGCCCGAGATCACCGGGAGGTCGTGGAGCGCGGCCTGTCGCTGCGGCGGGCGGCTAACGCACTCATGGAGGCAATCGGGGGCCGGTCGGTGCACCCGGTCAACGTCCGCGTCGGCGGCTTCTACCGGGTGCCGTCGGCCGGCGAGCTCGCGCCCGTTGCGGAGCAGCTGGCCAGGGCGCTCGACCTGGCGCTGGAAACGGTCCGCTGGGTGGCCGGGTTCGACTTCCCGGACTTCCGCTGCGATCACGAACTGCTCGCCCTGCGCCAGCCCGGCTCTTACCCGATCGAGGCCGGAACGCTGGTCAGCAGCCGCGGGCTGGAGTTCACCGCCGCCGACTTCGAGCGGCACGTGATCGAGGAGCAGGTGCCGCACTCGACCGCCCTGCACGCCAGGCTGGCCGGGCACGGCGGGAGCTACCTCACCGGGCCGCTCGCCAGGTACTCGCTGAACTCGCAGTGGCTGCCCCCGGCGGCCGCCGCCGCGGCAGCCGATGCCGGGCTGGGGCCCGTCTGCCGTAACCCGTTCCAGAGCATCGTCGTGCGCGCGGTGGAGACCGTGTGCGCCATCGAGGAGGCGCTCCGGCTGGTCAGGGCCTACCGCCAGCCCGCGAGTCCGTTCGCCGAGGCGGCCCCGCGGGCCGGAACCGGGCACGGGGTGTCCGAGGCGCCGCGCGGTGTCCTGTACCACCGGTACGAGCTCGACAGCGCCGGGATCGTCCGCAGCGCTCGCATCATCCCGCCGACGTCGCAGAACCAGGCCGCGATCCAGGACGATCTGCGCGGCTTCGTGCAAGACCGGCTGGCCTTCGACGACGAGCGGCTCACCCGCGAGTGCGAGCAGGCCGTCCGCAACTATGATCCGTGCATCTCCTGCGCGACTCATTTCCTGCGCCTGCGAGTGGACCGCGGGCGGTGACCGGCGGGGCCGCCCAGCGGCGCCGGGTCGTGGTCATCGGCGTCGGCAACACCTACCGGCGCGACGACGGCATCGGCCAGGAGGTGCTGTCCCGGCTGCGGGCACGCGCGGCCGATGACACGGCGGATGACACGGCCGACGGCAACCCGGATGACACGGCCGACGGCAACCCTGATGACACGGCCGACGGCAACCCTGATGACACGGCCGACGGCAACCCGGATGACACGGTGCAGCTGGTCACCAGCGATGGCGAGCCGGCGAGCCTGGTCGAGGCCTGGACCGGGGCATCGCTCGCGGTGGTCGTCGACGCGGTGCTGGCGGCCGCGCCCGGCCCGCCGGCCCCCGGGCGGCTGCACCGGATCGTCCTGTACCGGCCGGACCCGGTGCCGGCCCGTCCCGTCAGCTCTCACGGGCTCGGCCTGGGCGAGGCGGTCCGCCTGGGCGTGGCGCTCGGGCGGATGCCCGACCGGCTGATCATCCACGCGGTGGAGGCAGCCGACGTCGGCCATGGCCCGGGACTGTCGCCGGCCGTGGCGGCAGCGGCCGGCCCGCTCACCGCCGCGGTCCTGCGGGACCTGCGGGCGGGCTGAGGCTCCGGGGCCGCGGCTACTCCTCGTCGCCGGCTGGACTGGTGCGTGAGCCCGGCGCGAAGCCCGGCGCGGCGGCGTTGAACGTGGCGAACACCCGGCCGACGGCATCGGGGGTCATGCCGAGCTGCCCCAGCTGCGGAATCAGCGACTGCGTATTCGGCGCGGTGACCGGCCCGAAGCAGCCGTAGCAGCCGCGGTTGAACGCCGGGCAGATGGCGCCGCACCCGGCCTGCGTGACCGGGCCGAGGCACGGCGTCCCGTGAGCGACCATGACGCAGGTGTTGCCGCGGCGCTTGCACTCATAGCACACGCTGTGCTGGGAAATGTGCGGCCGGCGGCGGGCCAGCAGCGCCGAGATCAGCTCGACCAGCTGGCGCTTGTCGATCGGGCAGCCTCGCAGCTCGAAGTCGACGGCGACGTGGTCGGCCACGGGGGTGGAGGTGGCGAGTGTCTGCACGTACTCGGGCCTGGCGTACACCACGGCGGCGAAATCCGCGACGTCAGCGAAGTTGCGCAGCGCCTGGATGCCCCCGGCGGTGGCGCAGGCGCCGATGGTGACGAGCGTCCGCGACTGGTCGCGGATCCGCCGGATCCGCTCGGCGTCCTGCGGGGTGGTCACCGATCCCTCGACCAGCGAGACGTCGTAGGGGCCGGCCACGTCGGCGGAAGTGGCCTCGGTGAAATGCGCGATGTCCACCTCGGCCGCCAGCGCGAGCAGCTCGTCCTGGCAGTCCAGCAGGGTGAGCTGGCAGCCGTCGCAGGATGCCAGCTTCCAGACCGCTAGCTTGGGGCGTGCCATGTCACAGTTCCTTAACGGATAGCAGCGGGGCGGCTCGCTGGTAGCTGATCACCGGGCCGTCCCGGCACAGCAGCAGCGGGCCGATCTGGCAGTGGCCGCACTCGGCGGTGCCGCAGCGCATGTTCCGCTCCAGCGAGACGCGGATACTGCGGGGCGCGACACCCCGCTCGCACAGCGAACGGGCCGCGAGCCGCATCATCACTTCCGGGCCGCAGACCAGTGCCCGGGTCGCGCCCGGGTCGATGTCCACCCGCTTGATCAGCTGGGTGACCACGCCGACATGGCCGTGCCAGCCGGCCGCGGCCCGGTCGACGATGACCTGCACGTCGGCGCCGCGGTCCCGCCACGCCGCCACCTCGCCGGCGAACACGAGCTCGTGCGGGGTCCTGGCACCGATGAGGACGCAGACCCGCCGGTACCGCTCACGGGCCGCAAGGACGGCCAGCAGCGCCGGGCGCAGCGGCGCGAGGCCGATGCCGCCCGCGACCACGATAATGTCCTGCCCCGCCGCGCCAGCCACGCCCCAGTCCGTCCCGAACGGTCCTCGGACGCCGATCACCTGCCCCTGGCCGGCCTCGCACAGCGCCCGGGTCACCGCTCCCACCGAGCGGATGGTCTGCAGCAGGCCGGAGCCCGGTCCGCCGCTGATCGAGATCGGCACCTCGCCGATGCCGAACGCGTACAGCATGGTGAACTGGCCCGGCTGGTGCGGCCCGATGGGCTGGTCAACGGGTTCCAGCCGGAGCGTCACGGTGTCGCGGGTTTCGGCCTCGCGCGAGACGACCCGGTACCGGGCGGGAACTGCCTGCAGGCTCATCGCGGCCCGGCGTCCTGGCCGGGCATCCCGTACAGGTCCAGCAACCGGATCCGGGTGGCCTGCAGCCGCCGCACGGCCGCGGCCAGCATCCGCAGGGCGATCTGGTACCCGAGGTCCGGATGAGTATCGCACAGCGCCGTCACGGCGGCTCCGTCCAGCTCGAACGCGCCGGTGGGTTCGACCGTCTCGGCGCCGAACTGCCACACATGGGGCGGCGACAGCCAGGAAAAGCCGATCACGTCGCCACTGCCGAGGGTTTCGACGATGAGGTTCCGCTGCCCGGGCATGTGCAGGTCCAGGGCCACGTTGCCCCTCGTCAGCAGCCAGCACTTGTCGGCCGGGGCACCCTCGTCGAAGAGCCGGCGGCCGGCGGGGACCGAGACGGCGACCGCGGCTGCGCCGAGCAGCGCCACGCAGTCGGCAGACATCCCGCGCAGGAAGGGGTGATCGGCGAGCCCGGCCGCCTCGGAGCTGCTCATGGCTGCTCGCCTCCGATCCCGGCCTGACCCTCCTCGGCCTGGAGGGCGGCGACTTCCTCGGTCAGGTCAATGCCCACCGGGCACCAGACGATGCACCGTCCGCAGCCGACGCAGCCGGAACTGCCGAACTGGTCATGCCAGGTACCGAGCTTGTGGGTCAGCCACTGCCGGTAACGGCTGCGGGGAGACGAGCGCACCGGCCCGCCGTGCAGGCGGGAGAAATCAAGATCGAAACAGGAGTCCCAGAGCTGCCAGCGCTCGGCATGGTCGCCGGACAGGTCGCTCACGTCCTCGACCGTGGTGCAGAAGCATGTCGGGCAGGCCATCGTGCAGTTGCCGCAGGTCAGGCAGCGAGACGCCACGTCATCCCAGCGCGATGCGCCGTAACTGCGCTCCATCAGCCCGTGCAGGGCGTCAGCCGGCATCGACCGGCCCATCCTGCCCGCGGCATCCGCGACCGCTGACCGTCCGCGGTCCTCGGTCGCGTGATCAGCCGGCCGGGCCGGCACGCCGGCGAACATCTCGGCGCCCGCCGCGGAGCCGATGTCGACCAGGAAGCCGTGCGCGCCGTCGCCGACCAGCTCGGTCAGCGCCAGGTCATAACCTGGCCCGGCCTGCGGGCCGGCGCCCATCGACGTGCAGAAGCACGTCTCGCCGGGTTCGGTGCAGTTCACCGCCACGATGAATACGCCGCTGCGGCGGGCGGCATACCGTGATCCGTCGTGCTCGCCGCGGCCCAGCACCTGGTCCTGGATCGCGATCGCGCGCAGGTCGCACGGGCGCACGCCGAAAAACGCCAGCCTCGGCGGGGCCTCGCCGGCGGCCTCGACCTCGAAGCCGTCGGCCACCCGGCGTGCCGACCACACTTTCTCCCGGGGTGGATGCAGGAACTGCTTCCACGACTGCGGCCCGGCCGAGTGGCCGAAGGCCGCGGTGTCGTCCCGCCTGCGTATCCGGTAGCCCCCGGGCTCCAGTGAAACCCCCCAGCCGAACGGGAGCTGGTCGGCCGATCCCAGTTCGCTGAGGATGATCGCCCCGTCGCGCACCGTGGGGCCGATCACGCGGTACCCGGCGCCGACGAGCGCGCCGTGCAGCGCGGCCAGGGCCGCGGCCTCCATCAGCAGCGGGCCGTCTGCCGGGACAGGGACATCCACCGCGTGCTCCTAACGTGGGCGGCGTCCTCGCTGCCTGCCTGGCACCGTCGTGTCTTCCCCTTCGCCGGCAGCAGCCCCGATGGTGGCAACCAGCCCGGCCCGCGGTTAGGCGCGAAAGACCTGCTCAGACTTTACCGGCCGAGCTTACGCCCCGGTGGGACCGACACACCCGCCGGGTGGCGCGCGGAGCGGGCGGCCCGCCAGGCCACCGGCCTGGCGGGCCTCGCCTGCCGCTCTCATGACCTGCGGCTCAGTGCGACCTTGAGCGCCCCGGTCTCGCCAGCCCGGGAGAAGACGTCGTAGGCATCCTCGAACTCGTCCAGCGTGAAGCGGTGCGTGATGAACCGCCCGGCGTTGACCTGGCCGCTGGTGACCAGGCGCAGCAGCGTCGGCGTCGAGTACGTGTCGACCAGCCCGGTCGTGACCGTGATGTTCCTGATCCACTGCTCCTCGAGGTGCAGGGTCGCGGGCTCGCCGTGCACGCCGATGTTGGCGATCCGGCCGCCCGGCCGGGACAGCTTGACGGCCAGCTCGAAGGTGGCCGGCACTCCGACCGCCTCGATGGCCACGTCGGCGCCCAGCCCGCCGGTCAGCGAGCGGATCACCTCTAGCGGATCCTCACGCGCGTTGTTCACGACGATGTCGGCGCCGAAGTGCTTTGCCGCCTCCAGCCTCGAGTCCGCCAGGTCGATCGCGACGATGTGGCTCGGGCTGAACAGGCGGGAGCCCGTGGTCGCGGACAGGCCGATCGGGCCGGCCCCCACGATCGCGACCACGTCACCCGGCCGGACGCCGCCGTTGAGGACGCCAACCTCATAGCCGGTCGGCAGGATGTCGGACAGCATCAGGATGTCCTCGCCGGCGACGCTGTCGGGCATCGGGTAGGTGGAGGTGTCAGCGAACGGCACGCGGACGTACTCGGCCTGGGTCCCGTCGATCTTGTGCCCCAGGATCCAGCCGCCCCCGCCGAGGCACTGCCCGGCGTGGCCGTCGCGGCAGTACCGGCAGGCTCCGCACGCGGTGATGCAGGAGACGAGGACCCGGTCGCCGGCCTTGACCGTCTGCACTGCGCTGCCGATCTCCTCGACGGTCCCGACCGCCTCGTGGCCGAGGATCCGCCCGTCCGTCACGGCGGGCACGTCACCCTTGAGAATGTGCAGGTCCGTGCCGCAGATCGTGGTGGTGTCCACTCGCACTATCGCGTCGGTGCCCGCGGTGATTCCTGGCTTCGGCACTTCCTCCCATGCCTTCTTTCCGGGGCCGTGGTAGACAAGGGCTCGCATGGCGTCCATCTCCTCTGCGTTTGTCAGTATTGGGTCACCACGCTTGCCTCCGGTCCCCGCTGCCCGGCAGAGACGAAAGTCCCGGGCAGGCCGGCGGGAGGTCGCTGCCACGCCGGGACCATGGTCCCGCGGTCTTGCGCCGTTGGTCTCTACGCGGGCTCCGGTGATCGCAGTGCGATGGAGGTGGCGAGAGGGACCGAACTGAAAAGGACGCGGGGCTGCAGGGCCGGCCGGCCGGCTTGCACACCGCGCAATCAGGATCAGCGAGAAGCTGGATTGGTTCCCTCTCGCTTTTGCGTTGAGCCGTGCCTTCGGGGGGGTCTGGCGGTGCTGCGGGTACGCGTGCAAGGGCGCGGTGGCGCTGAGGTCCTGACCACGGGCGAGCTCGCGCGTCCGGGCATCCTCGGGCGGCTAACGGCGACCTCGGGCGGCTAACGCCATCCTCGGGCGGCTAACGGCGACCTCGGGCGGCTAACGGCATCGTCGGGCGGCTAACGGCATCGTCGGGCGGCTAACGGCGACCGCCCGGCCGCCTGCGGGCGGCCGGGCGAGTCACGCGCGATCAGCCGGGCTGCTACTTGGCCTTGCGGGAGATCGCCTGGTTGTCGCCGGGCGCGTGGGTGACTTCGATCTTGCGGGGCTGCACCTTCGGCGAGGCCGGTATCGTGACCTGCAGGACGCCCTCGGTGTAGTCGGCGGTGAGATGCTCCGCATCCACGCCCTCGCCGAGGGACAGCTGCCTGCTGAATGGCCCCTGGGGGCGCTCGGTCACGATGACCTGCGCGTCATCGTCGTAATGCGGCGCGCGTTCGGCCTTGATCGTCAATGTGTTGTGCTCGACCGTGACCTCGATGCTGTCCGGGGCCACGCCCGGCAGGTCGGTCTCGACGTGGTAGCTGCCGTCTTTGGTGCGGTAGATGTCCAAGGGCATGCCGAGCGGAGCACGGTTCCCGGTAGCGGCCAGCGACATGAGCCGGTCGAAGGGGTCCCGGAAGGGCTCGAACCTGAGCACTGCCATCGCAACCTCCTCATGGGGATGTCTGGTGATGATCAGCCGGGACAGGGCCTTCCCCGCCCCCGCTGCCTTCACACTGCTCCGAAAACCAGCTGGCTGTTCAGGGCCGAAGGTCCCGGGGGCCGACCCGCACGGCCCTCCCTTATGAACGAAGGTCCGTCAGATGCCGGCCTTTGGTCTCTGCCAGGTAACCGCGGGAGGCGATGTGATCAAAGTGCGAGTGCGGCCCGGCCGGTGACGCGCCGAATGCGCCTGGGGCAGGCGGCCTGTCGCGCAGCGAGAGGCCGCGGGTCGGCTCGCGGTGAGAGCGCTCGCGGTGCGAGCCAGAAGGGTGTGCGTGATGAAAACTGTGATCGTCTACGAGTCGATGTTCGGGAATACGCGGAGGATCGCCGACGCCATCGCCAGTGGCCTCGGGCCCGCTCACGAGACCGTGGTGGTCCCGGTTGCCCAGGCCCGCCCGGACCTGCTGGAGGGTGCAGACCTGGTCGTGGTCGGCGGCCCGACGCACGTTCACGGCATGAGCCGGGCTGCCACCCGCAAGGGCGCCGTCGAGATGGCCCGCAAGCCTGGCAGCGGCCTGACGCTGGCACCGGGCGCGGAAGGTCCGGGCCTTCGTGACTGGTTTGCCTCCGTGGGCCGGGTCAGCGCCGCCGCGGCCGCCTTTGACACCCGCATCGATGGCCTGGGAATGTTCACCGGGCGGGCGTCGAAGGGCATCGCCAGGCTGCTGCGCCGGCACGGGTTCACCATGGCCGGGAAGCCGGAGAGCTTCCTGATCACCAAGGGCAACCAGCTGCGGGCCGGCGAGGAGGACCGTGCCCTGGCCTGGGGCCGGCGTCTGTCGGCAAGGCAGCTGACGGCCAGCGCCGCTGGCTAGGTCATCGCCAGGGCATTTGGACCGGTGTCGAGGGTTGCTCCCCGGTCAGAAGGAGGCCAGCAAGCGCGGGAAGGCCGGGCGGGTAGATTTTCTCGCCGCTGGCCAGCAGGTCGCCAAGCCGCCACCAGCGGTGACCAGTGCACAGTGACCTTTCCAGATCCTCCTGCCCGCTTATGTCCACTGCCAGGTCTGCGACGTGCAGGAAGAAGAACACGTCCTGCGCGTCGTAGATGATCTCGCCATCAGACCATCGGCCGCGGCTCTCGGCCACCACCGGCCCGAGCTCACCAGGGCCGGCCAGGATCCCGGTCTCCTCAGCCAGTTCCCGGGCGGCGGCCATGGCGGTGGTTTCGCCCGGCTGTACGCCTCCGCCCGGTGTCAGCCAGAAGGCGTCGGCCCGCTCGCCGGTGTCCTGGACGAACCGCATCAGGAGCACCAGGTCTTCGGGCCCGGCCACGATCACCCGGCCCGACATCCGGGCTACGGTCTGTCGGCCTGGCACACTGCTGCTGTCGGTACCGCTCACAACGGGCCTGCTTCCGCTTTCGTAGGTTCTGGTCACGCAGCGCGGCCGGGGGCCGCCTGCAGGCTGGATGAGTGATTCCCGTTCTTGTCAGTGGTCGTCGGGAGCCCGGCAGCTGCGCCGCAGCCGGCCTGTGGACGACCGCCGCCGACCTGATCAGGTTCGGCACCGGGTGGTCATCCCTGCTTCCCGCCGACCTCGCGAGCGAAGCGCCTCGCCAGCGAGGCGCTCCGGCCGCAGGACCCCGGCCACATCGGCCTCGGCTGGCGCCTCAACCTGGCCGATGGCATTGCCTGGGAGGCTGGCGATGGCCCCGGCGGGAGCGCGTCCCTGGTCGTCAGGCTCAGCGACAACCACGCCTACGTCGCGCTGGCCAACCGAAAGGTGCCCATCCTGGGCCTTTATCGCACGGTCTTCCGGCAGGGCTCGTAGTACCTGTGCACCCGTTCCTTATCCCGGCCGCCCAATATGCCAGCTAAAGCTGGCAGACGACGCCAGGTAGGGCTGGGAAAGTCAGCAAGGCATCATCGACCACACGCCAATTATCGCTGGGAGTCACAACAACCGTGTCGTGCCCGTCTCACCTCGATGGCCAGTTTCAAGACCTACGTACCCTCACGTTCGCGACGCCTGCGGGCCGCTCCTCGCGGGTTCGCCGTGGTCAGCGTCCAGGGGGATAGCTGGTAGGAAGTTTTTTCGATATGTGTGCTCTGGGCTTTGCGGGGGCGGGTGTTTTGTCAGGGCCGCCCAGTAACGTGGGTAGCACGAAAGCACCCCATCCCCGGCCCCACTTACAGGAGGTGAGCCCCGGTGCCTGGCCAGATACCGCCGCCGCGCCCGCCGGGGCAGCCGCCCGCCAGCGGCGGGGGCGGTCCCCGGTTCGTGTGGGCGGCTGGCAGCGCCCAGGCTGGTCCCGCCGCGGTGCCCGCGGCCGGTCCCGGGCCCTGGCCCGGTGACGGGGGACTGGCCGGGCCGCTGCCCGGCGGACCCGGGGCTGACTGGGCTGCTGGCGCTGCGGCGGGTGATGGCGGCGCCGGTGATGGCGCGGGGGATGGCGGCGGGCCTGCTGCTGCCGTGGCTGGCGGCAGCGCGGATCGTGATGGCACGGGTGGCGGGGGGCTGCGGGGGCTGGATTATCAGGTGTTGCTGGAGGGGCTGGCGGCGGGCGGGTTCTTGGGCGGGGACCCGGGCGGGCAGGACGGGTTGCTGGCTGAGCAGGAGCAGGCGGAGGCGGACGGGCGGATGGGGGCGCCGTTGCCGGCCGGGGAGCTGGGGGCGCTGGCGGCTGAGCACATGACGCCGGGCCCGGCGCTGGCCGGGTGGCTGGACGCGGCCGCGGCGGCTGCGCCGGGCCTGGACGAGGACGCGCTGGCCGGGGTGGCGATCGCGGCGCGGCGGCTGGCGTCCTGGGCCACCGCCGCCGAGCTGGCCGCGGTCGCGCAGATCTGCGCACGGTCGGCGGCCGCCGACCGCCGGACCGGCCTGCAAGAAGACGGGCGGCCGGCGCGGGTGTGCGCGGACGCGGCGGGTCAGGTGTCGCTGGCGCTGGCGCTGACGGACTTCGGCGCGAACGCGCGGGCGGACCTGGCGGTGACGCTGGCGTGGCGGCTGCCGGCGG
>Ga0335078_10008703_pt1 | contig 15076 bp, 13 predicted proteins | sample Lox_Sample_32_FD_206711 | JGI IMG/M metagenome (GOLD analysis project Ga0335078, IMG submission 206711) | Soil microbial communities from Loxahatchee National Wildlife Refuge, Florida, United States - Lox_Sample_3.2 | ecosystem: Environmental > Terrestrial > Soil > Wetlands | place: USA...
CCTCGGCTACCTAACCAATGTACGCGAAACGGTGCGCAAACTGGATGAGCATATGCGAAGGCGCGCTAAAGACAAAGATGATTTTATCAGCGAACTAGTTAGGTGGCCACGCGCATAAATTCAGCCTCCAAGCGGGCGCTTGTGGGGAATGCTGGCGTATCGGAGAAAGAATTTGCATAATCCATTCGAGTAGTTTGCCGCTAGCCTGCGCGCGGACCTTGTTTGGATTGAACCAATCTTAAGGAGTTTCCAAAGCCCGCCATTCGACGCCGCAACGCTAATCTAGCGTCCGCGCGGCTTGAAGCCGCCGTGCATGCCGGGGCGGCCCAGCGTCGAGCGCGGGCCGGACCGACCGGCTTTGCTTGCCGGAACCGATTCCACCGCCGGTCCCATTTCATCGAGCGTCGGCCGGCGCGGCCTGCTGCGCTTGCCGTTGTCGGCCCGATGCGGCTCGACCTCGTGGGAAAGCGCGATGCCCATTTCGTCGAGCGCGGGCTTGTGGGCGCGGCTGACAACCGCACCCCGCCCGCCTTCGCGTTGCGTGCCACGGCGGGGCGACCCGCTCCTTGCGGGTGAGGGTAAGAACTTCGCCGTCGGGTCGTCGGTGACGGCAAGTTCGGTCGAGCGCAGGCGTTTGATTTCGTCGCGCAGGCGGGCGGCTTCCTCGAAGTCGAGATCGGCGGCGGCGGCGCGCATGCGCGTTTCCAGGTCGGCGATCACCGCCTCGAAATTATGGCCGATGGTGGCGGCGTCCTCGAACTCGCCGGCTTCGCCGGTGCCGGCGGCGATCAGCACATGGTCGCGCTCATAGACGCTGTTGAGAATATCGCCGATGCCTTTGCGCACGCTCTCCGGGGTGATGCCGTTTTCGACGTTGTAGGCTTCTTGCTTCTCGCGCCGGCGGCTGGTTTCCGCCATGGCGCGCTCCATCGAGCCGGTAACCTGGTCCGCATAGAGAATGACGCGGCCGTCGATGTTGCGCGCGGCGCGGCCGATGGTCTGGACGAGAGAGGTCTCGCTGCGCAGAAATCCCTCCTTGTCGGCGTCGAGAATGGCGACCAGCGCGCATTCCGGAATATCGAGACCCTCGCGCAACAGATTGATGCCGACCAGCGCGTCGAAGGCGCCAAGGCGGAGGTCTCGAATGATCTCGATGCGTTCAATGGTGTCGATGTCGGAATGCATGTAGCGCACCCGAATACCCTGCTCGTGCAGATATTCTGTCAGATCCTCGGCCATGCGCTTGGTCAGCACCGTGACCAGGGCGCGATAGCCGGCCTGCGCCACCTGCCGCACTTCGCCAACGAGGTCGTCGACCTGGGTGCGCGCCGGGCGCACATCGACCGGCGGATCGATCAGGCCGGTCGGGCGGATCACCTGCTCGGTGAATACGCCGCCGGATTCGTTGAGCTCCCACGGGCCGGGCGTGGCGGAGACGGCGAGCGTCTGCGGCCGCATCGCGTCCCATTCCTCGAAGCGCAGCGGCCGGTTGTCCATGCAGGACGGCAGGCGGAAGCCGTATTCGGCGAGCGTCGCCTTTCTGCGAAAGTCGCCGCGATACATGCCGCCAAGCTGCGGCACGGTGACGTGGCTTTCGTCGACGAAGACCAGCGCGTTGTCGGGCACGTATTCGAACAAGGTCGGCGGCGGCTCGCCGGGCTTCCTCCCGGTGAGATAGCGCGAATAATTCTCGATGCCGGCGCAGGCCCCGGTCGCCTCCATCATTTCCAGATCGTAGAGCGTGCGCTGCTCGAGCCGCTGCGCTTCCAGGAGCCGCCCGGCGGCGTTGAGCTGCTCCAGCCGCTGGCGCAACTCGAGCTTGATGCCGGAGAGCGCCTGCAGCAGCGTCGGCCGCGGCGTCACGTAGTGCGAATTGGCGTAGATTTTGACGAATTCCAGCTCGTCGGTTTTCTGTCCGGTGAGCGGATCGAATTCGTGGATCGATTCGACTTCGTCGCCGAACAGCGACACCCGCCAGGCGCGGTCCTCATAGTGCGCCGGAAAAATCTCGACGACGTCGCCGCGCACACGGAACGCGCCGCGGTAGAAATCGCCGCCCGAGCGCTTGTATTGCAGCGCCACCAGATCGGCGAGCAGCTGCCGCTGGTTCAAGCGCTCGCCGCGCTTGATGGTGAAGGTCATCGCCGAATAGGTCTCGACCGAGCCGATGCCGTAGATGCACGACACCGAGGCGACGATGACGACGTCGTCGCGCTCGAGCAGTGCCCGCGTCGCTGAGTGGCGCATGCGGTCGATCTGCTCGTTGATCGAGGAATCCTTCTCGATATAGGTGTCGGTGCGCGGGATATAGGCTTCCGGCTGGTAGTAGTCGTAATAGCTGACGAAATATTCGACCGCGTTGTCGGGAAAAAAACTCCTGAATTCGCCGTAGAGCTGCGCCGCCAGTGTCTTGTTCGGCGCCAGGATCAGCGCCGGCCGCTGCGTCTCCTCGATGACTTTCGCCATCGTAAAGGTCTTGCCTGAGCCGGTGACGCCGAGCAGCACCTGGGTGCGGTCGTTGCGCCGCACGCCTTCGACCAGTTCCTTGATCGCCTGCGGCTGGTCGCCCTTGGGGTCGAAGTCGGATTTAATGACGAGCTTGCGGCCGCCTTCGGATTTGTCCGGCCGCGGCGGTCGGTGCGGCGTCCATAATGGCTGGGCGCGGAATTCGTCGCGGCCCTCGCGCAGCAATCTGTCGAGCGACTGCTGGCTCGCCGCGCTGCCGAACGCGCCGCCTTCAGGCATTGGCCGCGCGACGCGCTTGCGGGTGCTTTCCTCGCCATATTTGATGACGCCGCCGCGCTCGGCCTGGTCGGTCTCCTCGTCGATGCCCAGCGCCTTCGCCAGATCGGGATCGAGCTCGCCCGGCGGAATCGAAGTCTTGTTGGGCGACTTGCCGACATAGCTTTGCTGCGGCGCCTCGGCGAAGCCGCGGGCGACCGAGGCGCGCGCGCGATGCGCGTTGGCGAAATCGGCGCGGCGATCCCACGAATTATCCGGCGGCGGGGCGAGCTTGGAGGCTTGGTCGTCACTTTGCCTTCCCCCGGTGGGGAGAGGCCGGCCCGAAGGGCCGGGTGAGGGGGAATTGCCGTGAGGTTCGATCCCCCTCATCGGGCCGCCTTCGCTATCGCTCGGACGGTCGGCATCGCCCCGCTGGGGAGAGCTGAGCGGGGCTCCCGTCTGGGCGCCTATTCCGGCGCGGCCGCGCGCGATGCCGGGATTGAGCAGGTCGGCGAGCGAATCGTCGAGCGCTGGCGATTCCGGCCGCGCCGCCTTGGCGCGGGTCGGCTTGGCCGGGTCTTTCTTGGAATGTCTTGCCGGGTCGCGCGGGCGGTCCGAGCGTTTTGCCATGATGCCAATATGGGGAAGAATGCGGACGAGGAAAGAGCGATTTCGAGGGTGGGGATACGGCGATCGAACCAGATCAGACTTAGGATGCGGCCTTATTGCTTCGGCAGCGCGGCAAGGCGAAATCTAGTTGGTGTTCTTCGAGGGCGTGCCTTGCGACACGCTGTTGTTTGGAGCCGTTACGCTGGCTACGGGATTGTCGTCGCAATCGGGCAGCGCAGTAGGGCCCCGACGTGAGCCCGGCAGTTCGGAGAAGTAGCAGGAAGCCAAGACTCGGCCGTTAACGTCCAGCATGGTGACAGTCCAAATCCGCCCATCGCTGTGCATGCGAACAAAACCGTGCCTGGCTATCGTCAGCGCATCGCCGCGGACGCCGAACGACGTCACGTCCTGATCCCATTGAGGTTGGTCGCCTGCAAGTTCCAGCTTCTGATCGGCCGGGGCACCTTTCGGCAACAGCTTATAAAGTCTGTCAAGTTTTGTTCCACCCGTTCCGGCGATGATCTGCACCGGCATGTCGGATGCGGTTGGTTGAAAGTATTGAAAGATGTGAAGATCGCCAGCCAGCAACAAACTCACCCGTCGTGTCGGCGGAGAAGACAGCAGCCTGGCGCGAATCACCTTCAACGCATTTTTAGTCTGGCCCCGCTCGCAAAGGTCATCGTCCGGAACGATATTGTCGCGCCGCCCGTCCGGCGAGCGCGCCAGTATCGGTTGGTGCAGCGCGAGCCACACGATCGCGTTGTCGTCGTCGATCGCATCGATCCATTTTCGATAAGCCCGGCAGGGTTCGGTGATCGAGTATTCGTTGTCCGCATTTGCGGTATCGAGAACCACCAGCACGCGCTTTCGGCCGTCTGCCTGGCCAAGGTTCAGATTATAACTGGGCAAATCGTGCTGGCAGGCATTGTGGCCGGTAGTTCCCGGCAGCGCGAAGAAAAAAATCCATCCGGCTCCGGCCCTTGCGCAGTTCTCATGGTTGCCGCGCATGATTACCCACGGTGCCGCCAGCAGCAGCGGCCTGGCGGGGTCGAAGAATTCCTTTTCCCAGGTTTCCCAATTGTCTCCATACGGACTGCCACCGCATTCCGGGTTCGTATCGGCGCATGGATTTTCCCGGTAATGGAAATCCCCGACGTGAATAACGACGGATTGTGATCCGTCGGCGTCGATTTTGGATGCAGCCTGCATCGCGACCGCGGCAAAGGGCCAGGCAACGCCGCTGCGGCATGGCTGAATTTGCCAATAGACTATACGGCAGCCGGTGTCTCCGAGAACGACGATGTCCTGAGGGTTATCCGGGCGAACCGGAAGGCGATCGGTGCCAATCCACGCGTCGCTTGAATTCTGCAGCCTTGCTTCACAAACCAGGACGGGAAAAGCATTCCATATCGGCGACCGCCGCGGGATCATATTCTCGCCGCGTCCATCCACCATAATCTGCGGACAGCGATCCCCCCGCGTGACGATGGCCCGTGCCAACCTGCCGCCATGGAATTCGGAATCATCGGGCAGCATTTGGACCCACGCATATTTGATGCGGATGGTGTGCTCACCCCAAGTGACGGCGCGAATCGCCCACGCGATGCCGGCGATCGCGACCATGAAAGTCAAAAGATAAAATAATTGGTATCTCGCGTAACTCTGCCACCTTGCGTAATGCGCTATCCGTCCGCTTCGTACAAGGAACCGTTCCGTTTCCCCAAGTGACGGGTCATCTGGCATCGGCGGCTACCGACCGTGTTGTTGACGTAAATGGTTTGCCAGTTGCGCAACGCGTTCCTTCAGTTCGTTGGCCCAAATCTCGGTCTCGCCGCCGATGATGTCGAGAATGTCGAGGCAGAATTTCTTCACGCGATCTATGCGCCTCTGGACCGCATCGTGTGAAGCACCGCGAGGCGGGCGCGAAGGCGGTGCGACCGACGTTTTCTCGTCGGCGGACGGCAATCTAGAGCGAGGCGAAGCCTCGCGGCTCAATGCGCTCCAGTCGAATTCGAATTCCATCAGCGCTCGGCTTAACCGCGTCGCCGTCAGGATATATCGCATCCAATCCGCGGAAAAACCGGCTGATCGGTCGATGAGAGTGAAACCACCGGCAATTCCTATGAAGATGAGAGCCGTTTCCGCGGCGAACCCCGCGGGATTGTCTACGCGCCAATGGAAAATTTGTAACTCTGGGATGACGATCAGGAAAAGCGGGACGACCGCGGCGAGTACCGCGCTCCCGTAGGTAAGCCAGTGTGCAATTCGCGCGCGGCGCTCTTTTCCCTGCTTCTTGGAGAGGTACCAATCAAGACCGCTATTGGCCAATTGCACCGCATAGTCGTGCAGCTCGGCAAGATTGCGATCATCATTGCCTTCATCGTCCCACCTCAGCGAGGGAAACGGCAGTGCGGTGCAAAATTGGCGATGCCGCGCAATTCTCAAGTCATCCGCTGTAAATTCACGGGGAGGCATGGGCGTGGTGCCTGTTCTGCACGTGCATTCGCAGGACGATAACGTTAAGTTGAATCCGGAAAAACTTCAAGCGTTGCGCGACGGGCGGGTATTGCCCCAGGCAATGCCGGTCACTCCATCTTGATGCCCGCCCGCTCGATGACGTCGCCCCATTTCTTGGAATCCGACGCGATCACAGTGGCGAATTCTTCGGGCGTGCCGCCCGCCGGCTCGTCGCCGATGGCGGCGAAGCGCGCCTTGAACTCGCCGGATTGGATCGCCCGGTTGATCGCCGCATTGAGCTTGTCGACGATCGGCCGCGGCAGCCCGGCCGGCGCGATGACGCCGCTCCAGGTCGGCGCCGAATAACCCGGCACGCCAGCCTCGGCCACAGTCGGCAACAATGGAAACGCCGGCGAGCGATGATCGCCGGTCACCGCCAGCGCGCGCACCGCGCCCGAGCGCGCGAATGGCGCGATCGAGTTGAGGCTCTCGAACATCAGCTGCACGCGCCCGGCGATGAGATCGTTGATGGCCGGCGCGCCGCCCTTATAGGGCACGTGCACGATGTCGGTTCCGGTCATGAACTTGAACAGCTCGCCGCCGACATGGCCGGGCGAGCCGTTGCTCGACGACGCGTTGGAAAGCTTGCCCGGATTCTGCTTGGCATAGGCAATCAGCTCCTTGACCGACTGAAACGGCGTCGTCGGCGACACCGCGAGGAGAAGTTGACCGCGCGTCACCAGCGCGATCGGCTGAAAATCGCGCGCGATATCGTAGGGCAGGTTCTTCACCAGATGCGGGCTGATGGCGAGCGCGCCGATCGGCCCCATGCACAGCGTGTAGCCGTCTGGCGCCGCTTTCGCCGTAAGATCGAGGCCGACGGTGAGCGCGCCGCCCGGGCGATCGTCGACGATGATTTGTTGGCCGATCTCCTGCGTCAGCGGCGCGGCGAGAATGCGCGCCACGGTATCGGTGGCGCTGCCCGCCGCCTGGGGCACGATCAGATGGATCGGCCGATCGGGATATTGCGCGTGCGCGCTGCCGGCGAAAGCGCAGGCGAATAGAGCGAGCATCAATCGAAGTCGGCGCATACGGCGGCTCCCGGCAATCGTGTTTGCGGCCCGTTCGGCAACTGTATTAGTCTTTCGAAAAGGGAGAAAGCGTCCATGACCGCGTTCGATTTCGCGCCGCTGTTGGCGCCGGGATTGCCGCCGCCGGCGACGAAATGGGCCGGCCTCGCCAAATACAGTTTTGTCGGCGGCAACAACGATCCGGACGGCGTCCCGGTCGAAGCGCTGCGGCGGGCGCTGAACGACGTGCTGGCGCGGGAGGGCAAGGACCTTGCGACTTACGGTCTCGCCAGCGGCCCGCAGGGCTACCGGCGGCTTCGCGAATTTCTGGCGCAAAAACTCAAGCGCACCGCCGGCATCGCCTGCGCTGCAGACGACATTCTCATCACCTCCGGCTCGCTGCAGGCGCTCGATCTCGTCAACGGCATATTTCTGGCGCGCGGCGATGCCGTCATCATCGAGCAGGAATGCTATCAGGGCTCGATCAACCGGCTGACGCGGCTCGGCGTCAACGCCGTCGGCATTCCGCTCGACCGCGACGGCATGCGCATGGACGCGCTCGCCGCGGCGCTGTGCGATCTCAAGCGCCGCGGCGTGCGGCCGAAATACATCTACACCATCCCTACCGTGCAGAATCCGACCGGCACGATCTTGAGCGAGGCGCGCCGCCACGAATTGTTGCGCTTGGCTTCCGAATACGGCGTGCCGATCTTCGAGGACGACTGCTACGCCGATCTGACCTGGGACGGCAAACGTCCGCCCGCGCTCTACGCCATGAGCAAAGACGTCGGCGTTGTCCATATCGGCTCGTTCTCCAAGTCGATCGCGCCGGCCTTGCGCGTCGGCTACATCGTCGCCGAATGGGAGCTCATCTCGCGCATGCTGGCGATCAAGACCGACGCCGGCTCCGGCGCGCTCGAGCAGATGGTGCTCGGTGAATATTGCCCGGCGCATTTCGACACCCACGTGCCGGAACTGACGCGCGGGCTGCGCGCCAAGCTCGAAACCATGATGGACGCGCTCAACGAGCACTTCGGCACGGCAGCCGAATTCGACGATCCGAAGGGCGGCATCTTCCTCTGGGTCAAGCTGCCGGATCAGGTCGATACGCTCAAACTCTACCAAGCGGCGCTCGCCGCCGGCGTCGCCATCAATCCGGGCCCGGAATGGTCGACCGACAAGAGCTACAGCAAGAGCCGCACCCGGCTGTGCTTCGCCAGCCCGACGCATGCCGAAATACGCGATGGAATCGCGATGCTCGCTGAAGTTTGCCGCCGCGAATTCGGCGTGCCGACGCGCATTGCCAACGTAGCGCGCGCCTAAAATCCCCGCAGCACTTGCGCCACGTGCTCGACTTCGGGCGGCGAGGCGAAGCAATGGGCGACCAGTTTGCGCCATTCCTGAAAATCGGGCGAACCGCGGAAATCTTCCGTATGATTCTCGACCTTTTCCCAGGCGACGAACAGCCGGTAGCGGGACGGCTTCTCGAGCGAGCGCCGCAGTTCCATGGCCCGGCAGCCCTTGGCGCGCTTGAAGACCGGTGCGGCCTGTTTCACGCCGGCCTCGAATTCGCTTTCCATGCCCGGCTTGATTTCGATCTGCGCGATTTCGGTGACCATATGCGCTCCCGATTGTTGCAGCGATGCAGTTTGACAGTCTAGCACGATTGCCGCCGGGAGATCATGGCTAAAGAGCGGGGGTGTCTTTGGCGGTTTTGGTCGGGGGACAGCCGGCACCGATTTCCTGGGTGTCGGCGAAGGTCTTTTCGAATTCCGGCAAGTAATGCATCAGCACTTCGTTCTTGTGCAGGAAGCCCGACAGCAGCGCCCGGCGCACGAACTCGTCGATGCGGCGATCGGCCGGTGTCGACCACTCCTGCTCTATCGCTACTTTTGCGCGCGGACCGCGCAACGAGAAACTGTGCTTCTCGCGGCCGCGCGCGTCATAGTAGTTATGCAGCGCCGTCATCAGCCGCGTATGCGCGGCTGGCGCGCAGAGCGAGCCGTCAACGGGACCGACAACTTGCACCATCGCATCGCGGGCGTGATCGTTGGTCCAGCGGTCGTTCTCGATCCGCCATCGGAAATTCTTCGGATCGTCGGGGTCCTCGTGCGTTTCACCGAAAGCGCCGAGCGGCGGGTTGGTGTCATAGATCGTGCGCGCCTTGCCCGCGATCATCGAGCCGTCGGCGGCGATCGGCTCGTCGGGATCGAGCGCGCGATGCTTGGCGCGCGGCAGAAAGATCACTTCGAACGCGATAGCCGCCAATGCGGCCACCAGCACCAGGCGCAACGCCGCGATCATCTAGCCGCCGCAGACGTTTTGCGGCGTGTCGCCGAGCTGGCTCCTGACACTCTCGAAAGTGTGGGCCCGCGGCGTGTCCGCATTGATGGGACCCTTGATCGTGGTGTGGACGGCGCGCGGATTAATCGCGCCGTCGGCTGCCAGTTCGGCCACCAGGAATGCGGTGTCGTCCGGAAAATCGCCGAGCTTGAAGATGCCCTTGGCGTGAACCTGCCGCATCGCTTCGCGCAGGCGAAGATCGAGCGGTGAGCCGAAAGCATGCTGCGCGAGGTCGAGCCGTTTCGAGTCGGCCTGGCCGCAGGTCCGGCTGCGCATGCACGGCACGATGCTGATCCAGGCACGCGCGTAATTGTTGGCTGCTTCGATGTAGCGGGCCTTCAAACGGTCGTTGCATGGATCGTCGTTAAGCGCCTTGGCATAATCGAGCACCTCATGGCGCAAATGATCGCGCGTCGCGTCGCCATCGGATTGTGACGATTGCGTCAGCTTGTAACGCGGATCGTCGGTGTCGACGCGCTGAAATGTCGGCACGCGCGGATCCGGTTTCAGCGGTTGGACGGCGAAAAGCCATTTCATGCCGAAAAACATGGCGGCGAACAGGCCCAGTGCGAGACCGAAGAAACGCAGATTATCCATGGCGGATCGCCCCCATTTACCGCAGCGCTTCTACGCGCGAAGGATTAAGGCGGAGCCACGAAGGATTGCATCGGTGCCGCAACTTGCGCTGCAGAGTTTCTCAGGCTTTGCCGCGCGGACTAAAATTGTCGGGATCTTGGCTGGGCGGCCGGCCCTAACCGAGCGGCGCGCCGAAAATACGGAACAGGACCGGACCGGCGATGAGAAAGGCCAATAAGCCGTTGCGCCAGCGCGGCGACGGGGTCGCCGCGAGCAGCGACAGGCAGGCGAGCGGCACAATCGCGATCAGCGACAGGTAATAGCGCGGATAGGCGTCCATCAGCCATCCGGTCGCGACGTAGCGGCCGTAGCTATAGGCGACGTGAATCGCAAACGTTGCGGCAATCGCCAGTGCGCCGGCGATGACGATCACGTCGAGCGCGGTCTCCTGCCGCCGCCACAAGCGGCGCAGCGACAAGGCCAGACCGGCGAGCGCGCAGCCGAGCGTCTCCACCGGAATGACGAGTGCTGCGTAATTCAAGTCGCTGCGGGCGCCGAGCGTCGGCATCCAGTCGGCGACAAAGGCGCCGATGAAATAAGCCAGATAGCGGGGAAACGATTGGCGCGGCAGGTCGGCCCAGCCGGCGGCGCGCGCGCCGTCCGTCAGCAGTGCGAGTTGCGCCGGCGTTTCCGGCGTCGGGCTGCCGTAGCGCAGGATGAATTCGACATAGGGCGCCGCGGCGAGCGCGAAGACCAGCGCCACCGCGGCGATGCAGGTCCAGGGGCGCGTCCACGGCAATTGCCGGCGCCAATACATGTAAGCGATCACGCCGCTCACCAGTCCGGCGCTGAGCAAAAGTCCGGTCAGCTTCGCCCAGCCCGCGACGACGACGCCGGCGAGCGCCAGCGCCAGGAAGCTTTCGCGGCCGGTTGCCAGCAACTGCCAGACGCCGAGCAGGGCGATGGCGCCGCCGCAGAAAGCGAGATTGTCGTTGTTCACGGCGCCGGCGAGCGGCACCAGAACGGGAATGCAGCCGAGCGGCACCGCATAGGCGTAGAACTCAAGGCGCGGCCAGCGTGCGGCGAGCCCGAGAGCGAGCAAAGCGGCGAAGCCGATAGCGGCGATCGCAATGTCGATCAGGCGAAAAGCCAACAGCGCGTGCGGATCGCCTTCGAGCTTCGGCCCGAGGCGCGCGAGGAGCGTATAAAATAGCGGCGGGTGATTGAGATAGTTCGCGGTCGCGGTGAACCGGAATGTATGCGGGTCGAGGAGCCGCATCGTTCGCAGGTTGGGCGTCGCGCCGCCGTCGTGCTGGATCTGCGCGACGTAGGAAACATGCGCCACTTCGTCGAAGCCCTGGGTGATGTCCTTGCGCGCCGCGCTCACTATCGCCGCCAGCACAAACAGCCCGAGGATCACCGCGGCGACGGGCCCGTTGCCCGGTACGCGGGCCGCCAGGCCGCCCGCGCCGGCGCCCGGTTGGACATATGTACCGGTGCTGGACACGAGGGAGAGACATGCGCCCGCAGGGGTTAAATATTCGCTAGGCGATGGGTTAAACTGCTTGCATGGCCCGGGTTGGCATAGCGCAACCCGGGGAGAAATTAACAAGTTTCACGTTCTGCTTCCGGATTTCCCTGCGCTCGATCCGGGCGAACACAGACAAAGGCTTGTCATGATCGACGTACTTTACTGGACTACGCCGAACGGCCACAAAGTAACGATTTTTCTCGAAGAGGCCGGGCTGCAGTACAAAATCACTCCGGTCAATATCGGCAAGGGCGAGCAATTCAAGGCGGAGTTTCTGGCGGTATCGCCGAACAACCGCATTCCCGCCATCGTCGACCACGCGCCGGCCGACGGCGGCAAGCCGCTCTCGGTGTTCGAGTCCGGCGCCATCCTGCTCTATCTCGCCGACAAGACCGGCAAATTCATCGCCAAGGATTTGCGCGGCCGCACCGCGGCGCTGGAATGGCTGTTCTGGCAGATGGGTGGGCTTGGCCCGATGTCCGGCCAGAACAATCACTTCAGCAACTACGCCGTGGAAAAGATCCAATACGCGATGGATCGCTATCGCAATGAGGTCAATCGGCTTTACGGCGTGATGAACAAACGGCTCGCCGACCGCCCGTTTCTTGCCGGCGACTATTCGATCGCCGACATGGCGTGCTATCCGTGGGTTGTGCCGTGGGAGCGCCAGGGCCAGAACATCGCCGACTTCCCGCATCTGAAGCGCTGGTTCGAGGCCATCAAGGCACGGCCCGCGGTGATCAAAGCCTACGAGTGGACGCCGAAGATCAACCCCGGTCAGGGCGGCATCCGCACCGCCGAAGAGCGCGCGATCTTGTTTGGTCAGACGGCGCAATCGGTGGCGGCCGCAGCGGGGAAGCGTTAGCTGTCATTGTGAGGAGCCAACGGGTCCGGCCCGAAGTGGCCGACCTGATGACAAGCTCCGCGACGAAGCAATCCAGGCGGAATCCCCGCGCCAGATTGCTTCGCGCGCAATGACGATTGCTAATCCTGCCGCACGATGACCTTGGTGCCGACCGGCACGCGGCTATAAAGATCTTCCACGTCGTCGTTGACCAGGCGGAAGCAGCCGGAAGAGACGGCCTGTCCGATGGTCTCCGGCGCATTGGTGCCGTGGATGCGGTACACGGTGTTGCCGAGATACATGGCGCGGGCGCCGAGCGGATTGCCGGGTCCGCCGGCCATAAAGCGCGGCAGATAGGGCTGGCGCTCGATCATCTCCGGCGGCGGCCGCCAATCGGGCCATTCGGACTTGCGCGTAATCGTCAGCAAGCCCTGCCAGGTGAAACCGTCGCGGCCGACGCCGATGCCGTAGCGCAACGCATGGGTCGAATCCTGAACCAAATAAAGGTGCCGCTCCTGGGTATCGATGATGATGGTGCCGGGCGGCTCCAGCGAGCGGTAGAACACCATCTGCTTCTTGAATTCTTCCGGCAGATTGGCGTCGGAATTGCCGTGATCGATGCCGGGATCGACGTCCGGCGCCGTCACCGGGTATTGAAATACCGGCGGCTGTATCGATCCCGGCAGTTGCTGCGCCGGCGCGTGCACCGAAACCAGGCAAAGCATGGCGCTGCCGGCCGCTGCCGCTAAGCCGCGCAGAATTCCGGATGGTTGAAACCCCAGCATTAGAAAACTCTCGTCCGACCGACCTACTTGCTCGACATATAATTTCTCCTCTCCCATGCGGGAGAGGGCGATTCATTGCGCGACACCCCCGAGGTAGCCGGCAATCTTCCAGCCGCCAGCGTCCTTCGTATAGCACATTTCGTCACCGCCGAGCGGCGACAGTTGCTGGGCATCGACATAGCCGGATTTCCCGGACGGCGTAGCGACATGCAGAAGCTGCGGCCCGTTGGCGTTCGCCGGCTGGTTCGAGTCCGGCAGCACCCGCAGGAGCACCATGCCGAGCTTTTCGACCACCGGCGAGCTCGATTGCGCCGCGGCGTGGACGTCAAGCCCGCCGTTGATCGGATAGCCCCACTCGGACGGATCGGTCCCGGTCGCCTCGACGAGCGCCTGAAACGCCTTCGGATCGATGCCCGGTTCGGCCGGCGCGCAGGTGACGCCTTTTAGCTGCGGCAATCTGGCCGCGGTCGGCTCGGCGGCGTAGCCGTTCAACAAGTCCCAGCCGGAACCGTCCTTGGCATCGAGACCGATCGCCTTGGCGAGATTGTCGATGCCGGCCTTGCGCTTGTCGGCGAGATCGCGGTCCTGCATCCAGAAAAAGTTTTGCGCCACGACCATGCGGGCAAGCGCGGCGCGATCCTTCTTGGCGGCGACGTCGGCGAGCTGTTTGCGAAAGGCGACAAAGCTCGGATCGTTGTCGGTGGGCGGCGCCGTTACAGCGACCGCGTGGTACGGCTTGATCGGGGCCGGCGGGGCCGGTTTGAGCGGCAGCAGTCCCTGCTGCGCGAGGCTGGACGCCGCGGCCAGGGTCGCGATCGCGCAGGCGGCGATGAATGCGGTGGCGGAAGCAAAGCGGGGCATCGGAAAATCTCCGGTTCGAAAGCGGCGTGGTTCGCGAATAACGGCCAATTGCGACGGCGCTGCGGCGGTCCGTCGCACCTTACGCCGAGGCGGCTTGTGCTCGAAAGCCCAACTCCGCCCGGCGACGTCGCGCGGCAAGCGTCTTGCTCGTCGGGAACCCCCTTAGCCGGGAACCGTTGGGGACGGGTAATATTCCCTCTCACGATTCTTCCTCCCAATCATTTGCGAAGAAGGTCCCAATGCCATCGCCGAACATCTTTCCTTATCTGCTTCCTGTCGTCCTGCTGATCGGCTCCAACGCGTTCATGACCACCGCCTGGTACTGGCACCTGCGCTTTCGCGAGGTCGATCTCTGGCAAGTCGTCCTCATCAGTTGGGGGCTCGCCTTCTTCGAATATTGGCTGGCGGTGCCGGCGAACCGTTATGGCAGCTACGTCTACAGCCCAGCGCAGCTCAAGACGATTCAGGAGGTCATCACCCTTTCGGTGTTTGCGGTTTTTTCCTCGGTCTATCTGCACCAGGCGATCACCTGGAATCAGGTGATCGGCTTCGTGCTGATCGCCGGCGGCGCGTTCTTCGTCTTCCGCGCGCCGCTTTAAAGCGTGTCCCGCAAAAGTGGAAACCGGTTTTGCGAAAAGGACATGCTAATAAGACTTCGGCAGTCCGAGCACTCTCTCGGCGATGAAGCAGAGAATGAGCTGCGGCGAGACCGGCGCGAGCTTCGGGATCATCATTTCGCGGAAGTAGCGTTCGACGTGATACTCCTTGGCGTAGCCGTAGCCGCCGTGCGTTGCGATCGCGGTCTGACAGGCCTTGAACCCGGCCTCGGCGGCGAGATATTTCGCCGCATTGGCCGCCGGCGCGCACGGCATGCCGTTGTCGTACTGCCAAGCCGCCTTCAGCATGACGAGTTCGGCTGCTTCCAATTCCATCCAGCATTGCGCCAGCGGATGCTGGATCGCCTGGTTCTGGCCGATCGGCCGGCCGAACACGACGCGTTCCTTGGCGTAGGACGTGGCACGGGCAAGCGCGGCGCGGCCGAGACCGATTGCTTCCGCGGCGACCAGAATACGTTCGGGATTGAGCCCGTGCAGAATATATTCGAAACCGCGACCCTCCTCGCCAATGCGATCCTCGATCGGCACTTCCAGGCCGTCGATAAACAACTCGTTGGAATCAACGGCCTTGCGGCCCATTTTTTCGATCTCGCGCACTGTGACGAAACGGCGGTCGAGGGCGGTGTAGAAAAGGCTTAAACCGTCGGTCGGCCTGCGCCCTT
>Ga0335078_10008704_pt1 | contig 15076 bp, 13 predicted proteins | sample Lox_Sample_32_FD_206711 | JGI IMG/M metagenome (GOLD analysis project Ga0335078, IMG submission 206711) | Soil microbial communities from Loxahatchee National Wildlife Refuge, Florida, United States - Lox_Sample_3.2 | ecosystem: Environmental > Terrestrial > Soil > Wetlands | place: USA...
TCGCATGGACGTCCGCGCCCAACCACTCGGTCAAACTGGTATTTCGAGGCCCGGTCTGGGATTGGGAGGAGCAGCAGACGGAGTTGGCGCCGGATGGGACGGAAGCGGTCGTCGCGTTGAAACCGACGGCGAAGATCGTGGTGCACGGGAAGGTATCGGACAAATCCACTGGTAGTCTCGTGCCGGAATTCAAGGTGCTTTGGGCGCCGGGAATCAAGAGCGGGTATGTAGTGAACACGTCGGTGCTGACGGAAGGGCGGGAGGGGAGGTTCGCGGTGAAGCTGCTGTCGAGGCAGGTGCGTGGTTACGATCCACCCGGCAGCAGCGCGCGGCTCGATTTCCATGCCGCGGGCTACGTGAACAAGGTGGCGCCGCTGGTCGCTGGGACCAATGACATCGAGTTGGCCGTCGAGTTGGAACCGGCGACGGACATCGCGGGCACGGTGCTGCGGCCGGATGGGACCACGGCGGATGGGGCCAGGGTGTTTTTCCGAGGCGAGTACTTCCGCGGCCGGGTGGGGGACGAAGGTTTTGTGTCTATGCCGGAGTATCCCTTTGCAGTTGCGACGCGCGTGGCGGCGGATGGAACGTTCCGTATTCCGAAGATTGATGGAGTTGAACGGCTGGAAGTGGTGCATCCGGAAGGCTGGGCCAACATTGCCCTTCCAGGTGGTTCCGATGAAGTCATCCTGTTGCAACCTTGGGGGCGGGTGAGCGGCGTGGTGCGGTCAGGGCAAAGCGTGCTGCCGGGAGTTGAAGTGCGGGCGACGCAGGCCGGGAGCCAGCCAGAACAGATGTTGTTCGAGTTCACCACGAAGACCTATGCGGAAGGACGGTATGAGTTTTCGAAAGTGCCGGGCGGCCGGGCGCTGGTTTTCGTAGCGCCGGCGACAAATAACGCAGCGCAGGAGGTGCAAGTGGAGGCGGGGCGGCCGGTGAGGGTGGGGAGAAAAGAACCGTAGAAAACAGGGGGGGGAAAAGGGTCGTCCGCGGCTACTTTCTGTACGTGGTGTGTTGCTTGAGCCAGTCGAGATCGTTGTAGCTGCTGGGTTGGGCCTGGTAACTGGTGTGGTCGTGCCAGTTGGCCGGGGGAGGGTTGGGATTGTTGAACTGGCTGTCTCGCCAGCGGTGTCCCTCGACGTGGCTGTCGAGGAAGGAGAAATTGGAGACCTGTCCGTGGTAATTGCCCGGGAAGTGGTAGATGGTCTGGGCATCCATGTTCACGCCGAACATGGGGCGGCAGATGCTGTTGGGGTTAATTTCGCCAAAAAGGAAGATGAAGGAGGGAATTCGGCATTCGGTGGTGCGGCGGAAGATATAGTAGCGCTGCTCGTTCGGCGTGTCGTGCCAGGGGCTGCCTTTCCAGCCGACATAGCCGTTCATGCCAAAGCTCCGCGGGCGTGTGAGCAATTGGTTGTTGATGTGCCAGGGCTGGGTGTCGCCCGGACAGCGGAAGACGGCCTTGGTCTTGACATAGGATGCAACCAGGGACACGCGGTCTGAGACCATTCCCTGGGCCTCGGCGGGGGTGATGAGGTTGGACCCTTCCCGGCCTTCGGCCCAGACCCGGGGATAATAATCGGCCGGCGGGTTGGCGAGGTCCACCGCGTCGTCGCCGGGGTTGTTCAGCGGCCAGTAATCGCGGTTATCCACCGAGTAAGTGACCGAGGCGATGGTCAATTGCTTGATGTTGTTGACGCAGGCGATCGCCAGGCCTTTTTGCTTGGCGCGGGCCAGCGCGGGCAAGAGCAGCGCGGCGAGGATCGCGATGATGGCAATGACGACCAGCAACTCGATCAAAGTCAACCCGAACTGATTGGCCGAGTGCGTGCCCGGCTGCCGCTGTTTCTCGCCCGCATGAGTTGTCATATCGCGCTCGTTTCCGGCCCACCGCCTGATTCTGGAATTTGTTTGATTCTACAGGAAGCGAGGTTTCGAGACAAGCCCTGGAATGCGGATAATATAATGAAGTCAGACGCTGGTCTGAAGGGGGCGTTACTGGGTGGTGGAATTGAGGGTGAAATCGTGCTGGGCTTTGAGGGAGCCGGCTTCCACGAGGAGGCGGTAGGTCTGATTGGGGTCAAGGGGGTCGGCCGTGGCGCCGCTGACGGCGGGACGCATTCCGGGGACGCTCATGCCGTAAACAACGCCTTTGGTGGGGACGGAGTTGGAGTTGGTGGTCATATACCAGAGGGGCTGGGGATATTTGTTCGTCCGGGCGTCGGCGACAGCCACGACCTTAATGGAGGTCAGTTTGAGGCGGCGGTCAAACTCGAACATGATGGGGGTGGGGGTGTCCGCCCCCCCGAATCGGCCGGCAAAACGGTAAAGCCGGTGGGAGATTTGAATAGGGCGGCGCTGAAACCAGTCTCTGTTAAGGTAAATGAACAAGCCACCGATCACGGCGAGCGTCGCCAGCAGCAGCCAAGGTTTTTTGGCCATGAATACTCAATGGACGGAACGGGCGGGCGGAGTATTCAATAAGGGCGCGTTTGGGGGCCGGCGATAGTGGCGGCAATGGGCGGGCGATTTGAGAACCAGACTGAACATCGGAACACACTATGAAAAAGCTGAAGCGAAGGAACGGCGGCGAACGCAAGTCGGCTCAAAGGCCGGCGGGAGGCATTGAAAGGAAAAAGCAAGTACCTGATTCGTTGGGGTTTACGTTGATTGAATTGCTGGTGGTGATCGCGATCATAGCGATCCTGGCGGCGATGCTGTTGCCGGCGCTGGCACGGGCGAAGGACACCTCGCAGCGCATATCGTGTACGAACAATCTGAAGCAATTGAGCATTGCGACGATGTTGTACACGGATGATTACCAGGACCGATTCCCGCCGCGTTCATCGGTGGAGCGCTGGCCGGAGGAATTCCGGAGCAACTACATCAATACCAATCTGCTGCGCTGTCCGAGCGACCGGCCGGGGATTCCGGCGACGGGTTCGACCGATGTCATCCATTATCCGGGGGATGCGGCGGCCCGGAGTTATATCATCAACGGCTGGAATGATTATTTTAAAGACACGCTCAGCGATGCGGATTTCCAGGCGTATATGGCGGCGACGAGTCCGGTAACGTTCAAGCGCACTGTCATACCGCATCCGAGCGACACGATCGTGCTGGGGGAAAAGAAATCGGCCTCACCGCATTATTACATGGATTTGCTGGAGCCGGGAGAGAGCAGCGATTTCCCGGGGCGGGTGCTGGGGAACGACGACACGGAGCTGGAGCAGGGCCGGCACGCGGGGCTGGGGCCGGGGACGCGTTCGGGCGGGTCGGTTTATGCGATGGCGGACGGAAGCGCGCGGTTCATACGGTATTGGCGGGCGCTGGGGCCGCTGAACCTGTGGTGTGTGCTGGACGCGGACCGGTCGAGCCCCACTTACGCCCTGATACATTAGGCGGTGCTGGTGAGGGTAACGTTGATGGGGATTGGTTTTTCTATTCAAGTCTGTTTGTTAGTAATTCTTGAGGTATGAGTACGGATGCGCCGCCGCCGCCACCGCCGGAAGTGCCAGCGGCAACCAAGTCACGCGTGGCAAAGATTGTCCGGTGGGGGGTTCGTTTTACGAGCCTGCCCGTGCTGGTGCTGGCGCTGGTGTCGCTAGTGCCGATACTGGCTCACTTTTCCGTTGCCGCCAGGGACGATCGTATCAACGCTTATGGCTTAGGTGGTGTTTGCGTGGGGTTCCTGCTGGCGTGGCGATGGCCGGCAGTTGGGGGCAGCATCGGAGTGATCAGTGTCGGGGTGATTGCGGCGCAGGCGGAGGGGGGGCTGTTAGGGGATCCGTTTTCGATTGCGTTCGGGCTGCAGGCGATGCTGTTCCTGATTTCCTCGGTGTTCAATCTGCGGCCGGACCGGCCGGCGACTCCGGCGGTGGGGGTGATAAAGGGTGCGGTGATTGGCGCGCTGGCGATTTGCGTTATTACGGGGGCGGTCATTATTTGTCGCGGACCGGGGCCGGAGCCGGTGCCCAAGGAAAAGGGGCGGTATGTGGGGGTCTGGGACAGCGGGACGGGCTTGCAGATGGAGATTACCAAGGACGGACAGGCGAAAGTGACCGAAGCCGGGGACACTAAAGTGGCGGCCTGCAATGCGCCCGTTAAGCCGGGGGAAACGAAGGTGTTCAACGCGACGTTTCGCGGGGATGATTTTCTGGAATTGGAGAGTGGCGTTTTGGGGGAAGCCAAGGTTTACCGCATTCAGCAGCGGCCGCACAACGACGGCAAGAAGATAAAGATGATCCTCAACGCCAGCGATCCTTACCAGTGGACCAACGGGATGGTGTTGGTGAGGAAAGACGAATCCAAGTGATATCCGGGAGCGGGGTCTGTGCTGCTGTCCAAGGTGATTTGTTTGCCGGGTCTATGATGGCGATTGCGGTTGCCGGCGGGGTGAGGAGGAGCGGTGTAGGACCGTGGCCATTGTCCAGCACGGCGGGTTTGAGCCAGGGAGATTGCTAGTGAGCGCCTAGTGAGCGCCTATCGTATCTCTGGTGTACAGCTAGCGACCCCCTAGCCACCTCCTATCCACCCCCTATACAGTACCTATCCAACGCCTATCCAACACCTATCGAACACGCGACAAATGCGTGAAAATCACGCAGGCGGTCGAAGTTGGGGTAAAGCCGGTGAAGGCCGGGATTGATTCGTGATACGTGAGGGGTGATTTGCCGCTGGAATGGGCCGTGCTTTGCCTTGGCTGCCGGCGGGAGCACGGGGATTGGCCCGTTGGCGGGCAAGTCGATGCGGGGAGGGTCTATCCCCGGCGCTGTGGGCTTAGAATTACGGGGGAAAAGTGTTTCCATGCGCGCGGAGAGGCCCTTGAACTGGAGCTTGATGGAGGCGTGGTGACTGGGCTAGAGGTATTAACTTTTTGAGTGATGCGACACGCATGAGCGGCGGATTTGTGGAACGCGGCGGGCTTTGGGTTTTGGGCCAGAGCATGCTTTTGGGGGTCGTCGCAGGCGGGGGCATCGTGTATCGCCACGAGTGGCAAAGTCTCGCCTGCAGTCTGGGAGGCGGGTTGCTCCTGGTGGCGGCGAGCGGCATGGGGGTCGCGGGCACGGTCAGGCTGGGGCGGAGCCTGACGCCGTTTCCGAAACCCTCGACGAACACGCGATTGGTCCAGACAGGCATCTACGGGTTGATGCGTCATCCGCTTTACACGGCGGTATTTTGCGGGTCGGTGGGCTGGGCGCTGGTATGGCGGAGTTGGCCCGCACTGGTGGCCGCGCTGGCCCTGGCCCCGCTCTTTGATGCGAAGTCCCGGGCGGAAGAGCGCTGGCTGCGTCAGCGGTTCTCCGAGTATGCCGGTTACGCGCGACGGGTTCGGCGGTTTGTGCCCTGGGTTTACTGAGCGGGGTCTGTAACCTTTGGGCGCCTTGCGGCTCAGTATGATGGGCGTGGGCCTCGTCTTTGTGCGCTGGGGGTTTTGGCTTTCCAATGGCGCGAGGCGGTCCAGCGGGCGTAAGCACTGACCATTGAACAAGAACAGAACTAATTAATTAGAATGAACAAGACGATAACGGAAACCAACGAACAGAAGCTGGCTGAGGTCATTAGCGCACAACCGGTGCGGATACCTCTCATCGGTGACGATGCGCCGTCGTTCCAGGCGCACACGACGCAAGGACCGATCAATTTTCCCAAGGATTACACGGGGAAGTGGGTCATTCTGTTCAGCCACCCGGCGGACTTCACGCCGGTGTGCACGACGGAGTTCATGACTTTTGCGACCATGATGCCGGAGTTCAAGGCGCTGAATTGCGAGCTGATTGGCCTCTCGATTGACAGCCACTTTGCGCACATTGCGTGGCTGCGGACCATCAAGGAGAAGATCAAGTATAAGGGCATGGCCAACGTGGAGGTCACCTTTCCCCTGATCGCGGATGTCAAGATGGACGTGGCGAAGCGGTTTGGCATGGTTCAGCCCGCCACGAGCGACACGCAGGCGGTGCGAGCGGTATTTCTGATTGACCCAAAGGGGAAGGTGCGAGCGTTGCTGTACTACCCCATGTCGAACGGCCGCAACTTCCCGGAACTCAAGAGATTGCTCATCGCGCTGCAAACCAGCGATGCTCATGGGTGCGCCACACCGGCCGATTGGCAGCCCGGCGAGGATGTGATTGTGCCGCCGCCCGGCTCGTGCGGCACAGCGAAGGAGCGGGTTGAGAAACCGGCGCCGGATTCCTATGCGTTGGATTGGTTCATGACCTTCAAGAAGCTGCCGAAGGAGAAGCTTGGTTTGGCCGCGGAGGCGAACGTTTAGCTTGCAGACATGGACTCGGCGCGTTCCGGGATGGGCGTCGCTTTCTGGAATAAACACGATGCTTCGGGGATCCGCCGGCCTATCAACCTGCATCGGTCAGGCCTGTGACGGAGGAAGGCAGGTAGCACCCACCTCGAGGTTCGCTGTAACCTTTTGACCCTTCGTGGCTCGGTTCTAACACGAAATGATATGAAGAGAATTATTGAAATAACTCCAAGCAGTTTTGAGGCTGAAGTGCTGCAGGCCGACTTGCCGGTGGTGGTGGATTTTTATGCGACCTGGTGTGGGCCGTGCAAAATGCTCGCCCCGCTGCTGGAGCAACTCGTGGCGGAATTTCAGGACCGGATTAAATTCATCAAAGCGAACGTGGATGACTTGCCTGAACTGGCCACCATGTATCAGATCACGGGGGTGCCAACGCTGGCTTTGTTTCGCGGCGGCGAGCCGATTGACGCATTGGTAGGTTTGGTGTCGCCGAAAGCGTTGAAGTCCTGGCTCGAAGGCGCGGCAACTGCAACGCCACAGGCACCGGCAAGTTCGCCGCGATGAAGAAAGCAAAGACCATGGTCTTGCGCATTGTTATCGGCGTTGTCGTAGGCGGCGGCCTGGGTCTCGCTTGCTATAAGTTTGTCGGCTGCTCGACCGGCACTTGCCCCTTGACCAGCAACCCGTTCATCAGCATGATTTATGGCGCTTTTGTCGGGGCGCTGGTGGCGGGCAGCTTTCATTAACGCGTCACAAATTGTCTTACCTCTTATGAAGATGCAGCTCATTATCCGCCGGTTTGCCGGGTCTTTTATCCTCATCAGTCTCTTGCTGGCGCATTATCACAGCCTTTACTGGCTCTGGTTTACCGCCTTCGTCGGGTTCAACCTGCTCCAATCGTCCTTCACCAACTTTTGCCCGCTGGAGACGATTCTCAGGAAGGCCGGTGTGGGTTGCGAGCCGGAGACGACCAGCGGTCCCTGTTGCGCGAAATGACAAGGGCATTGGGCATCGCCGGGTTGATGCTTTCATGGTCCCTGCCGGCCCTGTGCGCCGAGCCTTGGACCTTGGAGCGCGCCTTGCACCAGGCGCTGGCCTCCAACCCGGACGCGCGCCTGGCCCGGCAGCGCATTGTGGCCGCGCAGGCCGGGGTGGAACAGGCTAATGCCGCTTTCTGGCCGCACGTGCAATTCCAGTCCAGCTACACCGGCAGCGACAATCCGATGGTGGCCTTCGGCAGCATCCTCAACCAGCGGGCCTATAGTTCGTCGCTCAACTTTAATGATGTGCCGAGCGTGGATGATTTCAACGCCCGGGGTCTCGTAACCGTCCCGCTCTATGCCGGCGGAAAGAATACGGCCACCCGCAAAGCGGCTAAGGCAAATACCGATGCCGCCCAGCAGGATAATGAGGCCATCCGCAACGTCCTCGGCTTCGAGGTGTCCCGCGCCTTCTACACCGTGCTCAAGACCCGGCAATTCATCCGGGCTGCGGAAGCGGGGGTCGAGGCGTTTGAGGCGAGCTTGGCGGTGTCGAACAAACGCCTCGAGGGCGGCACGTTGCTGAAGATCGGCGTGCTGGACATCGAGGTGCGGCTGGCGCAGGCGCGCGAGGAACTTGTCCGTGCCCGCAACGCGAATGCGCTCTCGGTCCGCGTGCTCCGCAACCTCGTAGGCATCGAGAGCGGTGATTTTGAGGTCGCCGACACGGTGCCGTCAGTCCATGCGCCGGACTCCGGCGATTTCTCCGGCCGCGCTGAACTGGCCGCCGCCCGGCACCGTGAGCAGGCCGCCCAGCAGCAAGCCCGCGCCGCTAAAGGCGGCTACCTCCCCCGCGTCAATGCCTTCGGCAGCGTGGATTATGATTACGGGTGGAATTATGAGCACGGGGGCGGCAGCTACATCGCGGGCGCGCTGCTCCAATGGGACCTCTGGGACGGAAAGATGACCCGTGCCAAAGTGGCCGAGGCCAATGCGAATGTCGAACTCGCCCGGGAAGAACAGCGCAAGCTGCGGCTTGCGCTCGACCTCGAAGTCGAACAGGCCCGGCTCGATCTCAAAGCCTCCAATGAGCGGCTCAGTGTGACCGACCAGGCGGTCGCCCAGGCCGCGGAGAGCGCCAGCCTGACCCGCGCCCGGTTCGAGCAGGAGTTGACGCTCCCGACCCAGTTGATTGACGCCGAAACCGCCCTGGTCGCCGCTCGGGTGCGCCGCGCCGAGGCCGAGGCCGACCGTCAGATCGCCATCGCCGCCCTGCGCAAGGCGCTGGGCCTGCCGCAACTGGAATCCCAATCAAATTCAAAATGAGCAAACCCCGCACGTCTGTTCTAACCGGGTTGAGCAAACTCCGCACCGCTGTTCTCACCCGGTTGCGTTCCCTTGATCTGGCCCAAGCTGTGTCCCGAAGCGACAACCTGAGCATAGCGGCGTCCCGAAGGGACAACCTGAGCATAGCGGCGTCCCGAAGGGACAACCTGAGAATAGCCCAACGCTTTAGCGTTGGGTTGAACGCCGGCGAAGAGCAAGTCCCGAAGGGACGGCTGATTGAGCTCAGTGCGGAATCGTTTCCAGCCGTCCCTTCGGGACTTATTTCCGGTGCCACGAGGTTCCCAACGCTAAAGCGCTGGGCTATTGTCGCCTATCCCTTCGCGATAAACCGCTTGCTCGGCCTCTTTCTCCTGGGCCTCACCGCGTCGGTTGTCGGCTGCGGCAAGCATCATGAACCGCAAGCCGCAACCGGCGAAGACCTCACGCCTGCGGCTGTCCGCGTACAGAAGATCGAACCCGTGAAGCAACCCGTCATGGAGGAGGTCGTTGGCACAGTGCAGCCGAAGCTTCAGGCGATTATCGAGGCCAAGGTCAGCGGACGCATCACCCGCTTGCCGGTCGTGCTCGGCCAATCGGTCAGGCAAGGAGACGTGCTCGTGGAGCTTGCCACCCAGGAGATTCAGGCTCGGCTCGACCAGGCCAACGCCGCGTTCCGGCAGGCGGAGCTGGACTTCAATCGCACGGCGAATCTGCGCAAGCAGCAGGCCGCCACCCAGGCCGAAATGGACGCCGCGCAGGCACGCTATAACGTCACCAAAGCCACGGTCGCCGAGGCGGAGGCGCTGTCCGGCTACGCGAAAATCCTCGCCCCGTTCGATGGCGTGGTGGCCCGCAAGCTTGCGGACGAGGGCGACATGGCCATGCCGGGCAAACCGCTGCTCGACCTGGAAGGCCGCGCCGGCTTGCGCTTGGTGGCCGATGTTCCGAGCCTGCTCGCCAGCCGCGTTCTGCCCGACGCGAGACTCGCCGTGCGGGTAGACACCGTGCCCGACACCATCACGGGCACGCTGGCTGAGATTTCTCCGGCAGCCGACCCGGCCTCCCGCACCGTGCGCATGAAAGTAGATTTGCCGGAAACCGCGGACCTGCGCACCGGACAATTTGGCCGGCTCGCCGTGCCGGCTGGCGAGGCCGCGTTCCTCTTCGTTCCGCCCCCGGCGCTGGTCCGGCGCGGCCAGCTTGAGATCCTGTTCGTCGCCGCCGACGGCAAAGCGCAGATGCGGCTCGTTCGGACCGGCAAGGAGACGCCGCAGGGCATCGAGATTCTGGCCGGCTTGGCTCCCGGCGAGGCGGTGGTCTGCGAAGGGGCCGGGACCTTGCGGGACGGCCAACCTCTCCAAGTACAATAGCGGGCGCGCGTGAGCACCGACTCTTCCAAGCCCCACTCGCCACGCCTGGGAATCGCCGGGCGTATCGCCCAGTCGTTCATTGATTCCAAGCTGACGCCGCTGCTCGTTATCACCTCTATACTGCTGGGCACGGCGGCGACGTTGCTCCTGCCGCGCGAGGAGGAGCCGCAGATCAAGGTGCCGATGATAGACGTGCTGGTTGCCATGCCGGGCTTCAGCGCCAAAGAGGTCGAGGAGCGCGCCACCCGGCCCATGGAGAAGCTGCTCTGGGAAATCCCCAACGTGGAATACATCTACTCCACGTCTAGCGAGGGTGAGGGCCTCGCCATCGTCCGCTTCAAGGTCGGCGAGGACATCGTGCGCAGCCTCGTCCTGCTCAACCAGAAGCTGCAGGCCAATTTCGACCGCATCCCCAAAGGGGTCTCCTTGCCCCTCATCAAGCCCAGGTCCATTGACGACGTGCCGATCCTTGCGCTGACATTCCATGGGCCGGGGAAAGACCATTACACGCTGCGCCGCATCGTGGACGAGGTGGATGACGCAGTGAAGCAGGTGCCGCTGGTGGCCGAAACGACGCTCATCGGCGGCGAGCGCCGGCAACTGCGCGTCCTGCTCGACCCGGCAAGGCTCGCCTCGCGCCAACTCAGCGCGGCGGACATCGTCCCCCGGCTCCAGTCGGCGAATCGGCAGCTTATCGCCGGCCCCCTGGCCGACCACAACCGCGAGGTCCTGCTGCAGACCGGCAGCTTCCTCACCAGCGCGAAGGACGCCGGCAACGTCGTCGTCGGCGTGCACAGCGACAAGCCCGTTTACCTGCGCGACGTGGCGACGATTGTGGACGGGCCGGAGGAGCCGAGCCAGTATGTGTTCTTCGGAAACGGGGCGGCATTGCTTAATCGGACCTCTCATTTCCCCTCTTCCTCAGGGAGAGGGGGAAACGCTTCCAGCGCTGCAGCAAGTTCGAGCGCAGCCGATTCCGCTGGGACGGGCGACAGTGGCTCCCTCTCCCCCGGGGAGAGGGCCGGGGTGAGGGGGAACTCTGCCTCCACACCGACCGAAGCAGCCAGTTTCGTTGAAGAGCCCGCCGTCACCTTGAGCATCGCCAAGCGGCCGGGGGCAAACGCCATCTCGGTGGCACACGAGGTCCTGAAGAAGCTCGATGCGCTCCGAGGCCGGGTCATCCCCAACGGCGTCGAGGTGTCCATCACCCGCAACTACGGACAGACGGCGGAGGAGAAGTCCGACGAGTTGCTGCTGCACATGGGCATCGCGGTGCTCGGCGTGTCGCTGCTCATCCTGCTGACGCTCGGTTGGCGCGAATCAATCATTGTCGGCATTGCCATTCCCTGCACGCTGGGCCTGACGCTGCTGATGTTCTACCTCCACGGTTATACGCTCAACCGCATCACGCTCTTCGCCCTGATCTTCTCCATCGGCATCCTCGTGGACGATGCCATTGTCGTGGTCGAGAACATCGTCCGCCACTTCCACCTGCCCCAGAACAAAGGCCGCTCGTGGTCGGCGATCGCCGTCGAGGCGGTTAACGAAGTCGGCAACCCGACTATCCTAGCCACCTTCGCCGTGATCTCGGCGGTGCTGCCCATGGCCTTCGTCGGTGGGTTGATGGGACCTTACATGCGGCCGATTCCCATCGGCTCGAGCGCGGCGATGTTCTGGTCGCTGGCCATCGCCTTCATCGTCACGCCCTGGGCGTCCATCCGGATTCTGCGCTGGGGCCGGAAGTATTCCCGCCTGACAGCGGCGGCAGCGGGCGAGGCCCAAACCGGCAAGCCCCACTCCCATTTCGAGCACGAGGAAGACTTCCTCACGCGGCTCTACCGGTGGTTCATGGGGCCGCTGATTGCCAAGACCCGCTGGCGGCTGGCCTTCCTGGCGGGAATCGTCGTCTTGCTCCTCGCGGCCATGGCGACGGTCGGCCTCGGCTGGGTGAAGGTGAAGATGCTGCCGTTCGACAACAAGAGCGAGTTCCAGATCATTCTCAACATGCCCGAAGGCAGCGCCTTGGAACTTACCGCCCAAGCCGCCCGCGAGATCGCCGCCGCCGTCCGGGTCGAACCAGAGGTGACGGATTACCAGGTTTACACCGGCGTCGCCGCCCCCTTCAACTTCAATGGCCTGGTGCGGCACTACTTCATGCGCCGGGGCCCCCACGTCGCCGACTTGCAGGTCAACCTCGTTTCCAAGAGCGAGCGCAGAGCCCAGAGCCATGACATCGCCAAACGCGTCCGCCCGCGCGTCGCCAAAATCGCCGCCAAATACGGCGCCCGCGTCGCCGTGGCCGAAGTCCCGCCCGGCCCGCCCGTCCTGCAAACCCTCGTCGCCGAAGTCTATGGACCGAACGAGGCTAGCCGCCTCGCGCTGGCCCACAAGGTCATTGACATCTTCCACCACACCGACGGCGTAGTGGACACCGACTGGTATATCGAGTCCGACCAGGCCAAGGTGCGGTTCCTGCTCGACAAGGAGAAGGCGGCCCTCCACGGCATCAGCGATGAGGCCATCGCGCAGACCTTGACGATGGCCGTCGGCGGGGCGGTGGTGGATTTGCTCCACCTGCCGCGCGAGAAGGAAGACGTGCAGATCGTGGTGCGCCTGCCGCAATCCCTGCGCACCTCGCCCGAGGACCTGCTGGCGTTGCGCGTCCGCGGCGCGAATCCGGCGGGCGACCTGGTGCCTTTGCGCGAACTGGTCAAGGTGGAACCCGGCCTCGTGGACAAGAGCATCTACCACAAGAACCTGAAGCCGGTGACCTACGTCATCGGCGACGTCGCCGGCGCGGTGGAAAGTCCAGTCTATGCCATCCTCAAGATGAACCAGGCCCTCCGCGCGCTCGATGCCAGGCAATTCGGCGGCACCGGCGCGCCGCTCAAGATCTACAACGCCACCCAGCCATTCACCGAGGATGAACCGTCCATCAAGTGGGACGGCGAATGGCACATCACCATCGAGGTGTTTCGCGATCTCGGCTCGGCCTTCGCCGCCGTGTTGGTGCTGATCTTCATCCTCATGGTCGGCTGGTTCCGCTCGTTCCTGACCCCGCTGGTCGTCATGGCGGCGATTCCGTTCTCGCTGGTCGGCATCCTGCCTGCCCACGGCCTCCTCGGCGCGTTCTTTACCGCAACCTCCATGATCGGCTTCATGGCTGGGGCCGGCATTGTGGTGCGCAACTCGATCATCCTCGTGGATTTCATCGAGCAGCGCCTGGCCGAAGGCATGCCCCTCGACCAGGCGGTCGTGGATGCCGGCGCGGTGCGCTTTCGCCCGATGCTCCTCACCGCCCTCGCCGTCGTGGTTGGCGCCAGCGTGATCCTGGCCGACCCGATCTTCCAGGGCCTGGCCATCTCATTGATGGCCGGCGAGATCGCTTCCCTGCTCATCAGCCGCATGGCCGTCCCCGTACTCTACTTCATGGCTTACAGCCGCAAACCCGGTCCTGCTCGCGCCTCGACCGAATAAACCAGTGTGATTAGCGTCAATTCGCGCAATTAGCGGATAACTACCAGCCCTGTGTCTCGCCGGCCGCTACCCGTCGAGCGGCGGCTTTTCGTTATGCCAGCCTGTGCTCTGCTCGTAGGCGTGGGCAATCCGCAGAATCGCTTCTTCACCAAACGGTTTGCCCAGAAGCTGCAACCCGATAGGCAAGCGCGGCTGTGACCCGGTGAAGCCGCAAGGCGCCACCAGCCCACAGATGCCCGCCAGGTTGCACGAGATCGTGAAGATATCCATCAGATACATCTGCAAGGGGTCCGCGGCCTTCTCGCCGATCTTGAAGGCGGCCGTCGGCGAGGTCGGCGTAACAATGGCATCCACCTTCTCAAATGCCCTCAGGAAATCGTCGCGGATTAGCGTGCGCACCTTCTGCGCGCGGAGGTAATACGCGTCGTAATAGCCGCTGCTCAGCACGTAAGTGCCCAGAATGATCCGCCGCTTCACCTCGGGGCCGAAACCCTGCCCCCGCGTCTTGCCGTACAGCTCGATCGGGTCCGCCCCCTCAACGCGCCGCCCGTAACGAATGCCATCAAACCGCGCCAGATTGGCGCTCGCCTCCGCTGTGGCAATGATGTAGTAGGTCGCAACGGCGTAATCAGTGTGAGGCAGTGACACCTCGACCACTTCCGCCCCCAGTTTGGCAAGCTGCTCCACCGCCGCTGCGACCGCCCGCTTCACTTCGGGGTCCAGGCCGCCGATCATATACTCCTTCGGCAGCCCCACCTTCAGCCCCTTGATGTCCCCAGTCAGGGCGGTCGCATAGCTCGGAACGGCCAGCGGCACGCTCGTCGAGTCTCGGCCATCGTGGCCGCCGATCACCCCCAGCACCGTCGCCGCGTCACGCATGTCCTTGGCCAGACAGCCAATCTGGTCGAGCGACGACGCGAAGGCCACTAGCCCATAACGTGAAACCCGCCCATACGACGGCTTGAGCCCGACGCAGCCGCAAAGCGACGCCGGCTGCCGAATCGAGCCCCCTGTATCCGAGCCCAGCGCCGCCACACACTCATCCGCCGCCACCGCTGCCGCGGACCCGCCCGAGGAGCCGCCGGGAATGCGTGTCGTGTCCCATGGGTTGCGCGTGATTTGGAAAGCCGAATTCTCTGTCGAGCTGCCCATCGCGAACTCGTCCATGTTCAGCCGCCCGAACACGACCGCCCCCGCCCCCTTCAGCTTCTCAATCACCGTCGCGTCGTAGGGCGAAACGAAGTTGCCGAGAATCTTCGAGCCGCAATTCAGCGGTTGCCCCTTTACGGCGATGACATCTTTCACGCCGATGGGCACGCCCAGCAGCGGCTTTTGGGCGTGGGTCTGGCCTTGCGCCAGTGCCTGGTCGGCGGCGTCGGCCTGTGCCAGCGCGTCGGGGGCATCCCAACTGATAAAGGCGCGGATCTGCCCATCTACCCGTGCAATCCGGTCCAGGCAGGCCCGCGTCGCCTCGCGTGCGGAGACCTCGCGCCTGGCCAGCTTCGCCACCAGCGCGGATATCGTAAGTTGGTTCAGCATGACATGGCCGCAGCCCATACTCCGGCCGCGGCACTGCGGGCAAAGTGGCCAACCCGGCGCCAAAAGGCGAGTGGGAAATCAGCCGGGCCAGCCGCGAGGTTGGAATGCGGAGGCACAGTACACAACGC
>Ga0335078_10008705_pt1 | contig 15075 bp, 10 predicted proteins | sample Lox_Sample_32_FD_206711 | JGI IMG/M metagenome (GOLD analysis project Ga0335078, IMG submission 206711) | Soil microbial communities from Loxahatchee National Wildlife Refuge, Florida, United States - Lox_Sample_3.2 | ecosystem: Environmental > Terrestrial > Soil > Wetlands | place: USA...
AAGCCGTCCGACTGAACGGTCAAGGATTCCCTCCCAAGCAAGAAGCCACTCGCTCGATCCGGGAATCGGCGAAAGAATCGCTCGGAAAGCGCTTGCCACCGCCGACATAGTTAGAGATGGCGATTTCGCCAATGATCCTTTTGAGCGTCTCCCACTCCGCAGCCTTCATTGACTTGCCCGTTTCGCAGAAGTAAGATTTTCGCGCCAGTGATCGGCCAAACCATTTCGCACTACCGCATCGTCGAGAAACTCGGCGGAGGTGGCATGGGCGTGGTGTACAAGGGCGAAGACACCAACCTCGGTCGCTGGGTCGCTCTCAAGTTTCTGCCAGAAGATATAGCTCAGGATGCACTAAGGCTTGACCGTTTTCGCCTGGAAGCTCGGGCGGCCTCGGCGCTGAATCATCCCAATATCTGCACCATTCACGACTTCGGCGACGAGGGAGGCCGCGCCTTCATTGTGATGGAGCTGCTGGAGGGTGCGCCCCTCGACCGATACATTGCGGGCCGGCCACTCGAAACAAGCGTCCTGCTGGAGCTCGCCATCGAGATCGCCGACGCTCTCGATGCAGCTCATGCGAAAGGAATCATTCACCGCGATATCAAGCCCGGCAACATATTCGTAACCCAGCGCGGGCAGGCCAAAGTGCTGGATTTCGGCTTGGCTAAGGTGGTAATGGAACCCAAGAGCGCCGCCGGTGCCACCGTCATGCCGACGGCTGGATCTTTTCTGACCAGTCCTGGCATCGCGCTTGGGACCGTCTGCTACATGTCACCCGAGCAGGCCCGCGGCAAAGAATTGGACGCGCGCAGCGACGTCTTCAGCTTGGGCACGGTGCTCTATCAGATGGCGACTGGCCGCGTTCCATTTGAGGGGGAGACGCCGGCGGTGATATTTGACGCCATTCTGAATCATGATCCCGTGTCGCCCACGACGTTCAATCCCGAGTTGCCGCCAAAGCTCGAAGAGATCATCCGCACTGCGCTGGAGAAGGACCGCGACTTGCGCTACCAGAGTGCCGCCGAAATGCGCGCGGATTTGAAACGCCTCAAACGCGACACGACATCGCGCCGGGTGGCCGTGGCCGGCAGCTCGGCTTCCAAAGGGTCAGTCGGCTTCGGCAGTCTCGCGGTCTCGCCACAATCCTCCAGTTCCGGTGCAATCGACCTCGTTTCGCGGAAGCGTGGATTGCGGGAAGCCGCTGTTGTGGCAGGCGCCCTGGTGCTGCTGGCGGTCTTGGCGTCCGTGACTTACAAACTGCTCACGCGGCCACATGGCTTCAATCTGCAGAACATGCAGTTCACCAAGCTTACAGACAACGGGAGAGCAGCAGCGGTAGCGATTTCGCCGGATGGGCAGTACGTCGTGTACGTCTTGCGGGATGCGGAAAAGCAGAGCCTCCGTGTGCAAAATGTGGCCACCCGGAGTGACGTCCAGGTGCTCCCTCCTGACGTGGTCGATTTCGCCGGCATCACCTTTTCGCCCGACGGAAACCACATCTACTTCGTGCGCTCCGACAAGAGCACGGCTCACTTTCGCTATCTTTACGAGATGCCGGTGCTGGGCGGATCGCCACACCAGTTGATTCGCGACTTGGATGCGCCCATCGACTTCTCCCCAGACGGGAAACAATTCGTCTTCCAGCGCGGAGTCCCGGCGAGCGATCAGGTGGAAGTGCGAATCGCGCAGGCGGACGGCACGGGCGAACGACTGCTGGCTGCGCTACCCTCTAATACCGCTTTTCAGTATGGACCGACCTGGTCTCCTGATGGAAAGATGATCGCCATCTCCACACTGGGAGTCGGCCATGCCGTCAACTGGGAATTGACCGTCATCAAAGTCGCTGATGGCAGCGTGCGACGCCTGGTCTCCACCGGCGGGAGGTACACGGGGCGGCCCGTGTGGACGGCAGATGGCGATGCGTTGGTCGCAACTGTAAGCGACACCCCGCTCGGCCGCGGTCAGTTACAGAGCATCGACTACCCTAGCGGAGAGATGCACCGATTTACCAATGACCTGGCAGACTATGCTCCAACCCTGGATTTGACACGTGCTGGCAACATGCTGGCAGGTATTCAGATCATTCACGTTTCTGACATCTGGACTGTCCCGGCAGGAGATAGCACAGAAGCGCATGCGCTTACTTCAGGCGAACCTCCTTTTTCGATCGTAGCCCCCGGACCATCCGGAAAAATACTTGCGGCGAGCGTCAGCGGTGATTTGTGGCTCATGAATCCGGACGGCAGCGAGCGCACCGACGTTGTTCCCCGGGCCAATAACTTGCTCTCCATTTCATCGTGCGGCGACCGCTACCTGCTCTTCGACGCCTACCGCGATGGCAGGGTGGAACTGTGGCGTGCTGACGCGGATGGTGCGAACGGCACCAAGAAGTTGGACGAGGTGGGATCCTCCGACTGCTCGGCCGATGGAAAATGGATTTACTACGTCATCAAAGACAAAATCTACCGCATGCCAACCGGTGACGGTTCCCCGGTCGAAGTCATGACCGCGCCCGGAGAGGGTGCCTGGGAGATCAAAGTCTCACCCGATTCGACTTTGCTCGCCTTCGCGTACCAGGAGGCTGGTCCGGTGCCGGCATCAAAACTGGGAGTGGCGCTGGCCGCGGGCGGACCACTTCGATCCACAAGCCCAGTACCGATCGGCTCCCAGCGCCTGCAATGGGCGCCTTCCGGCAAAGCCCTGCAGTACCTGCTCACCCGCAACGGGGCAACCAATGTCTGGGAACAGACACTCACCGGCGGAGCGCCGCGACAGATCACGAACTTTACCTCCGGGCTCATTTTCGATTTCGCCTGGTCCCGCGACGGCAAGCAGCTGTTTCTCGCCAAGGGCAATCAAAGCAGCGATGTCATCCTGATTAGCAACTTCCGGTGACAGGAGCATCGTACAGTCCTAAGGGCTAAGAAAACCCCCTAAGCTTCGTCATTTCGAGCGAAGGGCCGCGACCACGTCAACGACGATGCCGAATCCCGCGACGAGCAAACCCGGCCGCAGAATCATGCGCAGCACGTCGGTCCTGTTCCGCGTCGGATGGCCTATGCGATGTTCACCAGAAACAAGATAGAACTTACCGAGGGCTGAGTGCTCTCGCGTCCATACCCAAGATCGGGCACGACACTGTCTTTACCAGGCCTGCCCGCGACGAATCCCTACTGACACACCTGTGTTCTTTCAGGCGATCAAGTGCGCCACCGATCGGTCAATACACTTCTGGTCTTTAGTTATCTGTTGGAATTCAGTGCTGGGCAACAGAATGGGGAGGCTGTGCGTTAGAAGTTGTTGGCGGCCGGGGCTCTGTCGCGGTCGCAATCGCGCACAGCGGCTAAACAAATCCCCCACCCGTGTCTCAGCACGGAGTAAGTGAGGCAATCCCGTGAGACCTCTCAGCCCGCAGTGGATGGTGATGACCTGCGGATTTATCCTCCTGACTCTTCTGTTCCCAATGCTGGCAGCCGGACAGCAAGTCGTCGATCTCACGTGGAATGCCAGTACATCGCAGGTCGCGGGATACAACGTGTACCGCAGTGAGGTGTCTGGCGGCCCATTCACGAAGATCAATTCTTCGTTGGACGTTAATACCAATTACACCGACAGCTCGGTCCAGCCTGGATACACGTACTACTATGTGACCACAGCGGTCAATCTCGAAGGACAGGAAAGCGTATATTCCAACCAGGCACAAGCTACTATTCCCACGGGCGGACCCGGCTCGGAAGTGGGGGTTTACAGCTTCAATGGCAGTGGCGGAGGCCCAAGCCTGCCTTACGCTGGGCTTATTGTAGACAACTCGGGCCACCTTTACGGCACCACGGAATTTGGCGGGACCTATAACCAGGGCACTGTTTTCGAAGTTACCGCGAACCCCGACGGAAACTGGACAGAGAGCGTGCTCTACAGTTTTACCGGCGGTCAGGATGGAGGCCAGCCCTCCGGTGGCCTCATGCTCGACGCGTCTGGCACCCTCTATGGCACAACCACTCTGGGCGGCAGCCAGAACTGCAATCTTGGTTGCGGGGCTATCTTCACGCTGACGCCCACATCAGGCGGCTGGACTGAGAGCCTGATCTACACCTTTACCGGCGGGAGTGATGGCCGCGCGCCCTATGCCGGACTGGTGTCCGACGCGCAAGGTACACTCTACGGTACCACCTTAATGGGTGGAAATATTGGCGCCGGGTGTAGTTCAGGCTGTGGTACAGTTTTCAGTCTATCGCACAGTACCGGCGCATGGAAAGAGAATGTGCTATACGCCTTCGCGGGAGGGAACGATGGCGAATCGCCTTACGCCGGCCTGACTTTCGATGCCGCCGGCAATCTCGACGGGACAACCTACGCTGGCGGAACATATGGCAATGGCACAGTGTTCAGATTGACGCCTGACTCGAGCGGAAACTGGACGGAGAGTGTGCTGTATACCTTCACAGGTAGGCGCGATGGAAAACATCCCCTCGGCGGCGTAGTCATTGATAAGGCAGGCAATTTCTATGGCACGGCCTCCAAAGGCGGGGCCCAAGGCTACGGTGTGGTGTTCAAATTGGCGTCTACCTCACACGGCGCCTGGCAAGAGCGCGTGCTGCACACCTTCGGAAACGCTCCCGCGGCAACTCCTGTCGCCGGACTGGTCATGGACGGAAGCGGCAGTCTCTATGGCACAACCATGCTTGGTGCCGACCTTACTTCTTGCGGAGGCGGATGTGGAACACTCTTCAAGCTGTCGCCCGCCTCAGGTGGCGGCTGGACATTCGCGGTGCTTCACCTTTTCGGACGCAACATGGATGGGTACCATCCCAGCGGCCGGCTAACTTTGGATCTGGCTGGGAATCTCTATGGCACGACACAGGCGGGTGGCGCCGACGGTGCAGGCTTGGTGTTTGAGATTGTGCCTTAAAGCCGCGGTTGCGTCCGCTGTTCGCGTCGCCGTAGATCCCGACGCTTTCGCTGCGGTCGTTCCATTCAAAAGGGTCGGTCCGATCTCCTCCTCCACAGCGGGATTCCGTCGACGCCCAGGGCCAACGCTCCAAGCGTGGCGGGCTCGGGAGTCGGCACGGTGAGCGCTCTGTTCGATTCTTCAACACTGGCATCGTCCGGCCCTTTCGTCCTGCCTGCGATGATGGGCTTGTTGGGAATGGTCTCGTAGGCGTAGCCGGTCAACTTGGCATCAACATTCACGAAGCCGCCACAACTGACGCTCAAACGCGCCCACCCGAAATGCACTTTTCCCTGGACGAGGAACTTCAACCCGAGATAGCGATTCACAACGTTGCCCCAGGGACCGAGGCATTGGCCCGCAGTGCCGCGATGAGCCCCCGTGTCGCTATACACATTGGCCATGATTCTTGGCCCAGAGGCGAATTTCCCTTTTGGTCCGATGGAGACACCGGCCTTGAGAGCAGAAGCGTAATGCTGATTGAACGCAGAATATCCCGCCGCCATGTTGGCGTTGCGTGCGGGGACTAGCGAGAGCATCGCAATATGACTGAATCCGTACGGCGACGTCGTAAAGCGGATGTCTTTCCAACGAAAATCGGCAATCCCGTCATGGTTAAGATCGAGAGGAATCGTATGGTTGGGAGTGATGCGCTTATCGGTCGGTGTGTAGACAATCTTCGCATCGGCAGGCGGCGCCAGCGCCAGCACTCCCACTCCCGCCGCGCTCGCCGCCAGCGCGTATGAGTTGAGGCGTTGATGGAACGATTGAGAAAGATCAACGGGTTTCCTGCCTGTACGTGGCATGGCTACTCCCAAAGTTGGCGCCTCTCAGTATCCTCCCGCAATTGGCACAAGTCAATTTCCGAAATCAGGCGTTGGCGCTCAAAACCCCAGCCAAGAGGTCCGATGAGTGAAACCAGGAATTATCGCCAGCCCGGTCGGGCACCCTCTGCACACGCTTCCGTTGTTGCGGAGGCAACCACAAAGGTCGCCCGCGTGCGCAAGAGCTCATCGCTCTCAGCACAGGCTTTCACGGGCCGAAGGTTTGCAGTGCGGTCAAGATTCTTCACGAAGCGGAGCCGGAGCCATTCATAGCCACATTCATCTCGTTGTCCGCCGCTTCAACCAGCTGCTTGACCACAATCCACTGTTCCAGGCTATGCTCGCAGGCCAACTGACCAATAGGCTGGGACGATCGTTGACCGGTTCGGGTTCCGACGGATGATTTGATCGTATCTACGTAAGTCATTTAGGTTTCCTTTCCAGGTCGCTTCTAGCATTTTCACGCGGTGTCCAGGGGCGCCTAACGACAAGCACCGCCAATAGAAGCCTACTGACCAAGGCATCCACCGGTCCAACTCATAGTTTGCATAGGGAGCATCGAAAATTCTTATCGAGGAGCACCGCTTCTTCATTGGCGAAGGCAAACCCTTCCCCGTGAAGCGGGCGGGGATTGGGGGCAGGCTGAGGGTGGAACTTCGAACCTTTACTGCTGCACTGCAGCATAGACGGGGACAGGCCGGTCAACTTTTGTGTCTGGCGGGCCGCGCGCGGGGTATAAAATTATCGTCAGAGCAAGAGATTAGCTCTTCGAGCTTATTTACAAGGGAGGAATTTTATGGCGACACAGTCCTCGCACCCTGGTCTTCCTCCTACGACAGAAAGTCTCGGGTTGCTCTTCCTGGAAGATAGCGCAGAAGTTTATCTGCGCTCGTTCATACGCGCAGAATATGACAAGATCACCGTGACCGTGCGTTGCGCAAACTTTAAGGAATTTGAAACCGAGATTCACCGTCTGCAGGGGGAGTTGGAACAACTCCGAAAGATAGCTGGTAAGAAATTTGGCGAACTGCACGATCAGAAGAAAACTGCCTGAGTGGTTACCTCGGGCTGCAGTTTGGTAATACCCCGTTGAGGCCGGCCGGACACCAAGACACCTGGCCGGCCCTTTGCTGAGGCTCCGGGCCACAATATTTCGCGATATTTTCAGCAGCGTAGGCCTGCCGTTTGAGCAACCCCGGCGGGCGGCGCGGGTGTTATCCTAGTCGGGATGACGCTCCAGCTGAGGCTGTAACCTTTCATGTCCAATCCAGCGAGTCCCGAAGCCCAACCCATCAACGAACCCAACGAATCGTTTCAAGACATGCTCTCCGAGTTCGAGCGGAGCAAGTCGCGCACGCCTGAGGAACCCGGAAAAGGCCGCCAAGGCACTGTGATCGCCGTCACCGCCGATTCGGTTCTCGTTGATATCGGTTTCAAAACCGAAGGGATCCTGCCGTTGTCAGCGTTTCAAAGCATCGGCGAAACCGTGAAAGCTGGCGACAAGCTGGTGGTTTCGATTAAAGGTCGTGACCCAGGAGGCTACTACGAGCTCACCCGCGGCAAGATCGAACGGCCCAAGGATTGGCAGTCACTGGAGAAGGCGTTTGCCGAGAAGGCGACGATCGTGGGCACCGTGACGGCGGTGGTCAAAGGTGGTCTGAGTGTGGACGTGGGCGTGCGGGCCTTCATGCCCGCCTCGCGCAGCGGAGCACGCGATGCAGCCGAGATGGAGAAGCTGGTGGAGCAGGAGATCCGCTGCCGGATTACCAAGCTCGACGCGGCAGAGGAAGACGTAGTCGTGGACCGCCGGGTCGTTGCCGAAGAGGAAGAGCGTGCCGTGAAAGAGCGCCGCTACTCCGAGGTCAAAGAAGGCGCAACGGTGCACGGCACGGTTCGCAGCCTGACCGATTACGGTGCCTTCATTGATATTGGCGGTGTGGACGCACTGCTGCATGTCAGTGACATCTCCAGAAGCCGCGTCAGCAAGCCGGCGGACGTGCTCTCGCTGGGCCAAGAGGTCGAAGTCAGGGTTCTAAAGATTGATCCTGAGAAGCGGCGCATTTCTGTCGGCATGAAGCAGCTTGAACCGGATCCATGGGATTCGGTGGCGGCAAAGTACAAGCCGGGCGAGCGGGCTCGTGGTACTGTGACGCGCGTAATGGACTTCGGGGCATTTGTAGAACTGGAACCCGGAATTGAGGGGTTGATCCACATTTCGGAGATGTCGTGGGCAAAGAAGGTGAGGACGCCCAGCGACGTAGTTAAGCCGGGCGAGACCGTGGAAGCCGTGATTCTGAGCGTGAGCGCAGGCGAGCGCCGCATCTCCTTGGGGCTGAAGCAGGCGCTGGGCGATCCATGGGCCGACGTGGCACAGAAGTTTGCGGTGGGCTCAATGATTGAAGGCCCAGTCACCAGCCTGACCAAGTTCGGTGCCTTCGTGCAGCTTTCCGAAGGCATCGAGGGCATGATTCACATCAGTGAGATGAGCGCCGAAAAGCGCATCAATCACCCGCAGGACATGTTGAAGGTTGGGCAATCGGTGAAGGCGCAGGTGCTCGAAGTCGATACCGAGAAGCGGCGACTGAAGCTGGGGATGAAGCAACTGGTCCCGGCTAGCATCGAGGAGTACATCGCAGAGCGCCAGGAAGGCGATGTGGTCTCCGGCCGTGTGATGGAGATTTCGGGCGAACTGGCACGGGTGGAACTGGGCGAAGGCATCCGGGGTACGTGCCGAATCACTGCGGAGCGATCAGCGACAGAAAACACGCTGGCCGAATCAGGCGCAGATTTGGCCTCGCTAAGTTCCATGCTGAAGGCACACTGGAAGGGCGGCGCTGGCGCCGGCGGACCCAAACCGGAAACCGTTCACGCCGGGCAGATTCGCAGCTTTCGGATCGCGAAGCTGGATCCGGCTGCAAAGAAGATCGAATTGGAACTAACTTAGGGAAGTAAGTGGGAAAGCTCTAGAGCCGCCCAGAGATTCAGGTAGCTCAATCCGGCCATGCCGAAAGGATGACGTCGCAGAGGTGGGCTGGCGAAACTAGATGAGAACCGACTGGTACTCCTCGTACACACCCTTGAAGTCTGTAATTCTGTGGCTCCCCTCGAAGTGCCAAACCCTGGTGGCAACCTCGTCGACCAAGTCCTCGTCATGCGAAACCAGCAACACAGTTCCCTGAAAGCGCTGCAGGGCGATGTTGAGTGCGTTGATTGATTCGAGATCCAGATGATTGGTTGGCTCATCCAACACCAGGACGTTCGGTTTTTGCAGCATCAGCTTGCAGAAGAGGAGCCTCGCCGCTTCGCCTCCGGAAAGAACATCGGTACTCTTATCCGCATCGTCGCGGGGAAACAGCATTTGCCCAAGTAACCCACGAATCTCTTCATGCGAGGCGGACAGATCCCACTGATGGAGCCACTCGAACACCGTGGTCCCCGCTTGGATCAACGCCTTGTGATCTTGAGCGAAATATCCTACCGCCGCTTCGTGTCCCCAGATAACCTTCCCCCTGGACATAAAGGGGCCGTCGTAGCCGCTGGTCTTGCGCAGTTCGGACTCCGGCACAGTGGGAGAGTTTGCCAACAAGGCGTTAACTAGCGTCGTCTTTCCCGCACCGTTCCGACCCATCAGCGCAATCTTCTCTCCGCGGACTACGCTTGCCGTAAAACTGCGAATCACCTCGGTGTCGCCATACGACTTGGTTACGCCCTCAAGTTCCAGAATATGCTTTCCCGAAGGCCTCTTCTGCTCAAACTTCAGGAACGGACGCTGGATGTTTGACTTCGCCAGCTCCGTCACCTGCAGGCGCTCGACCTCTTTACGCCGGGACTGCACCTGGCTCGAGCGCGTGCCAGCCGAGAATCGGGCGATGAACTCATTGAGCTGCGCGATCTTCTTTTCCCGCTGGGCGTTTTGCCCTTCGAGTTGCGAGCGAATCTGCGTCTTCGCCACCACCATGTCATCGTAGGTGCCCGTATAAGTAATGATGGTTTGGTAATCGATGTCGGCAATGTGCGTGCAAACCCGGTTCAGGAAATGGCGATCGTGCGAGATAACGAGCAGCACCCCCTCATATTCATTCAAAAACTGCTGCAGCCAGTGGATGGAATCCAGGTCGAGGTGATTGGTAGGCTCGTCAAGCAGCAGGGCCTGGGGATGCCCGAAGAGAGTTTGGGCCAGCAGCACACGGACTTTTTGCCCGCCCTGGAGTTCACCCATTTTCCGCTCGTGCAATTCGTCCGGAATATCAAGGCCTTGCAACAGGATAGCCGCGTCGCTCTCGGCCGTATAACCGTCTTCTTCTCCCACGATGCCTTCCAGCTCACCCAGCTTCATGCCGTCCGCATCGGTCATCTCCGGCTTGGAATAGATCGCATCACGTTCCTCCATCGCCGCCCACAGCCGCTTGTTTCCCATGATCACAGTGTCGATCACACGGTAGCGATCGAACGCGAACTGGTCCTGACTCAGCACGCCGAGCTTTCTGGGGCGTACTACCGTGCCCTTCTGCGGATCGAGTTCGCCGGTCAGCAACTTCATGAACGTGGACTTGCCGGCGCCGTTGGGCCCGGTAAGGCCGTAGCGCTTCCCCGGCGTGAAGCTGGTGGATACTTCATCGAACAGAACTTTGGCGCCGTAGCGCATGGACAGGTTACTGACTGAAATCATGGTTTCCAACGAAACTGCGGGAAATTTGCCCGAAAAGGCGGGGACGCAGCTACTCCCTTTAGAATATCACGGCGGGCGACCCAAGCTGCTAAACGGCGCACGACGGTAACCACGGCACGTGTCGCCACGTATCCTTGATGATGTATGCTTTCACGCTCTCTGCCTTCGGGAGATCAAAAGTTAATCCAGATCGTGGACTCTGCCTTGGCCAAGGTCACGCGCAAGAGCGGCGACTGGCTGGTATGCCGACCGGGGTGCACGCCGTGTTGTATCGGTGTGTTCGCCATCAATCCACTGGACGCCCTTCGCCTGCGGCAAGGGCTGGCGGATCTTGAAGCCCGCGATCCCGAGCGTGCGGGCCGGATCCGCGAGCGCGTCCGAGAATCAGTCGCCCGCCTGTCGCGGAGTTTCCCCGGCGATCCCACCACCGGTTTACTCGATGAAGGAGTCGAGGCCGAACGACGCTTCGCCGACTTTGCGAACGACGAGCCTTGTCCCGTGCTCGACCCCGAAACGGGATTTTGTGACCTCTACGAATCTCGCCCGATGACCTGCCGGGTTTTTGGCCCGCCGGTCCGTTCTGGGGACGGCTTGGGCGTTTGCGAACTTTGTTTTCAGGGCGCTTCCGAGGAGGAGATCGTTGCCTGCGAGATGAAACCCGATCCCGAGGATCTGGAGTCAGACTTGCTAAGCGAACTTGAAAAAAGCACGGGAGCCCGCGGCGAGACCATCGTCGCCTTCTGCCTGGCATCGTCCCTCGAAACTTGAACCCAGGACTAGTTCGGCAGATCGTTGCATCTTTTTCAAACTGCTGAGCAGGCTATAATTGCGCCCAAGCATGGCTCTAGCCTCTGGCACAAGACTCGGTCCTTACGAAATCCAGTCTCCGCTCGGTGCTGGCGGAATGGGCGAGGTGTACCGGGCGCGGGATACACGACTTGGACGTGACGTTGCGATCAAGGTCCTGCCCGAAGCGCTGGCAAGGGACGCCGATCGGTTGCGGCGTTTCGAACAGGAAGCGCGGACGATCGCAGCCTTGAGCCATCCGAACATTCTTGGAATCCACGACATTGGCACGCACGGCGGCGCACCGTTTCTGGTCAGTGAATTCCTTGAAGGACAGACGCTTCGGGAGAAGCTCGAGACTGGCCCACTGCCTGTGCGGCGCACAATCGAGTACGCCCTGGGCATCGCACTGGGACTCGCGGCTGCGCACGAGAAGGGAGTGGTGCACCGGGACCTGAAACCGGAGAACGTGTTTATTACGAAGAGCGGCCGGGTCAAGATCCTGGATTTTGGCTTAGCGAAGCTGGCAAACCCGGAGGAAAGCCGCCAGACCGGAGTCACGCTCACCAGTCCCGCGACATTGCCCGGCGTGGTTATGGGAACGGTCGGCTATATGTCGCCCGAGCAGGTACGGGGCGGTCCCACTGATGCGCGATCTGACATCTTCAGCTTTGGCGCGGTGCTGTACGAAATGCTCACGGGCAAGCGCGCTTTTAAGCGCGATACGTCCGCAGAAACGATGACCGCAATTTTGCGCGAAGAGCCACCCGAGCTGAACAGCACAGGATGGGAAGGCCATCTGGGGCTGCAGCGGATTCTCGGCCGATGCCTCGAAAAGAATGTCGAACGAAGATTCCAATCGGCAAGCGATCTCGCCTTTGCCATTGAATCGCTGAGCGGGACATCGTCTTCATCTGCCGCGACGTCAGTGAGCTCAGCAACCGGGATCGTCGAGCCGTCAAAGGCGCGGCGAGTGTGCCTGCTGGGAGCGGCGGCCCTTGGCCTCTTGGCGATGGGAGCGGCCGTGTGGATGGTGGCCCACTGGTCTTCAGCGAAACCACAGCTGAAGTTTACCCGACTGACTTATCGCCAGGGCTATCTGTCCAATGCGCGCTTTGCGAAGGATGGGCAAACCGTCGTCTATAGCGCGCAGTGGAACACCGACCCGTTCCAGGTCTATAGCGTGCGGATGGAGTTCCCGCAATCCACGAAAGTGGACCTTCCGAGCGCGACCCTGCTCGCTCTTTCCGCCGGCGGAGACATGGAACTTGCAGTGAACCCGGTGTTTGAGACGTATTTTTTGAGTGGCACCATGGCGCAGGCGCCGATGGCGGGTGGCACGCCGCGCTCGCAGGAGAAGGACGTGATTGCGGCGGATTATGCGCCCGACAGCAACACCCTGGCGCTGGTGCGGCTAGCTAACCGGAGAGTGCAACTGGAGTATCCGGCGGGCAAAGTGATTTACTCGACCGCTGGTTATCTTGATTATGTACGCGTGTCTCCCTCCGGCAGAGAAGTCGCATTCGTGGAACATCCGGTCTCGGGCGATGACCGGGGGTGGGTATCCGTTTTCGATGCGACCGGTACCCGTAAACAGCTGACCAGGGAGTTTGCAACCCTACAGGGGCTGGCGTGGTCGCGAGACGGCAAGGAGATATGGTTTACCGCTTCCGATTCGACGGATCGCCAAGTGTACGGGGTGACGTTGGGAGGGAAGCAGAGGGAAATCCTCACGACTCCGCAAGGGACACGGATACTGGATGTTGCGGCGGACGGCCGCGTGCTTATTGCGAGCGAGCAGCACCGCACGGAGATCACTGGGATCGATCCCGCTACCGGGAAGGAACGGCGCGGTCTGGAATGGTTCGATGGATCCATGCTGGGAGACATCTCGCCGGACGGGAAGGCCGTCGTGTTCCTGGAGTGGGGAGGCCCAGCGGGCCCCTTGTACTTGACGGCTTACAGGAAATTGGATGGCTCTGCGCCGGTGGCGCTCGGCCCCGGAGGGTCGCCGAGATTTTCACCTGACGGGACGACCGTTGCGACCAAAATTGTGACCAGGCCACCGCAAGTGGGCCTGAACCCGATTGGAACCGGGGAAAGCCGCCGGCTGGCAGTGGGAGACATCACCAGCCTGGGGAACATCATCTGGTTCCCGGATGGCAAGCATCTGCTGCTGACCGGGGCGACGGAGGGACAAACGTTGCGGTCATACGAAATGGATCTGGAGGGGGGAAAGCCGCAACCCCTGGGGCCTCCCGATTTTATCGGCAGCGCGGTGGCCAGCGATGGAAAGCGGATTGCGGGGAGGAATGCTTCTGCGGAGGCCGTGGTATTTGATCGAGAAACGCAGAAGATGCAAGCAATCCCGGGCGTGGAGCCTCAGGATCAGATCGAAAAATGGACGGAAGATGGAAAAGGCCTGCTGCTGATCTCGGCGACGCCGTGGGAAGTTCGGGTCTATCGCGTGGACACGGCGACCGGGAAGCGCACACTGCTTCAGACCGTGGAACCTAACGAGAAAGCGGGTTCAAACCAAAATGTTAGGCTGGCGTACGCTGAGGACAGCAAGACGTATGTTTACAGCACAGTGCGGGTTCTAGGGAATTTGTACGTGGTCGAAGGATTGGAGTAAGGATCCTGCCGGTGGAGCGGTTGGAAATCTCTCTTGATCATGACGGCTTAACGGAAGTTATTGCGCCCGAAGTCGGCTTCGGGGAATTTGCGCGTGATCTCCTCCGCCCGCTTCGAACGGCGAGTTGCGCGACGGCCGCAGAAGCCGCTCTTATGTGCCGCTTCAGCAAACGCCCCATCGACGGTTTGCACCAGGGCACGATCCTTGTGATGCAACTTGGAGCACGACGTTGCAAATAGAATCAAGGTGGTGTCGGCACTTTTCCCGATACTCTCGTAGTTGACCTTGACGCACAAATGCGACGTTCTCGTCCTCGGAGCCGGTGCTGCTGGACTCATGTGTGCGATTGAGGCTGGCAAGCGGGGGCGACGTGTTACCGTCCTTGAGCGGGCGGATCGCATTGGAAAGAAGATACTGATCTCGGGCGGCGGCCGCTGCAATTTTACTAACCTCTACTGCCGGGTGGAGAACTTCCTGTCCCGCAATCCCCACTTCGCCAAGTCTCTACTGGCGCGCTACACCCCTGCGGATTTCATCGCCCTGGTCGAAAAGCACCGTATTCCCTACCACGAAAAGACTCTGGGACAACTGTTCTGCGACCGTTCAGCGCGCGACATCACCAACATGCTGGAGAACGAATGCCAGTCTCAAGGGGTGCAGATCCTCGTCAACCGCGCACCACGCGAAATCAGGCGTACGTCGGAATTCATTGTCAGCACCGAAAATGACGAATTCCGTGCGCCCGCCTTGGTCATCGCGACTGGGGGCTTGTCGATCCCAAAGATCGGGGCGACCGCTTTCGGATATGAGGTGGCCCGGCAATTTGGATTGAAAGTGCAAGCAATCAGGCCCGCCCTTGTCCCACTTGTGCTGGCTGCCGACGACCGTGCCCGTTATTGCGATCTCGCTGGCGTATCGGCAGAAGTGGTGGCCAGTTCGGACCATCACAACTTCCACGAGAAAATGCTGATTACCCATCGCGGACTCAGCGGTCCTGCCATTCTGCAAGTCTCTTCCTATTGGGCGGCCGGAACTCCCCTTTTCATCGATCTGGCGCCTGGTCGAGAAATGACAACCGTCCTTAGGACCGGCAAAGCCCGAAATACTGCAGCGTTGCGGTCTGCTGTTCGGGAAATCCTCCCGAACCGTTTTGCTGATCGTTGGCTTCAACTCCACGCGCCGGATGCGTGGACCAATCAGGGGTTGGCGGAAC
>Ga0335078_10008706_pt1 | contig 15074 bp, 9 predicted proteins | sample Lox_Sample_32_FD_206711 | JGI IMG/M metagenome (GOLD analysis project Ga0335078, IMG submission 206711) | Soil microbial communities from Loxahatchee National Wildlife Refuge, Florida, United States - Lox_Sample_3.2 | ecosystem: Environmental > Terrestrial > Soil > Wetlands | place: USA: Florida...
CGCGCCGACGAATGAGCCGTGTCGCTGAAATCGCGCGCTCCATCGCATCGGCGCTGCGTTTTTTTTGCCGTGCGATCCACATTGCAAGGTCGGACGAGATCATGGTGGCGAACGCCAATTCGGAACTTAAGTTCCATTTTTGCTGTGCGGAAGATTATTGCTTGCAATTTCCTGTCGTTGATAAGAAGAACTGTGCGCGTGCAGCGGGATTGCGGCGACCGGGCCGGCCACGGGGAGCCAGCGTCGAAGGCAACGTGAAACACCGACAGGACCCAAACGCATCCATCCAGATAAACGAATCGCGCCCGCAAGCGGGCGAGCGCGAACGACGAGCCGATGGCCGCCGGCAAGCGGCGGGATTCGAACCGCCGGTCGCGACTTACAAGGCGCAAGGCGCGACGCGTGAAAGTCTGACATTGCTATGCGCATTGTGGCACTCCGCTCATCGGTTACGCGTCATGCTGCTGGCTATCGGCATCGCGGCGGTTCTCATCGCCAATATGGTCGGCCAAATCCGACTGAACGAATGGAATGGCTCGTTCTTCGACGCGCTGCAGCAGCGCAATCTCGCGAGTCTCGGCAACCAATTGCTGATCTTTTTCGCCATCATCGCCGTATTGCTGGCGCTAGTCGTGGGGCAAACCTGGATGCAGCAGATGCTCAAGGTTCGCTTACGCGAATGGCTCACGCACCATCTTCTCGACAAATGGCTGGTTGGTGGGCGCGCCTATCGGCTCGGGCTTGCCGGCCAGCTCGGCGTCAATCCCGACCAGCGGATCGAGGAAGATACGCGCAAACTCACCGAGCTTTCCTCGGGCCTTGCCGTCGGTCTGTTCCAGGCTTCGCTGCTGTTGATCAGCTTCATCAGCATCCTGTGGGCGCTATCGGCACATCTAGTCTTTACCGTCGACGGCCACAGCTTCACCATTCCCGGCTACATGGTCTGGTGCGCTCTCATCTATGCGCTTGTCGGCTCGTTGCTCACCTGGCGCGTCGGCATTCCGTTGATTGGTCTCAACGCCGAGCTTTATGCACGCGAGGCCGAACTGCGCTTTGCGCTGGTGCGGGTGAACGAGAGTGCCGAAAGCGTCGCCCTCTGCGGCGGCGAACACGACGAGCGACGCCAGCTCAATGGCAATCTCGATCGCGTCATCGGCACCATGCAACAATTGTCCGGCGCATTGTCGCGACTGACCTGGATCACCTCGGGCTATGGCTGGGTGGCGATCGTGGTGCCGATTGTGGTCGCCGCGCCCGGCTATTTCAGCGGCGGCATGACCATGGGCGGTTTGATGATGGTCGTCGGCGCGTTCAATCAAGTGCAGGCTTCGCTGCGCTGGTTCGTCGACCAGTTCCCTTCGATCGCCGACTGGTGCGCAACGTTGCGCCGCGTTAGCGCGTTCAAAGCGGCGGTCGATACAGTGGACGCGATCGATCGCACGGTCGACACGATCAAGCTCGCCAACCATCCCGAAGAAATGTTGGCTTTCGACGGCGTCAGCGTGCTGTTCGCCGATGGTCGCGTGGTTATTTCCGAAGCAACCGTTGAGATCGATCGCGGCGAGCGCGTGCTCATTAGCGGCGAATCGGGCGCCGGCAAGAGCACTCTGTTCCGCGCCATCGCCGGCCTATGGCCCTGGGGCAGCGGCACCATCCGCCATCCCAATCCGCAGCACATGATGTTCATGCCGCAAAGGCCATACCTTCCGCTCGGCACCATGCGTGCTGCCATTACCTATCCCGATCCGCCCGGCGCTTTCGCCACCGACGACGTCGAAGCCGCCATCAACCGCGTCGGTCTCGCCGACTTATTGCCGACGCTCGACGCTACCGGGCGGCTTGATAAGACTTTGTCGCTTGGGCAACAGCAACTCGTCGCCTTCGCGCGTCTGCTGCTACACCGGCCGGCCTGGGTCTTCCTCGACGAGGCGACCTCTGCTCTCGACGAACTAAGTCAACGGCGGGTGATGTCGATATTCGACCGCGAGCTCGACGACACTACTGTTCTAAGCATCGGACACCGGCCCGGGTTGGAGCAGTTCCACACGCGCGTGCTGCATCTGGTGCGCACGCCGGCCGGGGCTATGCTGCACCATGCCGCAGACAGCGCGTCGACTGCGGTCGATCTCGGTGGACTGCGCGCCGCGGCGCGCGCTTGAATTCTAGGCCGTCCCCGGCGGCGGGAAATATTGATAGAGCCAGGTCTCGGTCAGCGTCTTGTCGCCAAGGCTCAGATAACAGCGCAAATCGATCTGCTGCTTGCCGGGAGCAAGCACATCAAACAGGGCGCGCCAGCGATCGGTGCCAACCACTTTGATCACATAAGGGTTGACGATCTTGCCGCGCGAAACGGTGACCACCGGAGTCACATCGAAACGCGCCGCCATTTGCGACAGCGGCCCCCCTGCGAAATCGATGACGAATTTCCAACTATCTTTATCATCAGGTTTCGGTTGCCCCGGCACCCCGCCGCGGCCGATGCGGGTCGCGGTCACGCGGCCGATGTCGATCGGCGGATGTGGCTCATCGTTTTGCCAATACAGACGGTACGCTACCTCGAGCTGGTCGCCGGCTTTGATTGGACCCTTGGGCAGCCAATAGGCGACGATATTGTCGTGAATTTCATCCTGGGTCGGGATTTCCACGAGCTGGACCGCCCCCTCGCCCCAATTTCCATCGGGCTCTACCCACATGCTCGGACGCCGGTTGTAGAACGCGCCGTCGTCTTGATAGTCAACGAAGCGCCGGTCGCGCTGCATCAGCCCGAAGCCTTTCGGGTTCCGGTCGAGGAATGAATTGGTCAGCACCGACGGCGGATCGATAAGCGGCCGCCAGATGCGCTCGCCCTTGCCGGTCCAGAGCGCGAGACCATCGCTGTCATGGATTTCGGGCCGCCAATCCGTGGCATAGCGGCGCTCATTTTCCCCGTACCAATACATGCTGGTGAGAGGCGCAATGCCGAGCTGGGCGATGTCGTTACGAAAAAACAGGTTGGCGCGGATCTGCATGATGGCGCCGTTCTGCTTGGTTGCCTCGAAATGATACGCGCCAGTCAGGCTTGGCCCGTCGAGCAGCGCATAGATCGTAATCGAGGATTGTGCGTTTTCCGGTTCCGCCAGCCAGAACTCGACGAAGCGTGGGAATTCCTCTTTCGATGAGGTCGCGGTGTCGACCGCGATCCCTCGCGCCGAGCCGCCATATTGATTGTCTTGCCCCGAACTGCGGAAATAGCTCGCGCCTTGGAACGCCAGCCAGTCAGTCTTGGCTTGCGGCCCGGCCATGACGCGGAAACCAGAAAAGCCGAGATTGGCGGGCAGTTTCTGCGCGAGCCCCGTCGTGCCGTAGTCGAAATCCTGCACCGAATAATTGACGCGGCGGGCCATACCATCCGCCACGACATTGATTTTTACCGGCAAGGGATTGAACTTGTCGAGATGGAACAATCGCACGGGAAACTGTCTGTCAGGGAAAAGTTCCCGGTCAGGCCAAAACTTTATGTGTTGGACCACATCGAAATCGATCTCGCCAACGAGATTCGGGACCGGGGGCTTTTCCGCGACATAGGATTTCGCGGCCAGCGCCTTAGCCGCGTGCCGTAATCGATCAAAATCGAACGGTCCCGGCGGCCCGAATTGTGGCAGCACCGCTTGCGCATTGCCGCGCGACCCGGCGAGACCGACGACCGTCAAGGCCAAGGGCGCGCCGGCGATGACAAATTGTCGACGGCTAATAGGTGGCATCTTTTTGCCTACGTAAGAGACCGATTAAAAAAATTTCACATTGCCCGCCAATTGCGCCGTCGGACGGACACCCCTCGCACGATTTGCAGCATAGGCCCGGAAACCATGCCGCTCGCCGCGCGTTCATGAATAGTCTGACGCGCTTGCCTGGGGGTCGAAACGCGCGGCCGGGCATCAGGGTTCCTCCGTGAAGGTTTTTTGATCGAATGGCTCATCAGCTACGATGGCAAAGCCGCTCTCGGACCACGCTCGCGCCGGCGGCCACGCCGCCACGGCGGCCTGCACCGATGCCGCGCCAGAGACTAGAATATTGGACGCCGCGTGCGGCTATTGTAGCGATCCTGGCCATGTTGCGCGACGCGAAGCGCGCGCAACCAGCCGCCCAGCATGTCTCCGTTCCCGTGACGTTCAATGAGCCGAGATGATCTCGCGGTCTATCGATGGCTTATTCTGGGGCTCGCGCTATCGACGACGGCTGCGGCCGGCACGCGACTCTTCGCGATCTTTCGCACCGATCAAATAGCCAGCCTTGAAGCCCTTCTGATCGCGCTTTTTGCGCTGTTATTTTTTTGGATCGCAGTCTCGTTCTGGATGGCTTGTCTCGGCGCCCATTTACTCTGGCGGGCCGGAGCCGACCATCGCGCATCCGAGCCTTCGCCAACACAGAGCCGTTCGCGCACGGTTCTGGCGATGCCGGTCTACAACGAGGACTCCACCGCGGTTTTCGCTCGCTTGCAAGCCATAGTCGAATCGCTGCGCCGTCACGGCGGCACCGCCCAATTCGACTTCTTCGTGCTCAGCGATTCGACCGATGCGACTTGCCGCGCGGCGGAAGAACTGGGCCGGCTAGACCTGCAGCAACGTAATCCGGACGCGCGCATCTACTACCGCCATCGCGACCTCAATACCGGCCACAAGAGCGGAAATATCGCCGACTTCTGCAAGGATTGGGGCGCCTTGTACGACTACATGGTTGTACTCGACGCCGACAGCCTGATGACCGGCGCCACGCTCATGCGCTTGGTGTCGCTCATGGACACTAATCCGCGCACGGCGCTCATCCAGGCGCCGCCAAAGCTAGTCGGCGGCGAAACCTTGTTCGCGCGCAGTCAGCAGTTCGCCTCCTGGCTCTACGGGCGGCTTTACACGGCAGCGCTTGCCAAATTGCAGGGATTGGACGGCAATTACTGGGGGCACAATGCGATTATTCGCATGAAGCCTTTTATGGACAATTGCGGGCTGCCGATCTTGTCGGGGCGACCGCCGCTCGGCGGCGAGATCATGAGCCACGATTTCGTCGAAGCGGCGCTCTTGCGCCGCGCCGGCTGGGACCTGTGGCTGTTGAGCGACGCCGACGGCAGCTACGAGGCTTCGCCGCCGACGCTGATCGAGCATCTCAAGCGCGACCGACGTTGGTGTCAGGGCAATCTGCAGCATGTCCGGCTGCTGTTTGCGCAGGGCCTGCGGCTGCCGAGCCGCATTCATCTCGGCTTCGGCGCGATGAGCTATCTCGCCTCGCCGCTCTGGCTTTTATCCATCGTGCTATTCACGGTGCGCGCGGTTGAAATGCAATATGCCGCGCCCGTGAGCTATATCGGCCGCTATCCGATTCTAGCCTGGCCGATCTCGCACACCGTCGCCTTCGTCAGTCTGGTGGCCACCGCTATGGCCATGCTTTATTTGCCCAAACTGCTCGCGGCCATCGTTCTCCTGCGCGATCGCCGCGCGAGGCTCGCCTTCGGCGGCGCGCGACGCCTACTTGCGGGCGCACTCGTCGAAAGCGTGCTTTCGACGCTGCTCGCGCCGGTCTTCATGCTGTCACACAGCTGGTTCGTGCTCAACATCCTGATCGGTCATAATATCCGCTGGGCCTCGCAACCGCGCGGCGGCGACGGTCTCGCGCTGTCGCGCGCGATCTCGCATTTCGCGCCCCACACGTTCATTGCCATCGGCGCCGGCATTCTCATCTGGCGCTGGCTCCCGGCCGAGTTCTATTGGTACTTGCCGCTGCTCGTCGGGCCGGCGCTCGCCGTCCTGATTGCCTGGACGACCGGCAAGCCGGCTTGGGGAGAGGCGGCGCGCCGCCACGGCCTATTCCTCGTTCCAAACGAAACAGTCGGCTTGCCAATCGTCGATCGCTTTAATGCGCTGCAAAGCCCTTCTCGTGCGCCTCCGCTTGGGGCGCCGACGTCGATACGAAAATCGGAGGCGTCGCTGAGCGGCGTGTGACATGACCGATCGCCTGAGCGATGACGCACTGCTCGATCTCGTGCAGCGGCGTACGCTCGGCTATTTCTGGGACTTCGCCCATCCGGTGAGTGGCATGGCGCGCGAGCGCAGCAATCCCGTTGCCGGCTACGATTATCTGGAAACGGTGTGCAGCGGCGGCACCGGCTTTGGCGTCATGGCGTTGATTGCCGGCGCCGCCCGCGGTTTCCTGCCGCGGGCGGCGGTGTTCGAGCGCGTCGAGACCATCGTTTCATTTCTGCAGCGTGCGGAAACCTATCACGGGGTGTTCTCGCATTTCATGCACGGTGCAACCGGCGCCGCCATTCCGTTCTCCGAATTGGACGACGGGGGCGATCTGGTCGAAACGGCTTTCCTGATCACCGGCCTATTGTGCGCCCGGCAATATTTCACCGGTGCAGACGAAGCGAGCTTGCGGGCCGGCATCGACCAAGTCTGGCATGCCGTCGATTGGCAATGGCACACGCGCGGGCGCGATGTGCTCTATTGGCATGCGAGCCCACGGCATGGCTTTGCGTTGGAGCATCCCATCACCGGCTGGAACGAGTGCCTCATCACCTACGTGCTCGCCGCCGCATCCTCGACCCACCCGATTACACCCTCCGTCTATCACAACGGTTGGACCAACAGCCCGACCTTCCGCAACGGCGCGGCGTATTACGGCATCGCGCTGCCGCTCGGTCCGCCCAACGGCGGGCCTTTGTTCTTCGCGCACTATTCGTTTCTCGGCCTTGATCCGCGCCATTTGCGCGACCGTTATGCCGACTATTGGCAACAATGCCGCGCTCACACATTGATCAATCGCGCCCATTGCCTCGCCAATCCAAACGGCTTTGCTGGTTACGGCAAAACGGCTTGGGGGCTCACCGCCTGCGATGGCGATACCGGTTACGGCGCATTCTGCCCGGATAATGATCGCGGCGTAATTGCGCCGACGGCGGCGCTCTCATCGATGCCTTACACACCCCGCGAGTCGATGGCGGTGTTGCGCCATTTCTGCGAGAACACCGATGGCGCGTTGTGGGGTCGCTACGGCTTGGTCGATTCCTTCAATGTTTCGTTGAATTGGCGCGCTAGTGGCAACCTGGCAATTAATCAGGGACCGATCATGGTGATGATCGAGAATTATCGCTCCGGCTTGCTCTGGAAATTGTTCATGAGCTGCGCTGAGGTGCAGATCGGCCTGCGTCGCCTCGACTTCCAATGCAAGGCCGCGGCACAATGATCAATATTCGATCGATCTTTCGACGACGCCGCATCGATCGTTCCACCAATTACGCTTCGCAATAGGCAATAGTAGACAACAGCGCGATGTTAGGATGTCGCGAATCGAGCCGCGTGTGCTGCACGATGATCGGCACGCTCGATTCGATGACTGAGGCATAGCTGGTATCGCGCGGCACCGGCGCCGGATCCTGCAAGTCGTTGAAACGCAGGTGCAGCGTGCGTTGTGCGCCGAGCGTGACGTGATAGGGGCCCACCGGTTTGCGGTCCTCGAAATAAAGCGTGATGTCGATTTCGGCGTCGTGCTGCCCGGCGTTCAACAGACAGACCGCTTCGTGCGAAACGAGGGCGTGATCCTGGCTGACACTGCCGCCTGGAATATAGCCTTCGGCGATCGCCCAGCGCCGGTGACCGATCTCAGGCATGACGCGGCTCCCTGACATTGATGAGGGCAAGGCCAGTTTCTGCATCCGACGTCTTCTGCAGGTAGGACGGCTGCTCGTCGATAATGACTTCGAGCGTCGGCCGGACTCGCGCTTCGCCCAAATGACCTGCGAGCGCCGTTCCATCGCTGCAGCCGACGACCAAATGGATATGGATCGCCGGCTTGCCTTGCGGGTCTAGCGCGACGTCGCCGATCAATGACGCAACTTCGACCTGCTCGCGTACCGGAATGTCGCGATATGTTTTTATGCTCCAGTCGAAATATTTCAACACCACATCGCTTAACGCGCCGATCGCGGTGATCTGCGCAGCCGCAATCCGCTGCGCGCGCGCAAAACCCGAGATCGTCGCCAGCACTTCGTCGCCTTTGTCCATGACCAGCGCAAACGTGCGCAGCCCGTCCCGATCGCTGAGAAGTTTTGCGTGCATTGGATTGTCCCGGTCGCCCGTCCGGGAAAACCGCGGCCAGCACCGTTAGTTCCCCTGGCGTTGGGAACAGTGCCCGGTGTCGTTCGTTGACGCTGGGATACATCATTTATGGTTCTTGCGGCGGCCGGGGCGACGGAAGCCCGCCGGAAACGAGCCTTTTTGGAGGTTTCCCCGATGGCCAAGCCGACCGCATCCGACGTTCTCGTCGAAACCCTGATCCGGTGGAATGTCGATACAATCTTTGGCCTGCCGGGCGACGGCATCAACGGCGTGATCGAGGCGCTGCGCAAACGCCAGGACGACATCAAATTCATCCAGGTGCGGCACGAGGAAGCAGCGGCCTTCAACGCTTGCGCCTACGCCAAATGGACGGGCCGCCTCGGCGTATGCCTCTCCACCTCGGGGCCCGGCGGCATTCACCTCCTCAACGGCCTCTACGACGCCAAGCTCGACGGCCAACCGGTGCTGGCGATCACCGGCCTCCAGTTCCACGATCTCTTGCACACCTGGACGCAGCAGGACGTCGAACTCGACAAGCTGTTCATCGACGTATGCGTCTACAACGCCCGCGTCATGGGGCCGCAGCACGTCGAGAACGTGGTCGAGCTCGCTTGCCGTTCGGCGCTGGCTTATCGCGGGGTGGCGCATGTGACACTGCCGGTCGATATGCAGTCGGAGCAGGTCAGCGCCGACATCAAGTCCAAACGCAACGTGCCCAATCATGTCTCCAACGTCATGGCGTTTGCCAATCGCATTCCCGAAGACGGCCAGCTCACTCGCGCAGCCGAAATTCTCAATGGCGGCAAGAAGACCGCGATCCTTGCCGGCCGCGGCGTGCTGGGCTCCGGCAAGACGCTCGCGGCGGTCGCCGAGCGCCTCGCTGCCCCTGTGATCAAGCCGCTGCTCGGCAAGGCGGCCTTACCCGACGACAGCCCCTATTCGGCCGGCGGCATTGGCCTGCTCGGCACACGGCCGGCGCAGGAGGCGCTGGAAAGCTGCGACACGCTTCTGATCGCCGGGTCGAGCTTTCCGTATATCGAATTCTACCCAAAGCCCGGCAAAGCGAAGGCGGTGCAGATCGACATCGACGCGATGCGTATCGGCCTGCGTTACCCGATCGACGAGGGCCTCGTCGGGGACGTCGCTGGCGTACTGCAGGCGTTGCTGCCGAAACTCAAACATCGCGGAGACCGCTCGTTTCTCAAGAGCGCCCAGGATGGCATGAAGGAATGGAACCAGCTGATGACCGAGCGCGGCCAGGTGAAGGACAAGCCGATGAAACCGCAAGTGGTCGCCTACGAGCTCAACAGGCTGCTGTCTGACGACGCGATCGTCGCAACCGATTCCGGCACCATCACGACTTGGATCGCGCGTCAGCTGCAGATTCGCGGCGAGATGATGTTCTCTTGTTCCGGCAATCTCGCCACCATGGCCTGCGGCCTGCCCTATGCGGTGGCGGCGGCCGTCGCCTATCCCGGCCGCCAGGTGGTCGCTTTCGTCGGCGACGGCGGCCTTACAATGCTCATGGGCGAGCTCGCGACCTGCGCCAAATACAAGCTCGATGTGAAGGTCGTCGTCATCAAGAACAATGTGCTCGGCCAGATCAAATGGGAGCAGATGGTCTTTCTCGGCAATCCCGAATACGTCTGCGAGCTACAGCCTATCGACTTCGCAGCAGTCGCGCGCGGCTTCGGCATCGAAGCCTTCAGTGTGGACGACCCGCAGCAATGTGGCGAGGTGCTGCGCCGCGCTTTGGCTACGCCCGGCCCGGTACTCATCGAGGCGGTGGTCGATCCGCACGAACCGCCGATGCCGCCGAAGATTACCCTCGGCGACGCCAAGAACTTCGCCGAGGCGCTGGCGCGGGGTACGCCCGCCGCCGGCAAGATCGCGCTCACTGTCGCTTCCGACACCGTTCGCGAGTTGATCTGAGGGCCCCTCCATGGCGCGCGCCGTAGCTCCGATTGACCGCATCACGGTGCAAAGTCTTCGCTTTCCGACCGATGCGCCGGAGGCCGATGGCACGATTGCGTGGGATCACACGACGATGGTGCTGGTGGAGATCACGGCCGGCGCCGCGTCCGGCATTGGCTACACTTACGCCTCGGATGCGGCGGCTCAAATCGTGCAGAACGTACTTGCCGACATCGTGCGCGGACGCAGCGTGTTCGACATCCCGGCGCTGTGGGCGGCAATGGTCGCAGCGGTGCGTAACATGGGTTGGCGCGGCGTGTGCGCCAATGCCGTCTCCGCGGTGGACGTGGCCCTATGGGACCTCAAGGCCAAGCTGCTCGGCCTACCGCTGTTCGAGGTGCTCGGCGCCGCGCGGCGGGAAGTGCCGATTTACGGCAGCGGCGGCTTTACCACTTATTCGCTCGATCGCCTGCAGAAGCAATTGGCCGGCTGGGTTGAGAACGATGGTTGCCGCTGGGTGAAGATGAAGGTCGGTAGCGAGCCGGACAAAGACCTGCAGCGCGTCGACGCGGCGCGCCGGGCCATCGGCAAGGCAACACTTCTTGTCGATGCCAATGGCGCCTATGACCGCAAGCAGGCACTGGCCTTCGCCGAGAAATTTTCCGGCATCGGCTGGTTCGAGGAGCCGGTCTCGAGCGACGACCTCGAAGGTCTCAAGCTGATCCGAGACCGCGCGCCGGCCACCATGGAAATCGCTGCCGGCGAGTACGGTTACGATCCATTTTATTTCCGACGTATGGTCGCGGCCGGTGCCGTCGACGTGCTGCAAGCGGACGCCACACGCTGCGGCGGCATCACCGGCTTCCTCAAGGCCGCAGCGATCGCGGACAGCTTTTCCATTCCAATCTCGGCGCATACGGCGCCGGCGCTGCATCTCCACGTCTGTTGCGCGGCGCCGCGGCTGCGGCACCTGGAATGGTTCCACGATCATGTGCGCATCGAGCAAGCGATTTTCGAGGGCGCGCCGGTGCCGCGCGACGGCATCATCAAGCCGGATCAGGCGCGGCCGGGCCTCGGCCTCGTCTTCAAACGAAAGGACGCTGAGCGGCACGCCGCCTGACGAAAACGCTATGAGCCATGTGATCGAGATTACCCATCGACGCTCCACGGCCCGCGCTTGGCCGCGCGTCGTCACGCACGCGCCGAACGGCCGCATCGCCAACGCCGCTTCCATCAAAGATCCCAAGCTCTACCGCGCGCTCGGCGCGGCGATCGCGCGTAAAATCGAAGGCGAAGTGCGCTTCGACGACGGCGGCCGCGCGCTTTACGCGACCGACGCCTCGAACTACCGCCAAGTGCCGCTCGGCGTTGTCATCCCGCGCAACATTTCCGACGTGATCGCCACCATGGCGCTGTGCCGGCAATACGAAGCGCCGGTGGTGCCGCGCGGCGGCGGCACCAGTCTCGCCGGACAGGGATGCAACGTCGCGGTGCTGATCGACTTTTCCAAATACATGCACCGTGTGCTGTCGATTGACGCGATCAACAAGCTCGCGGCGGTCGAGCCCGGCTGCATCCTCGATCATCTGCGCGACGCCGCCGAAGGGCATCAGCTCACTTTCGGTCCCGATCCGGCAACGCACGATCACAATACGCTCGGCGGCATGCTCGGCAACAATTCCTGCGGTGTGCATTCGGTGATGGCGGGCCGCACCTCCGACAATGTCGAGTCCCTCGACATCCTCACCTACGACGGCGAGCGCATGACAGTGGGCAAGACCAGCGACGGGGAATTCCGCGCCATCCTCACCGGCGGGGGCCGCCGCGCCGCGATCTATCGTGCACTCGACGATTTTCGCAATCGCTACGCCGATCTTATTCGCGCCCGCTACCCCAATATTCCGCGCCGTGTCTCGGGTTACGAGAATCTCGATCAGCTCTTTGCCGAAAACGGTTTTAACGTTGCGCGCGCGCTGGTCGGCACCGAGGCGACCTGTGTGATGATCCTACAGGCTGAGCTCAATCTGGTGGCGAGCCCGCAACAGCGCGTGCTCACCATTATCGGCTTCAAGGACGTCTTCGAAGCCGCCGACGCGGTGCCGGCGATCCTCAAACACAAACCGATCGCGGTCGAGGGCGTCGACGACATGCTGGTCGACTTTATCACTCGCAAGCATTTACATCCCGATGACTTGAAGATGCTGCCAGAAGGTAGCGGCTGGCTGGTGGTCGAGTTCGGCGCCGACAGTAAGGACGAGGCGGATCGCCAGGCAAACACGGCGCTCGACGAATTCAGAAGCAAGGGACACGACGCCAAAGTCCTCGACGACCGCGCTCAAGAGCAGAAAATCTGGGAACTGCGAGAATCAGCACTCGCCGCGACCGCGCACGTGCCAGATTGGCCGGAAGCCTATCCGGGCTGGGAAGACAGCGCGGTTGCTCCCGACAGGCTCGGCGGCTACCTGCGCGACCTCAAAGCTTTGTTTCATCGCCACGGCTATGACGCCTCGGTTTATGGTCATTTCGGTGATGGCCTCATTCATTGCCGCGTCGATTTCGATCTGGCGACGGAGAAGGGCCTGCGCAACTGGCACAATTTCATGGAGGAAGCGGCCAATCTGATCGTGCGCTACGGCGGCACGCTTTCTGGCGAACACGGGGACGGCCAGGCGCGCGCCGAACTATTGGACAAGATGTACGGACCCGAACTTGTTCAGGCTTTCCGCGAGTTCAAAGCGATATGGGATCCCGACAACAAGATGAACCCCGGCAAGGTGGTCGATCCCTATCCGATTACATCCAATCTCCGCCTCGGGCCGGAATATCAGCCGACCGAATATGGCGGTCACTTCGCCTATAAGGATGACGGCGGCAGTTTTACTCAGGCGACGCGGCGCTGCGTCGGCGTTGGCAAATGCCGGCGTCGCGACAGCGACGAAGGCGTCATGTGTCCAAGCTACATGGCAACCGGCGAAGAACGCTATTCGACCCGCGGACGCGCTCGTCTTCTGTTCGAGATGATGCGCGGCGACCCAATCGCTGACCTCTGGAAAAGTCGCGAGGTGGAAGAAGCACTCGACTTCTGTTTTGCTTGCAAGGGCTGCAAAAGCGACTGCCCGGTGCATGTCGATATGGCGACGTACAAGGCTGAATTCCGCTTCCAACACTACAAGGACCGTCTGCGTCCGCGTGCCGCCTATTCAATGGGATTGATTCATGAGTGGTCCCGCTACGCGTCGTGGTTTCCAAGTCTTGCCAATGTCACGGCCTCGACGCGGCTGGCGAAATGGATCGCCGGCATATCGCCGCGACGGCGCATGCCGCCCTTCGCCAAGGTCACGTTCCGCAGCTGGCATCGCAAGCGCACGCAGCGCGCCCAGGGCCGGCGGGTCATTCTGTGGGCCGACACCTTCAACAACTATTTCCGTCCACAGACTGCGATCTCCGCGACGCAAGTTCTGGAAGCAGCGGGCTTCAGCGTCGACATACCCAAGCAGGCGCTGTGCTGCGGCCGCCCGCTTTACGATTGGGGCCGGCTCGACAGGGCGAAGGCGCTGCTGCGGCAAATCATGCATGCGCTGCGCGACGACATCGCGGCCGGCACACCCATCGTCGTGCTGGAACCGGCGTGCGCTACCACATTTCGCGATGAGCTCGTCGATCTTTTTCCCGACGACGACACGGCCAAACGTCTGTCCGAGCAAACCCTGTTCTTCACCGAATTTCTCGATCGCAATAACTGCGAATTGCCGCACATCAGTGGCGAGGCCTTGGTGCAATTGCACTGCCACCATCACGCTGTGATCAAACCAACTTCTGAGCAGAAGGTCCTCAAACAACTCGGCCTCGATTTCAACGTGATGGCCTCTGGCTGCTGCGGCATGGCCGGTTCATTCGGTTTCGAAACAGACAAATACGATGTGTCGATGGCCGCCGCCGACCGGGTATTACTGCCGAAGGTGCGCGACGCTGCCAAGGAAACCCTGATCCTGGCGAATGGCTTCAGTTGCCGCGAGCAAATCGAACAAGGCAGCGGACGGCAGACCTGCCATATCGCCGAGATCATCGCCGCCAATCTCGCCGTCAAACAGGATTAAGTGATGCGTCCAGCGAAAAGCGAAACCGTCATTATCACCGGCGCCAGCGCCGGCGTCGGCCGCGCCACGGCGCTTCGCTTCGCCAAGGCCGGCTCGCGCCTCGGCCTGATCGCCCGCGACGAAAAATCGCTCAACGAGGTCAAGCGCGAAATCCAAGCGATGGGTCGCGACGCCGAAGTCGCAGCTGCCGACGTTTCCGACGCAGAGGCCCTGTTTGGCGCGGCCGAGCGACTGCAAAACATGCTCGGCACGGTGGATGTTTGGATCAACGACGCCATGGTGACGGTGTTCTCGCCGTTCCACGAAATGACGCCTGAGGAATATCGGCGCGTCACCGAGGTTACGTATCTCGGCTTTGTCCACGGCACCATGGCGGCGTTACGGCTGATGCGGCCGCGCAACCGCGGCACGATCGTGCAGGTCGGCTCCGCGCTCGCCTATCGCGGTATCCCACTGCAATCGGCCTATTGCGGCGCCAAACATGCGATCCGCGGCTTCACCAATTCGCTGCGCACCGAGCTTATTCACGACGGCAGCAACATCCACATCACCATGGTTCATTTGCCGGCGGTGAACACGCCGCAATTCGATTGGGCGCGCACGCACATGGCCTCGCAGCCCCGGCCGGTCGCGCCCGTATTCCAGCCCGAAGTCGCGGCGGATGCGATCTTCCGCGCGGCGCATGAGCGCAAGCGCGAATATTGGCTGGGCCTTAGCTCGGCCGAAGCGATCCTCGCCAATATGATCGTGCCGCAATTTCTCGATCGCTATCTGGCGCGGACAGCCTATGACGGCCAATCGAGCGGCCGTCCGATATCGTCCCGCCGGCGTGACAATCTCGAACAGCCGGTGGCGGCGCTGCACCGCACACGTGGGTCGTTCGGCGCGGAAGCCGCGACGCGCGCTTTCGATTTGCCCGGACCCGCCACGCGCCTGACGGTCGCTACGCTTGGCCTCATCTGCGCCGGCCTTGTCGGCG
>Ga0335078_10008708_pt1 | contig 15073 bp, 14 predicted proteins | sample Lox_Sample_32_FD_206711 | JGI IMG/M metagenome (GOLD analysis project Ga0335078, IMG submission 206711) | Soil microbial communities from Loxahatchee National Wildlife Refuge, Florida, United States - Lox_Sample_3.2 | ecosystem: Environmental > Terrestrial > Soil > Wetlands | place: USA...
TGTCGGAGTTCGAACGGGCGTGGGGCCTCGTGAAGAGCCAAGGCCAGGAGGACCGCGATTACGTGCCCTCCCTGCTGCAGCGGCTGGTCACCGCGCTGCGTCACTGCGGCCGCCCGGCCGAGGCGATCGCCCGCGCCGACGAGGCGCTCGAGCGGTTCCCCGGTTTCACCGACATGGTGTTCGCCCAGGGCCTCGCCGCGCTCGCGCTGAACCGCGAGGACGCGGCGGTCGGCTATTGGCAGCGCTGCATCGAGATGGGTGACGCGCCGGCGCGGTTCGGAGCGTCGGTCGGCGCCGGCACCTACCTGCCCCGGATCTCGCTGGCCGAGCTGTCCGCACGCCGCGGCGACCTCGAGACCGCCAAGGAGCTCCTCGACTGGTGCATCGCCATGCATCCGGACGTGATCGCCGTGATCGCCCCGTACGCGTCGGTGATGCTGAGAACCGGCACCTCCGCCGAGGCGCTCGCCGAAGACGTCGAGTCCCGGATCGAACAGCTGACGCCGGCGGCCCGCTTCGTGCTCGCGACCGCGTTCTTCGGAAGCGGCGCGATGGCGCCCGCCGAGCGGCAGTATCGCGCGGTCCTCGACGCCCGCCCGAACAGCTCCCAGGTTCGGGTCCAGCTCGCCGAAACGCTGCTCAACCTGGGCCGGTACGCCGAGGCCGCCACCGCCGCGGCCGCGATCGCCGACGACGACCCGTTCGCGGGGCTGGCCTGCCGGATCGAGCTGTGGGGCCTGATCGCGTCCGGCAACCTGGCGGGCGCGCAGGACGCCATGCCCCGGGCCGCAGGTGCCGGGGTACCGAACGCCGAGCTCCGCACATTCGCGGGCTGGTTCGCCGCCGCCAAGGGCACGCCCGACGATGAGCTCCCCAGCCTCCCGGTCGCCGCCACGCCGCTGCTCGGCGTGATCCTCGAGTCGCTCCTCGGCGCACACGACTTCGAGCAGTTCGAGAAGCTGGTCGGCCTGCTCAACCGCTCCGCCCTTCCACTGCGCGAGCGGCGCGAGTTGCTCGCCACCATGTACCTGAAGCATGGGTTCCTCCAGTCGGCCGCCAGGGAATGGATGGCCATCTGCGAGACCAGCCCGGACGTGCGCGCGCTCTTGGGTCTGGCGCGCGTCGCCCAGGCAAACGGGCAGCTCGAGGACGCCGCCGTGTTCGCCGGCGAGGTCCTCAAGGCCGACCCGACCAGCGCCGACGCACGGCAGGTCCTCGCTCACTGCTGACCCGGACGACTAAACGGAAAGACGAAGGAGGCGCTCAAGTTCTCAGCGGTGCGCTCGATTACCCCACCTGAGCGGGACGGATTCCCGCGCTAAAGGTAGGAACCGACGCATCCAAGGAGGAATGCAATGAGCTTCGACATCGGTTCGGTGGGCGGGACGCCCGCCGCGGCGGCCGCGGCCAAGAGCCAGCGCACGACTGCCGTGCCGTCATCTTCCGTGGACTCCACGGACGCGGTGGCGGTCGACACGATCCCGGCGAGCCCGCCCGACGAGGTGCATGACGCGATCGGCGTCGCCAACCAGGCGTACCACAACCTGAAGGCGGCCGGCAGCGAGTTGCGCTTCAAGGTCAATGAGGCGACCGGAAAGCTGTCCGTCGAGGTCCACGACGTCCACGGGAACCTGTTGTTCACGGTCCCGGCGAGCACTGTGCTCGACGTCGCCTCGGGCAGCTCGCTCCCCCTGAGCTAGCGGACAAGCCACAGCGCCAAGAGACAAGCAACAGCGCCAGAGAGGTCCACGCAATGTCAACCCAATCCATCGGCTCGAGCTCCGGCTCGGCCACCAGCTCCGGTCAATACGCGAGCGGCGATCAGCTGCAGTCGCTCGGGTCCGGGACGCCGCTGCAGGTCACCGGTCTGGCCTCCGGCCTGGACACGAACGCGATCGTCAACGCGCTGATGGCCTCTCAGCAGCAGCAGGTGACGAACCTCACCAACCAGCAGTCGGGCCTGACCGCGATGAACACGCAGCTGCAGGCCATCCAGGCGGCGCTGACCAAGGTCGCCAACGACGCCCGGGCCCTCGGGAACCCGTCGCTGTTCGCAAACACACAGACGATCACCTCGACCAACCCGACCCTGGTCGGCGCCACGGCGACCTCCAGCAACGGCGCGGTCGTGGGCGGCTACCAGGTGTCAGTGACCGCGCTCGCGAGCGCCTCCCAGAAGACCTTCTCGTTTACGAGTCAGAGTTCGGCGGACACGGTCACGATCGACGGACAGTCGATCTCGCTGGCCGCCGGCGCCTCGGCCGACGATCTCGTCAACTCGATCAACTCGAACTCGAACCTGAGCGTGTGGGCGACCGTCACCCAGGAGTCCACGAACGGCGGACCGGCCACCGTGGTCCTGTCCGACCGCCAGACCGGCGTGCCCGCCGGCAACTACATCCAGGTCTCCGACACCGCCAACGCGCTCGCCGACACCGGCCACGACGTGCCCGGGACCGACGCCGAGTACACGATCAACAACGGGGCGACGCAGTACTCGTCCTCGAACACCATCAGCGGCGCTTCGCTCGGTGGGAGCACCCCGCCCACCCAGGGCCAGGGCGCCACGCAAACGATCCCGGGCGTGTCGCTGAGCCTCAACGGCATCACCGGATCGACGCCCGTGACGGTGACCGTGGGCGCGCCGGGGCCGAGCACGCAGAACATCCAGACCGCGGTGCAGCAGTTCGTCACCGACTACAACGCCGCGCTCACCGCAATCCAGACGCAGCTCACCCAGACGCCGTCGAGCTCCGACCCCACACAGGGGACCCTGTTCGGCGACCAGGACCTGCAGCAACTGCTCTCGACCATGCGCGAGCAGATGGACGCGACCGTCGGCGGTCTGACCGGCAGCATCACGAGCATGCTCAACATCGGCGTCAGCACGGGAGCCGCATCGGGAACTGGCGCCCCGTCCCAGAGCTCCATCAGCGGGCAGCTGACGCTCGACGCAACCGCCCTGACCCAGGCGCTCACGAGCAACGGGAGCGCGGTCAAGTCGATGCTCCAGAGCTGGTCGATCCACTTCTCGTTCATGGTGGACAACGAAGCCTCCCCAGGGGGCACGATCGACTCGCGAATCCAGGGCGACGACAGCCAGATCAGCTATCTGGCCAATCAGATCTCGAACCTGCAGTCGGCCAACGCCGCCAAGCAGCAGCAGCTGGTGAACGAGTTCGCGCAGATGGAGGCGATGCTCTCGTCCAATCAGTCGACGAGCAGCTGGCTCACCAGCCAGATCGCCGCCCTGCCGACGCCGTAGGACCGGCTCTGGGCAAAGCGGCCAGAGCGGCTCAAGAGCCCGCGTTCGCTGCCGAGCATCTGGACAGAACGGACTCGCAGTTCCCACCCCCAGGAGACCCCCTCACGATGACGCCGCCGATCGCAACGCCAACGCCCAACGCATACCGTGAAAGCGCGGTGCTGAGCGCCCCGCCGGAGGTCCTCGTCGTGATGCTCTACGACGGAGCCCGTAGGTTCCTGTTCCAGGCGGCCATCGCGATGCGCGACCGGCATATCGAGCTCTCGCACCGCAAGCTCCGTCGCGCCGAGGACATCATCCGCCACCTGCTCGACACGCTCGACATGGACCAGGGCGAGATCTCGCAGCGCCTCGAGGCAATCTACCTCTTCTGCCTGCGCCATCTCCAGCAGGCCCGCTTCGACCGCGACGCGAACAAGCTCGACCAGGTGAGCAACCTGCTCGGTGAGCTTCGCGAGGCATGGGCGACCATCGCCGGGCGATGAGCTCGGCCGAGACAGCGCCGTACGAGGCGCTCGCTCGGATGATCGAGCGCGAGCTCGAGCTCGTCGGCACGGGTGACTACGACGCCCTCGCTGATCTGAGGTCCGAGCGCGACGCGCTCATCTCCGCCCTCCCCGAGACACCGCCGGAGTCCGCTCGCCCCGCGCTGCAACGCGCCGCGCTGATGAACAAGCGCGTGGAGATCGAGATCGTGCGCCGGCGCGAGGCGCTGCTGCTCGAGTTCGCGAACGTCGAGCGCGCTGTCCGCACGGCCCGCGGCTATTCACCGCCGCGCGAGCCGCGGCGGCACGTCGTCATGACCGCGTAGTCAGCAGTCATACACACCTCGCGCAGCCGCATTAAAGGTTCGGAATTTTCTGCCGATTTGCGGGCCATGAGGCTCGTAGCCACCTCCGACGTTCAAGAAGACACGACGCTCGCGCGCGACATCCTCACCGGACGCGACGCCGCTCCGCTGCTCAGGGCGGGCGCAAAGCTGAACGCTCGCTACATCGAGCACCTGCACCGCGCCGGCATCCAGGGCGTGTACGTCGAGGACCAGTACAGCCAGGGCATCGACTCCCAGCCGGTGATCGGCGGCGAGACCCGCGGGCTGGCCACGCGCGCGATCGCCGCGGTGTATGACGAGGCCAGGCGGGCCGTGGCCTCGGGGCGGACGCTCGATCCGGAGGCGACCGACGAACTGGGCGACGCCGTCGATCAGATACTCCTGGAGGTCGAGGAGCTCGACGGCAAGTTCGTCGTGCTCGCCGACCTGTGCGCCGCCGACGCCTACAACCTTCAGCACCCGATCGACGTCACCGCGCTCGGTCTCCTGATCGGCCGCCGGTTGATCACCGAGCACGGGTGGCTCGATTACAGGGGCGAGCGCCAGGACGACCGCCACGAGGAGCGTCTGTTCCGGCTCGGGATGGGGCTGCTGCTATCCGACATCGGCAAGCTCGCGCTCCCCGAGGCAATCTTGAACAAGCCGGGCAAGCTGTCCGAGGATGAGTGGGAGATCGTCAAGACCCACCCCAAGGCCGGCGTCAAGCTGGTCCGCGACACGGGCGCCTGGTGCCCCCTGGTTCAAGCGTGCGTGCTCCGCCACCACGAGCGCTGGGACGGAAGCGGCTATCCCGAGGGCAAGGCGGGAACCGAGGTCCACGAGATGGCCCGCATCGCGGCCGTGGCCGACGTCTACGACGCGATCACCTCCGAGCGGGTGTTCGCGCCGGCAAAGCCGGCCTACGTCGGCGTGCAGGCAATTCTGGCGGGCGCCGGGACGCAGTTTGATCCCACGATCGTCGACGTGTTCTCGCGTCGCGTCGCTCCGTTCCCGCCGGGCGTCGAGGTTGAGCTCACCGACGGTCGCCGGGCGGTCGTCGTAAGTGTCTCCGAGCTCGCGCTCGACCGCCCAGTCGTACGGGTGATCACCGGCTCCGAGGGACCGGTCGATATCTCGCTGACCGCGGATCCGAGCATTCAGATCGCGGGCTGGAACCCCGGCCCGTCCGCGGACGCGGCCCAGGCCGCCTAGCCGCACGGGACCCGTCCGACGCGAGGCGGTCCGGAGCTCAAGCTTTCCAGGACCGCCGCCGATCAACCAGAGCGTTCGCCCCCGAAAGGACTCACCGTGTCATTCCTGATCTCATCCGTACGCCGCCAGCTGCTGGGCGCCTTCGCAGCTGTCTCGCTGGTCTTCCTGCTCGCGCTCGTGCTCGGCTGGACGAGCATCGGCTCGGTCAACTCGAAGGCTCAGGCGGGCGCCGAGGAGCTGCCCGTGCTCGAGCAGGCGACCGGCCACGCTCGCGACATGGTCGCCTCGGAGGCGGACGCGGTGCTCGATCCGAGCACCATCCAGGATCACCTCGCCGACGTGCAGACCTTCCGGGCGACGGTGCGGACGCTGAACGGCTACGCGACGACCCCGAAGGCTCAGGCCGCGGTGAAGACACTTAACGGCGCGTTCGCGAAGTGGGTCGCGCTCGACAACCGGGTCGTCTCGCTTGCTCGCGCGCACCGCGCTGCCAAGGCGACGCACCTCGTCGAGGGGGCTGCCGACGGCGCCGCCGACGACCTGACGACGGCGGTGGAGAACGTCAGCGCGGCGATCTCGAACGCGAACGCCCGCGCGGCCAATTCGAAGGCGAGGAGCTCGAAGACCCTGATGCTCGTGCTCGCGGCGCTCGCGCTCCTGATCGCCGGCGCGATCGGGATCACGCTCTCACGCGACCTCAGCCGCCGGATCAAGCTACTGCTCGACGGGATCAGGAGCCTCGACGCCGAGGCCCTCGCCGAGCTCGAGGACGGACTCGAGGCGATTGCCGCCGGCGACCTCACCCGCGAGGTGCGTCCCCAGATCGACGAGATTGCGACCACACGCGAGGACGAGGTCGGCGAGCTGACCCGCACCTTCAACGCGATGGTCGAGAAGACTCAGTCCAGCGTCGCGGCCTACAACACGACCCGCGCCAAGGTGGCCGGCATGCTCCGAGAGATCTCGAGCACCTCCGAGCAGCTGTCGCTGTCCTCGCAGCAGATGGCCAACACCTCCGAGGAGGCCGGACGCGCCGTCGGCGAGATCGCCCAAGCGGTCGTGTCGGTGGCCGCGGGCGCCGAGGACCAGGTTCGCTCGATCGCCGAGGCGAAGATCCTCACCGACGAGGTGGCGATGGCCTCGCACGCGTCGGCCGACGGCGCACTGCAGACCGCGGCGGCTGCCGCGGAGGCCCGCGACCTGGCGCAGCGGGGCGCTGACGCCGTCTCGCAGGCGACCGACGCGATGCAGGCGGTTCGCGACTCGAGCGCCGAGGCGAGCGCCGCGATCCGTTCGCTGGACGCCAAGAGCGGGCAGATCGGCGAGATCGTCGACACGATCACCGGGATCGCCGAGCAGACAAACCTGCTCGCGCTGAACGCCGCGATCGAGGCCGCCCGCGTCGGCGAGCAGGGCCGCGGCTTCGCGGTCGTCGCCGAGGAGGTTCGCAAGCTCGCCGAAGAGTCTCAGTCGGCCGCGTCGTCGATCGCCACCCTGATCCAGGAGATCCAGCACCAGACGCGCCACGTCGTCGAGGTCGTAGAGGATGGCGCCAAGCAGACCGAGGACAGCGCGACCACCGTCGAGCAGGCCCGCGAGGCGTTCGCGCGCATAGCGGGTGCCGTCCAGGACGTCGGCAACCGGGTCGAGCAGATCGCCGGGTCGATCCAGGAGATCGCCAGCGCCGGCAGCCGCGTGCAGGACAGCATGACGTCCGTGGCCGCGGTCGCCGAGGAGTCGAGCGCGTCGTCCGAGCAGGTGAGCGCGTCGACGCAGCAGACGAGCGCCTCGACCGAGCAGATCGCCGCGTCGGCGACCGAGCTGGCCCGGACCGCCGAGGAGCTCGAGCGCCTCGTCGGACAGTTCACCCTCGCCTAATCGGCATTCCGATCCAGGCATTGCGCGCCGGGTCCGGATCCTCGTGATCCGGCCCGGCGCGACGCGTTTAACGGGCGCGCCAAACACGCGCCGACACCGGCTAAAGGATCGCGCCACCAGGCCGATTCATGGAAGGACTCGATGGATCGGGTCGTAACCGAGCCCAAGGAGGGCGCGCCTTCACAGGACCTTTTTCATGTCCCTCCTTGACACCACCCAGCAAGCCCTCGAGTCCGCGATGAGCGGCTCGATGCTCCGGCAGACGCTGCTGACGAACAACCTCGCGAACGTCGACACACCGGGCTATCAGCCCGAGGACGTGAGCTTCCAGTCGACGCTCTCGAACGCGATCCAGTCCGGGCAGTCGCTCGGTTCGGTCACCTACCAGCCTTACAGCGTCGCGCAGTCCGTCGGCCCCGACGGCAACGGCGTCAGCCCCGAGCAGCAGGAGGCCGCGCTCTCCCAGAACGGCCTGCTGTACGAGACGCTGACCCAGGTCGCCGCCCAGCGCGAGTCGATCCTCGAAAGCGCGATGGGGATCGGACAGTCCTGATGAGCTTCTTCGACGCGATCAGCATCGCCGCCAGCGGGCTCACCGCAGAACGCGTGCGCATGGACGTGACGTCCGAGAACCTGGCCAACGCCGATACCACCCAGGGCGCGAACGGGCAGCCGTATCAGCGGCAGGATGTCGTGCTGCAGCAGGTCGGCGGCAACGGCTTCAGCGCGGCTTTGTCGGGCGCGATGGGGGCGGCCGGCGCGAGCTCTCAGGTAGGCGGCGGCAGCACCCCCGGTGGGGTCGCGGTCGCTGGGATCGTCAACGATCCCACGCCCGACCAGGAGGTCTACGACCCCGGCAACCCGTCGGCCAACGCCCAGGGCTACGTGAAGATGCCGAACGTCAATCCGGTCAACGAGATGGTCGACATGATCGACGAGTCGCGGTCCTACCAGTCCGACGTGACCGCGATGAGCACCGCCAAAGAGATGTACGAGAAGACCTTGGGTCTCCTGAAATGATTCCGGCGATCTCAGGGGCGGTCGGGCCGCTGGGCCTGAGTGAATGGAGTGTGGGCTCGGTCGGCTCGGTCGGCCAGGGGGGCACGAACGGCACCGCCGCGACGGGCAGCGGCGACGGCAGCTTCGGCAGCGCGCTCACGGGGGCGATCAACTCGCTCGAGACCAGCCAGGCCAACGCCACGACCGCGTCGCAACAGCTCGCCACCGGGCAGCTGACCGACCCGACCCAGGCGATCACTTCGGTTGAGAACGCATCGCTGGCGATGGACCTCGCGTCGCAGATCCGCACCAAGCTCGTGGACGCCGTCAACACGGTTTTCCAGACCCAGATGTAACCCCCGCTCGCTCCGCCAGCCGCCATCACCTAAATGGACATTCGTCAATTCATCACCAAGCTGACCCCTAAGGGCTGGGCCATGATCGGTGGCTCGGCCGCCGCCGCGATCGCGTTCCTCGTGCTGATCATGCACTTCGCCTCGGCGCCGAGCTACTCGACGCTGCTCACCGGCCTCGACCCGGCCCAGACGAGCAAGATCGAGAGCACCCTGTCCACGAAGGGCATCGGCTACCAGATCCAGAACGGCGGCACCGCACTCGCCGTCGACTCGAGCCAGACGAGCCAGGCGCGGATTGCGCTCGCGTCAGCCGGGCTCCTCGGCGTCGGCAGCCAGCAGCCCGGCTTCGAGCTGCTCAACAGCTCCCAGCTCGGTGCCTCGAACTTCCAGCAGCAGGTCACCTACCAGCGCGCGCTCGAGGGCCAGCTCGACCAGACGATCGAGCAGATCCAGGGCATCGACTCCGCCACTGTGAACCTGGTCCTCCCGAACCAGCAGGAGCAGCTGTTCAGCGACAACAGCCAGACCTCCAGTGCTTCGGTGTTGCTGTCGGACTCCGGCAACCTCGACCCGAACGCGGTCAAGGGCATCGCCGAGCTCGTCGCCTCGAGCGTCCAGGGCCTGTCCGACCAGAAGGTCACGATCACCGACTCGACCGGTGCGCTGCTGTGGCCGGCCTCGGGCTCGGGCACCTCCGGCACCCCGACCTCGCAGCAGGCCGCCGACCAGCAGTACGACGCGACTACCGCCGCCGCGGCCACCGCCCTGCTCGCGCAGACGCTCGGCCCGGGCAAGGCCCAGGTCGTCGTGAACGGGAACGTGAACGCCAACCAGGCGACCTCGGACACGCTCACCTACGGCAAGAAGGGCGTTCCGCTGACCCAGCAGACGCAGACCGAGTCGCTTAAGGGCGGCAGCCCGACCGCGTCGGGCACGACCGGGACGATCCCGGCCTACGCCGCGAGCACCGGCAGCAGCAACTCCAACTACTCGAACAAGTCGGCGAACACGACCTACGGCGTCGACAAGACCGTTACCCACGCGGTGATCGCGCCCGGTGCCGTCACCAACCAGACGGTGTCGGTGCTGGTCGACAAGTCGGTGCCGGCGTCGTCGATCCCGGCCATCAAGAGCGCCGTGGCCGGCGCCGTCGGCTTGAACGCCAAGCGCGGCGACACGCTGTCGGTCCAGCAGATCGCGTTCGCCAAGCCAGCCACCACCACGGCCCCGGCCTCGAGCACGAAGATGATCGGCTATGCCAAGTACGCCCTGATCGGGATCGGTGCGCTGATGTTCCTGTTCTTCATGCGCCGCAGCATCAAGCGGCGCGAGAAGGAGACGTTCACGGGCCAGCCGACGTGGCTGCGCGAGCTCGAGACGCCGCGTCCGCTCACCGCGCTCGTGTCCGGCGACGACCCGCAGACCGAGGTCAAGCGCCTGCGGTCGCCGGTCAACGTGCCCAAGCGCCAGGTGGAGGAGCTGGTCGAGCGCGACCCGGATCGCGTGGCCCAGCAGGTGCGCGCCTGGATGAGCGAGGACTAAGTGGCCGCCGAGCTCGAGAAGGCTCCGACACAGTCCCCCGCCGCCCAGGCGGCGGCTCCGCCTGCGGCCCCGAAGCGCAAGGCCGACATCAAGGGGCGCAAGAAGGCGGCGGTGCTGCTCGTGTCACTCGGCCCGGACCGCGCCGCCCAGGTGTTCAAGCACCTGCGCGACGACGAGATCGAGACCCTGTCGCTCGAGATGGCCAAGCTCCAGCGCGTCGACCCGTTCACGACCGCCACCGTGCTCGAGGAGCTCGCCGCAACCGTCGAGGCGTACGACTCGCTGCTGTCAGGCGGCGTCGACTACGCGCGCGAGGTGCTCGAGCGCGCGCTCGGCCCGGAGCGGGCGCTCGAGATCATCGGACGGCTCTCGAGCGTCATCGAGATGCGGCCGTTCGAGTTCCTGCGGCGCACGCCCGCCGAGCAGCTCGTGACGTTCCTGCGCAACGAATCGCCCCAGACGGTGGCGCTCGTGATCGCCAACCTGCACACTACGCTCGCCTCGCAGGTGCTCTCGAACCTGCCTACATCCGAGCAGGCGGAGATCGCGGTCCGGATCGCGCGGATGGGCGAGACCAGCCCGGAGGTCGTCAAGCAGGTCGAGAGCGTGATGAAGAAGAAGCTCGACAGCGTTGTCCAGCAGGAGTACTCGTCCGCCGGCGGGATCAAGTCGCTCGCCGAGATCCTCAACCACACCGACCGCTCGACCGAGCGCAACGTACTCGATTCGCTGACCGAAGCCGACGAGGAGCTGGCCGCCGAGGTCCGGCGCCTGCTGTTCGTATTCGAGGACATCGTCAAGCTCGACGACCGCTCGATCCAGCTCGTGCTCCGCGAGGCCGACCAGAAGGACCTGGCGCTGGCCCTGCGCGGCGTCAACGACGACGTCAAGGAGCGGATCCTGTCGAACATGTCCGAGCGCGGGGCGACGATGCTGGTGGAGGAGATGGCCTACCAGCCGCCGCAGCGCAAGCGCGTCGTCGAAGAGGCCCAGGGGCGGATCGTCGCGATCGTGCGCAAGCTCGAGGAGGCCGGCGCGCTGGTGCTCTCGCGCGGCGAGGAAGATGCAGTCGTCTAGCCCCGAGGCTCCGGCGGCGAGCTACGCCTTCCGCCAGCTCGACGCCCCGCCGCCCGGGACTTCGAACGGGATCGCGGACGTGCTGTCGGCGGTTCGGGCCGAGGCCGAGCAGATCCGCGCCCAGGCATGGGCCGCCGGCGAGGCCGAGGGCCGCGCAACCGGAATGGCGGCGGCGCGCACCGACGCGCAGCCCGCCGTCGACGCGATCGCGGCGTCGCTCCAGGCAATCGAGGGACTCAAGACGCAGATGATCGCCGAGCTCGAGCAGGACGCCGTCGAGATGGCGCTCCGCCTGGCCGAGCAGATCATCGCCGGCGTGCTGTCGATCGAGCCTGAGCGTGTGATCGACGTGGGACGGAACGCGCTACGCCACCTTTCCGATCGCCGGCGCGTGACGCTGGTCGTAAACCCCGACGATCTCGAGCTCGTGAGCGATTGCGTCGAGCAGCTCCAGTCCGAGCTCGGCGGGATCGAGCACCTCGGCGTCCAGTCGGACCGGCGGATCAGCCGCGGGGGCGCAATCGCACGGACCGACTCCGGCGAGATCGACTCGAGCATCGACGCTCAGCTCGGTCGCGCGCGGGAGATCGTCGCCGCCGCGCTCGCGCGTGAACCGTCCGCTCACGACGTCGAGGCCTCCGCCGATGACTGAGACGCTGGCTCGCCCCGGTGGCTTCGCGCGCGCGTATCGCGCGCTCCAGGGCGCGGACCTCTCACGCCGCGTCGGCCGCGTCAGCGACCTGATCGGGCTGATCATCGAGGCCAGCGGGGTCCAGGTCGAGATCGGCGAGGTGTGCATGGTCGGCGAGGGCCGAGATCGGCCGCAGGTCGCCACCGAGGTCGTCGGCTTCCGCGGCGGGCGCACGTTGCTGATGCCGCTCGGAGAGCTCCACGGGATCGGCCCCGGCACGACCGTGCACCCGACGGGCGGGCCGTTCCGCGTGGCCGTCGGGGAGCCGCTGCTCGGCCGCGTAATCGATGGCCTCGGCAATCCCCTCGACGGCTTCGATTCTCCTTCAGGGATCTCGTGGCGCGACACGAACGGCGCCCCGCCCGATCCGATGACGCGGCCGCGAATCTCCGACCGCGTCAGCCTCGGCGTCCGCGCGCTCGACACGCTCGTTCCCTGTGGCCGGGGCCAGCGCCTCGGGATCTTCGCCGGCTCGGGGGTCGGCAAGTCGTCGCTGATGGGGATGATCGCGCGGTCGACCTCGGCCCAGGTCAACGTGATCGCGCTGGTCGGCGAGCGAGGCCGCGAGGTCCGCGAGTTCATCGAACGCGATCTTGGGGACGCTCTAAGTCATTCGGTCGTAGTCGTGGCCACGTCCGATCAGCCTGCGTTGGTGCGGATCCGGGCCGCGTTCACCGCCACCGCGATCGCCGAGCACTTCCGGGATGCCGGGCGGGACGTGATGCTGATGATGGATTCCGTGACCCGGTTTGCCATGGCCCAGCGCGAGGTCGGGCTCGCGATCGGCGAGCCGCCCGCCACCCGCGGCTACACGCCTTCGGTGTTCGCGCTGCTGCCGCGCCTGCTCGAGCGCGCGGGCACGAGTTCCCGTGGTTCGATCACCGGTCTGTACACGGTGCTGGTCGACGGCGACGACATGAACGAGCCGATCGCCGACGCCGTCCGTTCGATCTTGGACGGGCACGTGGTCCTGACCCGATCGTTGGCGCACTCGGGCCACTACCCCGCGATCGACGTCCTCCAGAGCGTGTCGCGACTGATCGGCGAGATCGTCACGCCCGAGGTCCGCGAGGCGGGGACGCGACTTCGCTCCGCGCTTGCGGCCTACCGAGAGAAGGAGGACCTGATCTCGATCGGCGCCTACCAGCCCGGCACCGACCCGATCCTCGACGCCGCGATCGGCCTGCGCCCCACGATCGACGCGTTCCTGAAGCAGCGCGTCGACGAGCCGAGCATCGTCGACGAGGCGGACGCGCAGTTGCTGAGCCTCGCGTACGAGCTCACCCGACGGATGCCGGTCCCGGGCGAGGTGCTCGACGGGCCGCCGGCGCCCGCGCAGGTCGTGCCCGGGCGACAGGTTCCGGCCGGTGGCGTCCAGCCCGCCGCGCCCGCGATCCCGGGCCTGCAACTCCGGGCCTGACGCGCCCCGGGCTCTTCCCCTGGTCCCTCGGGAAGAAACTTCAGGATGGACGCAGTTTCTTCCCAAGCGCCACTCGGACAAGCGTCCACCGGCGCTTAGGCCGGACGACACGCGGCCGAGTACAGGACCATGAACGGATCCTCGTTCCGATTCCGCCTCGAGCGGGTGCGCGCCCTGCGTGAGCGTCGCGAAGACGCCGCCAAGCAGGAGCTCGCCGGCGCGATGATGCGTCATCGCCGCTGCGAGGACGAAGTCGAGGCCGCGACGGCGCGGGTTGTCAACGCGCGTGCGGCCCAGGTCGACACCACTCGCGTCGTGAGCAGCGCCACCGAGATGCTCGCGCGCCAGGCGTACCTCGAGCGCGCCGAGCGTGCCCACCAGGCCACCCGGCAGGATCTTCAGCGGCACGAGCTCGAGCTGGCCCAGCGTCGCGAGGCGCTTACACAGGCGGCCCGCGAGCGCCAGGCGCTCGAACGTCTGAAGGAGCATCGCCGCGCCGATCACGAGCGCGAAGCCGCCCGCCTCGAGGGCCTGATGCTCGACGAGATCGCAATCAACGGCTTCCGGAGGAAGAGAGCAGCATGACCGACGGCATCAGCGCGGCGCTTCCGCCAGCGAGTACCGACTCGAAGGCGCACGGCGCGGGGCCACCGGACCAGACATCCGGACCGCCCTTCACCAGCGTCCTCGACAACCACGTGGCCCGGACCGCTGTTGCGGAAGGCCAGCACAAGAGCGCCGGAGGACCCGGCTCTCACACCGGTCACGGCCGGCACGCCCACAAGCCGGGCGCAGCCGCTTCCGCGGCGTCCACCGCCACCGTCGCGTCAGCGGCCGCGCAGGCTGCGGACGGCGCTCAGAGCCAGCCCGCCGCCGGCGCCCAGAGCCAGCCGACGTCCGGCACCACCGCCCAGACCACGTCTTCCGACACCCCGTCCGTCGATCAGCTCACGGCCGCCGTCGCCTCCACGGCCTCCACGGCGCCCACGACTGTGGCCCCGGCGACGACGGCGGGCACGGCGAGCACGGCGGGCACGGCGTCCGCCGCTGCCTCCGCATCGGCCGCGAGCGCGGTGGCCATTGCGACGGTCGCCACTGCGGCGTCCGCGCCGGACGCGCCCGCGACCGCGACCGCGATGCCCACCCAGACCTCCGCGACGCAGGCGGCGACGACCGCTCCGGCCGCCCCGGGGACGCCGACTCCCGCGACGGCGGCGCCCGCGAGCCCCGACGCCGTCAGCACGCCGACCGCGACGGCGCAGACCCCGGCGGTCCAGACCCCGGCGGTCCAGACCCCGACGGTCCAGACCCCGACGGTCCAGACCCCGACCGCAGCGACACCCCCGCCGACGACCAAGGCGACCGCGCCGGCGGCCCAGGAGCCCGAGTCGGATGCGCCCGCGAGCGCCACCACGAACGTCACCGCGACCACCGCCCCGGCCGCGCAGGCCGACGGCCAGAACGCACCCCAGAGCGAGACCGCCGACCAGCAGGCCGCTCCGGCACAGCAGCCCCAGCAATCGCCCCCGCCGAGCCATGCCGGCTCCGCGGCGACAGAGCCCGCGCCGGCTACCCCGGCCACCGTGCAGCCGGAGAACATCACGGTCGCGCCCGCGGCCCAGCCGGATCAGCCCGTCCAGGCCGCGCCGCCGGCGCCGGTCACGGCCCTCCCGACCCGGTACGGCGTCACGCTGGCCGACGCGATCGAGAACGTGCGCGCGACCGTCGAGATGGGCGCGCGCCAGGGTGGCACCACCGCCAGGATCGAGCTCTCGCCGCCGTCGCTAGGCACGATCAGCATCCAGCTGCGGCACACCGACGA